>Ga0190271_10000482_pt1 | contig 20184 bp, 13 predicted proteins | sample Popmic356T_FD_133747 | JGI IMG/M metagenome (GOLD analysis project Ga0190271, IMG submission 133747) | Populus adjacent soil microbial communities from riparian zone of Weber River, Utah, USA - 356 T | ecosystem: Environmental > Terrestrial > Soil > Riparian zone | place: USA: Utah | collected...
TGCTGCGAACACCGTTGCGGCGATTCCACCTCGACGCTTCGATCGGGGGTTTCCCATATGAGTCTCCTCTTATCTGCGCACGTCGCTGTGCTTGGGGAATGCCATCGACGTCCGCGGCGTGACCTCTGGTCGACACTCTCTTGCACGAGGCGAGATCGTCATCAACCACGCTGTCAGTTACGGCCCTGGTGGCAATGCTGACTCTTGTCGACATCGTTGGCTTCGCAAAGCGATGTCCCGTCGAATGGAACATACGTTTGGCGCAACACCCGCGCGACGCGGCAGAGCAGGACTCTTACCGGTTTGGGGCTCCATGGTGCCACACGCGCCGTGCCACCAGCGTCGGGACGTGGGCCGCTATGTCAGGCCGAGTAATTGGGGCACGAACATCACAATGACGGGGAAGAGCGTCAGCAGCAGCAGAACGACGCCCAGCGGAATGAGGAAAGGGAGAATCCCGCGGAACAACTCGGACATCGGCCTTCGGGTTATCGAGCCGACGACGAATAGCACCGCCCCGACTGGTGGGGTGAGCGATCCGATCATCAGGTTGAGGATCATGATGACGCCCAACTGCACAGGGTCGATCCCAAACTGTCCGATGATCGGCATGAGAATCGGAACGAGCACGAGGATCACAGGCGGCGCCTCGAGGAAGATGCCAAGCAGGATCAACACGACGTTGAGCAGCAGCAGGAACACGATCGGGTTGTCTGTCAGGTTGGCGAGCCACTCGCCGAGGTTGCGCGAGACCTGTTCGCGGGCGAGCACAAGCCCCATGAGGTTCGACGCGCCCAAAATCAAGAGGATGCTGCCGGAAATGACCACGGTCTCTTTCGCAGCCTTGACAAACACTCGCCACGTCAAGGTGCGGTAGATCGCGCCGAGGAGGGTCACGTAGACCGCGGCGATCCCGGCACTCTCGGTCGGAGTGAACCAGCCGCTGAAGATGCCGCCGAGGATGATCACCGGTAGCAGCGCCGCACCGACCACCCGCGTTGATGCCTTGCCGAGCATCGCGGCATCAAAGGGACGGGTCACAGCTACCTGTGGGTGACGGCGCACCCAAAAGAAGATGTACGCGGCCAGGCCGAGCGCCATGAGCATCGACGGAACGATCGAACCCGCGAATAGCGCCCCAGTAGAGATCGAGGCCGTCGCTGCGAACAGAACTGCCGGAATGCTCGGCGGCATGACAGTGCTCATCAGGGAACCCGAGGCGGTCAGCCCCGCCGAGAACCCGTAGGGGTACCCCGCCTTGAGCATCTGTGGAATCTGCACCTTGCTTGTCGAGGCCGCGTCCGCGAGAGCGGATCCACTGATCCACGAGAAGCCGATCGCGGTCCCCAGGTTGACGTATGCGAGATTTCCGCGCAGGCGCGGGAGCAGAGCTCTAGCGAAGTCATAGAGTCGGGTCGCGATGCCGAGGTTGTTCGCGATGGCGCCAACGAAGATGAATAGTGGCACCGCGAGCAGCGGGAAACTGTTGATGCCATTCACGACCGACGAGATCGCGTACCCCGCCGAGAGCCCGTGACCGTAGAAGTACACCATGCTGGACGCGATCATCGCGAAGGCGACTGGCACCCGCAGGAGTAGAAGGACGACGAGCAGCAGGATGTAGAGCGTGAGGTCCAAGTCGTCACGCCTCCATTTCGCCGAAGTCGAGCTTGCGCTCCGGGCGGTTGGCGTACGGAATCTTGAACGCTGAGTGGATCGCCGCGGAAAGGAACCCGACAAGGGCAAAGACATACATCACGCCGAGCGGTATGTGCATCGCGGCGCTGAGCCGTCCCCACTCGGCCTCGACCTTGACATACGCCTCGAATGCGAGTGCAAGGCACGTCACGACCATGATGACCGCGGATGTCACTCGCAGGGCCACGAAGAGCTTTCGTCCGGCCAACACCTGATCGAAGATCTCGAGCACGATGTGCCCGTTGCGACCAACGAGATATCCGGTCGTGATGAATGTCATGGTGACCATCGACATGAGGGCGAGTTCGCCCGCGCCGACCCAGCCAATGGAGGGAAAGTATCGTCCGAGCACCTGATACATGACGCCGACGACGATGCCCGCGAACAGCACCACGGCGATGGTGACCTCGATCGTCGAGAGAACCCGGATGAATCGCGGGTCGTCTGGAACGCCCTTGTTGATCTCCGGGGTCTCAAAGGTCGCGGTGTCCGACCCGTAGATAGAACCCTCGAGACCGATCTCGGGCACCTCGCTCCGCTCGTGCTCGGTCATCGTGCCCACGACGTGGGGTCTAGGTGCATGGTCAACCTCTCTGTTGATCAAGGGCCATTCGCGTGCGCACGCGAACGACCACCACTGCGACTGTGGTCTGCGAACAGGTGAATTCCTAGTCGAGTCTCGCCGAATGGGACACTACCCGGGCGGTCCGCGGCGAACGTGTCATTGGGCCCGCCAATCGCGACCATCCTGCCCAATGAGACACCCTTTGTAGCCGCGGATGGCGCGTGCCTACCATGCCGAAGTCGACGTAAACGCGCATGGACGGAGTCGTCATGGCTGCTTCAACATCCAAACCCCTGTCACCCGACCAGGAACGGGAGCTCGATGACGTCTTCGCGCGTGCACGTGCCGCGCTGGCGGTCATCGAGACCTACGATCAGGCCCGGGTAGACCGGCTCATCCGGGCGGTCGCTTGGTCGGTCGCCAATCGCACGTCGTTCCACCGCCTCGTGGAGATGGGCATCGAGGAGTCCGGCCTCGGCGACTACACGAGCCGCATGAACAAGAGGATGAAGATCCGCGGCGTGCTGCGGGATGCGCTTCGTAGCCCGTCGGTTGGGATCATCGAGGACGACCCGGAGAAGGGCCTCGTAAAGTACGGCAAACCCGTGGGAATCATCGGCTGCATCGTCCCGACAACCAACCCCGATCTCACCCCGGCAGGCAACGCGATCTACGCGATAAAGGCGCGCGACGTCGTGGTGTTCTCTCCGCACCCGCGCTCCAAGAACACGACGTTGGAGACCGTTCGTCTCATGCGCGATGCGCTAGAAGCCGAGGGCGCCCCCGCCGACATTCTGCAGTGCTTCACGTTGCCGAGCCTGACCGTCTCGCAGGAGATCATGCGTCGATCCGACCTCGTGATCGCGACCGGCGGCCAAGGGCTTGTCCGCGCGGCGTATAGCTCCGGGACGCCGGCGTACGGCGTCGGAGCGGGCAACGCGACAGAGTTCGTAGATGAGACTGCAGACCTGCGGGAGACCGCGCGCAACTGCATGCTGTCAAAGACCTCGGACTTCGGTTCGGGCTGCTCGGCGGACGGAAACGTCCTGGTCCCGGCGAACAAGTACGGCGAGATGCTCGAAGCCCTACAGCTGGAGGGCGGCTTTCTCGCGACGCCCCACCAGAAGGCCGCGCTTCAATCGGTGATGTGGGATGACGAGGGCCACCGCCTTGCGGACACCGTGGCGATCTCGCCTCAAGCTCTCGCGACCTTCGCGGGCTTCGAGGTTCCCCCCGATTGCCGATTCATTCTCGTCGAGGGCGACGGGATCGCCGACGACAAGCAGTTCTGCAAGGAGAAGCTCACCACCCTGATGGCCGTCCACAAGTACGAGGGCACCTTCGAGGACGGCGTCGAAGTCGCGAAGCGGCTCTACGACATCGGCGGCAAGGGTCACTCCTGCGGCATCGCCTCTACCGACGACGCGCACATCGACTACTTCGCGCGCCACATGCCAGTCTCACGGATCATGGTCCGCCAGCCGAACTCGAAGGCGAACGCGGGTGCGTTCACGAATGGCATGCCCATGACCTCGTCGATGGGATGCGGGACGTGGGGCGGCAACATCACGTCCGAGAATGTGTCGCTGCACCACTACCTGAACACGACCTGGGTCTCGCGCACGATCGCCGAGGATCGCCCGTCTGATGAGGAACTGTTCGGCGACTTCTACGACGCCGGGCTCGAGAAAGCGGAGGCGGCTCGATGACCGACAGATCGCCAGATGGCCTGCTCAATGAGGCACGCGGGTGGTGGCACACCGACATCATCGACGTGCGCCCCGGCGAGATTGACCTTCGCGGTTACCCCATCCAGGAGCTGATTGGACGAGTCAGCTTCGTCGACACGATTTGGCTGATGATCCAGGGCGAACTGCCAACACCGGCTCAAGCGTCGCTACTCGAGGCGGCACTCGTGGCCTCGGTCGACCATGGTCCGCAGGCGCCATCGATAGCGATCGCAAGAATGGCGACAACGTGCGGAGCACGCATCAACGGCGCCATGGCTTCGGCCATCAACGTCCTGGACGACGTGCACGGGGGTCCAGGGCAGCAATGCATGGAGCTCTATCGCGAGATTGATGCCGAGGCGGGCGCGACAACCGACCTCGCTGAGGCCACGCGCATCGTCCTCGCGCGCCGCCGCGACGCCGGCGAACGGTACGTGCCGGGCTTCGGCCACCGATGGCACCCTATCGACCCACGGACGGAGCGATTGCTGTCTCTCGTCGACTCCGCCGCTCGCGACGGGGCGGTTGCCGGAAGGTTCGCCGCGATAGGGCGCGCGGTCGAGGTCGCCCTCAACGAGGCAAAGTCGAAGCCCATCCCGATGAACATCGATGGCGTGACGGCAGTCATCTACTGCGAACTCGGCCTGACGCCAGAACTCGGACGAGGAGTGTTCATCCTCTCGCGCTCGGTGGGGATCCTTGCCCACGCACATGAGCAGATTCAACAGGGAGGCCGCATCAAGGGCCCGACCCCGAAGTCGATCGGATACACGTACACCGGCCCGGCCCGTCGCTCGGTGCCGGATCAACGCGGCGAGGGATGGAGCAAGTAATGAAGGACCTGGTGTCCACGCAGATCGTCCGGTACTTGGAGGCGCGCGATGTCAAGCACATCTTTGGGCTCTGCGGGCACACGAACATCGCGTTACTCGCCGCCCTTGAGAAGAGCGAAAGCATCTCCTTCGTCAACGTGCGCCACGAGCAGATCGCGGCACATGCCGCGGACGGCTACGCGCGAGTGACCAAGCGTGCGGGAGTGGTACTGACCCACCTTGGACCCGGCCTGACGAATGCGACAACGGCGGTGGCGAACGCGGCGCTCGACTCGATTCCGATGGTCGTGATTGCTGGCGACGTACCGTCCCACTACTTCGGCAAGCATCCTCATCAGGAGATCAACCTCCACGCCGACGCGGCTCAATATGAGATCTATAGACCGTTCGTGAAGCGCGCGTGGCGCGTCGACCAGGCGCACCTCATCGCCGAGGTGCTCGACAAGGCGTTCACGCTTGCCGAGAGCGGCCGTCCGGGGCCCGTGCTCGTCGACGTGCCCATGGACGTCTTCTCTGCAGAGATCGATACCGCGCTGTTCGACAAGGTTCTCGCCAACACACGCTCGCTGGCAAAGCCCTCCATCGATGAGGAGGTCGCGACACGGATCGTGCGAAACCTCATCGACGCGGAGCGACCGGTGCTCTATGTGGGCGGGGGCGTCGTCGCGGCGGACGCTCACGCGGAGCTGCGGGAGTTTGCCGAGCTGCTGTCGCTTCCCGTTGCGCACAGCCTCATGGGAAAGGGCGCCCTCCCGGACGACAGCCCGCTCGTCCTGGGGATGACCGGATTCTGGGGCACCGCCTTCGTCAACGAGACGACGCGGAGCGCCGACTGGATTCTTGCCCTCGGCACGCGCTTCGCCGAGGCCGACTCGAGCTCGTGGTACCCGGAGTACACGTTCGACATCCCCTCCACGAAGCTCATGCAGATCGACATCGACCCCGCCGAGTTGGGACGCAACTACCCACTCGAAATCGGCGCGCTTGCGGACCTCAAGTCAGCGCTCACCGTGCTGCTCAGGGTCGCGCGCCAGATTGTCCCTTCCGGGGTGGAGCGGGCAGAGCTCAAGGCGCAGATCGCCGCGAACCGAGAGGCGCTCCGGCGCGGCAACGCCGACGCCCAGGTATCCGACGCATGGCCGATGCGCCCCGAGCGGATCCTCTCCGAGACCCGGGCAGTGCTGCCGCGCGACGCCATCATCACGACCGACGTCGGTTGGAACAAGAACGGAGTTGGCCAGCAGTTCGACATCCTCACGCCTGGCAGTTTCCTCACCCCGGGGGGCTTCGCGACGATGGGATTTGGCGCCCCCGCCGCTATCGGTGCCAAGATCGCCCTCCCGGCTCGCGTTGTCGTATCCCTCGTGGGTGACGGCGGCTTCGGCCAGAACCCGGCGATGCTCTCCACCGCGCGAGAACTCAACGTCTCTGTGGTCTGGGTCGTGATGAACAACAACGCCTTCGGCACCATTGCTGGACTCGAGAAGGCTGCGTTCGACACGACCTACGGGACGGTCTTTGGGAACGCGGACGATCCGTTGTACACGGACTACTCGGCAATCGCTCAGGCCTACGGGGTGACCGGAATCAAGGTTGATACCGCAGACGAGTTCAAGCCCGCATTGGAACGGGCCATCGCGCTTGGCGGACCAGTCGTGATCGATGTCTCGATGGTCAACGTTCCGACGCCGACCTCGGGTCACTGGAACATCATGGACATTTACTCGCCCGAGGGGACCCTGCACCACGTCGCCACAAACTGACTTCAGCCACGGGCCCGACGGATCCGTTAGGGAGCTACGCCATGAATAGTTCTCTTGGTGCGCCACGGGTGGCGCTCTCGACCGTATGTCTCTCTGGCACTCTCGAAGACAAGCTCCGCGCAGCCGCCGCCGCAGGATTCGAGAGCGTCGAGCTGCTCGAGTACGACCTCGTCATGTCGTCGTGGTCGCCACGTCGTCTTGCGGACGAGGCCGAAGCGCTTGGCTTGTCCTTGGAGGTCTATCAGCCGTTCCACGTCGAGGCAGTCCCGCACGACCTGTTCGGTGTCACACTGCGTCACGCTGAGCGAAAGCTCGACCTGATCGCAGAACTTGGCGCGCGAGTCCTCGTGTGTTGCTCGTCGAGAAGCGCGCAGGGCATCGACGACGATGAGTTGGCGGCAGAGCAGTTACGCGCGTTGGCGGAGCGGGCCCACGAGCGCGGGCTCAGGCTCGCATACGAGGCCGTGCCCTGGGGACGGCTTCGCACTCACGAGGATGCGTGGCGCGTGGTCAAACTCGCCGATCATCCGGCGCTCGGGTTGTGCCTCGATAGCTTCCATGTGCTGTCTTTGGGCAACGATCCCGCCGTCATCGCCCGGCTACCGCAGGACAAGGTGTTCCACATCCAGCTCGCCGACGCGCCGCGATTGAACATGGACGTGCGCGAGTGGAGCCTGCACTCGCGCATGTTCCCTGGCCAAGGCTCGCTCAATGTGGCGGGCTTCCTCAGGCGAGTCCTCGAAATGGGCTACACCGGTCCGATAGCCCTCGAGGTGTTCAACGACGTCTACCAACAGGAGGACCCCAGGCACGCCGCGACTGACGCGATGCGGTCGATGCTTGCGCTCGCCGAGGACGTGGGCGTGAGCATGGGGCTTCTCGCGCCCGACAAGGCGCTCGTCGGCGTCCTGCCGCGCGCCCCGGAACTTGGTGGGTTCGCGTTCGCAGAGCTCGCCGTCGACGCGGTATCGGCGCCGCTCGTCTCTGGGACCCTGTCGGCCCTCGGGTTCGCGCACGTCGGGCAGCATCGTTCCATTCCCGTTCAGCTGTGGGAGCAAGGGCGCGCTCGTGTGCTGCTCAATCTCGCGCCACAACGATCAATTGCCCCTGCGACCGCGTCTATCGCGGCCTTCGCGGTCGAGAGCACGGACCCGCTCGCGTCGATGCAACGAGCGGACCACCTGCTGGCGCCAAAGCTTCCGCGGCCCCGCAGGGCGGATGAAACGGATCTGAGCTCGGTCGCGACTCCCGACGGCACCGCCCTATTCTTCTGCGGCCGCGACCGCCACAGCGATTGGCTCAGCGACTTTGCGCCAACCGGCACAACGGCAGACCCCAACCCGCTGCTCGGCGAGATCGATCATGTGTCGATCACGGAGTCGATCGACGACTTTGACCAGTCCACGCTGTTCTACCGCTCCGTGCTGGGCCTGCTTCCTGGGGAATTCACGGAGACGACCGCGCCTTTCGGAACGGTTCGGAGCTGGTCGGCAAGCGATCTCGACGGCAACGTGCGAATCACCCTCAGCACAACCCCACTGCGGCGCGGAGACTGGGCGCCCGGAGTGTCGAGCCCGCAACTTGTTGCCTTTGCGACAGAAGACGCGATCGCGTGCGCCAAGGTCTTGCGAGCGAGGGGTGCCCCGATCCTCGAGATCCCGGAGAACTACTACGACGACCTCGACGCCCGCGTCTCCCTGCCGGCGGAGTTATTGGCGAGTCTGCGTGAGCAGTCGATCCTCTACGACCGCGACGACCAGGGCGAGTTCCTCCACTTCTTCACGGAAATGCTCGGCTCGCGCGTGTTCTTTGAGATCGTGCAGCGAATCGACGGTTACTCCGCCTTCGGCGACCCCCACAGCATCCCGCTACGCATGGCAGCGCATCGTCGTCAGCGCCTGCGCATGCTGGCGAGCGTGCCTGCCTCGACGTCGCACGATGACAGGCACCAGTACTCGCTCGCCCACCTGACCGCACTGAGCCTGTCACCGCCGGAACTCGTGGATGCCGCGGCCGCCGCGGGGTACCGCTACGTCGGCCTGCGGATGACCAAGGTCACCGCCGAAGAGCCTCACTATCCCCTCACCTACGACCCCGCGCTCATGAGGGCCACCAAGACCCACCTCGCGGCGACGGGCATCGAGGTCCTTGACATCGAGCTTGCACGCTTCACATCGGGAGACAGCCCCCGCGACTACCTGCGCTTCCTCGAGGCAGGCGCGGAACTCGGGGCGCGCCATGTCATCACCCAGCTGCCTGACGCCGACTTCTCGCGCAAGACCGATCGGTTCGCCGAGTTGTGCGAGCTCGCGCTACCCCTCGGGTTGACCATCGACCTCGAGTTCCCGTCGTGGACTGAGACACCGAACCTCACCGAGGCCACTCGAGTTCTCCGCGCGGCAAACCAGCCGAACGCGGGACTGCTCATCGACATCCTTCACTTCGCCCGGTCGCAGTCAAGCGTTGAGGAACTGCGATCGCTTCCGCCGGAGTGGTTCCACTACGCCCATGTGTGCGATGCCCCCGGAGATATCCCCACCACGACCGCAGAGCTGATTCACACCGCACGCTTCGAACGCCTCTTTCCCGGCGAGGGCGACCTCGACATACATGGGATCCTCGACGCCTTGCCCACCGGTATCCCCTACGCCCTCGAGATCCCGCGGGCCAAACTCGTCGCCCAAGTTGGCGCGAAGGAGCATGCCCGCCTGGCCATCGACGCGGCCCGTCGGCACCTCGACCCTGTTGCGGCGGTCGCGTGAAAAGATTCGTGCCCGACGCTGGGGAAAGTCAGGCGGTCGAGTCGCCCACGTGCGCCTCAAGGAAGGCATAGAGCTCGCGGTCGTCGACGCCGGGGTATGTGCCCTGTGGGAGCGGCGAGAAGATGTGGGCGTGGACCCGGGGACTAGCCCACGCCTTGCCGTCCCAGCGCGAGGCGACGGCAGCATCGGGCCGTCTGCAGCACGACGTGTCTGGACACCGCGAGACCGCGCGCTCGCGTGACTCGCGGCCGCGGAACCACTTGGACTCGTCAAAGGGCACACCGAGCGTTATGGAGAACTCCTCGGCACCCGTAGAGCCGGTCTGCGTGGACTCGAAGAAGGTGCCAGCGGGGGTGTCTGTGTATTGGTAGTACTCGGTGGTTCGCGCGCGGCGCGCGAACGCGCGCCTGGCGCTCCAATGACGGCACACGAGCTGGCCCTCGGTGGCGCCGGTGACGTCCACGGGTAGCGGTAACCCGTCGTTCTCGTAGGCCTTGACCACAGAGCCGTCGCCGTCCACGCGCAGCACGTGCAGGCGCATGCCCAGCTGGGACGTCGCGAGGTTGCTGAAGCGGAGTGCTGCTGCCTCGTGGGTCACGCCGAAGGCGTCGCGCAGGTCCTCGATCGCGATGTCGCGCTCGTCGCGCGCGCGCTTGAGGAAGCCGACAATTGCCTCTCGCGGCATGAGGCACGCGGCGGCGTAGTAACTCGCTTCCTGGCGCTGGCGCAAGAAGTCCTCATAGTCCGCTGGAGTCTCGTGCCCGAGTCGCACGTGGGCCATCGCTTGGAGTGCAAGCGACCGCAATCCGTGGCCGCCGGGGATTGAGGCCGGCGGAATGAATATTCGACCGTTCGCGAGGTCAAGAACGCAGCGCGCGGAGTGAGGCAAGTCGTCAACGTGCACGATCTCGAGACCCAGCCGCTCCGCCATCACCCCTACGGTGCGGTGCGTGAGGGCTCCTGACATGTGGCCGGCGGCAGCCACATCGGCCTCGCCGATCTCCTCAATCTCCGGAAGATAGTCGTCGCGCTCCTGCATTCGCAGCCGCTGGCTCGTGTTGGCCCTGCGCGCCTCCTCGGGCGTTGCAATGGCCTCGCGCGCGCGGCGAACGAGTTCGCGATGCAGCCCGACAAGCGCAGTGAGGGCGTCGTCGGGAAGCGATCGCGAGGGGCGCAGTTCCGGCAGGCCGAGCTCGCGGTAGGCGGTGCTGCGCTGCGCGCGCTCGAGTTCCACCTCGAGTGCATCGCGGCCCGACGGCGGGGTCGCCTCGATGAGGTCCGCAACGGTCACACCGAGCCGGGCCGCGATGGCCGACAGCAGCGCGAGGCGAGGCTCGCGGCGGCCGTTCTCGATGAGCGAGAGCTGACTGGGCACCACTCCGACCGCTTCGCCCAACTCGGCCAGCGTGAGGCCCGCAGCGGCGCGATAGTGGCGGATGCGTCTGCCGACGTAGCTGAGATCCTCCATGAATTCACAGTAGCGAAAGTATTGACGAAATTCTCGCCCGAAACACCCTCGCAGGACACTCCGTTCCGCCTACGGTGAGAAAAGACCAGAAGTTCTCGACCGCCGTTCCGGAGGCCCCCGTGACCGTCACAGCGCACCGCACCGTCGCCGCACCGGCCGTCCCGGCGGACGTCGAGAACTGGGTGCGCACGATGGCCGCTCTCACCGAGCCCGACGCGGTGGTGTGGTGCACCGGCTCCGGCGCGGAACGCCAGCGTTTGATCGACGGCATGGTCGCCGCGGGCACGCTGCTTCAACTCAACCCCGCACTGCGCCCCAACAGCTACCTCGCCCGCTCGAACCCCGACGACGTCGCGCGCGTGGAAACGCGCACCTTCATCTGCACGCCCGACGAGGCCGATGCTGGCCCCACGAACAATTGGAGCGAGCCCCTCGCGATGCGCGCCGAGCTGCGCACGCTGTTCTCCGGGGCGATGCACGGCCGGACGATGTACGTCGTGCCCTTCGCGATGGGTCCCGTCGGTGGACCGCTCACGCGTTACGGCGTGCAGGTGACGGACTCGCCGTACGTGGTCGTGTCGATGGGGACAATGACGCGCATGGGTACCTCCGTACTCGACCACATCGCCGGTGGAGCGGCGTGGGTGCCCGCCGCCCACACCGTCGGTGCGCCGCTCGAGCCGGGCCAGACGGACGTGTCGTGGCCGTGCAACCCCGACAAGTACATCGTTCAGTTCCCCCATACGCGGGAAATCTGGTCCTACGGCTCCGCGTACGGAGGCAACGCGATCCTCGCCAAGAAGGCCTTTGCGCTGCGGATCGCGAGCGCGCTCGGCTCAGACGAGGGCTGGCTCGCGGCTCACATGCTTCTGCTCAAGGTCACAGACCCCGCTGGGACGTCGCGGCACATCGCTGCCGCGTTCCCGAGCGCTTGCGGCAAGACCAACTTTGCAATGCTGCGCCCTACTGTCCCCGGCTGGAAGGTCGAGACGCTCGGCGACGACATCGCGTGGATCGCTCCGGGCGCAGATGGCCGCCTGCGCGCGATCAACCCGGAGGCGGGATTCTTTGGCGTTGCGCCAGGGACGTCGCACGAGACCAACCCCGTCGCGATCGAGATGCTCGCGAAGGACACGATCTTTACCAATGTCGCCCTCACGGACGATGGCGACGTGTGGTGGGAGGGCCTCACCGAGGAGCCACCCGCTCATCTCATCGATTGGCGAGGCAAAGACTGGTCGTCGGCGACAGAGACACCGGCGGCCCACCCCAACTCGCGATTCACGGTCGCGGCAGCGAATTGCCCCACGATCGCGGACGACTGGGACGCTCCCGAGGGCGTTGCGCTCGACGCGATCGTGTTTGGCGGCCGCCGCGCCACCAACATCCCACTCGTTGCGCAGGCGCGTGACTGGGCGCACGGCATGCTGATGGGGGCGACCCTCTCGTCAGAGCAGACGGCCGCGGCAGAGGGCACCGTCGGCGCCTTGCGTCGCGACCCGTTCGCGATGCTTCCATTCTGCGGCGTGCACATGGCCGATCACTGGGCCGACTGGCTCGATGTCGGCTCACGCGTCGCCAATCCTCCCGCGGTGTTTCAGGTCAATTGGTTCCGCAAGGGACACAATGGCCGGTTCCTGTGGCCGGGCTTCGGCGAGAACATCCGGGTTCTCGCGTGGATGCTTGCGCGCCTCGACGGCACCGCGACTGGGGTCGACTCGCCCCTCGGCACCCTTCCGGCCGAGGGCGAGATCGACCACCGTGCTGCAGGTCTCACGCCCGAGGCGTGGGGTGAGCTCATGGACGTCGACTCGCGCGCGTTGTTCGCGGAGTCCGACGACACAGAGCGCTACCTCTCTGCGTTCTCCCCACGCGTGCCAGCGGCGATCACCGCTGAGCTGCGGAGGATGCGCGTCGCGCTCGCCAGCTAGGGGCGCTCGAGCATCTCGAGGAGTTCCACGGGAGCAGTGGCCGATCCGACCCGCCCGAACGTGAGTTCTCGCCTTCACTCGGGACGACAGCGCGCCTGATCCCTCGCAAACGGCACAGCGCGGCCCGCATGTGCTCGCGACCAGTCGCTGACCGCCCCTACGTCGCGAGCGCGTCCGTCAGGAGCCGCACGAGTGCCTCGAGCTGGACATCCGTGGACGAATCGAGGTCCTCGTCCTGCGCGCCATCGAGCGCCCTCGCAGCCAGCGCGGACTTGCTATCGATCAGCTCCGCGATCGCGGAGTCGATGGTCTGCGCCGCGATGATGCGCCACGCCGTGACGGGCTCGGCCTGGCCAATGCGGTGGATACGGTCGATGGCCTGTGTCTGCTCGGCGTACGTCCAGGACAGCTCGGCGAGCACGAGGTTCGACGCGACCTGGAGGTTGAGACCCACGCCCGCGGTCAGCAGGGAGCACACCGCGATCTCGACCTCGGGGTCGTTGAGGAAGGCGGCGATGTTCTGTTCGCGCACCTTGCTCGTCTGGTCGCCCCGGATCGAGGCGTAGCCGATGCCGCGCGCGGCGAACGTCTCTTCCGCGAGATCCAGCACGTCAATGTGCTTTGCGAAGAAGACGACCTTGCCGACGTTGCGGGCGAGCTGCGCGGCATAGTCCGCCGCGAGCCCGGCCTTGGCTTGACCAATCTTGCGCACCATCGTGAACACGTTCTCGCCCTTGGTCCGCGAACTCGAGTCCTTGAGCTCCGACGCCGCAACGCGCCGCACAAGGTCCATGTCGATGTCGGTCGAGACCTCGCTCCGCGACGCCATGACAGACGTGTACTGGTCGACCATGCGCCGGGTGAGAGCTTGCTCGGCAGCGCGGATCGAGCGAGCAGCGGCGTCGTCGAGTTCCACGGGAAGGTCCGCGACCCGTCGCGCAGGAATGTCGGCTACGACGTCGACCTTGCGACGGCGCACGATGCCCATGTCGATCACGCTCGCCCGCGCGGCCGCATAAAAGCCGGGATCCGCCGGGGTCAGCCCGGTCTCCTCGAGCACGGCCTGCAGAGCGCCCAGCGGCTTCTTGTCGTCGATCCACCCGAGGAACTGCCAGATCGCCCGGAAGTCCTCGATGTCGTTGATGAGCGGCGTGCCCGTGAGCGCCATCAGCAGGGGTCGCGGGGTGCGCTGGCGGATCTGCTCCGACAGCGTAAGGACGTGCCTCGACCGCTTCGATCGCTTGTTCTTGATGAAGTGCGCCTCATCAACCACCATGCCGCGGAAGCCAAGGCCCCCGAGCCAGCCCACGTGCCGATCGAGCAGCTCGTAGTTCACGATCACCACGTCGGCAAACGCATCCACCTGCTCGCCGTCGCCGTGCACCACCGTCGCCCGCCGCGTCGGCGTCCACAGGTCAACCTCGTGCGCCCAGTTGGCCTTCACGACGTTGGGCACCACGACGAGCAATGGGTAGGCGTTGGCAGCCTGTGCTGCGAGCAGCGCCTGCGCGGTCTTGCCGAGGCCCGGCTCGTCGGCGAGCAGGAAGGTGCGGTGACCGCGGGCGGTCGCGGTAATCACTTGCGCCTGGTGCGGCATGAGTTCGCGGCCACCGGCGGCAGCCACGGAGCCCGGTTCGGGAAGCTTCATGCACGCGGGGGCGCCGGTTGCCGCCTGCTCAAACGACGCAAACAGCGGCTCGAGCAGTTCCCAGCCCGCGAGCCGGTTGGCTCGCGCCGCGTTCCGTGCCGCTGCACCGGAAAAGTCGGGAGCGAGGAACGGGTTCGACATCTGGCGAGAGACCACGGACTGGGGAACAACCTGGTTGGGCATCTGCGCCGATGTGACCGGTGCCGGCGGCGCCACATCCTCAGGCGGCTCGAGCCCGCCAGCGCGCATCAGCGTCGCCTTGTACTGGCGCGCGGCATCGGAGACGCTGGCATCCTCGGCGAGGAGCGCGAGGAGCGTGGTGTCCCTCACCGCGGTGCTAGCCAATATTGTGGCCACCCCATCGAGCCGCTTCAGCTGCTCGGCACGCGTGGCGTTCAGGCTGGGATCCGCATTAACCCGCGCCCGCTCTTCGCGGACCAAGAGCGCCACGACCTGGAACTTGGTGCGCACGCCGCCTCGCTTCGAGGGTCGCTGCACCTCCCGCTCGACCTCGCGGGCGACCTGAGCGAGCACGGGGATGATTCCCTGCTCCGACGGGCGCTGGGTGCGGCCACGCTGGGCGCTAGAAGTACCGCGCCCGCGCCCGGTACTGCGCTCGCCTGGTCGTGCCACGTGCCCTCCTCAATAGAGCCCTATTCGGGCCTCCGGCGCGGCGCAGATCACCGCGTTCGCGCCGCCACTCTCCGCGCACACGCCGCGTGCCAGTGAGAAGGCACCGCGACGGGCCCTATGGCCGCTGCCGCCCTCGCGCGTCCAAGTCCCCTAGGCAGGACTATACGAGTTCGGAGTGCGCCTGGGCAGATTCGAACTGCCGACACCCGCTTTAGGAGAGCGGTGCTCTATCCCCTGAGCTACAAGCGCTTGTGTACCAGTCAAGGGTACCGGCTACCAGCGGTCGTGGACGTGCGCACTGATCTTCCGGTCGTAGATCTCCTGCAAAGCCTCAAGCGTGCCCGACGCTATGGCCGGCAGTTCCTGTGCGGCGGCATTGGCGCGGGCTTGGTCGGGCGTGCGTGCGCCGGGGATGACCGTCGAGATGCCCGGCTGTTGCGTGAGCCAGCCGAGCGCGAACTGGGCGGTGCTGAACCCGTCGGGCGTGAGAGCGGCGACCTCGCGGGCCGCGGCGACGCCAATCTCGAACGGAACACCCGCGAAGGTCTCGCCAACATCGAACGCGGAGCCATCGCGGTTGTAGTTGCGGTGGTCGTTGTCCGCGAACCGAGTCGTCTCGTCGTACTTGCCGCTCAGCAGGCCCGATGCCAGCGGGACGCGCGCGATGATCCCAACCCCAGCGTCGGCCGCCGTCTTGGTGACGAGCTCGAGGGGCTTGCGGCGGAACAGGTTGACGACGATCTGGATGCTCGCGAGGCCAGGGTGCTTGAGCGCCTCGAGGGCCTCGGCGCTCGTCTCGACGGAGACCCCCCAGCGCGCGATGCGATCCTCGGCGACGAGAGTCTCGAGAGCCTCGTACGTGGTGGTGTCGGCGAAGACGGACGAGGGAGGGCAGTGAAGCTGGACGAGGTCGAGGGTGTCGACGCCGAGGTTCTGCCGCGAGCGGTCCGTCCACGCCCGGAAGGCGTCGAGCGTGTACGCCTCCGCGACGTGCGGGTTGGCGCGGCGGCCCATCTTGGTGGCCACCACGATCTCTGGGTGTCGCGCGCGAAAGGCGCCGACGGCGCGCTCCGAGCGGCCATCGCCGTAGACGTCGGCGGTGTCATAGAAGGTGACGCCGCTCTCGTAGGCGGCATTGAGAATCTGAGCCGCGGTGTCGTCAGACACATCGCCCCAGTCGGCACCCAATTGCCAGCAGCCGAGCCCGATCACTGACAGGTCGCGACCCAGCCGCGGAACGTTGGTTGAGCGCATGTCACAACTCTACGTCCACACACAGCTGGGGCCCGGCGCATGGCCGGGCCCCAGCTTGACGTGTGGTTGCGTTAGTCCGTGACGCGGACGTACGTGGGGTTGTTCTGCCAGATCGCGCGGAACTTGATCGTCTTGCCCGGCGTGGACGAGTCGATCTGAAGGTTGCTGCCCGCGTAGAGAGAGACGTGGCCCGAGGTCACGATGATGTCTCCTGGCTTGGGCGACGACACCCTGGTTCCGACACCCCAGTACGCACCAGAGGAGCGGGGGAGGGAGATGCCGAAGTGTGCGTACACGTAGGAGACGAAGCCCGAGCAGTCGAAGCCCGCAGGGGTTGTGCCACCGGACCTGTAGGGAGTGCCCACGAAGTTCGAGGCGTACGCGATGATCTCGGATCCGGCGATCGCCTGCCTGACGCTCGCGGAGGCCGCGACCGGGCGAGAGTTGCCCACGGCCGTGCTCGATGAGGCAACCCTGGGAACCACTACGGGGTTCTTCTTGACCTTGACGGTGGGCGTGTCCACGTCGAACTCGGCGGTCGAATCGGCCGAGATCTGCGTGGGCGCGTCCGCTAGGTTCTGCGCCTGGTCAATGTTGGCAGCTACGACGTTTGCTGCGTCGGGGGTGATGGGGTCCGTCGTAACAAGGGCCGCTGCTGCGGCCCCGGTTAGCGGTACAACGATCAAGGCTGCGGAGGCTGCTGCCGCCACAGCGCGCGTCCTGGCGCGCATATATCCGTAAGTCAAATTTCCGTTCCTTCCGCGCCCTGTGCGCGTCGATGTTTCTGGAGCCTCAACGTGTTGCCGCCGCAACTCGTTCCCTCTTGTTTGGGCTCCCTATGAGGCGTCGCCTCCTGGTGCTTCTAGGTGTCGATGGTACATAGAAAACGTTGCAATGTCCTAGTCAAGGTGGACAAACAGGTGCCTGGCGTCCTCCTCGGTGACGGTTATGGACCCCCGCGATGTGGTCAGCACAACGCCGGGATTACCCGCCGCGATCGCAAGCGACATCCCTGGTAGAACGCCGGTACTCGCGAGGTCTGCGAGGAAGTCGGTCTCTGCCTGGGGGGTCTCTCCAATGCGCGTCACGATGCCGGTGACAGTAGTCTCAGAAAAAACTTGAGCGATGGGCACTTCGTCCCGGTTTTTCACCGATTCCGACGTGACGCCGAGCTCGTCAAGACCGGGCACCGGGTTGCCATATGGCGACACGAGAGGCCCCTCGATCATCTCGATGACGCGCCGCTCAACGCGCTCGCTCATGACGTGCTCCCAGCGGCACGCCTCCTCGTGAACGAAGGCCAACTCAAGTCCGATCACGTCGGTAAGGAGGCGTTCGGCCAACCGATGCTTGCGCATCACGCGGACCGCGATCAGGTCGCCCTTGGGCGTCAGCTCGAGGTGACGGTCGTGAGGATCAACGGTGACAAGCCCGTCGCGCTCCATGCGCGCCACGGTTTGCGAGACGGTGGGGCCCGCGTGGTCGAGTTGCTCCGCGATACGTGCTCGCATCGGCACCACGCCATCCTCGCGGAGCTCGTAGATGGTGCGCAGGTACATCTCTGTGGTGTCGATGAGGTCCGTCATGAGGCGTAGCGGCCCATCCCGATGTACTCCCAGCCCGCCCCGATCCACGCGTCAACGGGCAGGCAATTGCGGCCGTCGATAACCCTTCTGTGCGCCACGAGTTCGCCGAGAGCCTGGGGATCGGCCTCGCGGAACTGCTTCCACTCGGTCGCGACGATCACGAGGTCGGCGTCAGCGACGGCGGCCTCGAGGGTCGGCGAGTACGTCAGAGTCGGCGAGATTACGGCGGCGTTCGCCATGGCCTGGGGGTCGTAGACCCTGACATCGGCGCCCGCGAGGTGGAGCCTGCCGGCAACATCAAGGGCAGGAGAGTCGCGCACGTCGTCGGAGTTGGGCTTGAACGCCGCGCCGAGCACCGCAACGCGCGCTCCGTTGACAACCCCGCCCACAAGGTCGGCGGCGCGCTGGACCACGTGATCGCGCCTGCGCAGGTTGACCGCGTCGACCTCTCGCAGGAACGTCAGCGCCTGGTCCACGCCGAGTTCGTTGGCCCGTGCCATGAACGCGCGGATGTCCTTGGGGAGGCAGCCTCCACCAAACCCGAGCCCCGCACCAAGGAACTTGCGCCCAATCCGCTCGTCGTGGCCGATCGCGTCGGCCAACTCGACGACATCCGCGCCGGTAGCCTCGCAGACCTCTGCGATCGCATTGATAAAGGAGATCTTGGTCGCGAGGAACGCATTCGCGCTGACCTTGACGAGTTCAGCGGTGGGAAGATCCGTTACAAGGAACGGGGTGCCGCGTTCGAGGATCGTCGCGTAGACCTCGCGTGCTACGGCCTCCGCGCGGCCGGGGCGCTCGCGGTCAATGCCGAGCACGAGGCGGTCCGGGTTGAGAGTGTCGTCCACCGCGAAGCCCTCGCGCAGGAACTCCGGATTCCACGCGACCTCCGCGGCATCGCCTACAGGGGCAAGTTCGCGGACTCGTGCCGCGAGCCTCGCGGCGGTGCCCACCGGCACCGTCGACTTGCCGAAGATCACGGCGGGCCTGGTGAGAAGCGGTGCAAGAGTCTCGAATACGGCGTCCACGTAGCGCATGTCAGCGGCGTTCTCGCCCTTGCGCTGAGGAGTGCCGACGCCAATGAAGTGGATGTCTGCGAACTCCGCCGCCTCTGCGGCGTCCGTCGTAAACCGCAGCCGACCAGACTTGACGTGCTTGCTGAGGAGTTCGGGGAGTCCTGGCTCAAAGAACGGCACCTCGCCGAGAGAGAGCCGCTCAACCTTGCCGGGATCGATGTCGACGCCAATGACGTCATGACCCAGTTCCGCCATGCCCGCGGCGTGGGTCGCGCCGAGATAGCCGGTGCCAAAAACCGCGAGTCGTGCCATGTAACGAGCCTAGCGGTCGAGACTGAGCGGGCCGCCGCCCGGCATAGCCACGAACGCCTGGCCCTTTGTGCTCACGGTGACCGGGCCGTCGGACAGGGGCACGAAGGCCGATTGCCCAGCCGCAAGCAGCTCCTCGCCGCCGCCAACCATGACCGTTGTCTCGTCGAGCGCAAGCACGATCCGCGGCGCTGCGGCGATGGTCGCCTCGCCCGCTTCGACCCGCACGAGCGCAAAGTCGTCCACCGGCACCGTGTAGGTCGTCGCGGCGCCATCGCGCGCCATCGCGGGCCGCAAAGGGCTGCACGGTGCGGCATCGAGGATCGCCTCGAGATGCTCGACGTCGATGGCCTTGGGAGTGAGTCCGCCGCGCACCACGTTGTCGGAGTTCGCCATGATCTCCACGCCGATCCCCGATTGATAGGAGTGGATGGCACGCGGTGGCACGTAACAACCCTCTCCGGGCGCGAGCACCACGGCATTCATCGCGAGTGCGACGAGCGCTCCAGGATCCCCGGGGAACGCGCGCGCTGCCCTCGCGGCGAGCGCGAGCGAGTTGTCGCCGTCGGGCCGCGCGGCGAGCGCCTCGAGCACCGCGGGGTCTGCCTCGCCACCGAGCACAGCCATCACATACGTAAGGAGCGATTCGCGGCCCTCGACGATCCTGACCAGCGCGTCGGCTCCGAGCTCGCGGAGGTCATCGGCCAGCTCCGCGGTGGTGCGCATGCCAACGAGGAGGCGCATGGGTGTGAGCGCGACGATGAGCTCCGGCTTGTGTCGAGGATCGCGGAACGTGCGCTCCGGGGCGGCGAGCCCCACCGCGTTGCGCTCCTCGGCGTCGAACCCGAGTCGGGCCTGCTCTTGCGTGGGATGCACCTGCAGCGACAACGGGGTGGCAATCGCGAGCACCTTGAAGAGGTACGGCAGTCGGTCGGTCCCTACGGTCCCAGCAGGGTCCACGGCAATCAACGAGGCGAGGTCGCCGCCA
>Ga0190271_10000483_pt1 | contig 20178 bp, 18 predicted proteins | sample Popmic356T_FD_133747 | JGI IMG/M metagenome (GOLD analysis project Ga0190271, IMG submission 133747) | Populus adjacent soil microbial communities from riparian zone of Weber River, Utah, USA - 356 T | ecosystem: Environmental > Terrestrial > Soil > Riparian zone | place: USA: Utah | collected...
CTTCGGTGCGTTCGTAGACCTCGGCGGCGTTGACGGCCTCGTGCACGTCTCCGAGCTGTCGTGGAAGCACATCGACCACCCGACCGAGGTTGTCAACGTCGGCCAAGAGGTCGAGGTTGAGGTGCTCGAGATCGACATGGACCGCGAGCGTGTGTCGCTGTCGCTCAAGGCAACTCAGGAGGACCCGTGGGCCGTGTACGCACGCACCCACGCGATCGGCCAGATCGTGCCCGGCAAGGTCACCAAGCTCGTTCCCTTCGGCGCGTTCGTTCGCGTCTTCGAGGGCATCGAGGGCCTCGTGCACATCTCCGAGCTGTCCGTGCGCCACGTCGAGCTGCCCGAGCAGGTCGTCTCCGCCGATGAAGAGGTCTTCGTCAAGATCATCGACATCGACCTCGAGCGACGCCGCATCTCGCTGTCCATCAAGCAGGCGAACGAGGGCGTCGACCCGAACGGCGAGGACTTCGACCCCGCGCTGTACGGCATGACGGCCGAGTACGACGCCGCGGGCAACTACAAGTACCCCGAGGGCTTCGACCCCGACACCCAGGAATGGCGCGAGGGCTTCGACACCCAGCGCGAGGCCTGGGAGGCGGACTACGCCAAGGCCCACGAGCGCTGGGAAGCCCACAAGGCATTCGTTGCCAAGCAGGATGCTCAGGCCGCAGAGGTCGAGGCAGCCGCTCCGGCAGCCAAGAAGCGCGACGCTAAGTCCGCTGGTGCAGCGACCTCCTACTCGTCGCACGACGAGGATGCCGCCTCCTCGGAGGGCACCCTTGCCTCGGACGAGCGCCTCGCCGCTCTGCGCGAGAAGCTCACGGGCAACTAACCAAGCACATAGCCCGGCGTCGGCCCACCCTTGTGGTGTGGCCACGCCGGGCTCTTGCTTTTCCAAGGCGCCCGACGCGCGGCCCGCTTGGGCGTGCAAAGTTGCCCCTAGCGTCGGGCCGTGTTTGGATGCCCATGTGTTGCGAATCGGGCTTACGGGCGGAATCGGCGCTGGCAAATCGACGGCGGCCGCCCACTTTGGCTACCTCGGAGCGCGCGTAATCGACCACGACGAGCTCGCGCGCCGCGCCGTCGAGCCCGGGTCCGCGGCGCTCGTGGACATCGTCTCCGCGTTCGGCGACAGGGTGGTGTCCAATGGCGCGCTCGACAGGGCGGCGCTAGGGCAGCTCGTGTTTGGCGACCCTATCGAGCGCGAGCGGCTCAACCGCATCGTCCATCCCTATGTCATCTCGGCAGGCATCGCCGCGGATAAGCAAGCGCGAGCGGACGGCGTCGCGGTGATTGTGCACGACATCCCGCTGCTCGTGGAGACGGGGCAGGGCGCCGATTTCGACATGGTCGTCGCGGTTGCGGCGCCGGAGGACGTGCGCATCGGTCGGCTCGTCAACACACGGCGCATGACGTCGACGGACGCGATCGCACGGATCGCGGCGCAGGCGACGGACGCCGAGCGGGCGGAGGTTGCCGACGTTGTCCTCGACGGCTCAGGCACGCCTGCCGAGCTCGCGGTGCAGGTCGAGACGCTCTGGAAGGAGCGCGTGCCGGTGTGACCGGAACCCCGTGTCAGGGGTTCGAAGTACGGTTGCACCATGGCTTCAGACCTTCGTCGTGCGGAGAATCCCTTCGAGGTGATCTCGGAATACGTACCCTCCGGCGACCAGCCGGCCGCGATCGAGGATCTTGCCCGTCGCATTCAGGCGGGGGAGAAGAATGTCGTGCTGCTCGGCGCCACCGGAACGGGCAAGTCAGCGACCACCGCGTGGCTCGTCGAACGGCTGCAACGCCCCACGCTCGTGATGGCGCACAACAAGACGCTTGCGGCGCAGCTCACCAACGAGTTCAGGGACCTGCTGCCCAACAATGCGGTCGAGTACTTCGTGAGCTACTACGACTACTACCAGCCGGAGGCGTACGTTCCGCAGACGGACACCTACATCGAGAAGGACTCCTCGATCAATGAAGAGGTTGAACGGCTCCGTTACTCGGCAACGAACTCGCTGTTGACCAGGCGCGATGTCGTGGTGGTGTCCTCTGTCTCGTGCATTTATGGGCTCGGCACACCCGAGGAGTACATCGATGGCATGGTCACGCTTGCCGTGGGCGACAGCCTCGATCGCGACTCCCTGTTGCGCGAGTTCGTGCAGATGCAGTACTCCCGCAACGATCTCGCGTTCACGCGCGGCACCTTCAGAGTGCGCGGCGACACGGTTGAGATCATCCCTGTCTATGAGGAGCTCGCGATCCGCATCGAGTTCTTTGGCGATGAGATCGAGGCGCTGTACTCGCTACACCCGCTCACGGGAGACATCGTCGCTCGCAAGGACCAGGTGCACATCTTTCCCGCCTCGCACTACGTCGCGAGCGAGACGCGCATGCGCAAGGCCATCTCGACGATTGAGCAGGAACTCGGCGAGCGGCTCGAGGAGCTCGACAGCCAGGGCAAGCTGCTCGAGGCCCAACGGCTCAAGATGCGCACCACGTTTGACCTCGAGATGATGCGCTCGGTCGGCACGTGTTCCGGCATCGAGAATTACTCGCGACACATTGAGCAACGCGAGACGGGCACGCCGCCCCACACGCTCATCGATTACTTTCCTGACGACTTTCTGCTCGTCATCGACGAGTCACACGTCACGGTGCCGCAGATCGGGGCGATGTTTCACGGGGACCAGTCGCGCAAGCGGACGCTCGTCGATCACGGCTTCCGGCTCCCGTCAGCGCTCGACAACCGCCCGCTCAAGTGGGAGGAATTCCAGGACCGGATCGGTCAGACCGTCTACCTGTCCGCCACGCCAGGGAAGTTCGAGCTCGAACGGGCCGACGGCGTTGTGCAGCAGATCATTCGGCCCACGGGGCTCGTCGATCCAGCCGTCATCGTCAAGCCCACCGAAGGGCAGATCGACGATCTCCTCGAGGAGGTGCGGCTCCGTGTGGAGCGCGATGAGCGCGTGCTCGTCACGACGCTCACCAAGAAGATGGCAGAGGACCTCACCGACTACCTCGCGGAGCGCGGCGTGCGCGTCGAGTACCTGCACTCCGATGTCGATACGTTGCGGCGCGTTGAGCTGCTGCGCGAGCTCCGCATGGGGCGCTTCGACGTCTTGGTGGGCATTAACCTCCTCCGCGAGGGACTGGACCTGCCAGAGGTCTCCCTCGTGAGCATCCTCGATGCTGACAAGGAGGGCTTCCTCCGCTCGGGCACATCGCTGATCCAGACGATCGGCCGCGCGGCTCGTAACGTGTCCGGCGAGGTGCACATGTACGCGGACACCGTGACGGACTCGATGCGCAAGGCGATCGATGAGACAAACCGCCGCAGGGACATGCAGATCGCGTACAACACGGAGAACGGCATTGATCCCACGCCGCTCCGCAAGCGGATCGGTGACATCACAGAGATGCTTGCTCGCGAGGAGGCGGACACCGCGGCCACCCTTACGGCGGCGAGGAAGGCGCCCACGCCGTCCGGCGCGCGCTCGCCGCTCGCCGACCGCCCCTCCGACGAACTCACCAAGCTCATCGAGGACCTCTCTGCGCAGATGAGGGCAGCCGCTGGAGAGCTGCAATTCGAGCTTGCGGCTCGCCTGAGGGACGAGATCGGGGAGCTCAAGAAGGAACTCAGGCAGATGCTCGGGGCGTCCTAGGCGCGCCCCTAGGATGAGACGGTGGAGTCGACGGCCGTTTGGGTGATCACGGCCGTCGCAATTGCGGCCCTGTTCTTCTTCGACTTTTACGTCGTTGTGCGCAATCCGCACGAGCCAAGCTTCCGCGAGTCGACGCGGTGGACGATCTTCTACATCTCGCTCGCCGTCCTCTTTGGCCTGAGCCTGTGGGTGTGGGCCTCCGCGCAGAAGTCGACGGAGTTCTTCGCCGGCTACGTGACCGAATGGTCTCTCAGCGTCGACAACCTGTTCGTGTTCCTCGTCATCCTGTCGAGATTCGCGGTGCCCGCCGCGTACAAGCAGCGCGTGCTGCTCATCGGCGTTGCCATCGCGCTCGTGCTGCGCACGATCTTCATCATCGTCGGCGCCGCCGCACTCGCCGCCTTCTCGTGGGTGTTCTTCATCTTCGGCGCCTTCCTTATCTGGACGGCGTTCTCCGTGGCCCGTGAGGGTGGGGCCGAAGAGGGCGACATCGAATACTCGGAGAACCGCGTGATGCGGTGGGTGCGCAAGGTTCTCCCCGCGACGGACGACTACCGCGGCACCAAGTTGTGGGTCAAGGAGAACGGCAAGCGGCTCGTCACGCCAATGCTGATGGTGATCATCGCGGTGGGCACAACAGACGTGCTGTTTGCGCTCGACTCGATACCGGCCATCTTCGGCCTTACTCAGGACCCCTATATCGTGTTCACGGCGAATGCGTTTGCGCTCATGGGCCTGCGCCAACTTTTCTTTGTTGTGCAGGGGCTGCTGTCGCGGCTCATCTACCTTTCGTACGGCCTCGCGGTGATCCTCGGATACATCGGCGTCAAGCTGATTCTCGAGGCGTTACGCGAGAACACCGTGCCGTTCATCAACGGGGGAGAGCCCATGCACTCGATCCCAGAGTTTCCAACGTGGGTGTCGCTGCTCGTGATCCTCGTGGTGCTCGGCGTTGCACCCATCGCGAGCCTCATCGCGACTCGCGGGGGACCAGCGGGCAAGCCCGGAGTCGAAGAGAATGATGCGGCGTAGGCACAACAACACGGAAGGTTCGCATGTCGAAATACTGGGGAGTGGTGCCTCGCCCCTTTGCCGAGGTGTCGTCGGTCGTGGATGAGGTTGCGCGTTCGCAACGCTGGACTGTAGCGCCCGCATCCACGGCCCACGATCGCGTGTACATCAAGGGAATGTCCGCGTTCTCCTGGGGTTCCTCGATGACGGTGCAGCTGCGCGACGAGGGCGAGTTAACGCGCGTGTCGTTCGATATTCACCCCACCTCGTTGTGGGGCATGTGGAGAGCGCGCGACATCGTGAACAAGTTCATCGTCGCGCTGGGCGGCGTCCTCGAGTATTCGTAGGGCGGCGACCACTTGGCCGGCCGGCCCTCGGCGCTCCCTTCGCCCTGAGCGAGGCGCGGGTCGACGATGTCCGCAACGGAATCAACACTCGTCGGAGATTCGAACATGCGTTCGAATGAGATTCCACGTAGCATTGCCGTGTGAATGACCGGCTAATCGTCCGCGGTGCGCGCGAACACAACCTCAAGGGCGTAGACCTCGACCTTCCCCGCGACGCGCTGATCGTCTTCAGCGGACTGTCTGGCTCGGGCAAGTCTTCGCTCGCATTCGACACCATCTTCGCGGAGGGGCAGAGGCGGTACGTCGAATCGCTCAGCGCCTACGCGCGGCAGTTCCTCGGCCAGATGGACAAGCCCGACGTCGACTTCATCGAGGGACTGTCTCCCGCGGTGTCGATCGACCAGAAGTCGACCAACCGCAACCCTCGTTCCACCGTGGGCACCATCACGGAGGTCTACGACTACTTGCGTCTGTTGTGGGCGCGCGTGGGCATTCAGCACTGTCCCGTGTGTGGCGAGGAGGTTCGCTCGCAGACGCCGCAGCAGATCGTGGACTCCGTTCTCGCGCTCGAAGAGGGAACGCGTTATCAAGTGCTCGCTCCCGTCGTGCGCGGCCGCAAGGGCGAATATCAGGATCTCTTCGAGGACCTGCAGCAGCAGGGCTTTGCCCGCGCGCGGGTCGACGGCGAGACGATTCAGCTCACGGAGCCGCCACAGCTAGAGAAGAAGCTCAAGCACGATATCGAGGTCGTCGTCGACCGTCTCGTGTCCCGCGAGGGCATCCGCCAGCGGCTCACAGACTCTGTAGAGACTGCGCTCCGCATCGCCGATGGCCTCGTGGTGATCGATCCCGTGGACTCCGATGTCCCCGCCCGCCGGTACAGCGAGAAGCGGGCGTGCCCCAACGACCACGTGCTGACGCTCGAGGAGATGGAGCCGCGCACGTTCTCCTTCAACGCTCCCTACGGAGCGTGTCCGGAGTGCTCTGGAATCGGCATCAAGCTCGAGGTTGACCCCGATCTCGTCGTCCCAGATCCCGAGCTCAGCCTTGCGAAGGGCGCCATCGCGCCATGGTCCAACACGTCGTCGGAGTACTTTGGCCGCACCCTCGATGGCCTCGCGGCAGAGATCGGCTTCTCTATGCACGAGCCGTGGAGCTCACTCTCTGACGAGGTCCAGCAGGCGGTTTTGCACGGAAACAACTACCAGGTGCACGTGCGCTTCAAGAACCGCTACGGGCGCGAGCGCCAATACACGACAGGCTTCGAGGGCGCCATCACGTGGCTCGAACGACTCCACAACCAGACCGAATCGGAGTGGTCACGCGAGAAGTACGAGGCCTACATGCGTGAGGTGCCGTGTCCTCGCTGCAACGGCTCGCGGCTCAAGCCCGAGGTGCTCGCGGTCACCGTAGGCGGCAAGTCGATTGCAGACGTGTGCGAGCTCGCACTCAAGGACGCGCGCACCTTTCTCGCTCAGGCGGAGCTCGACGAGCGCGGCCGCCAGATCGCCGTGCAGGTTCTCAAGGAGATCGACGCGCGGCTCGGGTTCCTGCTCGACGTGGGCCTGGACTACCTCACGCTGTCGCGCGCAGCCGCAACATTGAGCGGCGGCGAGGCGCAGCGCATCCGCCTGGCAACGCAGATTGGGTCGGGGCTCGTAGGCGTGCTCTACGTGCTCGACGAACCGTCCATCGGCCTCCACCAGCGCGACAACCGTCGCCTCATCGAGACGCTCACGCGCCTGCGCGACCTCGGGAACACCCTGATCGTCGTCGAGCACGACGAGGACACCATTCGCACCGCGGACTGGGTTGTCGACATCGGCCCTGGCGCGGGGGAGCACGGGGGAGAGGTGGTCCACTCTGGAACCGTCGCGACCTTGCTCACGAACGAGCGCTCGCTCACCGGTCAGTATGTGTCGGGCAAGAAGAGCATCGAGCTGCCCGACGCTCGCCGGGCCTGGGATCCCACCAAGACGGTGACGGTGGTTGGGGCTCGCGAACACAACCTTCAAGACATCGACGTGAGCTTCCCGCTCGGGGTGCTCACGGCGGTAACGGGGGTGTCTGGCTCCGGCAAGTCGACCCTCGTCAACACGATCCTCTACACCTCGCTCGCGAACACTCTCAATGGAGCGCGCCAGGTTCCAGGACGGCACTCGCGCATCACGGGCACTGAGCACCTCGACAAGATCGTGCACGTCGACCAAGGCCCTATCGGCCGCACGCCGCGCTCAAACCCCGCCACCTATACGGGTGTGTGGGACCGCGTGCGCAAGCTGTTCTCAGAGACGAACGAGGCCAAGGTGCGCGGTTACGGCCCAGGCCGGTTCTCCTTCAACGTCAAGGGCGGGCGCTGTGAGGCGTGTTCCGGCGACGGCACGCTCAAGATCGAGATGAACTTTCTCCCCGATGTCTACGTGCCGTGCGAAGTCTGCCACGGCGCGCGGTACAACCGCGAGACTCTCGAGGTGCACTTCAAGGGCAAGAACGTCGCCGATGTCCTCGACATGCCTATCTCCGAGGCGGCCGTGTTCTTCGAGGCCATTCCCACTATCTCGCGCTACCTCTCAACGCTCGTCGAGGTGGGGCTCGGCTACGTGCGCCTTGGCCAGCCGGCGCCCACTCTGTCTGGCGGCGAGGCACAGCGCGTCAAGCTCGCATCCGAGCTCCAGCGCCGTTCTACGGGCCGTACCATCTACGTGCTCGACGAGCCGACGACTGGCCTGCACTTCGAGGACGTGCGCAAGCTCCTCGGAGTGCTCCAGGGACTCGTCGACAAGGGCAATACGGTCATCGTGATCGAGCACAACCTCGACGTCATCAAGTCCGCGGACTGGGTTGTCGACATGGGACCGGAGGGTGGCTCCGGTGGCGGCATCGTCGTTGCCGAAGGCACCCCGGAAGACATCGCCAAGGTGAAGGCGAGCCACACCGGCATGTTCCTGTCGGATCTGTTCGACGCCACCGTCGCGGCGTAGGTGGGCGCGCGTAGGCTGGCGCAGTGACCAACCCGGCCGATTACCGCCCCAAGCCGGGGACCATTCCCACCGGACCTGGCGTGTATCGGTTCCGCGACCCGTCGGGCCGTGTTGTGTATGTCGGCAAGGCCGTCAACCTGCGCCAGCGCCTCCAGAACTACTTCCAGGACCTCTCGCAGCTGCACCCTCGAACGCGGATGATGGTGACGACCGCGGCGTCGGTCGAGTGGACGGTCGTGCGCAACGAGGTAGAGGCGCTCATCCTCGAGCACACGTGGATCAAGAAGTACGATCCCCGCTTCAACGTGGTGTTCAAGGACGACAAGTCGTACCCCTACCTCGCGGTGACCATGAACGAGGAGTTCCCGCGCATGCTCGTGATGCGCGGAGAGCGGAAGCCGGGCGTGCGGTACTTCGGTCCATACGCGCGCGCGTGGGCGGTGCGCGAGACCGTCGACACCCTTGTGAACGCGCTGCCGATCCGCACGTGCACCCCTGCGACATTCAAGAAGGCAGAGCGGCAGGGACGGCCGTGCCTGCTCGGGTACATCGGCAAGTGCTCGGCGCCGTGCGTTGGCCGCATCAGTCCAGAGGACCACCGTGAGCTCGCGGAACGCGTGTGCGAGGTGCTCGCGGGGGACGCCAAGGGCATCATGCGCGACGTGACGGACCAGATGACGGCAGCGGCGGCACGCGAAGACTTCGAGGCCGCGGCCCGCGCGCGCGACCGCCTCACGGCGCTGAGGTCGGTCCTCGAGCGCAATGCCGTTGTCCTGTCCGCAGGCACCGATGTGGACGTGTTCTCTGTGATTGACGAGGAGATGGAGGCCGCCGCGCACGTGTTCGTTGTGCGCGACGGGCGCATCGCGGGACAGCGCGGCTGGGTCGTCGAAAAGCCGGACCCCCTGACAGAGGCGGAGCTCGTTGAGCAGCTGCTGCAGGAGGCATACGCGGATGCCGACGCCGCGGACATCCCCACGGAGATAATCGTCCCCACCGCCGTCCCCAGTAGCGTGCGCGAGTGGCTTAGCGGGGTGCGGGGTGCGCAGGTCGACGTGCGGCCAGCCCAGCGCGGCAAGAAGGTCGAGCTCGCTACCCTCGGACGGCGCAACGCGCAAGAGGTGCTGCAGCAGCACCGGATGCGCAGGGCGTCGGACCTCACGGCGCGCTCCGCGGCGCTCCAGGACCTTCAGGTCTCGCTGAATCTCGCAGAGGCGCCGTTGCGGATCGAGTGCTACGACATCTCGCACACGTCGGGCACCAATCAAGTCGGCTCGATGGTTGTGTTCGAGGACGCACTCCCAAAGAAGTCCCACTACCGGCAGTTCTCCATCGGCGACGGCGCCGACGATCTCACGGCAATGCGCGAGGTCATTCGCAGGCGTTTTTCCAGGTATCTCGAGGAGTCACAGCTGCCGCTTGAGGAGCGCGAGTCCGCGCGATTTGCCTATCCACCGCAGCTCGTCGTAATTGACGGCGCGCTCCCGCAAGCGAACGCCGCGCTCGAGGTGATCACCGAGCTCGGCATCACCAACGTGAGCGTGGTGGGTCTGGCCAAGCGGCTCGAGGAGGTGTGGGTGCCGGGCAGCGAGTTTCCGGTGATTCTGCCGCGCGGATCGGAGGCCCTGTTCCTGCTGCAGCGCGTGCGCGACGAGGCGCACCGCTTCGCGATTAGCAAGCACCGCGCAAAGCGAGGAAAGGCGATGAAGGCCTCCGCGGTCGACGAGATCCCCGGGGTGGGACCCACTCGCGCCAAGGCCCTCATCACGCACTTTGGTTCGCTCGCGCAGGTCAAGGCCGCGTCCGTGGAGCAACTCGCCCTGGTCGAGGGGATCGGTTCAGGCACGGCTCGCAAAATACATTCCGCGTTGCACGGCTTGCCTGGCATGCTGGAGGCATGACCGACGAGATCCCAGCAGTGACATTTCCGTCGGGCATTCCGCGGCCCGTCTTCGACACGCCGGAGTCAGCGGCCGAGGTGCTTATCGTGACGGGGATGTCGGGAGCTGGACGCACTCGCGCCGCCGCCGCACTTGCGGATCATGGCTGGTACGTGGTCGACAACTTGCCCCCGCAGATGCTTGGCGGCCTCGTCGCGATGGTGGGCAAGGACCCCAACGATCGCCTCGCTGCCGTCGTCGACGTGCGTGCGCGAGGGCTCTTCAGCGACATCGAAGCGGTCATTGACGATCTCGAAGAACGCGGTGTTCCGGTGCGTCTCATGTTCCTCGATGCCTCTGACGACGTGCTCGTGCGTCGCTTCGAGGAGGCACGCAGGCCCCACCCGCTGCAGAAGGACGGCACGCTCCTCGAGGGGATTGCGCGCGAGCGCGAGCTGCTCACGGCTGTGCACGATCGCGCGGACACCATCATCGACACCACGAACCTCAACGTTCACGAGCTGCGCGATGCCGTGACGGCGGAGGTGGGGGTCGAGGACCAGCCCCTGACGGTCAACATCGTGACGTTCGGCTACAAGAACGGCATCCCGACTGATGCGGACTTCGTCGCGGACGTGCGCTTTCTTCACAACCCCCACTGGGTGCCCGCGCTGCGGCCCCTCACGGGACTTGACCCTGCGGTCAGCGACTACGTGCTCGCGTCCGAGGGCGCGACGCAATTCGTCGAGGACTACTCGCACCTGCTTGCCAACGTCCTGGGGCTCTATAGGTCGCACGACAAGCACTCCGTGACCATTGCGGTGGGCTGCACGGGCGGCAAGCACCGTTCGGTGGCAATTGCGGAGGCACTTGCCGCGACGATGCGTGAGCGCGACATTCCGGTGCGCGTGACGCACCGCGACAGGCTGCGCTGATGCACCTGCCACACGTCGTGGCGCTCGGAGGCGGGCACGGCCTGTACGCGAGTCTCAGGGCCTTGCGCCCGGTGAGCGACTCCCTCACCGCGATAGTGACCGTCGCCGACGATGGCGGCTCCTCTGGGCGCCTTCGCGAGGAACTGGGTGTGGTCCCTCCTGGCGACCTTCGCATGGCGCTCAGCGCGCTGTGCGAAGACACGGAGTGGGGAACCACCTGGCGCGACGTGCTGCAATCTCGGTTCGTCTCCGATGGCCCGCTCGATGGCCACGCTGTGGGGAACTTGCTGATCGCCGCGCTGTGGGAACAGACGGGCGACGTCGTGGGCGGTCTCGACTGGGTGGCGCGACTTCTGCGCGCCCAAGGGCGGGTGCTACCCGTCTCCGACGAACCGGTTGCGATCAGCGCGGTCGTCGATGGGCCCGACGGCCCGCGCACCGTCTCCGGCCAGGTTGCGGTGGCCTCGGCGCAGGGTCGGATTGCCTCGCTGTCGCTCGAGCCGGCAGAACCACACGTGCCGCCAGCGACGCTCGAGGCAATAGCGTCGGCCGATTTTGTGGTGCTCGGCCCGGGCAGTTGGTACACGTCGGTGCTCACCCACTTCCTGGTGCCGGACGTGAACAGGGCGCTCACTGCCGCGTCGCGGAGGGCGATCGTGACGCTCAACATCGCCGACGAGGACATCGAAACGCGCGGCATGCACCGCGTTGACGAAATCGCGGCCCTGCGTGCGCTCGCGCCCGACTTTGTGCCGCGCGTCGTGCTCGCGGATGCCGATGAGGCGACGGACGGGAGGCTCGCGAACGCTGTGGCCGAGTGGGGCGCGGTGCTCATCGCGGCTCCCATGCGCGAGACGGGCCGGATCGATCGCCACGACCACGCACTTTTGAGTGCCCAATATGCGAGGGCTTTCGCCGAGGTCGTCGCGAGCGGCTCCGCGGCTCCCGGATGAGTGGCAGGATATCGGCATGGCGTTGACCGCACAGGTGAAGGACGAGCTTGCCCGAGTGGCCGTCGACAAGGTTTCAGCACGCAAGGCCGAGGTTGCGACAACCCTGCGATTCGCTGGGGGACTGCACATCGTCTCGGGTCGCATCGTCATCGAAGCGGAGCTCGACACCGCCGCTGGCGCGCGTCGGCTGCGGGGCTTCATCCAGGACGTCTACAACCTCGGATCCGACATCATCGTCGTCTCCGGTGGCCTCAAGAAGGGCAATCGCTACCTTGTGCGGGTCGTAAAGGAGGGCGAGTCGCTCGCGCGGCAGACGGGACTTCTCGACCACCGCGGCCGACCCGTGCGCGGGCTCCCGCCACAGGTCGTGGGTGGTGCAATCGACGACACCATCGGCGCATGGCGCGGAGCGTTCATTGCTCACGGCTCCCTCACGGAACCGGGACGGTCATCCGCGCTCGAAGTCACCTCTCCGGGGCCCGAGGCGGCCCTCGCTCTCGTCGGTGCCGCGCGTCGGCTCGGTGTTAGCGCCAAGTCACGGGAGGTGCGCGGCGTTGACCGCGTTGTCATCCGCGACGGCGACGCGATCGCTCAGCTGCTGACGCGCCTTGGAGCCCACGACTCCGTGATCGAGTGGGAAGAGAAGCGCACGCGCCGCGAGGTGCGGGGCACCGCGAACCGGCTAGCGAACTTCGACGACGCCAACCTGAGGCGCTCCGCGCGCGCGGCCGTCGCAGCGTCGGCCAGGGTTGAGCGCGCCTTCCTGATCCTCGGCGACGACGTCCCGGAGCACCTCCGCGAGGCCGGTGTGCTGCGCTTACAGCACAAGGAGGCGTCACTCGAGGAACTCGGCAAGTATGCCGATACGCCGCTCACCAAGGACGCCGTCGCGGGCCGCATTCGCCGCCTCCTTGCGACCGCAGATAAGCGCGCGGAAGAGCTCGGAATTCCGGACACAGAGGCGTTCCTCACGGCCGACATGCTCGTCGACGAATAGGCACACAAATCCGGGACTATCGTCGCGCCGTAGTGCGTTGAGCGAGGTAGTAGGCTTTCATTTAGTGGCCCGCGATGGCGGAGTCCCCCCGCGCACGTCGAGGTGCGCAAGCATCCAACACCAACCGTGTCATTCGTGGCACGAGTCGAGGAGACAACAGTGACCATCAAGGTCGGCATCAACGGCTTCGGCCGCATTGGACGCAACTACTTCCGCGCGATTCTCGCGTCCGGAGCGGACATCGAGATCGTTGGCATCAACGACCTCACCGACAACAAGACGCTTGCGCACCTGCTCAAGTACGACTCGATCCTTGGCCGCCTCGGCCACGACGTCTCGTTCACTGATACCACCATCACCGTGGGCGACACGACGTTCTTCGCCTCCGAGGAGCGCAACCCTGCCAACCTGCCGTGGGCCGAGTGGGGTGCGGACATCGTCATCGAGTCCACCGGCTTCTTCACCGACGCGACGAAGGCGAAGGCTCACATCGAGGCCGGAGCCAAGAAGGTCATCATCTCCGCCCCCGCCTCGAACGAGGACGGCACCTTTGTTGTCGGCGTGAACCACACCGAGTACGACCCCGCGACGCAGCACATCATCTCTAACGCCTCGTGCACCACGAACTGCCTCGCGCCGCTCGCGAAGGCTCTTGACGAGGGCATCGGCATCGAGCGTGGCCTCATGACCACGATCCACGCGTACACGCAGGACCAGAACCTGCAGGACGCCCCGCACTCCGACCTGCGTCGTGCACGCGCCGCGGCCCTGAACATCGTCCCCACCTCGACGGGTGCCGCGAAGGCCGTTGCGCTCGTGCTCCCGCAGCTCAAGGGCAAGCTCGATGGCTACGCGCTCCGCGTTCCCACCCCCACCGGTTCGGTTACCGACCTCACCTTCACGGCCTCTCGCGAGACCACCGTTGAGGAAATCAACGCGATCGTCAAGGCCGCTGCAGACGGCAAGATCCTCGTCTACAACGAGGACGCAATCGTCTCCAAGGACATCGAGACGGACCCCGCCTCCTCGATCTTCGACGCGCCGCTGACCAAGGTCACCGGCAACCTCGTCAAGGTCGTGGCCTGGTACGACAACGAGTGGGGCTACTCGAACCGCCTCGTGGACCTCACGGTCTACGTCGGCGAGCGCCTCTAACAATGACCACGAGGTACGGCCGCGCACGCTTGACGTGTGCGGCCGTACCCATGTCACGACAGGAAAGACACGATGCTCAAGACGATTGACTCGCTCGGCGACCTCGCAGGCAAGAAGGTGCTGGTTCGTTCGGACCTCAACGTGCCGCTCGACGGCACCACCATCACGGACGACGGTCGTGTGCGCGCGTCGGTGCCCACCATTCAGCGCCTGCTCGACGCTGGGGCGTCAGTCATCGTCACGGCTCACCTCGGTCGCCCTGCGGGCACCCCTGAAGCCAAGTACTCGCTCGCTCCCGCGGCCGCACGCCTTTCCGAGTTGCTCGGCACGACCGTGACCCTTGCCGACGACCTGGTTGGGGAATCTGCGGCCGCCACCGTGGCGGCACTTCAGCCCGGCGACGTCGCGATGCTCGAGAACGTGCGCTTCGACGCGCGCGAGACGAGCAAGGTCGACGCAGAGCGCGAGGAGCTCGCTGCCGAACTCGCGGAGTTCGCCGACGCATTCGTCTCCGACGGCTTCGGCGTTGTGCACCGCAAGCAGGCATCCGTCTACGACGTCGCAAAGCTACTTCCGGCAGCGGCGGGCCTGCTGGTCCAGCAGGAGGTCGAGTCTCTCGGCAAGGCCGTGACCGATCCCGAGCGTCCCTACGTCGTCGTCCTCGGCGGTTCCAAGGTCTCCGACAAGCTCGGCGTGATCGCGAACCTGCTCACCAAGGCAGACCGTCTGCTCATTGGCGGCGGCATGGTTTTCACCTTCCTTGCGGCCAAGGGTTACGAGGTCGGCAAGTCCCTCCTCGAGCGGGACCAGATCGAGACCGTCAAGGGCTACCTTGCCACCGCAGAGGAGATCGGCGTGGAGATCGTGCTCCCCACCGACATCATCGCGGCCTCCGCGTTCGCTGCGGACGCTGACGCAGTGGTGGTTGCCTCGGACGCGATTCCCGCGGACCGCATTGGTCTCGACATCGGACCCGAGTCCGCGGACCTATTTGCGTTGAAGATCCTCGACGCCAAGACGATCGTGTGGAACGGTCCCATGGGCGTGTTCGAATTCCCCGCCTTCTCTGGCGGAACACGCGCCGTGGCGCAGGCGCTCATCGACTCCGATGGATTCTCGGTTGTCGGCGGTGGCGACTCCGCCGCCGCGGTGCGTCTGCTGGGCTTCGACGAGGCCGCGTTCGGCCACATTTCTACGGGTGGCGGCGCGTCGCTCGAACTGCTCGAGGGCAAGTTGTTGCCCGGCCTTGACGTTCTGGAGGACTAAGACATGGCTCGTATTCCGCTCATTGCAGGCAACTGGAAGCTCAACCTCGACCACCTCGAGGCCACGCACACCACGCAGAAGCTCGCGTGGCTCCTTCAGGACGCCAAGCACAACTTCGGCGATGTCGAGGTTGTTGTGCTGCCCTCGTTCACCTCGATCCGCTCCGTGCAGACGCTCATCGACGCCGACAAGCTCGACGTCAAGGTAGGCGCGCAGGACATCTCGGCACAGGTCTCCGGTGCTTTCACCGGCGAAGTGTCCGGTGCCCAGCTCGCGAAGCTCAACGTGTCCTACGTGACGGTTGGCCACTCGGAGCGTCGCGAGTACCACGGCGAGACGGATGCCGTGGTCGGTGCGAAGGTCGTCTCCGCATTCGACCACGGCATCACCCCCATCCTCTGCGTCGGCGAGGGCCTGGACATCCGCAAGGCCGGTAACCAGGTCGAGTACACGCTCGCCCAGGTTGACGGCGCGCTGGACGGCCTTCCTGCCGACCGCGCCGCGCAGATCGTGATCGCCTATGAGCCCGTCTGGGCCATCGGCACGGGCGAGGTCGCGACTCCCGCGGACGCCCAGGAGGTCTGCGGAGCCATTCGCGGCCGCCTCGTGGAGCTCTACGGTGGTGAGGTCGCGGACGCGGTCCGCGTGCTCTATGGCGGCTCCGTGAAGTCCGGCAACATCGCGGCGATCATGGCCGAGCACGACGTTGATGGGGTTCTCGTGGGTGGCGCGAGCCTCGACCCCGAGGAGTTCGCCAAGATCGCTCGCTTCCGCGAGCACACCGTCGCGCTCTAGAACGGGCCACACGCAAGGTATCCTGTTACCCGTTCCATCGTCGTTCAAGGAGAACTGTGCCGATCCTCACCAACATCCTCTGGGTGCTGCTCGCGATCACGAGCCTCTTGCTGATCGGTCTCGTGCTCATCCACCGCGGCCGCGGGGGCGGCATCACCGACATGTTCGGTGGCGGCCTCGCGTCTGGCATCCAGTCGTCGGCCGTCGGCGAGCGCAACCTCACGCGCATCACGTGGGGCGTGGCGATCACGTGGGGACTCATTGTTGTACTTCTTGGATTGATCTCGCGGTTCTCTCTGTAGATCCGCTGCATAAGAAAACTGGGGAAAGCCGTGGCAGGTGGCAATGCAATCCGAGGTTCTCGCGTAGGTGCGGGACCGCTCGGTGAAGACGAGCGTGGCGAGTCCGCCCCGCGTCAGATGGTGTCCTACTACTGCGCGCGTGGGCACGTCACAAGCCCAAGCTTCGCGATAGGCGAGGACCAAGAAGTTCCGGTCGAGTGGGATTGCCCCAAGTGCGGACTTCCCGCCGGGCTCGACGCCAATAACCCTCCGGAGCCCATTCGCGCGGAGCCATACAAGACCCACCTCGCGTATGTGAAGGAACGGCGCACGGACAAGGAGGGCGAGGCCCTTCTTGACGAGGCGCTCGAGGCCCTTCGTTCGCGCCGCACCTCCGTTGCAGCCGCTGACTGAGCCGTTTTCCACTGAGGAGTAGTTCGTGCAGATCGAGATTGAATACTGCGTGCCCTGCGGTTACTTGCCGCGTGCCAGCGAAGCCCAGACCCGCATCCTTGAGCACTTCGGCAACAGGGTCGAGTCCGTGTCGCTGAAAACCGGCCGCAAGGGCATTTTCACGTTCCGCGCGGACGGCGAGGAGATCTACGCGAAGCCCGAGCTCTTCAGCATCGACGCGATCGTGTCGCGCATTGATGAGCTTCTTCCGGAGCCCGAATTCGCCGGGGGAGCGGGCGTACAGGCCGAGGGCCGCGACCTGCTGGCCGGCAAGCTCTCCTAAACCACGCTCGCGGGCGCAGCCTAGGCCGTCGCCGCAGAACTCACGTCGAGTAGCCACAGCGTCTGCTCGGTACCCGCTACCGCAGCCGCAGGCAACTCCGCGTCGCCGTGCAGCGCACGCGCCACAGCGTCGGCCTTCTCCGCGCCCGCCGCAACAACCCACACGCGCCGCGCACGGTTGATGACCTCTAGCGTGAGCGTCACCCGGGTGGGTGGCGGCTTGGGGGAGTCGTGGACGGCCACAGCGCTTCCGGCCCCCGTGCCCGACGCCGCGTCGCGTTGGGCGGTGAAGACAGGGTGGCCGGGGAACAGTGAGGCGACGTGGCCATCGGGGCCCATGCCGAGCATGAGCACGTCGAAGGCGGGATCGCCCGCGTCCGCGAGTTCGCGCGCGTAGGTCGCGGCCGAGTCCTCTGGGCTCGCGAACACATCCGAGCCGCCCATGCGGTGAATGTTCTCTTGTGGGAGCGGCACGCGGCTCAAGAACACCTCGTGGGCCTGGCCCTCGTTGCGGTCCGCGTCGCCCGCTGGCACAAAGCGCTCGTCTCCCCACCACACGTGCACCGCGGACCAGTCGACGGCGGCGGCGAGCGGGCTATCGGCGATTGCCTTGAGGGTCGCGGTGCCCACGGTCCCGCCCGTGAGGACAACGTCCACGCGGTCCTTGTGTGCGAGCGCGTCGGTGACTTCGGTGAGCAGGCGCGCGGCCGTGGCCGTCGCAACAGTTGCGGCGTCGGGATAAACGACGACCTGCCTCACGGTCAGGAACCCGCGGCGAATGCTGCGAGCACCTCGCCGTAGACCTCGTCGTCGTCGAGCCTGCGTAGCTCCTCAGCGAGGCACTCGTTGAGGCTGCGAGCCGGAAGCGCGATCGTGTGCGATGGCTGATCCGGCTGCTCGATCGTCGCGTTGTGGCCGTCGGGACGCGAGATGCCGATCTCGCCCCTCGGGGTCTCGAGCACGATGTGCTGAAGGCCCTGCACCGCGTCGTCGTATGTTGCCTCGATCTCGCAGCCAAGGCGATCCCTCAGCCACGCTCCCAACAGCAAAATCGACGGGCTATTGGTGTCTCCGTGAATCCGCGCGCGGGTGACGCGCTGGTCGGGCACCTGCTCGAGCGCCGAGGCCAGCAGCGCGCGCCAACTCGTTACGCGCGACCACGCGAGGTCGGTGTCGCCCGCTCGGTAGCACTTCGCGAGCGCGCGAAGGGTCTGAGCGGGGCTTGGTTCGCCCTTGCTGTCGGTGATTCGGCGCTGGGCCATCAGCCCGAGCCCCGTGCGCGAGGTGTCCGACGGCACGCCCGCAGGCCACCACGCGACGACGGGGGCGTCGGGAAGGAGTAGCGGAGCGACGAGCGTGTCCTCGTGGTTTGCCTGCTCTCCGGAGGGACGCAGCACGACGACCTCGGAGGCCCCGGCGTCGCCCCCAACGCGAATCTCGGCATCGAGCCGGGCCTTGGCGGAGTCTCCGGGGGCGATCACGATGATGCGGCACGGGTGCTCGCGCGAAGCGACGTTCGCGGTAGCTATCGCGTCCTCGGCATCTGCGCCCGTGGCGTCGATGACGAGCGTCATCACGCGGCCGAGGGTGACGACGCCGCCCTCCTTGCGGGAGTTGACCAGTGCGTTGTTGATCTGACCAGTAGTTGTGTTCGGGAGCTCGATGATCATGGGCGCCTCCAGACGCGGCCGTCGCGCGCGAGCATCGCTTCCGAGCCATCGGGGCCCCACGTGCCCGAGCGGTACTGCTCTGGCTGTCCTTGGGTCTCCCAGAAGGCGGTGATGGGGTCGAGGATCTCCCACGACAGCGCGACCTCCTCGTGACGTGGGAAGAGCGGCGGATCGCCGAGCAAGACGTCGAGAATGAGGCGCTCGTACGCCTCTGGAGAGGACTCAGTGAAGGCGTTTCCGTAGGCGAAGTCCATCGTGACGTCGCGCACCTCCATAGTGCTTCCGGGAACCTTGGAGCCAAACTTGAGGGTCACGCCCTCATCGGGTTGCACGCGGATTACCAGCGCATTCGCTCCCACATCGGAGCCTTCGATCTGCTGGAAGTACGGCATCGGGACCTTCTTGAACACCAGCGCGATCTCCGTAACGCGGCGACCAAGCCGCTTGCCCGCGCGCAGGTAGAAGGGCGTTCCCGCCCACCGGCGGTTCGGCACGTCGAGCCGGATCGCCGCGAACGTCTCGGTGATCGAGTCTGCCGAGATGCCGTCTTCGTCGAGGAACCCGCCGACCTCTTCGCCGCCACGCCATCCGGCCGCGTACTGGCCGCGAGCGGTATTCGCACCCAGGTCGTCTGGGAGGCGAACCGTGCGCAGCACCTTCTCCTTCTCCGCACGCAGGTCCGCGGCGTCGAACGAGGCTGGCTCCTCCATGGCGGTCAGCGCGAAGAGCTGCAACAGGTGGTTCTGAATGACGTCTCTCGCGGTGCCGATGCCGTCGAAGTAGCCAGCACGCGAGCCAATGCCGATGTCCTCGGCCATGGTGATCTGCACGTGGTCGATGTACTGCGAGTTCCAGATCGGCTCGAAGAGCTGGTTCGCGAAGCGCAGCGCGAGCAGGTTCTGGACCGTCTCCTTGCCGAGGTAGTGGTCGATGCGGAACACGGAGTCTGGAGGGAAGACGTCGCTCACGATGGCGTCAAGCTCGTTGGCGGACTGGAGGTCGTGGCCGAAGGGCTTTTCGATGACGACCCTGCGCCACGTGCCCTCCTTGGGGTCCGACAGCCCGGATGTACGCAACTGCTGAACCACCTGGGGGAAGGCGGACGGCGGGATCGAGAGGTAGAACGCGTGGTTTCCGTGCGTGCCGCGCTCGGCGTCGAGGGCCTCGACGGTACGTCGAAGCTCTGCGAACGCCTCCTCGTCGTCGAAGGTGCCTTGTACAAAGCGAATGCCCTCGCTGAGCTGCTTCCAGGTCTCCTCGCGGAATGGGGTGCGCGCATGCTTCTTGACGGAGTCGTGAACCACGGCCGCGAAGTCCTGTTGGTCCCAGTCGCGCCGAGCGAACCCCGTGAGCGCGAAGGCAGGCGGAAGCAGGCCGCGGTTGGCGAGGTCGTAGACCGCAGGCATGAGCTTCTTGCGGGCAAGGTCTCCCGTGACGCCGAACATCACGAGCCCGCAGGATCCGGCGATCCGTGGGAGGCGACGATCGCGGGGGTCACGCAACGGGTTCGGCACGTATC
>Ga0190271_10000484_pt1 | contig 20172 bp, 15 predicted proteins | sample Popmic356T_FD_133747 | JGI IMG/M metagenome (GOLD analysis project Ga0190271, IMG submission 133747) | Populus adjacent soil microbial communities from riparian zone of Weber River, Utah, USA - 356 T | ecosystem: Environmental > Terrestrial > Soil > Riparian zone | place: USA: Utah | collected...
CGCCAGGTCCACGGATTGAGCAGCGCACGGAATGCCGCCGCCTCGACCGAGCCCTGGTAGATCCGGTCACGATTGAACGGCATCGCGCCACCCCAGCTGTCGTAGGTATCCCAGTTGGGCTTGTTCTTCGCCTTGACGACGCCGGACGGGATGCCGGTGGTGCCCAGGTCGGTGGCGCTCGGGTTCGGAATGTTGCGCGTCGAATGGCAGCGCGTGCAGCGTGGCTCATCGACGGACACGCCGCGAGTGCGCGCCGGGAATTCTCCCATCGCGGGTATCGAGTCGAGCACGATCTCGTGGAAACGGAAATTCTTCTGGACCCCGTCCCACTGCATGTACTCGACGGCGTTCGGATGCGATCCGGGGTACGAGGCGTGCGTGGCGAGGCCCAGCGTGAACGTGAATTGCGCGTTGGCGCTCGGCAACAGGATGCGCGGAAATTTGGCCGTGCCGGTCTGCAGGCTCTCCGAACGCGTCATCAGGATCCAGCCCTGCTTGAATTCGGCCGGCAGCGCGCGCAGCAGGCGCGCCTGGTTGCTGACGGAAGGATTGGCATTCAGATAGAGCTGAATACCCTCGGGCGTGAAATCCGCGAGCGGCGGAACGTCGGGGTCGAGACGGAACTGAGCGCGTACCGAACGGCTGGCGGACATCGTGACATTGCAGGAGGGCACGTTGCCGGCGCAGTTTCCCTGCCATCCCGCGAACACCGAGCCTGGAGCAGCCGTCGCGGTGAGGGTGACGGCCGGCGAGGAAAACAGGTAGAGCTGATCGCAATCCGCGCCACAGCTGATGCCCGCCGGTAGTGAGTCCACCGTCCCCTCGCCGAGGCCCGTCTTCATGACCTTGAGCAGGCCGGTGGCATGCGAAGGCGCAGCGCACAACGCGCCCGCCACCAGCAGCAGCATGACAAGGGATTCCCTGAACCAGAATGTTTTCGCGTGCATGTCCCGTCTCCCGTTTTTGAATCGAGGGCGGAGACTGGTTCGATGCGCGGCGGATTCCCATGGTCCGCGAGTGATTCGCGAATGACTTGCGTGTGAGCGCGCGGAATTTTTCGGCGAATCGCCTCAGGGAAAATCGGGATAAAGTTTTCGTGCCGGACCTTTCGCACACTTTGCGCAATCATGCAGGCGGCGAGTGATCCGCGAGGCGTCTAACTTCCGCTATCCTCTTTCTGACCCCGGTGAATGCGCAGGCGGCGCGAACCGGAAGCGAAATGCCTCATTGCGCGTAGTACGCGTGGGCCCAGGCCGTCATGCGGCGGTGCACCTGCTCACTTTCGCGAATTCCCGGCGCCGGTTCCATCCAGGCGCGCTGCGTTTCGCTCAACGCCTGCGACGCCGGCATGCCAGTGGTGAAGCGACGGTAGAAATCCGCCGCGAACTGACTTGCGTATACATCTTCCACCGGCCAGAGCGTGGCGATCACGCCACGCGCGCCGGCGCGCAGGAATGCGCGCTGCAATCCGGGCAGCCCTTCGGCGAAACGGGCCGGACCGACGGCGGTTTCGCAGGCACTGAGATAGACGAGGTCGGCGTCTCCGCGCCATTCCTGGACCTGGCCGGCTGTCAGGTAGGTAGGACTACCGCTGGCGTCGAGCGCCGGAAGCAACAACAACGACGCCAGGGGCTGGCCCAGGTCAGCGAGCCCGTGCGTGGCGAAGTGAATCACGTCGATGCCGCCGCGCCAGGCTTTTTCGAGATTGGCAGCGTTGCCATCCGCGCCGAGCAGCAACTTCACCTGCGCCGGCGGTTTGCGACGCTCGAACTGGGTCGCGATGCTCCTCGCCTCGGCGCTGGCGTTATGCAGCGCCGGAAATACCTGCGCGGCGGAAGGATCCCCTTTCAAGCGTGAATCGCTCGCGAGCCCGACGAAGCCCAACGGGCGAGGCAACGCGGGCCGCGGACGGGCGCGCGCTTCGAACAGCGAGCCGATCATCACGATCGACTGGCGTTCTGCCAGGCGCCGGAAGTTTTTCGACGAATCGCGCAATCCCGCGAAAGGCACCGCAGCCGCTTTTCCTTCGGCGACGATTTCGAGCGTCGTGGCTTCACTGTCGAGCGCGCCCGGCGGAAGCAACGCGGTGGATAGGCGCGAAAGCACGGTGTCGGGACGTTGCGCTCCATTCCCCCGCACTGCTGCAGCCAGTGTCGCAACGTCGCGGGAGATGGCCGCCGGTGTGGCGGAGAGCACGGTGGCGCGAATTCCCGACGCGTCACGCACCCATAGATAGGCGTGCTCCGTTTCGAGGGCGTATGAAAGCTGGGTCGTCTGCGGTGACGTCGCCGGCCACGGTGCGTCGACTACCGTTGAAGCGGGGGCGACTTTCGTGTCGCGAAAAGCGGCAGCGCTCAACTGGTCGACCTGGGCGCGCAGCCGCGCAATGTCGAGGCGCAGCACGTCCAGCTCACGCGAAACGTCGGTATCCCTCTTCAGCAGCGCGGCCACCCGCACGCGCTTTCCCGCCATTTGTGTCAGCAGTTCGTCGAGGCGTGCCTGTGTCGCAGCATCGAGCTGCGAGACTCGTCCCGAATCGAAGTTGAGCGCCCGCGCCCATTCGAGGGTGCGCAGCGCGTCTTCTTCCGCGGCACTCGCCGGAAGCAATTTGCCCGGGCCGCGCTTGACGACGTCGCGCATCAGCAAATCCACATAGCCGCGAAATGCCTGCTGTTCGTGCGCCAGCGTCGTGGCGCGCAGTTCCGGAGTGTTGATGGTGCTGCGGTATTTGAAGATCAGCGCGATCGCCCTCTCATATTCATCGCGCGATTCGCGCAGCTCGCCGCCTGCGGCGTGCGATTGCGCCAGCAACCGGCGGGCGGCGATTTCCTTCAGGGTGTCCGCGCGGGAAATCGCGAAGTGCAGTGAGTCCTCGGCGAGCTGTCTGGCTTCCCGGACGGCCTGCGATTTGCGATGCGGCTGTGCAAGCAGTATTTCGGCGAGCGTCAATGGCAGGCTGGAGCGCAGGAACAGATCCGGATTATCCACGCGCACCAGCATCGCTTCGCGGCAGGTGGCGATCGCCCGTTGATAGTCGGAGGCTGCCTGGTAGTCCCCGGCAAGATCCAGCAACGCATACAGCCGGGCATTTGGAACCATCGCCAGCGAAACGGCTTCACGATGCAGCGCAAGAGCCTTCTGCAGGTCGCCCGTTTGCCGCGCCAGCCTTCCGCTGATGCCCAGGCTCACGATCAATCCGTTTGGGTCATCAATCGTGCGGCGAAGTTTCAGCGCTTCATCGAGCAATGCGGTTGCCTGCGCCGTGTCTCCCCGGTTGAGATATGCGCGCCCGAGTCCATGCAGCACCCGACCTTCGTTTGGCGGCTGCTGATGCTCGCGCGCCATCTCCAGCGCTCGCAACAATCGCTCGATCGCCCGATCGGCATTCCCCAGGGTGATGTCGATCTCCGCGGCGTTGTAAAGAGTGCTGGCGCGCACGGAGATCGACGCGAACTGATCGAGTTCTGCGATTACCTGATCGTAATATTGTGTGGCCGTCCGAAAGTCGCCTGTCTCGTACGCGAGCGCCCCCAGGTTTCCGATGGCCTGCAGTCGTCCCTGGCGATAGCCAATCGCCTCATAGGCGGGAATGGTCGCTTCAAAATAGGCGCGGGACGCCGGCAATTCGTAGAGGTGGTATTCGAGCACGCCGAGATAATTCACGGCACGCGCACGTTCCAGGGGGCTCAGGGCAGGCTCACTGCTGATTCCGGTCAGGATTCGCCGCGAATCCCGCGCCGCTTCCGCAGCGCTGGGGTTCTTCGCGGTCTCGTCGGTCACGATCTCGACCAGCGAGGCCGCTTGCAGAAATTGGGCTCGCGCCACGTTGCGCGCCGCTCCGAGCGAAGTGAAACCGCGCTCCGCGAGCCTTGCATCCGCGATCGAAACCTCGAGGTTTGTGAGTTGCCGATAGTGCAGCCTGGCGCGAATCATCCGCCCCCACGCAGCGAGATCCGGATCGCCCCCCGCCGCTTCGAAATGGGCCAGTGCGACGTCGATGTGGCGAAATGCGGTCGTGAGCAGGTCTTCGCCGATCAAGTGTGCGCTTGTCGCGGCCGACCATGCGCGAAACGCGGCGAGCCTTGCGGCGACGCGAGAGTCAGTGGCCATTTTCGCGTCGTAGCGCAGCATCTTCAGCCTGGCTTTGCCGGGACGGTCCAGGTCCTGCCGACCTTCCAGTGAAATCGTGAGCCGCGAGCCGTGCGGAGCTTCGAGCAACGCGATCTCGATACCCTCGCCTTCCAGATTGGAGTCGATTTCGATCTTCGCCGGGACAACACCCTGCGCTCCGGTGTGCGACAGGACTACCTTGACGTCGGCGTCGTCCTCGAGGGCTATTGCAACGAACGTCGCGTTGCCCTCCACCGGGAATTCACGTTGTGCGCTGTCGAATCGTTCGCCGCGCGCGAGCGACACTACTTCATCGACGACCAGAATCCCGTCGATGGCCGGACGTTGCTGGGGCGCGCACGCAGCCAGCAAAGTGACGCACAGCGTCGCCGCCCCTGAAACCAGCTTCATTCACCCTACCCCTGCGTCCGCGCACAGAGAATAGAGTAGTTCGAGCCGGCGGTGGCTACTTCTCCGCCACGTAGGCGATGCGCGACAGCCGCCGCTCTGCCGTCAACCGGTGCACGGCGGCGAGAAACTTCTGAACACCCTCGAAATTCTCAGGTCCTTCCATGCGCAGCAGGTCGTCGCGAAAGCGCTGCCGCGCCTCCCGCCAGCGGCGTGAAACCAGCGCGGCGTTTTCCGTCGCGTCGAGCTGGCTCACCAGCTTGAATCCCGCTTTCACGATCAGTTCCTCGTTGAGTCCCTTCGGCACGAACACGAACAGCCCGATGGAGCTGCGAGCCGCCAGCTCCTCGTTGGTGACCGGACCAGTGACCACCACCGGGTCGGTGAATATGGCCCGGCCGCCTGGCTTGAGGATGCGGCACCATTCCTTCAAGGCGTCGCTCCGATTCGGAAAATGATTCATCGAGTCGATGCACAACAACGCATCGAAAGTGTTGTCGTCGAATGGCAGCGGCTGGGTCGCATCCGCCACCATGAATCTCAAACGTTCCGCGAGGCCGGCGCGGGTTGCCTCGCGGTTGGCAGTGGCCACACCACTCGGATTCACATCCACGCCGGTCACGCGGCAGCCCGTTTTCCGGGCCAGGTGCAGCGCCGGACCGCCGGAGCCACTGGCAACCTCCAGAACATGGGCGTCGGCACGGAGGCGCATCGACCTGATGAAACCTTCGTATTCATCGGCCGTCACCCAACTGTTCTGGCCGATGTCTTCGCCAAACGTGGCTTCGCGGATGGCCGCGAGCACTTGCTCAGTGAAGTTCGCGTAGGCAACGTCAAAGAGATCGATATGCCTGGGCGCACTGCTGTCCATCACGGTGTTCATTTCACTACTGGCAGTCAGACGGTTCGCCTGCCCAACGGCAGCAACATCGGCACGCGTTTGCGGTACTCGGCATATTCCGGATGCGCCTCGATCAGGTCGCGCTCCTCGAACTGGATGGCGAGCAGGATGTATGCCGTGGTCATGACCGCGAACACCAGGTGAGCCACCGTCATGGTCGGCGTCGCCCAGAAGATCATGAGCCAGCCCACGTAGAGCGGATGGCGTACCTGCCGATACAGCCACGGCGTCTTGAAGTCGAGCGGCGTGAAGGATTTGCCTAACAGCTGCAGCCAGACCTGGCGCAGGCCGAACAGATCGAAGTGGTTGATGAGGAAGGTGGAGTACAGCAGCAGCGCCCAGCCGGCGGCGTACAGCACGTACATCGCGTCCACACCGAGCGGCGCTGTGATTTCCCAGATCACACCGCCCATGGGCTGCCAGAACCAGAAGAGCGCTATCAACGCCAGTGACGAGAACAGCACGTAGGTGCTGCGCTCCGCGGGTTCCGGCACGATGCGCGTCCACCAGCGTTTGAACGCCGGCCGCGCCATGACGCTGTGTTGCACGGCAAACAGGCCCAGCAGCCCGAGATTCACCAGCAGTGCCGCGCCCAGGGCGACGTCCCGCGGCGAGTCGATCGACTTGGGCACCCAGAGGTTGCCGATGAATCCGATGCCGTAGAGGAAGGTGGCGAAAAACACGGCGTAGCAGCCCAGGCCGTAACCAAAGATGGCGAGACGTTTCATTCAGGAATCCTCCAATTTCACAGACGGCGAGACGCCCTGTTGGAGGACGCTTGTTTCGCTGGTTTCGATGTGACAAAAGCTTACCGGCGGCGCCCCTCCCGAATCCCGGGAGAACGCCGGGATTTCTCCGGGATCTCATGCAAGCCCCAATCACATTCGGAAGCTTTCGTTTCGAACCTGCCACTGCGCGCCTTTGGGAACACGAGACCGAGGTCAAGCTCACGCGCAAGGCGGCGATGGTGCTCGGCGCCCTGCTCGAGCGGCCGGGTGCACCGGTGTCCAAACAGGAACTGTTCGCCAGCGTCTGGCGCGGCACGGTGGTCAGCGACGATGCGCTGGTGACCTGCATCCAGGAGTTGCGCAAGGCGCTGGGCGACGATTCGAAGCAGCTGATCGAAACGCGCCACCGGCACGGGTATCGCTTTGCCGCGCCGGTCGAATCGCCGCTGCCCGTGATGGAGGCAGCAGTCCGGGGCATGGATGGCGCCACGATTGCCGTACTGCCGTTCACGGACATGAGCCCGGCACGCGACCAGGACTATCTGTGCGAGGGTCTCGCGGAAGAACTCATCGACGCGCTCACCCACGTCGAAGGCCTGCGCGTCGCGGCGCGCACCTCCGCGTTCCAGTTTCGCGGCGACCACGACCTGCGCGAAGTGGGACGCAAACTCAACGTCGGTAGTTTGCTCGAGGGCAGCGTGCGCAAGGCAGGCGATCGCCTGCGCGTCACGGTGCAGCTCATCGACGTGGCCACCGGCTTCCACAAGTGGTCCGAGAGGTTCGAGCGCGGCGCGGGTGATGTGTTCGCCATGCAGGACGAAATCGCGGAGAAGGTCGCGAAGCTGCTGCGCGGCGCGGAATTGTCGACGCGCGAGCGGCGCGCGGTGCGCCGCCAGCCCACCGCCATCGAAACTTACGAGTGCTTCTTGCGTGGCCGCCAGCGCATGCACACCATGCAGCAGCCGCACATGGACGAGGCGCGCGCTCTGTACCAGCGTGCCATCGGGCTCGACGCCGAATACGCACCCGCATGGGCAGGCCTGGCGACGCTGCATGCCCTTCTGTACGAGTGGTGGGGCTCGAAAGACGAGGATCTTGCCGAGGCGGAACGCGCGAGCCGCATCGCCATGGACCTTGCGCCGGATCTCGCCGATGCGCACCTCGCGCGCGGCTACACGCTCTCGAACCAGCGGCGCTACGCGGAAGCCCGGCCGCACTTCGAAGCGGCCGCACGCATCAATCCCAATCTGTTCGACGCGTACTACTACTACGGCCGCGCCGCTTTCGCGGCCGGTGACATCGAAAAATCCGTCGAGTTGTGGCGCAAGGCCGGCGACGTACGCCGCGAAGATTTCGAAAGCCCGCTGTTGCAGGGACAGTCGCTGCGAAAGTTAGGCCGCGTGGACGAGGCGCGCGAGGTCAATCGCGAAGCGGTGCGGCGCGCCGAACGTCTGCTCGAGGTCAACCCGGGAAACGGCCGCGTGTTGTCGTTTGGCTCCGGCGCGCTGGACCTCGATGGGCAGCTCGAGCGAGCGATCGAATGGGCGCGGCGCGCCGAGCAGCTCTACCCCGACGACATGAGCGTCATCATCAATGGCGCCTGTCTGCGGGCGCGCAATGGAATGACCGCCGAAGCACTCGATCTGCTCGAGCGCGTCTTCAACAAAGGGTGGGGGAAGAAAGATTGGGTCGAGAATGACCCGGACTACGACAGCCTGCGCACCGAACCGCGATTCATTTCCATGATGGCAAAGCTGAAATAGTCGCGGTCAGGAGGGCCCCGGCGGCTGCGGGGTGGGGGATAAGCCCCTGTCAGCCTGTCGCCACCTCAGCCAGCCAGCATGAGGTTGGCGAACAGGAACAGCGCGGCGATCGAAACGACGATCCAGTTGAGCGGGCGGCGCATGTTGTGTTCTCCACTGGGAATCTGCTGCTCGCAGCCTACGGGTGGATGTGTACGCAATGTGTCGCGACAGTTGAGTTAATTCGTCAAATTGTGTGAGATGCGGGCGCGACACTTTTTCACAGTTTCCACACAGCTTAGTGCCAACCTTTTGACGGGCTTCGCGCGCCGCTGAAGTTAGAATGTCACCATGACAATTCCGAGATTGCAGCAACTGCTGGCGGCAGCGGCGGTCTGGGTTTTCGCGCAGGCCTCCTACGCGCAAACCGAGAGTCCGCCGACGCCACCAACCACCGAAGCTGCGTTGCCGGCACCCGCAACCGTGCCGCCCCCGACCCGCCCGTTGCCGGTCGAACGCAACTGGCGCTTCGGCATAGGCCTCGGCTACGGAATGCGTACCAACCCGCTGGTGCTGTCGGACGACATCCCGGTCATCGTCGATCTCGACATCGCCTGGTTCGGCAAGCGCTGGTTCTTCGACAACTTCGACCTGGGATTCCAGTTGGCCGACAACCGGTTGTTCACGGCCAACGCAGTGGCGCGCGTCAACAGCGATCGCGTGTTCTTCGGCAAGACCAACATTCGTTACGTGAATTTCACGATCGCGGCCGGCGGCGACAAGTTGCCCATCGGCGGCGTCCCTCCTCCGTCAGACGGTCCGGACAATGGACCATCGTTCGGGGGAGATGAAGAAGAACCGCAGGAGCTCAAGATCCCCGACCGCGACTATGCGATCGAACTGGGGCTCGAGATGTTGTTTGGCGGTGAGTGGGGCCAGGCGACGCTCCGCGGATTCCACGATGTCAGCCAGACACACGAAGGTTTTGAAATCTCCGCCGATTACAGCTACCGCTGGACCCGCGGCCGCTTTTCCGTATCGCCGACCATCGGTCTCGCCTACAAGAGCGACGATCTCAGCAACTACTACTGGGGTGTCCACCCGAAGGAAGCAGGACTTACGCTTGCGCCGTATGAAGCCGAAGGTGGCATCGACTGGGAAGCGGGAATTCGCACCAGCTACTACCTCACGAAGAGCGTGCGGCTGGCAATCTCTGCGGATTACGAGCGCCTGCACGACAGCGTCGCCACGAGCCCGATCGTCGCAGAAGACCACGTCATCGGCTATTTCGCTGGAGTGGCCTGGCAATTCTGATGCGCGCCTCGCTCACATTGCTGGCGGTGACCTGGCTCGCGGCGCGCACCGCGGCGGCCGCAGAACCACCCGTGCGCCTCGTCGTGAAACCCCTGTTGTGCGTCATCGACAAAGCGGAAGATTCCTGCAACGTGACATTCGACATCCGCTGGAAGAGCGTTCTTCCCGGCGAATATTGTCTGAATGACGAGGCGGTGCCGGCGCCGCTGCGTTGCTGGCCCAGGGCGCTCTCCGGAGAATTGCAGCATCGTCGCGAGGTCAGCGAAGACTTCATCTTCTGGCTCGCGCCTCCCGCCGGGATCGAACGCGCCGCCGAGGTGAAAGTCGAAGTGCTGCGCGTGGGCTCCGACGATCGGCGGCGCGAGCGCCGCACGCGGCATGTCTGGGACGTCTTGTGAACCCGACGAACGTCGACATCCTGCTCATCGAAGATGACGCGCGCCTCGCGGAGCTGACCGCTACCTACCTGGAGCAGAACGGACTGCGCGTGGCGATCGAAGAACGCGGCGATCGCGCGCTCGAGAGATTCGGGCGCGAGAAGCCGCGGCTCGTGTTGCTCGACCTGCTGTTGCCGGGCAAAGACGGCCTCACCATCTGCCGTGAATTGCGGCGCGTGCACGATGTGCCGATCCTGATCCTGACCGCGCGCGACACCGACATCGACCACGTGATCGGGCTCGAAGCCGGCGCCGACGACTACGTCATGAAACCCGTCGATCCCATGGTGCTGCTGGCGCGCGTGCGCGCGCTCATGCGTCGCGCGGAACGCGCCGCGCCGAGCGGCGGCGAACGCAAGCCGGATCTCACGCTCGGCGCCCTGCGCATCAGCGAAACCTCGCGCGAAGTATGGTTGCGGGGCCAGCCGGTGCAGCTCACCACGCAGGAGTTCGAATTGCTGAGCCTGCTGGCGCATCGCGCCGGCGAACTGGTGAGCCGCGACGAAGTGTTCCGCACCATGCGCGGCATCGACTACGACGGGCTCGACCGCTCCATCGACGGCCGCGTATCCAAGTTGCGGCGCAAGCTCGGCGATGACGCCACGGCGCCGACGCGCATCAAGACGGTGTGGGGCAAGGGATACTTGTTAGTGCCCGACGCCTGGGAATTCGCCACTTGATGGATCGGACTTGAAAGAGTGGCTGCAGGCCCGCCATCGCGGGCTGTTCGTTCGCTCCTATGTCGCGCTCGCCGGCGGATTGCTGGTCGTCGCCGTCCTGCTCGACCTGGGATTTTCGGCGCTGCAATCACGCCAGGTGCGCCCGACGGATCCCTGGCAGGTCGCCACGTTCCAGCTCATGGAATCGCAGCTCGCGGCCGTTCCTGAAACGGAGCGCGCCGCGCTCGCCGCCCGCCTCGCGGAAAAGCTGAAGCTCGAGCTCGATGTACTCGCAACGGGCGACATCGCAAGTGACGCGCCGCTGGAATCCGGCGCGCGCGAACTCGAAGACGATGACGGCCGCATCTACTACCTGTGGCATTCGGATGCGCTGAAGGGCGCCATTCGCCTCGGGCCCTTCGAGCCTGCCCGCGAAAGCTTCGGGGTCCGTTTCCTGCCGGTGCTCTTTTACGCATCCATCCTGTTGATCGTCGGCTGGTGGCTTCGGCCGCTGCTGCGCGACCTCCGCATACTCACCGTCGCGTCGCAGAAGTTCGCGACTGACTATCGCCAGCCCCTCGACACCGCGTCGCACACCACGCAGCTCACCAGCCTCGCCACCAACCTCGATGACATGTCGGCGCGCGTCAGCCAGCTCATCCAGTCGCAGAAAGAAATGACCGCGGCGCTGTCGCACGAAATGCGCACACCGTTGGCCCGTGTGCGGTTCGCGGCCGCGGTGCTCGAAGGCGAAGTGGATGAATCCCTGCGCGGCCAGTTGCGCGCGCTGAATGCCGACGTGCAGCAGATCGACGATCTCATCTCCGACATGCTCGACTACGCGCGGCTCGACCATCCCGGTTTGCGTATGGTCTGTCAGAACATTCCGCTCGCACCCTGGTTGCGGCAAGTGCTGCTGTCTTGCCCGCCCCATCAAAAGAACGTCACCACCTCCCAGCACGGCGGCATCGACACCGCCTGGATGGAGCCGCGGCTCATGGAGCTGGCGCTCAGCAACTTGTTAGCCAACGCGCTTCGCTACGCGAAGCAGCGCGTGAACGTCACCGTCACGCGCGACAAGGGTCTGTATCGCCTGGTGGTCGAGGACGACGGCGAAGGAATTCCGGAGAGCGACCGGACCGCCATCTTCGGCGCGTTCACGCGCCTCGATACCAGCCGGAATCGTGACACCGGCGGATTTGGCCTGGGGCTCGCCATCGTCGCGCGGATCGCCGCGCTGCATCGCGGCCGCGTGGTTGCCGAAGCCAGCTCCAGCCTCGGCGGCGCGAAACTCGAGCTGGAGTGGCCGGCGGCCTAGATGTACGGAAGCGCGCCCATCGCCGAGTAGTGCTCGTTGAGCGTGCGCAGTTTGACCATGTCGGTCGGGCTGATCTCGAAATCGAACACGTTGAGATTCTCGCGCTGGTGCTGCGCATGATTCGCCTTGGGCAACGGCACCACGCCGAGCTGCAGATTCCAGCGGATCAACAACTGCGCCGGGTTCTTGCCGTACCGCGCGGCCATGGACGCCAGCTTGTCGTCGTTCAGCCGTAACGCGCGCGTGAGCGGGCTCCACGCCTGGATGACGATGCCATTGTCGTGGCAGAAGTCGAGCATCCCGGGGCTGTGACCGAACGGACTCCACTCGATCTGGTTCACCGCTGGCAGTTCTCCCGTGTGATAGACCAGATCTTCGATCTGGTCGATGGAGTAGTTGCACACACCGATATCATTCACCAAGCCAACACGCTTCGCGCGCCGCAGGCCCTGCCACAGGGATTCACCGACGCCGTGTTCGGGCGGGCGATGAATGAGCACGAGATCCGCGTATGGCTGCTTGAGCTCGGCGAGATTGGCCTGCGTCGCGGCGAACGAATCGTCGGTGTCCTCGATCTTGGTCACGAGGAAGATTTCTTCACGCGCTACGCCACTGTGCTTGATGGCTTCGCCGATGCCGCGCTGCGTGTGGTAATCGCCGGAGGTGTCGAACATGCGATAGCCGGCCTCGAGAGCCTGCGTTACCGCTTCCACGGTGTGATGCTTCAGCTGATAGGTCCCGAGCCCGAGTACCGGCATCTCGCGGCCGCTGTGGAGTGTTACTGATTGAGGTGGGAAAAAATGTGCCTGGCGGATCGCGTTGGGTTTGGCTGCCATGCACTCAAGGCTAGGGGCCTCAAGCCGGAGCGGCTATCGTCGTGAATACCTATGCCGGTTTGCCCAGCCCACTCGCGGAATCCGCTGACAATCGTGCTGGCCCGGTTCCCAGAGCATTGCGACAAACCGATACACTGCCCGTGTGAGCACCTTCCCACCCTGTCCGAAATGTCAGTCCGCTCTTGCCTACGAAGATGGCGCGATGTTCGTGTGCCCGGAGTGCGGACACGAATGGTCGAAAGATGCCGTGGCCACCGCGGTCGAGGCCATGGCCGAAGTACGCGATGCGCACGGTAACGTGTTGAGTGACGGCGACAGCGTCTCCGTCATCAAGGATCTGAAGGTGAAAGGCTCATCGTCGGTCGTCAAAGTGGGCACGAAGGTCAAGGGCATCCGCCTCGTCGAAGGCGACCACAACATCGATTGCCGCATCGAAGGCTTTGGCGAGATGAAGCTGAAGTCGGAGTTCGTGAAGAAGGTTTAGGTCGCGCGAGCTCGGTGTCATAGAGCCGCAACGCAATGTTCACCTGCGCAATCCATCCTGCCGGCTTCGTTGCCGGCCTTCATCGATGGATTGGGAGTAGCACCGTGAACAGACAGCTGAGTCGTCGAAACTTCCTGGCGGCCGCTGCCGCCATGGCCGCTGCCACCGGTGCCGAAGCGCACCAGCGGGGCCGTGCTCCGACGTTCGACCATGGTGTGGCGAGCGGTGATCCGCTGCACGATCGCGTGATCATCTGGACACGCGTCACCACGCAACGCTGGTACGACGAAGTCGACGTCAAATGGCAGATTGCGCGCGACCCGAAGATGCGCCGCATCGTCGCCACCGGGCGCACCAGCGCCAACATCTGGCGTGACTTCACCGTGAAGGTCGATGTGGATGGCCTCGAACCCGCGCACACCTATTACTACCAGTTCTCCGCGCAGGGCGAGCGGTCGCCGGTCGGCCGTACGCGCACGCTGGCGCGCGGCCAGGTGGATGCGGCCCGCCTCGCGGTCGTCTCATGCTCCAACCTTCCGGCCGGACTGTTCAATGTCTACGCATTGATTGCGCAGCGCGCCGATCTCGATGCGGTGCTGCATCTCGGCGACTACATCTACGAGTATGCGAATGCCACCTACGGTGACGGCGCCCTGCTCGGCCGTGTTCCCGTGCCGGACCAGGAGATCGTATCGCTCGGCGACTATCGTCAACGCCACGCGCAATACAAGCGTGACGCGGATCTGCAGGCCGCGCATCGGCAACATCCTTTCATCTGTGTCTGGGACGATCACGAGATCACCAACGATGCGTGGAAGCATGGCGCCGAGAATCACGACCCCGAGCTGGGCGAAGGCGAGTACCCGGTGCGCAAGCGCGCCGGCATTCGCGCCTATTTCGAGTGGATGCCGATCCGCGAGTGGACGCATCGCCCGGATGCGCGCATCTACCGCCAGTTTCGGTTCGGCCAGCTCGCGGACCTGATGATGCTGGACACTCGCCACTACGGTCGCGACCAGCAATCGCCGGTGCCGCCGCTGAGCCCTTCCGCCGGCTTCCCGGCCAACGATCCGGTGATCAACGATCCCGGTCGCACCTTGTTAGGCTTCGACCAGGAGGCCTGGCTGCAGGAGCGCCTGTACGTCTCGCAGTCGCGCGGAACTCGATGGCGATTGCTGGGCCAGCAGATCATGATGGCGCAGCTCTCCGTGAGTGGCGGCCAGACGCTTTTCAATCTCGACCAGTGGGACGGCTACCGTCCTGCGCGGCAACGCTTGTTTGACGGCGTCCGCGACAACGGCGTGAACAACCTCGTCGTGCTGACGGGCGACATCCATACGTCCTGGGCGAACGAGCTCACGCAAAACCCCTGGGATCCCGCCGCGTACAATCCCGCCACCGGCGCCGGTGCCGTCGGCGTGGAATTCGTGACACCGGGTGTGAGTTCACCGGGAATCCTGAATCCGGTCGAAGCCGCGCAGACCGCGGCGTTCTTGCGCAGCGTGTCGCCGCACATGAAATTTGCCGAGCTCAACAAGCGAGGCTACGTGCTGCTCGACATCGACCACGAGCGTGTGCAGGGAGAGTTCTGGCACGTGGCCACCGTCGATTCGGTGAGCCGCGTGGAAACGCTGGCGGCGGCGTTCGTCGATGAGGCGGGCACGAACCGGCTGCAACCGGTGAGCGCGGCCACGCCGGCGCGCGCGGGCGCCGATCCCGCCGGGTAAGCAGATGAGGAAAGCGCCGGCGGTCCTTCGCCGGCGCTCACCTAACAAGGCGCAAGGTCAGTCTCAGTCTTCGCTTCTACCACCGCGGCCACGATGTTTGCCTTCCAGCAGACCCGCGGCGAACCAGGAGCCCGGAATCGCCGGCGTACCCGTCGTCGGATTGGCCGGTGTCACGGAACGAATCAGCAGCACCGGACGGTTGTCCACGGTGTCTCCGCAAGTGAGCGGCGGCGTCGCGCCGGTCGCGTCGGTGAGCTTGCCGCGGACCACGAAATCACCGTCTTCATTCAGGTCGGCGGGCTCGGAGTTGAACGGAGTGAGGATCAGCGGTGCCGACACCGCCGGCGGCACCGGCACATTGCGGCAGAACAGCGAAAGCACGATCTGGCGCGGGCCGCCGCGCGTGCCGAGGCCATCACCGCCCCAGAGCAATACGCCTTCGCCGCGGGCGCGAATGTCGCCGTTGGTCCTGATGGTTGCGTCGAGTGCGGTGATTCCCCACGGCGCGCCGCCCGGCGGCACGCCTGCCACGGTGTTCAACGTGGGAACACCCGCAGCCGAACGGAACACCTGGTTGCCCGTGCCACCGTCGAATTTGAAGAGGATGGACGATTGGCCGCCGCCCGCGGTGGCGGTCCCCGCCGCCGCCAGGCCTGCGACGGCCAGGAAATGTGTGAATTTCATGTGTGACTCCTGTCGTACTTGTTTTGACGACAGTGAGTAGCGCGCGTTGCTGAACAGGTTCCGTGCCGCGCGAACCCTAGAACTCCACTTCCACGGTGGCACGAAACGTGCGCGGCTCGACGGGATGGAAGTGGATGTCTTCCACTGCCGCGGACTCGCCGGCCAGCCGGGATTCGTAGAAATACGTGATGTCGTTGGCCTGGCGATCGAAAAGGTTGTAGATCCCGAGGCTGAGCCTCCAGTGATCGCCGACGTGGCGGCCAAAATTCAGATTCACCAATGTCGAGCTGGGTGCACGCACACTGTCATCTTCGAGCAACGCCGCGGCACCCAGATACCGCAGCCGAGCGCCACCGAACCAGCCGGAAGGCGACTCCACCGAAACGCCGAGCGATGCGGCGGAATCGACAGCTCCCGGAATCCGGTCACCCACCGGATCGCTGTCAGAGAAACGCGCTTTCGACCACGCATAGTCGGCATCGACGATCAACCAGGTGCGCGGCTCGGAGTAGATGCCGAGTTCCACGCCGGTTCGCCGGCTGGGGCGAGTGGCTTCCGTCGACCCGCCGTCCCCCACGAACAGGAGCTCGGAATCGAGATCGAGCTGCCACACCGACAGCGACAGCTGCGACCGGGGAATGAGCGCGGTACGGATGCCGACTTCGCTGCCCTTTGCCTTCGCGAGCGGGGTCACCCTATCTACCGGAGTTGAACCATCCACCGGATCGACCGTGATCGTCGCTCCACGCGCGTCGTTGCTGTGAAAGCCGCGACCCGCTGCCAGGAAGAATTCCGCATCGCGCCAGGGGCCAAGGACCACGGATACCTTCGGGCTCATCAGCGTGTCGTCGCCCGAGCCGGAGTTTGCGGCGAGATTGCTGGTGACGTCGAAGTCGAAGCGATCGGCCCGCACGCCGAGCTCGCTGCGCAGCCACGGAGTCCATTGCGTTGCGACCGCGGTCCACAGGCTGGCCAGTGTTTGCTCGACGCGATCTTCGCGAATCGTCGTATATCGCGCTCTCGACTGCGAGAGGTAGAGCCCGACCGGGGAGATGTCGTCGTGGCGCACATCGAGGCCGACGCGCCAGTGGCTATCTACATCGCCGAGCGTGAACGGCTGGTCCCAGGCGATCGTGCCGCCGTACACGTGGCGTTCGTCGTACTGCTCGAACTGATCTCCCTGCACGGGATTCAGCGCATAGGTGAAGTTGGAGAAGAGCTGCAGCTCGTAGTCGAGCGCGTAGGCTGAAAAGTCCAGCCGGCCCGCGTCGTATTTCCGATAGCCCTGGGCCGAGAGGGAGTAGCGGTGCGTGTTGCCGCCGTTGCTCGAATCGATGAAGCCGAAGCGGTCGATGATTCCGCTGTCGACGGCACGCTGGGGGATCTGGTCCGAGGCCACCCAGTCACCGTCGTAACCCATCAGGTCGACGGAGATGCCGGCAGCGTCGGTCTTGCGTGACCAGCGCACCGCCGCGTTGTACTTGCGCAAGTCCTGTGCGAGCTCCCACGGTCCGTCGGTGCGCTCGTGCTCGAAACCGAGCAGCACATCGCCACCGGCCAGTTTGGTCGATCCACCCGCGACCAGTCGCCCGTAGTCGTCCACACCCCCCGTGAGGGCGACGAACGGCGTCGCCGTGTCGCGGTACGACATCTCGGCGGCCCCCGCTGCGGAAAAATTGCCGAGCTCCGGGTAGTAAGTTCCCTTTCGATAGACGATGCGATCGATCAGCTCCGGGATGACGAAGTTGATGTCCATGTAACCCTGGCCGTGGCCATGGGTAGGCAGGTTCACCGGCATGCCATCGACCCGGGTCGAGAAGTCCGTGCCGTGATCGAGATTGAACCCGCGCAGGAAGTACTGATTCGCCTTGCCGTCACCGGTGTGCTGCGTGACGATGAGTCCCGGCACCACCTCCAGCAATTCGCCGACGCGCAGCAGCGGCCGATTCTCGAGTTGTTCGGCGAACACCGTTCCCTCGCTCGCGGCTCGCGGCACGCCTGCAAGCTTCAGGCGATCGGCGGAGACGATCACCTCATCGAGGTCAGCTCCGGTAATGCCAGCGGCCAGCGAGAGTGTCGGCAGAGCGCCCAGGGCTACGAGGGTGCTCGACAGGCGACGCGAAGAGCGCAACCGCCTGCTGTCCCACTTCCTTGTGTCGCTGCGAGTCCACATGGGTGATGTATTCCTTCACGTGAGCGCAGGCAGTATAGATTCAACAGTGCTCACTCTCGCAAGAGATCAGCGCGGCAACGATTGCCTGATTTCCCTCACCAGTTGTGCACCACGGTGCCCGGTCCGATGTCCTTGACCTCGCGGACATCTTCTGCCAGCAGGTAGCGCACGCACGCGTTCCAACGCACCGATTCGCCCCCGGCTTGCACACGCGCCGGTCTTCAGTCTGCATAATAACCGCGTGTTGTCGCGGAAAGTCCCCATGAAATCCATTTTGTCGCTCACGCCGAACCGGCGAGCGGCCGTACGACTCGTCTTCTTTCCCTACGCCGGCGGCAACGCGTGGCACATCCTGAACTGGGCACGGGATTTTCCCGCGGGCGTCGAACTACTGGGCGTCCGCTACCCCGAGGCGGCGGAAGCGGGGTCGCACTCGGCGCAGTCGATCGCGAAAGGCATCTTCGAAGATGTAGTCCGGTACACCGACACCCCGTTGATCTTCTTCGGCTACAGCCTCGGAGCGTTGATTGCATTCGAAGTGTGCAGCGAGCTCGCGCGCGCCGGCATCGAGATGCCTGCCCATCTCGTCGTGGCCGCCGCGCGGGCGCCCGGCCTGGCGCGAACGCGGCCGCCCATCTCCGATCTACCCGAAGCCGAGCTGATCGAGGAACTGCGCCGCTATCGCGGAACCCCGGAAGTCATCCTGCGGGACCAGAGCGTGCTGGACCTGCTGCTGCCGACGATCCGCGCCGAGCTCGCGATCGCGGAGCGTTATCGCCTCACCGAGGCGGTGCCGCTGCGCTGCCCGCTCTCCGCAATCAGCGGCAGCCACGACGAACTGGCGGCGCCATCCGATATCGCCGCCTGGCACGCCCACACCACCGGACCGTTCGATTTCGTGCCGCTGGAAGGCGGGCACTTCTTCCTGCACGAGCAGCCGCAGACGGTGATCGCGATCATTCGCCGCCTCACCGACCGATTCCACCGCGATGAAAAATAGTTCGCCGCAGCTCATCACGATTCACCGCGCCGCGTCACCGGGCGCGAAGTCGATATTCTGTTTTCCGGGTGCCGGGGACAGCGTCACGTCCTTTCTATCGCTGGCCGAATGCCTCGGTTCGTCCTACACGATTTTTGGAATCCAGGCGCGCGGCCTGGACGGCACGAGCGCGCCTGACTCCTCGGTCGAACAGGCCGTGCTCCACAATATCGACGCCGTTCGCATGGCGAATCGCGGCGGTCCCTATCTGCTGCTCGGTCATTCCTTTGGCGGCTGGATCGCATTCGAAATGGCGCGCCAGCTCGCCGCCGGCGGAGCGCCGCTCGATACGGTCGTGCTGCTCGACACCGACCCCCCCGATGTCGTGGACGGCGTGCTCCCGCGAAAGGCGCGCCTCGATGTGCTCATGGACCTGATCCGCAACCTGGAAGACAAGGCGGCGCAACCGCTGTACATGAGCCGCGCGCAGCTGGCGGACGCGAGTCACGATCATCAGCTGGTCCTGCTGATGAATGCGATGAAGAAGATTGGCCTGTTTGCCCGGGCGGCCAGCGTGCAGACCATCACGCGCATGCTCGAGGTATTCGAAGCCAATCTGAACACGCGCTACGCGCCACTCACACCGCTCGCCGGTGACATCCTGCTGATATACCCCATGTCGCCACAACCGCTGGTCGCTGACGAGACCGGCAATCGCGCCATTCCCGCGGCGCCCGTCGGCGATGCGCTGGCATTCAGCGCCTGGCAAAGCCGCGCGGCGCGCGCGACCCGCGTCGAAGTCGCGGGCACGCACATGTCCATGCTTGCAAGTCCCGGCGTTGCGCGCGTGGCGGAGAACATCCGCCAGATCTGGGGTCCCTGAGCCGGGACGGTCTCAGCGCAATTCTTCGCCGCGCTGTTGCATACCGGCCTGGCGCGCAATCTCGAGCAGTTCCTCCGGATCGAAGGCGCCCACCTGCCGATCGAGGATCTTCTCCGCCAGCGGTGCGAGTTCGGGTTCCGCGAATATCTCGCGCAGCGGCAGTTCGACGCCCAGCGAGCCGCGGATGCGTGCCACGCATTGCACGGCCAGCAGCGAGTTTCCGCCCAGTTCGAAAAAATGGTCTTGCCGGCCGACTCGATCCACCTGGAGCAGTTCACACCAGATCGCCGCCAGCGCCTGCTCGGTATCGGATTGCGGCGCTTCGAAGACACGCCGCGCCGCAGCAACCGCCTGCGGGGCGGGCAGCGCTTTCGCGTCTATCTTCCCGTTCGCGGTCAACGGCAGCCCGTCGAGCAGCACGTAAGCCTCGGGCAACATGTAGTCGGGCAGCTTCGCACGCAGGAAGGCGCGCAGATCTTCGGCGTCCGGTGCCGGATCCGTCCCCGTGACGTAGGCCACCAGCGATTTTCCACCCGCGCCGTCCGCGCGCGCCATCACGAGGACCTCTTTCACCCGCGGATGTTGCGCGAGGCAGGCCTCGATTTCGCCGAGCTCGATCCGATAGCCGCGAATCTTCACTTGCAGATCCTGGCGGCCGAGGAATTCGATGTTGCCATCGGGCAGCAGACGGCCACGATCTCCCGTGCGATAGAGCCGCTCGCCGGTGGCGGGATGAACGACGAAGCTCGCGGCGGTCTTTGCTTCGTCGCGCCAGTAGCCCCGCGCCAC
>Ga0190271_10000485_pt1 | contig 20168 bp, 14 predicted proteins | sample Popmic356T_FD_133747 | JGI IMG/M metagenome (GOLD analysis project Ga0190271, IMG submission 133747) | Populus adjacent soil microbial communities from riparian zone of Weber River, Utah, USA - 356 T | ecosystem: Environmental > Terrestrial > Soil > Riparian zone | place: USA: Utah | collected...
AGGCCCGTGCTGGCCCGGCCGTCCGTGACCACGCACAGCTCCATCACGTCTTCGTGTTTGGAGGGCACCAGGGTGGCGGCCACGTGGGCCTCGCGTGGCTGCGTCGCCACCAGTGCGTGCGCGATGATCTCGTCGGGCGTGTTGGCGAGCAGGTAGCGCTCGGGCATGGTGTCGAGGTACTCGTCGAGCGCCTTGATGTCGGCGCCCAGCGGCCACAGCTCGCGCACCAGCACGCGCACTCGTGCCACGCGCGCCGGCTCGACGTTGTTGCTGCCCGAGAGCCGCGCGTCGGTGGCCCGCCACAGCGCGTCGACCATGCCCGCTTTCCACTTGGTCATCGCCTTGGGGCTGGTGGTCGACAGATCGGCCACCGTCAGCAAGTACAGGTCGCGCAGCCCCTCGCGCCCGCGCACCTCGCGCGCAAAGTCTTCGATGGTGGCCGGATCGCCCAGGTCGCGCCGCGCGGCCACCACGTACAGCGCCAGGTGTTTGAGGATCAAGTGGCAGGCATCGTCGACGTCTTCGGGCGCGAGGCCCAGCCGCTCGAGGATGCTGCGCGCCATCTCCGCACCGCGCTGCGCGTGGTTGTGGCCGCCGATGGCCTTGCCCACGTCGTGCAGCAGCGTGGCCAGCGCGAGCATGCGCGGCCGCGCGATCTCCGCCGCCAGCCGACAGCCGAGCGGGTGCTCCGTCGCCAGCTCGCCACGCGAGAGCGAGTGCAGACGATCGACGGCCGCCACCGAGTGCACGTCCACCGTGTACACGTGGTAGATGTCGTGGTGCACGCGGCCGACCACCGGCAAAAACTCGGGGATCATCGCCAGCAAGATGCCCACGTCGTGCAGCTCGCTCACGATCGAGCCGGCCTTGAGCGCACTCTTGCGGCAGCTGCCTACGAGCTGCACGAACAGCGCGCACGCCTCGCGGCTGTCGCGCAGGCGCTGACAGAACTCGGCGTCCGCACACGCCTCAGACACCGCGTCGCGCGAGCGCGCGAGCACGGGCTGGTCGCGCGACACGGCGCTCGCGTAGAGCCGCAGCGCGAGCGCGGGCTGCGCCAACAGCTGGGTGGTGTCGACCAGCCCGATGCCGCCCTCGCAGGTCATCAAGCCGTCGCCCAGCTGCTGCTCCGCTGGCCGCGGCCTTCCGCTGCGTCGCTTGGCGTGGCCCAGGATCTGATCGCTCAGGTGCGTGATCACGCGCGCCTGCCGGTAGTAGTCGGACATGAACGCCTCGACCATCGCGCCGGTGTGTGAGAGCGCCGAATCCGCGGCGTCGAGCGGGACGCGTGCGCCGTAACCGAGCGCGCGCGCGACCGACTCTTGCTCGACGAAGGTGAGCCGGTCGGAGCGCCGTCCTGCACACTCGTGCAAGTGGTTGCGCACCGCCCACACGAAGTCGAGCGCGCGCCGGATCTCCGCGATGCGCGGCAGCGGCAGCACACCCAGCGCGCACAGCGCACTCAGGTCGCTGGTGCGAAAGCGCGCGCGCGCCGCCCACAGCGAGAAGTCGAGGTCGCGCAGGCCGCCCGTGCCGTTCTTGACGTCGGGCTCGAGCAAGTACACCGAGTCGCCAAAGCGCTGGTGGCGGGAGGCCGTGTGCTGCTCGAGGCGCGCGATGAAGTCGCCCACCTTACTGTCTGCAAAGACGCTGCCCAGCAGCGTCTGCTCGAGCTCTCTGCCCAGCTCGCGGTCGCCCGCGAGGATCCGAAAGTCGAGCAGCTCGGTGGCCGTGGGCAGGTCGTCCATGGCCGCAGCCACGGCGTCTCCGATCGTGATCACCTGGTGGCCGACGCTGACCCCTGCGTCCCACAGCGGGTACAGCATCTCGTCCACAATCGGCTGCAGCGCCTCGGGCCCCTCGCGCGTGACGAAGCACACGTCGACGTCACTCTTCCAGCCGAGCAGCTGTCGTCCGTAGCCGCCGACGGCACCCACCAGCACGGAGCTGTCGCGGTGATCTAAGCTGGCCGAGGCGTACAGTCGTCGCACGATCTCGTCCATGACCTGCGCATGGCGCTGCGCGAGCGGGACGCCGGCCGTGTGCGGACTGTCGAGCATGGCGCGCAGCTGGACGCGCTGGCGCTCGAGCAACGCCCTGATCCCGTGATCACCGTTCTGGCTGATCGCCTGCACGCTGGAGGCAGGAACATTCTCGGTCATGGACACTGGCGGCTCGCTTGCTGGGGTGACCCGGCAAGGAGTGTCTCAAGCTTTTGTGGTCATTCTGTTTCTGGGCGGTTGTCGTTCTTGTTTCGTGATGCCTGCGCAGCCCCGTTTTTCGACCCACCGGGGCGGTCGGCGGCGGGCCGAGGCCGAGCCTGCGCGCCGCTCGCAGCGCTCACCCCGAGCGCGCGACCCGACGTGCGCTCGGGGTGGTTGCCGCGAGACAGCGCGCGCGAGCGGCCCGCGCCGCGGCCGGCCGGGCTATAGCCGAAGCGCATGTCGCAGGAGCCTTCGCCGCTCGCCACGCTTGTCGTCCCGCGCCCGGGACCCGTCACCCCGCTTGGCTCGCGCACAGAGGAACCGCGCGCAAGCACCACCCGTGCAGAGGCGCTGATCTGCAAGAACCTGTTCGGTGAGCCGAGCCCGCTGCTCGCGGTGGGCGGCCTCGAGCTGGTGCGCACGTTGGGGCGCGGCGGCAGGGGCATCGTGTACGAGGCGCTCGACCCCCGGCGCGACGAGCGGGTGGCCCTCAAGATGCTGCACGGCCAGCACGCCAGCGACCTGTACGCGCTCAAGCGCGAGTTTCGTGCGCTGGCCGCGCTGCACCACCCCAACCTGGTCTCGCTCTACGAGCTGTCCGTGGCACGGCGGCACGCCTACTTCACCATGGAGCTGGTGCGCGGCAGCGACTTCGTCTCGTACGTTCGTGCCGGTACCCGTGCGGGAGCGCGCATTGCGGACGAAGCCCGGCTGCGCGCCGCGCTCGCGCAGCTGTGCGAGGCCGTGCACACCCTGCACCAGGCCGGCAAGCTGCACCGCGATCTCAAGCCGTCCAACATCCTGGTGACGGCGGCCGGCCGCGTGGTGCTGCTGGACTTCGGGCTGGTTCGCGACCTGCACGAGCGCTGCGCCCCCGGCGAAGGAACCCCCGCGTACATGGCCCCGGAGCAGGCCCGTGGCGCAGCGTCGACGGCCAGCGACTGGTACAGCTTCGGCCTGGTGCTGCGGCACGCGCTGCTCGGCCAGCTGCACCAGCGCGGCAGCGCGCCTGGTTTCGCGCGCGTCGCGGGCGACCGCGTCCGCGCGCCACACGTCGAAGGGTGCGGTTCCTCCGCACGCGAGCAAAGAGACGAAGCAGAGAGCGAGCTCGAGCAGTTGGCCAGTCGCCTCCTCTCTGCCGACCCCGCGGCCCGCCCCTCGTACCTCGAGCTTCGCGCGACGCTCGCACCGCTCCCTGCGCACTTTCTTGAGCTCACGCGCGCGCGTGCTCTCTCGTCCGCGCCGCGCTCGCGCGATGAGCCGCCGCGGCTCACCGCACGCGCGCCCGAGCTCCTCGCGCTCGCGCGTGCGTCAGGCGGGTTCGTGGGCCGCGCGACCGAGCTGGCGGTCCTCGACGACGCCTTTGGACGCAGCCGGAGCGAGCCTGTGCTGTTGGTGATCCGAGGCGACTCCGGCGTCGGCAAGACCGCGCTGGTGCGCCACTTCGTCGAAGTGCGGCTCGCGCCGCACGGAGCCCTGGTGCTGCGCGGTCGCTGCTACGAGCGCGAGTCGGTCCCCTTCAAGGCGCTGGACAACATTATCGACGAGCTGTGCTGTCGGTTGCTCGCGTTGCCCGAAGCCGTGGTGGCAGGCCTTCGCCCCGTGCACGCCGGCGCGCTGATTCGCCTCTTTCCGGTGCTTGCGCGGGTGCCCGCCCTGCGCAGCCAGCCCGGCGCACACAAAGAAATCCACCCCGTCGAGCTGCGCACACGCGCGTTTGGCGCGCTCAAGAGTCTGCTGCGCAGCCTCGCGGCGAGTCGCCCGCTGGTGCTTTGTATCGACGACATCCAGTGGGCCGATGCCGACAGCGGTCGGCTGCTGGCCGCGCTGCTGTGTGCGGAGGACGCGGTCCCGCTGCTCATCCTCGGCAACGATCGAACGGACTCGTCGCAGGTCAATCCTACGCTCGCCGAGTACGAGCGCGTGTCGGAGCTGGCTCTGCGGCCGCTGCCCATCGCGCAGCTGACCCTGCGGCCCCTGCCCCCGGACGAGGCCGCAGAGCTTGCCCGCTCGCTGCTCGGCCGCGAGGCGCGCGCTTCGACGCGCGAGCTGCTGGTCGAGCGTGTGGCGGCGGAGTCGGCGGGCAATCCCCTGCTGTTGACCGAGCTCGCGCGCTGGCTGTCGGGGCACACCTGCGCGGCGCTGCGCGAGCGCGAGCATGCGTCGCTCGACGCGCTGTTTACGGATCGTTTTGGCGCGCTCGATGCGCAGAGCCGGCGCGTGCTGGAGCTGCTCGCCGTGGCGGGTCGACCGCTGCCGGCGTCGGTGGTCACGCACGCGGCCGGCTTCGTTGGAAGCACACACACCACCCTGCGTGCACTACGCGCGTCGCGGCTCGTCCACATCACCCCGCGCGGACCGGACGAGCTGCTCGAGCTCGACCACGATCGGGTCGGCGAAGCGCTGACCGCCGACATGGAGCCCGCCGTGCGCCACGCACTGTTTCGCCGCCTGGCACGCGCGTTCGAGGCCAGTCCGGGGGCGCGCTCGGACACACTGGTCGAGCAGTACCTGGGCGCCCAGCTGCCGCACGAGGCGGCGCGCCACGCGCGTCGCGCCGCCGACAGCGCCCTTGCGACGCTGGCCTTTCTGCGCGCTGCGTGGCTCTACGAGCAGGCGCTCACGCTCGGCGACTACGACCCAGCCGAGCAGGCGCTGCTCTACGGCGATCTGGCGCGCGCGCTGGAGCACGCAGGCAAGGGGCTCGAGGCGGCGGCCGCGTACCAACGAGCCGCCGCGCTGCGCAGCGACAGTGCCGAGTCCGCGCTGCTCGAGGAGCGCGCAGCCCACCACCTGCTCCTCAACGGCGAGTGCGAGCAGGGCCTCGCCTTACTGCGCCAGGGTTATCGTCGGCTGGGCCTGCCGTGGCCGCGCACCCGCCTTTTTTTGATGCTCGCCGTGCTCTTTCAGCTCGTGTCGTCTCCGCTGCGGCGCCTCGGCCTGTGGCCTACCCGCACCAGCCCGCGCCAGCACGGCGTGCGCGCGCAGTTGCTCGCCCTCGCCGGCGCGGGACTCGAAGGCGTGGACACCTTGCGTGCGGTGTACAACGCGCTGCTTTGTTTCGACGCCGCCGATCAGAGCGGGGACGAGGTGTGGCGCAAGCGCAGCGCGGCCGGGCGCGGCTTCATGCGCTGTGCCTCCCTGGCGTGGGGCGGCGCGGCGCGCGGCTTTCGCGAGCAAGAGAGCGCCTGCGCGTGGGCCGCGGCGCACCGCCAGGGACACGCGCTGGCCGACCTGTTGAGTCAGCTCGCCCTGGCGCACGGCCTGCGTGGTCAGCCGCGTGCAGCACTGGAGACGGCGACGCGCTGCGAAGCCGAGCTGCGCAGGTTACCGCCGGTGCCCTTCGATCGGTACGTGGTCGTCGGCGTGGTCGGCAACGCCCTGTTGGAGCTCGGCGAGCTGCGCGAGGCGCGCCGCCGCTGGGCTTCGTACACGCACGAGGCGCGTCTGCACGGCGACCTGATGTCCAGCTTCTGGATCCACGCCCACCCAGTGCACTTTGCGATCTTGTTTGCGGCCGACGATCGCGAGAGTGCACGGATCATCCTCGAGCGCCAGCAGCGCCTGTGTCGACGCCACCCTTCCTACAAGGTGTTGGTCTGGGCGCACACGATCTGCGCGGCCGAAGTGTTGTTGTACTGGGGCGAGGCCGGTGCCGCGGAGCGGCTCGTCAGCGCAGAGTGGAGCGCACTGTCCGGCTCGGGGTACCCGTTCATGACCGAGCTGTCGCTGCTGCTGCGCGCCCGCGCCTGCCTCGCTGCGGCTGCGCCCCTGCCCCGTTCGGTCGCCCGCGCGCGCCTGCTGCGTGGCGCCGCCCGCGCGATACGCGCCCTGTGCCTGCGTGGCGGACGGGCGCGACCCGGGCAGGTCGAGCTGCTGCGCGCCGGCCTCGCGCTGCAGAGGCAGCAGCGCGGGCGTGCCCTCACCTACCTCGAGCGCGCGCTCTGGTTGTTCGACGCGAGCGAGAGCAAGCTGGTCGCCGCCAGCGCGCGCTACTGCCAGGGCGCGCTCGAGGGAGGCGAGGCCGGATGGGCAGCGCAGGACGCCGCGCTCGCCTGCCTGAAGGCCGAGGGCGTCGCCGACCCCGCGCGCTGGATCGTGTGGAACGCGCCTGGTCTAGAGGCCCCGGAGAGCCCTCCCTCATGAACGAACAAGCGACTGATCTGTGGCTTCTGGAGCGCTGGCGCGCCGGCGACAACTCCGCGGGCAGCGCGCTGGTCAAGCGCCACTTCGGCGCGCTCGAGCGCTTTTTCGCCAGCAAGGTGTTTAGCCACGGCGAAGACCTGATCCAGCAGACCTTTGTCGCGTGTGTCGAAGCCCGCCCTCAGGCGCGCGAGCGAAGCGGGGAGTCCAGCTTTCGCGCCTACTTGTTGAGCCTGGCCCGACTCCAGCTGCACGCGTTTTACCGCAAGGACAACCGAGAGCGCCGCGTCGAGTTCACGACGACGTCGATCCGAGATCTGGCCACCTCGCCGAGCGGGGTGCTGGCGCAGCGCGAAGAGCAGCGTCTGTTGCAGTTTGCGCTGCAGCACATCCCCGTCGATCAACAGATCGCGCTCGAGTTAACCTTCTGGGAAGGTCTGTCGGCGCCCGACATCGCGTGCGTGCTGGGCATCCCGGAAAACACCGTGTACAGCAGGGTGCGGCGCGCCAAAACGAGCCTCAAACGAGCCCTCGAGCAGCTGTCCGAGCTCGCCCACCAGCGCGCGCGGGCGCTCGGTCTGCTCGATCCGACGCACGACGACGACAGCGCCGAGCTGGAGTCTGACTGAGCGTTGGCTGCCGCCTCCAAATGGGCTTGCGGTCTGTGAGGGGCGAAGGGCCAAACGAGGAGTCAGCCGCTCAGCACACTCAGACGATCGCGATGACGCCCCTGCGCGGCGAGATAGTCCTGGTCGGACAGCCCGAGCAAGTTCGCGATCCGCCGCAGCGCATTGGTCTCGTCCATCGACAGCACGTGATCGGCGACGGCCACGTCCATCAGCACCTCGAACAGCTCGAGCCGCGCGCTGCGCTCGGTGAGCTCGTACAGCACCCGCGTGTAGGTGGGCAGAGACTCGTGCGCGAGGTCCGCGATGCGCGCCTCGAGCAAGCTGCTCACTGCCTGGCCGGCGCTATCGGGCAAGCCGTGCACACGCGCCAGCGCGACCCCCACGGCCTGCTGCTCTTCGGCGCCGTACGATCGGTCCGCGTACGCAACAAAAGCCAGCAGCCCGGCGACCGACGCCACGATCGCAGCATCCTGCTCGTTCGCGGTAGGCATGGCCTTGCGAACCAGCTGCCTGAGCTCGTCGCTGGCCGTCGCGCGCGCCGTGTCTTGTGCTGTCTGTCCCGTGAGCCATTGAAACAACATCGGGCCAGTCTACCTCAACCCGCCGCGTCGGCACCGCGCGCCGACGCCATGCTCCGCGCGTTAGATCAGCAAGATGTTCCGGCAGGCCGAGCCGCAGAAGTCGCCCTCTTCGGTGTTGCCGTCGTCACAGTCCTCGCCCGGCTGCACGACGCCGTCGCCGCACGAGGGCCCGAGCACACAGCCGGGGTCACACTCGCCGTAACCGCCGTCGTTTTGGCCGTCGTCGCACTCCTCGCCGGCGGTGACGACGCCGTCGCCACACAGGGGCGTGCACTGGCTGCGAGCCGTGTTGAAGCCGTCCAGCGTCAGCTTGAACGACGAGCCCTCGGCCTTGCGCTCGGCTTGAAAGACCCGGATCGGGTAGACCTTGCCGGTCTGCAGACCAAACTTGCTGGCGCTGCTCGCGTCGAGCGTCACTGAGCCGTCCGAGGGCACGTGTGCGCCGCCCAGGTCCACCGCCAGCTTGCCGTTCACGAACACCCACAGGTCGTCGTCGCCCGTGAAGTCGAGCTTGGCAGACTTGCTCGGGTCGTACGCAAACCAGTACACCACCTCCGTGGTGAAGCTGAAGTTGTGCAGACCTGCGCCGGGGATCACCGCGTCTTCCCAGGGCCAGCCGGTGTAGCCGTACTGCTCCGGAATCTTGGCGCGCAGGCGCTCGTCCTTTTTGGCGTTCTCGGCCTTGTCGACCGGGAAAAACAGCGGCGATCCGTCGAACTTGGCCAACGTCTCTTCGGCGCAGCAGGCAGACGTGTTGCCCGTGCCCCACGGCGTGCACGGGTCGAAGCAGCGGCCCGTCGCCGACGGCGTACACATGGCGCAGCCCGTGCCCCCGTTGCCGCCCCAGACCACGTTTGCAAAGACCGACGGCCCGAGCCAGGGCTCGCCCTTCGCGCCGTAGCGGTTCACGAAGCCGCCCTTGCCGTTCTCGTACAGCGTCAGCTCGCCCACCACGGTCGCGTTTTTGCCATTGGACGTGTACCACTCGGCGAAGCTGCTGGCCGACTCGATGCAGGCCTGGCTGCCGTTGGCCAGCACGGGCTTGCCGCGGGCATCGAGGTCGGGCTTGACGACGCCCGTGGTCAGGTTGCCGCAGCCGATCTGAAAGTCAGGATGGTCGGCGTTGAAGTCGCGGTAGATGGCGGACACAGCGATCGTGCATTGCCCGTCTTTCATCGTGCACGACTCGTTGTTGGTGCAACGGAAGCCGGCCTCGGTGGTGCAGGTCGCCGAGCAGCCGTCGCCGCTCTTGCTGTTGCCGTCGTCGCACTGCTCGTCGATCACGAGCCCGTCGCCACAGCTGGAGGTGCAGCCGGCGCCCGCGCACTTGGGCTCGGCCTGACAGCGCAACGAGCAGCCGTCGAACGGCTCCATGTTTTTGTCGTCGCAGGCCTCGGCCCCCTCAATCTTTCCATCGCCACACGTCGTCTCCACGCAGCGCGAGGGCGCCGCGTCGCACTTGAAGCCGATCTCCACCTGACAGCGCGCGGAGCAGCCGTCGCCGTTCGCGCGGTTCTTGTCGTCGCACTGCTCGGCGGCCGCGATCACGCCGTCGCCGCAGCGCGCGGTCACCCGGCAGGCCGAGCCAGGCGTCGGGCAGGAAAAGCCGGTCTCGACGCGCAGACAGTTGCCCGCGCAGCCGTCGCCGCCGCGCAGGTTGCCGTCGTCACAGGCCTCCTCGCGTGGCGCCAGCATCCCATCGCCACAGCCCGGCGGTGAGTCGGCGCAGCCCCCGGGCGGGCACGACACGACGGGAACGCTGGGCGCGCCCGGCGCTCCCGGTGCGCCGGGCACACCGCCCGCCCCCGCCGTGGACGTGAGGGGCGGCGGGTCGCCACAGGCGGCACAGAGCCCCAGCAAGAGCACGAGGAGGGCAAACGAACGCATGCGCACCCAGGGGCGTCGGCGCGGCCAAACGGGTCAAAGCCGGCCCGCGATTGCCTGGTTCGTGTGGATTGTCAGCTCGCCAGGCAGCTGGGCCCGGCCAGGCGTGTGTCGTCTCACCAGCGCACCGGTCAACGCGGCAGGCGGGCGCAGTCGCGCCCCCGCACGGGACGGGCGGCGCACGCTGCCCCTTTACACGCTGCGTTGGCTCGATGGATAACGAGCCCATGCCCAGGTCGGAAGAGGTTGAAGTAGCTATATCGATCGTCTTCCTGCGCGTTGTGGTTGCAGAAATACAGCGACGCGGGCTCGATCCGGCGCCGCTGTTCCGACGCGCACGCATCGACAGCGCGCGCATCGAAGATATTCGTGAGGTGCTCCAGGCCGACGAGTGCGCGCGGCTCGTCGATGCCACCGTGGAGCTCACGGGCGACGAAGCCATTGGCCTCTCCGTGGGTGCCAATGCGCCGCAGCACGCGCTCCACCTCTACGGACACCTGCTGCTCTCGCAGCCCACGATTCGCGAAGCGTTCATGATGGCCCAGCGCTACTCGAGCCTGGTCACAGAGGGACCGACGTTCCGGCTGCTCGAGCGAGGCGACCTGGCCACCTGGGGCATCGTCTCCTTTCTGCCGCCGGGCCGGCTACGTCGCGTCCTGCTCGACTACTCGGTGACGCTCACGGCACGGGTGGGACGCGCGCTCTTTCCGGCGGGCGAGCGCCTCTACGCCGTCCACCTCCAGACGGAGCCGCCGGCGTACGTCGATCGTTACCGGGACTTCTTCAGCTGCCCGGTGTTGTTCGACCAGGAGATCACGGGTCTCGTGTTTTCGCGGGCGCTGCTCGACATGCCGCAAGTCAACGCAGACTCCACCGTGTCCGTGCTGGTCCGCGAGTCGGCCGAGCAGCTGCTGCGCGAGCGCGCACAGGCCGCGCTGATCGGCACGCTGATCGGCACCAAGGTCAGGGCGATCCTGCGTTATCACGCGGACCTGGCCCAGGTCAGCCTTCCCCAGGTCGCCCGGGTCTGCAAGCTGAGTGCACGCGTGCTGCGGCGTCGGCTGCAGGCCGAGGGTCTGTCGTTCAATGCGCTGGTCAACGAGGCGCGCTGCCGCGCCGCGTGCGAGGCCCTGGAGCGCCACGACGCCAGCATCCAGGAGACTGCCGAGACGCTCGGCTTTTCGGAGCCGAGTGCTTTTTTTCGCGCCTTCAAGCGCTGGACGGGCAAGACACCGACCCAGTATCGGCGCGAGCTACAGCCGTGCTTGCAAGAGCCAGGTTCCCCGGCGTGAGCGGCACAAGCACACGACGCGGGATGCGCTCCCGCTGCGGAAAGCTACAGCCTCAGCCCCGCCGACGACGCGCTTCTTACTGTTGGTTTCCGCCTCGAGTCTGCTTCCTACAGTCAGTGCCCGAGTAGGCCACACGCGTGACTCTAGTGGCCGTTCGTTTGGTGCGCGCAGCGCAAACCGACGATCGACCAGACTGTCAGGCCGCCGCACACCGAGACGCATCGGAGTATTCGCGACAGGCACAAAATGACGGCAGACGCGCGCTCTGTTTGTCGTAGACCAGCCAGATATGGATCGCAGCAATGGCGCTACCGATAGCGCGACGACGGTGTCGCTGCGCTGGCTCTTGCCGTTTTTGCGCGTGACGGGCACGGCACCTGGTGAGCTCTCGCTGCCCACGCGCGAGGGCGTGACTCCGGTCGAGCTCGCGGACCCGCTCGCGCGGGTGCGCCACACCGCCATGGTCGGACTGCTGCATCAGCTGATGGAAGAGGTGAACATACCGGGGCTCGGCCTGCGCGCAGGGGCACGCGTCGAGGTCAACGAGCTCGGCGTGTTCGGCCACGCGCTGCGCAGCTGTGCCACGCTGCGCGCAGCCATCGAGTGGGCGAGTCGTTACGTACGACTGGTACACGGGTCCCTGGAGTGTCAGCTGCTCGACCAAGGCCAGCTGGTGCGCTGGGAGGTACGCGTGATCGACCGTGTGCCGCAGCCGGCGCTGGTGAACGACTTCATGCTCGCGGCCGCGGTCAGCATCACGCGCCAGCTGACGGGCAATTGCCCACCGATCGAAGAGGTCCACTTCAAGCACAGCAGCGTGTCCGATCCGCTGGAGTACAAGCGCGCCTTTGGCCAGGCCGTGCTGCGCTTTGGCGAGCGCCGCAATGCGATCGTGTTTGCGCGCGAGTGTCTGGACCATCCGCTCGTGCTGGCGCACCCGGTTTTGCTCCGTGCCTACCAGGCGCAAGCAGACGCACTGCTCGAAGAGCTGTACCGCAGCGAGGGCACGCGCGGACGGGTGCGGCAGCTGCTGCTGTCGTCGCTCAACCTGACGCAGCCGAGCTTCGACGACCTCGCGCGCCGGCTCGGGCTGAACGGCTCGACGCTGCGCGCGCGGCTACGCGCCGAGGGCACCACCTACAGCGAGGTCCTGCAGGAGGTGCGCTTCGGCCTGGCCGAGCAGTACATGACCGACCTGCGCCTGGGCATGGCGGAGATCAGCGCACTGGTCGGCTTTTCTCAGGTGTCGACCTTTTATCGCGCCTTCCGCCGTTGGCTGCCCGACACCACGCCGCGCGCCTTCCGCGAGCTGGTCGCCAGACGCTCGCCTCCCGCCAAGCCCGAGGGCTGAGCCTCCGAGGCTTGCCGAGCGGACAGCAGCGACGTATCGCTGGGCCTCGGGGCCCACGGGGCGCGCACGACGTTCGTGTGCGCGGTGCTGGGGCCTCCGCGCGGGGACCAATGGCCAGGCCGAGCTGGGACGAGTGTTTTCTCGAGGTCGCGCACGTGATCGCCAAGCGCTCGACGTGTCTCCGCGTGCCCAGTGGCGTCGGCTGCGTGCTGGTCAGTGCCGAGCACACGATTCTGTCGGCGGGCTACGCGGGCTCGATGCGCGGCGCCCCCCACTGCACCGAGGTAGGCTGTCTGCTGATCGACGGCGGCTGCAAGCGCACGGTGCACGCCGAACAAAATGCCATCGCCAGCGCCGCAGCCAACGGGGTGTCGCTGCGCGGCGCAACCGCGTACGTGACGCTGTCGCCCTGCCGCGCCTGCGCGATGATGCTGCACAACGCGGGGGTCGCACGCATCGTGTACGCCACCGAGTACCGCATCGTCGACCACCTGGACGAGCTGCGCGGCCTCGGCGTCGACATTCCCCGTCCTGCCTCTGCAATCGCCTCCTCCGTTGCCGCCGCGCCCACGGCTGACTGCGCGGAGTAGTTCAGGACAGGTAGTCGTCGCCGTCGGACTCCAGCGCCCCGACGCTCGAACGTTACGAGGAGGCGTACTGAGTGCGCAGCAGCTTCTTGTCGAGCTTGCCCACGCTGGTCTTGGCGATCGCCTCGACGAGCAACACCCGGGGCACTGCGTAGTTGGAGATGATGCCCTTGTCGGCGAACGTTCGTACGTGCGCCGACAGCGCCGCCGGGTCCAGCGTGCTGCCTGGCTTCGGTACCACCAGCGCCAGCGGGCGCTCGCCCCACTTCTCGTCCGGAATCCCGATCACCGCGCACTCGGCCACGCCCGCCGCCGTCGACAGCAGGTCCTCGATCTCGAGCGACGAGATCCACTCGCCGCCCGTCTTGATCACGTCCTTGATGCGGTCGGTGACCTTGAGATAACCGCGCTCCGTGTAGCCGATGTCCTGCGTGTGCAGGTAGCCGCCGCGCCACAGCTCGCGCGACGCGTCGGGGTTGTCCAGGTAGCCTTGCGTCAGCCAGGGCGCTCGCAACACTACCTCGCCGGTGCTCTGGCCGTCGTTCGGGACGTCCTTGAGCTCGGGGTCGACGACGCGCATCTCCACCAGCGGCACGGGCAGCCCGGCCTTGCAGCGGTAGTGCAGCTGCTCCTCCTCGCTCAGCTCCCCGAGCAGCGGGTGCAGCTGCGCGATCGAGATCAGCGGGCACGTCTCGGACATGCCGTAGCCGCCAAAGATGTCGATGCCGCGCGCGCGCGCGTGGGTGGCCAGACCGGGCGGCAATGCCGACCCACCGATGATCATCTTCATGCGCGACAGGTCTGCGCTCTGACTGTTGGGATCGCTGAGCAACATCTGCAGGATGGTGGGCACGCAGTGCGAGAAGGTGACCTGCTCGTCGCGGATCAGCTTGCACAGCCGCTCGGGCACGTAGCGCCCCGGGTACACCTGCTTGACGCCGAGCTGCAGCGCCACGAACGGCACCCCCCACGCGTGCACGTGGAACATGGGCGTGATGGGCATGTACACGTCGCCGCGGTGAAAGCGCTGCGAGCTGGCCGGACTGGCCAGCGCCGCCATGCCGGCGAGCGTGTGCAGCACCAGCTGCCGATGCGAAAAAAACACGCCCTTGGGCAGGCCCGTGGTGCCCGTGGTGTAGAACGTGGTGGCACGGGTGTTTTCGTCGAAGTCCGGAAAGACGTAGTCGCCGACAAAGCCCTCGCGCAGCGCCTCGTACTCGCCCGCCCAGGTCAGGTCGGCGGGCGCGGGCTTTCCCTCGTCGCTCACCCACACGAACGACTTGACGCTGGTGAGGCGCGGCAGGATCTCGCGCACGATGGGCAAGAAGTCTTCGTGCACCACCAGCACGCGCGCGCCCGCATGGTTGAGCGTGTACAGGATCTGCTCGGGCGACAATCGCACATTGACGGTCTGCAGAACGGCGCCGTACATGGGCACCGCGTAAAAACACTCGAGGTAGCGGTGGCTATCCCAGTCCATCACCGCGACCACGTCGCCGTGCTGGACGCCCAGGCTCGCCAGTAGCTCGGCCACCTGCCCCACGCGCTGACGCAGCTCGCGGTAGGTGAGCCGACGGAGCTCGCGGTACACGACCTCTTGCTCGGCGGCGAACGACAGCGGGGCGTGCCAGAGCTGCTTGATCAGCAGCGGAAAGGCGTACGCTTCGGAACCAGAGGCAACGGGCTGCGTCATGGTCGATAGCTGTAAACGCAATCGCGGTCCGCTGTCGAGCGTTTCGGGTGGCCGCGGGCAGCGCGGGCGGATCCGGCCGTCAGACGCAGCAGACAGGGTCGCCCGAGCTGCCCCGTGACGGCATAATGCGAGCATGACCACGCACGCTCGCGGCACCTTCGAGATCCAGCTCCAGCCCCAGCTCGACGAGGGCGTCGGCGACCCGACGATCGGGCGCCTCTCGTTCGACAAGCAGTTCAGCGGCGACCTCAGCGGCACCAGCAAGGGGCAGATGCTGGCCACCCGCACCGACGCCCCCGGCTCCGCTGGCTACGTCGCCATGGAGCGCGTCAGCGGCACGCTCGGGGGCAAGCGCGGTAGCTTTGCGCTCCAGCACAGCGGGACCATGAACCGCAGTGTGTCCGAGCTGGTGGTGACGGTGGTGCCCGACTCGGGCAGCGACGCGCTGGCCGGGCTGCGTGGCAAGCTGGCCATCCGCATCGAAGAGGGCAAACACTTCTACGACTTCGAGTACAGCTTCGCGCCCTGAAGCGCTCGCTCACAGACCGGCGGCCAGCGCCTCGGTGAGCTCGCGCGCGGGCGCGGCGCGACAGCCACTCGTGTTCTGCCCGGACCACAGCGGCGAGAAGTCGCCGCTGCCCTGGCGCTCGGCTTCGGCACGCAGCGGCAAGACGGCGCTCGCGGCCAGCGGAAACGCGGGCGCAAGTGCGCTCAGCGGCCCCAGCTCGCGCAGCAGACGATTGACGATGCCGCGCGCCGGACGCCCCGTGAACACGTTGGTCAGCGCCGTGTGGGCAGCGGCCGCACTCTGCAGGGCGGCGCGATGCACCGCGCTGGTGGTGGCCTCGTGCGCGAGCAGGTACGCGGTGCCGACCTGCACACCGGCGGCACCCAGCGCGATGGCGGCGGCCACGCCGCGCGCATCTGCGATGCCGCCGGCCGCGATCACCGGCACGTCGTCACCCACCGCGCGCACGATCGCGGGCACCAGGGCGAGCGTGCCGACCTGCGTGGTCACGTCCGCCGAGAGAAACATGGCGCGGTGCCCGCCGGCCTCGGCGCCCTGGGCGATGATGGCGTCGACGCCGCGCGCGGCGAGCCAGCGCGCCTCGTCGACCGTGGTCGCGGACGACAACACCTTGGCGCCCCAGCGCTTGACGCGCGCCACCAGCGCGGGCGACGGCAACCCAAAGTGAAAGCTCACCACCTGGGGTCGAAACGGCTCGAGCACGTCGGCCACCTGGTCGTCGAACGGCAGACGTGCGGGCGCCTCGGGGATGGCCTCCGGGTCGAGCTCAAGCTCGCGGTAGTAGGGCGTCAGGGCAGCGCGCCAGGCGGCTTCGCGCGCGGGCGACGGCTCCGGTGACTGGTGGCAGAAGAAGTTGACGTTCACCGGCGCCGAGCTGGCGCGCGCGATCGTCTCGAGCTCGCGCCCCAGCGCCGCCGGCGCGAGCAGCGCGCACGGCAGCGAGCCGAGCGCGCCCGAGCCCGCGACCGCCAGCGCCAGCGCGCTGCCCTGCGAGCCGGCCATCGGCGCCTGGATGATGGGTAGCTCGACGCCCAGCAGGTCTCGAAGTCTCATCGCGTTCCCCTCGCCCCGGCGCGCTCCATGGAAGCGACGATGCCACGGCCACACGAGCGCGACGAGCCCTGCGTCCGGTTCCCCACGGGGCGTGTCCACAGGTCCACAGAGGCGTGCCAGAGATCGGCGTTTTTCTCGGCAATTTCACGGTTTGGCGCGCTGGACCGCAGCTTGCGATAGGGGGTCGTCAAGGAGACACCAGACATGACCCCCACGATTCGAAGCATCGTTGTGTTGACTGGCTGCTACCTGGCGAGCGCGTGCTCCGAGCCTGTGGCCAAGCCCAGCGCGGCCAGGGCACCTGCCGGCCAGCCGGTCGTGACGGCGCCCGCGAGCGACACGCACAAGGCGCAGCTCGAGGCCCTGACCGGCCTGTCGCCCGCGCGGCCCAGCTCGCTCGCGGATGCGCCGCAGCCAGACAAGAAGACCGAAGAGCTGCCTGCGCTGCAGGTGGTCGCCAACGCCGAGCAGGCACAAGAAGCGGACGCGCCGATCGAGCACGAAGACTTCGATCGGCCGCTCGATCCCGGGACGGTCAAGATCGATCGTTTCGTGCTTTCCGAAAAAGTCGTGGGTCGTGAGCCCGTCGACGAGAGCGACGTGTTCAGCACCGACACCAAGGAGATCTTCGCGTTCGTGCAGCTGGCCAACGAAAAGGACCCGCCCTACGCGTTCACGGTGCACTGGGAGCCCGCCGATGGACCGGCCTCGCCGTACGGCGTCAAGCTCACGGTTCCAACCGCCAGCCGCTGGCGCACCTGGGCCTGGACGCGCATCAAGCGCGAGCCCGGCCGCTACAAGGCGGTCCTGCGCACGGTCGACGGCGAGGAGATCGCGAGCAAAGAGTTCACGATCGAGCCCGCTGTCGAGCCCGGCGCGCTCGACTGACGTCCGCGCCTAAAACGACGCCAGACAAGCGGCGTGCGCCAGCGTGACCATCTTCGCGCTGGCCAGCCTTTCTTTCACCGACGTGGTGAACTTCACGTCGTGCTCGAACGCGCGCGAGAACTTCTGCACGGTCTCCACCACGGCGCGGTCGAGCGCGCGCTCCTTGTCCGCAGCGGGCAGGTCGCGCGAGGCCGCGAGCAGCGGGTGGCCGAGCAGCAAAAAGCGCAGCGTGGCCAGGCGCGCGAACAGCAGCACGGCGTGCGCGAGCAGGTTGGGCGAGCTGACGTACCACTCGAGCGCCCAGTAGTTTTTGGCGTAGTTGGTGAAGTAGCCGTCGATGCGCGGGGCATACTCCGCCCAGGCGGCCTTGTGGTTTTGGTACGCCAGCACGAGCTCGCGTAGGTGCTCGGGGCTGGGGGCGCGCAGCGGCGTGAGCGCGACGGCGGCCGCGCCCCCGTACTCGCTCAAGCAGCGGTCGACCACCTCGCGCAGCCCCGCCACCGGCGAGCGCGCCGACAGCAGCGCGAGCACCACGCGCGACGAGAACGCGGGCTCGATGGGCATGTCCGCGAACTCGCGGTGCAGGTCGGCGCGCACGCCGGCGTCCTGGATGCGCTCGACCTCGAGCAACAGCCGCCCCTCGTCCAGCTCGCGCGTCTCTGCGTTCAGAAAGGGCAGCGTGCGGTTGGCAAAATAGGCCACGACGCACAGCCGCGTGGCCAGCGGGTACGTGTTTTCCGACAGCAGATCCATGATCAAGTTGCGCAGCTCGTCGTGGTAGCGCTCGTACGCTCGCGCCGGACGCTCGGTCAGCACGTGCCGTGTGCGCGGTCGGCTGAACGGCTCCGCGGGTACCAGGTCGAGCTCCATCGCGTCCTCGTGCAACAACAGCTGGCGCCCCACCTCGGGGCACGAGGTCACGCCGGCCAGCTCGAGCCGGCTGCCGGCGCGGCTGACCGAGCGCGGGTACACGGCACAGGTGTCGGACAGCACCGCCTCGCCGAAGCGTGTCTGCAGCGAGCACAGCCGGTCCGCAGCCAGGAAGCTGCAGTCGCCGTTGTTCTGCAGCACGGCGAGCGCGAAGTGCCGGTCGGTACGCGCCACCGTTTTGACGCGCGTGAGCTTGGCGTCAAACTCCTGACGCGTGGCCGGCGTGGCTTTCATGGCTTCGCGCGTCTTGTCGTAGTGGTCGCGGTCGATGGTGATGTTCCAGCCGCCCGAGCAGCACGAAGCCTCGCAGTCTCCGCCGATACAGCGAAAGCGCTTCATATAGCGAAAAGCAGTGTGTGTGTCGGCCGCGGCTTTGCTCATCGAGCGTGCGCTGCTGCAATTCGTCAACCACCCTGCATGTACGCGGCGTGTGCGCTGTTTAGGGCGCGCGCCGACCTAGCCTTGGCTGCGTGGCGTGCTCGCGGGCGCGCCGCCGCGCGGGCGGATCGGCCTCGGGCGCGTCCGGGTCGCTCGGTGTGGCCAGCCAGATGGTGTGGCGCGAGCCGCGCTCGGTGCTCCAGGTGCGCGCGCCGAACTCTTCGACCTCGAAGCCGACCGCGCGCACGCGCGCCGCGAACGAGCGGTCGGGCGAGGCCGACCAGACCGCGAGCACACCCTCGGGGCGCAGCGCCTTCCTGGCGCTGTGTAGTCCCCCCGCGCCGTACAGCCAGTCGTTCTCGACGCGGGTGAGGCCCTCGGGACCGTTGTCGACGTCGAGCAGGATGGCGTCGAACGCGTCGACGCGGCGCAGCTGATCGGCCACGTCGCCCTCGTGCACGACGGTGCGCGGGTCGTCGAGCGGAAAGCCGGCCAGGTGTCCGACGTGTTTGCGGTTCCACGCGACGACCGCGGGTACCAGCTCGGCCACCACCACCTCGGCGTCGCCGCGCAGGCGGTGGAGCGCGGCGGCCAGCGTGTAGCCCATGCCCAGGCCGCCCACGAGCACGCGCGCCTTTTTGCGCACACCCACGCGCTGACAGGCGAGCGTGGCCAGCGCCTCCTCGGACTCGTACATGTGGCTGGCCATCAGCTCCGTGCCGTCGGCGCGGATCGCGTAGTGTCCCCCCTCCTGGTACAGGCGCAGCTCGCCGCCGTTGTCGGGCACGTCTGCGCGATCGAGCAGCTTCCAGACCTTGATGGGCAGCGGCGCGCGGTCGCCGGTCGGGCCGTGCGTCCACTTGGCAAACGTTCGATGGATCATGATGCTCAGGCCTTGAGTCGGTAGCCGGTCTTGAAGATCCACCACACCGTGACGAGACAGACCGCCAGGAAGCCTAGCGTCATGCCCAAGCTGACGCCCACGCTCACGTCGGAGATGCCGTAAAAGCTCCAGCGGAAGCCGCTGATCAGGTACACGACCGGGTTGAACAGCGTGACCTTCTGCCAGAACGGCGGCAGCATGCCGACCGAGTAGAAGCTGCCGCCCAAAAACGTCATCGGCGTCACCACCATGATCGGGATCAGCTGCAGCTTCTCGAAGCCGTTGGCCCAGATGCCGATGATGAAGCCGAACAGACTGAACGTGACCGACGTGAGCACCAAAAAGGCGACCATCCACAGCGGATGCGCGATGCCGAACGGCACGAACAAGCGCGCCGTGCCCAGCATGATGGTGCCTAGCAAGATCGACTTGGTGGCCGCCGCGCCCACGTAGCCGACCACGATCTCGAGGTACGAGATGGGCGCCGACAACAGCTCGTAGATGGTTCCGGTGTACTTGGGCATGTAGATGCCGAAGGACGCGTTGGAGATGCTCTCGGTGAGCAGCGACAGCATGACCAGGCCGGGCACGATGAACGCGCCGTAGCTGACGCCCTCGATCTCGTTCATCCGCGTGCCGACCGCGGAGCCGAACACCACGAAGTACAGCGAGGTGGAGACCACCGGCGAGACGATGCTCTGCACCAGCGTGCGGAAGGTGCGCGCCAGCTCGAACCGGTAGATGGCGCGCATGCCGTGGACGTTGATGCGATGGGGGCTGCTACTCATCAGGCCGACCGCACCAGGCTGACGAAGATGTCTTCGAGCGTGCGCTCGGTGGTGCGCAGGTCGGTGTAGTCGATGCCCAGCTCGCTGACCCGCGCGAGCACACGCGCGATGCTCGTCTCGCGATCGTCCGCGTCGAACGTGTAGACCAGCTCGCGGCCATCGGCGCTCAGCTCGAGCTGGTAGTCGTCGAGCCCGCTCGGCAGGTCGTGCTGCGCACAGGCAAGCGTGAGCGTCAGCTGTTTGCGACCCAACTTCTGCATCAACACGCTCTTTTTCTCCACCAAGATCAGCTCGCCCTTGTTGATGACCCCGATCCGGTCGGCCATCTGCTCGGCTTCTTCGATGTAGTGCGTGG
>Ga0190271_10000486_pt1 | contig 20150 bp, 25 predicted proteins | sample Popmic356T_FD_133747 | JGI IMG/M metagenome (GOLD analysis project Ga0190271, IMG submission 133747) | Populus adjacent soil microbial communities from riparian zone of Weber River, Utah, USA - 356 T | ecosystem: Environmental > Terrestrial > Soil > Riparian zone | place: USA: Utah | collected...
CCAAAAAATACCCCCGGGGGGACTTTTTGTGGGAACAATCCTCATGGTACCCTCGGTAAAGACCCCCTGAGTCAACCCGAAGGAGGTCGAAGCAAGTCCGAAGCCGTAGAAACTTTTGGCCATGGAGGTGCTGGGTGCACATCACCCACGACGAGTTGGTCCGACGCTTCAACTACCACCGCCCCAACACCGAAGCGAAGGTGGAGAGGCATCAGCAAATCCGCGAAGCCTGCTTGGCCGCCGCGGAGACGATCGTCGACGTCACGGGACCTCCGTCACGTGAGCAGTCGACGGCTATCACCAAGCTCGAGGAGGCGATGTTCTGGGCGAACGCCGCCGTCGCTCGGGAGATCACCGCCCCAACCGAGTAGGGGCCTCGGCCAGATTCTCAAGCTAGAAGAAAGGAGTGTGAGCCATGGCCCGAGCAAGTAACAACGGTAACCGATCGGCTCCGGCCCGCACTCCTGAAGCCCGTGAGGACGAGTTGGCGGCGTACGCTTACGATCTCGCTGAGGAGCAGATCAAGAGCGGCACCGCGTCGTCGCAAGTCATCACGCACTTCCTGAAGGCTGGGTCTCGGCGTGAGCGCATCGAGCAGTTGCGCATGCAGCACGAGATCGAGCTGATGGAAGTGAAGAAGGAACAGCTCGAAGGTCAGAAGCGGGTGGAGGAGCTCTTCGTCCATGCCATCAACGCCATGCGTTCGTACCAGGGCGGTGACCCCGCGGAGATCTCGGAAGGCAACGGTCCTCAGCCGTATGAGGACTAGGCGCTCTTGCTACGAGCTTGACTTCTTAGAGGAGGCGTACGATCTTTCTCTGAGTAGTTGGGCACTGGTCTTCGAATGAGGACCCGAACGTATTCCGAGCTGCGTCGGTTCTCGACTTTCGACGAACGCTTCGACTACCTGTCCATGCCGGGGGAGGTGGGGACTGCCACCTTCGGTTTCGACCGTTGGATGAACCAGCAGTTCTACCAGTCTCGCCAGTGGAAGCAAGTTCGGGACGCGGTCATCTTTCGAGATGGTGCCTGCGACCTGGGTATCCCTGGCTACGAGATCTCAGCCATGCTGCTCGTTCACCACATGAATCCAGTCACACCCAACGATCTCGTTCGGGGTGAGGAGTGGGTGCTCGATCCAGAGTTCTTGATCACTACGACACGTCGTACACACAACGCCATCCACTACGGCGACCGAAGGCTTATTCGTCAAGGGCCGGTAGAGCGGCGACCAGGCGACACCAAGCTTTGGTGAAAGGAGATTCACAGTGGCGAAGACACGTCATCGCCTGAGCAAGCACTTCGTGGTCGAGGAGTTCGACTGCAAGGACGGGACCAAGGTGGCGAAGCGGGACTACAACGGCCTGGAGTACCTGTGCCGTCAGTTCCTCGAGCCCATGCGTCGCGAGTTCGGTGCATGCTCGGTCCACTCCGGCTTCCGCACGCGGAGCCACAACGCCAACGTGGGGGGCGAGAAGAACTCGTTCCATATCTACACGATCCACGACGGCAACGACCAGGCGGCGGACGTTTCCTTCGCCAAGGGGACGCCGAAGCAGTGGGCGGCCAAGGCCAACGCCATCCGGCGCAAGAAGCGCAACGGGCGCGGAGGCATCGGTATCTACCGAACCTTCGTCCATCTCGACATCCGCGACTTCGCGGCCAACTGGAGGGGCTGATGAACGCTGAGTTGCAGGGCGGCGACGCCGCCGAGGCCGATCCCACGGCCATCGAGCCCGACGAGAATCCGGCGCTGCCGGTTGACAACCCGGACCTGCCCCCCGAGGGCGACCCGGAGGACATCGAGGGCGAGGAGATCGACGAGAACGAGTTCGATCCCGCCGGGGACGATCGTGACAACGCCGAGAACGAGGAGGAGCCGAACGACCTCTCCGGCATCGACAAGGAGTTCGACGACGGAGACGACACCTAGCCCATATCTGGGTTAGGTAATGGAGAGTAAGGAGAGTAAGCATGCCCAAGCAACGGACGTTCAAGGTCGGCCGGGAAGTCATGAAGGGCCCGGACGTCAAGGCCTGGCAGGAGCTCATCGACAAGGAGTTCCGTCACCTCAAGATCATCTGTCCGATCAAGAAGGACGGGGTCTACGGCGTCCACACCCGGACGTACTCGGCGGCTCTCTGTCGCGCGCGCGGGATCGTGGCCAAGCGAGCCATGGAGGACGGCGTCACGCCCGAGCTGCGGGAGAAGATCCGTAAGCGCGAGCTCAACGCCGCGGAGACCAAGCGGTTCCACTCGGTGACCACCGTGAACTACCGCAAGAAGCTGCGTGAGGACTGGAAGGTGAAGAAGGTTCACCAGCCAGTCTCCAACATCATCGCCGATTCCTGGGACTACCACCCCGGCGTGCACGACGGCATCGATGTCATCTGCAAGCCCAACGCGGCCTGCTTCGCCATGGTCAAGTCCCGGGTCATCGACGTCCGTGCCGGTGGCTGGTGGGGCAACGCTCCGAGCGGCGATGTCAAGAAGGGTGACGGCATCGTCCAGCTCGAGATCCTCGAGAACGTCGGTCCGTTCAAGCGGGGTCAGCACATCGGCTACGGCCACTGTGAGCACGCGCGCGTGAAGGTCGGCGACATCGTCCAGGCGGGCGAGGTCATCGCCTTGGCCGGGCTGGCCGTGGCCTGGCACATCCACCTCATGCTCAACGACGGCAGCACCAATCGGGGGATCGGCAACCGCGATCCCCGCGCCATCCTGGAGTACTCGAAGAAGCACGGGTAGTCCATCAACCTCTCACTACAAGGAGGCGATTCGCATTCCGCAGGCCAAGAAGAAGGCAGCGAAGAAGTCCGCGAAGCCCGCATCGCGCAGGCGTCCGGCCAAGTCCGCTCCGCCGCAGGTCGATCGAGGACCGTCGGCCGCCAACGAGCAGGACGCCGCCGTCGCGGTCGAGCAGCGGGAGGTGACCTCAGGCCAAACGGGCCAGGACGCCGAGGGGCTCGAGTACCAGCCGAAGCATCTTCCGCTCGGGAACGCCGGTCTCGACCAGCATTCCGCCGAGGCGGATCGGTCGGCCGAGCGAGCGGAGCAGCGAGCCGAGCACAACGAGCGGGTCGGGGGAGCGGGCGAGGGCTACGAGGACGAGCAGGAGGAGCAGCGCGAGCTCCACCGTCGCCGTACCGTCGGCACCAACGTCGCTCCCTGACAAGCGGGTGGTCCCGTCGTCTCGGATTCCGCCTTCCGATCCGATTCCCGCATCGCCACAGTCTACGAGCCGAAGGATCGGGATAGGCTCGTTCAGCAATCAAAATCAGGAGTGAATCGTATGAACGACGAAGGACCGAAGGACTCGCAGCAGGAGCCGCGAGACGATTCTGGGCTGCAGACACCGCAGCCGGATCAGCCGCATCCGCCGGTGAGCGACACCGCCGAGGATTCGCCTCCGCGCGAGGACGATCTCCGTCCCGACGACGCCGCCGAGGATTCGCCTCCGCGTGAGACCAGCGACCAGCAAGCCGAGGGTGAGGGCTGATGTCAGCTCAGCAGCTTCTTCTCGTGGCCCTCGTGGCCGCGGCCGTCTGCGTGGTCATCCTGGCCCTCGCCGACGTGATCTGATCCGACCCGACCAGCCGAAAGGAGGTGTAGAATGGAACCGAGCATCCTCAAGAGCACCAAGAAGGTCCTGGGTGTGAGTGACGGTGACGCGTCGTTCGATCTCGACATCATCACCCACATCAACACGGCGTTCTCCACCATCAACGATCTGGGGGTGGGGCCTCCGGGTGGTTTCGTCATCGAAGGGGAAGACGAGGAGTGGGAATCGTTTTTCCCCAACGAGGACGATCCGTACAAGATGAAGGTCATGCTCGCCAAGGTCAAGGCCGTCGTGCATCTAAGAGCCAAGATGCTCTTTGATCCGCCGACCGTCGCCTACATGTTGACGGCCCACCAGGAGCAGCTGCGGGAGGCCGAGTGGCGGCTCAACGTCAACCGCGAGGACAGCGACTGGGTCGATCCGGCACCGAATCCGGTCCTCATCGTGGACGGCGGAGACCCGTCTGGGGAATAGCCGGTGTCCTCTCGCATCCAACTCCGCCGAGGCACGGCGGCTTTCTGGACGGATGAGAATCCGGTCCTCCACCACGGCGAACCCGGGTACGAGAGTGACACCGGGAAGCTGAAGTTCGGGGACGGCGAGACCTTCTGGCGAGACTTGCCATATTTCACCGGCCTTGAGCTGGATCCCGACGAGGATGACGCCACGGCGATGGCGCTCATCACCAACCATCTCGCCGACTCCACGCCGCATCCCGTCTATGACGACGGGCCGTCCCTTGTCCTCATCTACGAGAATGCGAAGGTGTGACCGTGTCACTGGATACACGACTCAGCGACCTGGCCACCGCCGTCGCGACCGACATCAAGCAGCATCGAGTCTGGATCTCCGGATCAAGCTCAGGAGATCTCACCGGGCTCAACACCACCAACAAGGCCAGCCTGGTGGCGGCTATCAACGAGGTCCTTGCCGGTTCTGCGGGTGGAGACGTCGTGCAGGCCGACCTCGATGCGCTCAAGGAAGAGATCCTCGGCGCCGGTGTGCCGGAAGCGCTCGACACGCTAGACGAGTTGGCTCAGGCGTTGGGCGATGACGAGAATTTCGCCGCTACGGTCACTGCGCAATTGGCCGCCCTTGACGCCGAGCTGGACACCAAGCAGGATGCCGACGAGATCGGCGACCCCAACATCGATCTGGTCTCGCTGTACATCGCCGCCAAGTCGTAGGTCGTCATGTCGCTATCGCAACGACTTGAGGATCTGGTCGCGGTCCTTGGTTTCGATGTCAAGGATCTCGACAGTCGAATCCCGTATTTCCTGGCGACGGATCCATGGCATAGGGTAGGGACCGCAGGTGAACCGGCGTTCGGGGCTAGCTGGGTGAATTACAACGCCTCATATTTCATGGCGTTTCGCAAAGGACTAGACGGCGTAGTTCGCCTTCGTGGGTTGCTGAAAGGTGGAGCGAACGGTAGTTCCCCATTCACGCTTCCCGTGGGATACCGTCCGGTTCAGGAAGAATCGTATCTTGTGTTTGCGGCTGGAGGATCCGCATATATCACGATCACGAATGCCGGAGTGGTGTCGATCACCGGTCAAGGTGCAGCCAACATCACTAATTACGTCTACTTCTCGGGGATCGAGTTCGACACTGACACGGTTACCGAAGCCATGGTGGGACCCAAGGGTGAACAAGGTCCAGCTGGTCCTCCTGGAAATTTTGACATCACCGCACCGTCGGTCGCCAATTGGAACGACGCGCCGTTAGGGGCTGCCTACGCGTTGGCCAACGCGACCAATGCGCCTGCGTATGACGCCGCGGTGGATAGCGGGTTATTCATGGCGGAAACTTGGGAGGTAGTTGACCCCCAAGATCCGGTCAACAACTCGTTCATCATCCAGCGAGCTACCGACCTCATGACGAACGCTACGTTTGAGCGTCGTAGCTGGTTCGGGCGGTCGAGTTGGAAAGCTTGGAGCAAGGTTGCTACCAACAAGGCACCGATCTGGACAAGCTTTGCCGGGTTGTACGCCAACAGCTGGACCGAGTATGACACCGCCCGATATTCCAAGGACGCTCTTGGCTACGTTCAGTTCCGAGGAGAGATCCGATCCTGGACCGGCGGAGCCACCGCTGCTGACGTCTTTGTACTGGGACCGATGCCGGTGGGGTTCCGACCGGCAATCCGTACCGGTTGCCCAGTATGGGCCAATACCGGCGCGTTGTTGAGCCTCTACGTCGCATCCGATGGCGTTATTCGCGTCTCCACAGCTGTGAGCGCGGGTGCTGTCGTCAACATCGGGTCCGTGAGGTACCCGACGCAGTGATCATCCATATTTCGATCAGGAGGTCTACATGAGTAACCTCGTCATCGTGGCCATTCCTGACGAGAATGACCGCGTGTGGAAGGTTTCGAGCGAAGAGATCCCACACATGACGCTGCTGTTTCTTGGCGAGGCCGACGAGGTCGCCAATCTTCAGCAGATCATCGAGTTCACGGAGCACGCGGCCAACACCACGCTGCGACGCTTCTGGCTGCCGGTGGACCGGCGGGCCGAGTTGGGCGAAGACAAGGCGGATGTCCTCTTCTTCAAGAAGGGTCGCTACGACTACAAGGCAATCCGGGATTTCCGTGTCCAGCTGCTGAAGGACGACAACATCCGGACTGCCTACGACTCATCTCCGCAGCACGAAGGCGTGTGGCAGCCGCACCTGACGCTGGGCTATCCGGGCAAGCCCGCCAAGCCGGACGAGACGGATCGGGACTACGGGTTCTACGATGTGCAGTTCAACAAGATCGCCGTCTGGCCCGAGGACTACAACGGTCCCGAGTTCCTGCTCAAGGACTACTGGGACGAGTACGAGGCTCTGGAGAGCGTGCCCATGGACGTCGCCATGAGCAGCGTGAACCAAGCTCGCATCGCGCTCGGGCTGGATGCCGTCGAGAACATCGAGCACTACGGCGTCAGGGGCATGCGCTGGGGCGTGCGCAAGGAGGACGTCGAGAACGCGGCCAAGAGCGGTACGTCAGCTGTCGCCAAGGCAGTGGCGGATGTCAATCGGTTCGCAGGTGATGTTCAGTTCGAAGCCCGTACTGCCCCCCGCACGGATTCCGAAACCGGCGCAGAGAAGGACAGCAAGGCTCGCGAGCTGGTCATCGGCGCCGCGCACAAGGACTTCAAGGCGAAGGACTTGTCGGCGATCAACGCCAAGCCGGAGTACGAGAAGACGAGGAAGCTCCACAACCGGTTGTTGAAGCCGTTCGACAAGACGACCAAGGCCTACCGGGCCGAGGTGAAGGCTGCCTATATTCAGCGGCTGGAGACCACGGCCAACGCGATGAAGAATCCGTCGGGTACGCGCGAGTACTCGATTCGTGAGCGTGGTGGCGATCTGCCCAAATCGAAGTACTACTGGGAGGTCAGCACTCGCGAAGCGCGCCACGCCGCAGGTGACGACTTCACCCTGGTCGAGGTGCTCACCGATGACGACGGCTTCATCACGGGCACCAAGGTGGTCAAGGCCGAGAGCACGATGGCCCAGACTGCCGATCTCGGCGCCGATTTTCTGGCTCACTACGGCGTCAAGGGCATGAAGTGGGGCGTCCGCAACGAGAGAGGCGGATCCAACACTTCCAGTGTTGGCGAGAAGAAGCGAGAAGGAATTCAGCGATTCCTGGATCCTCAGGGCAACGATCTGGGCACCGACATCGTCAAGTCGGTTCTCTGGCCCATGGTTCCGCCGCTTGGGCTCTTCGCCATTCCGTCCGATATTCGCCTGGCCCGCGCGGGTGCGCGTGGAGTCAAGGCCAAGGTCATCGACGCCAACGAGAAGCACTTCGAGAAGAAGGCGCAGTCGGCCAAGAACTTCGTCGCCATCCACAACGGATCAGGTGAGCGCGTCAATCGCGAGCTCGAGACGATCAACAAGAAGTACCCCAAGCCGAACGTCGACGCCGCGACGCAGGCGAAGTACGACAAGGAAGTTCTCACGATGATGCAGAAGGCCTACAAGGAGTCGGCCAACTCGCTCACCAACAAGTTCAACACGCGCCATCTCGACGTCGAGTTCAAGGGCGACGGGATGGATGTCAAGATCTCGGCGAAGGAAGGACCGGGGACTCCGCTTCCGCAGCGGGTCAAGCACGCGGATGAGGATGAGGACGAGGTCTTCACCTTCCACGCCAAGTTCAAGCGTGACACCGAAGGGCACATCGTCGGCATGGAGTTCGAGGACTTCGAGAAGCCCGAGGTACCCAAAGAGATGGCACAGTCTGCCATCATCATGGGTTCCCAGCTTGTCCTCGAGCACTACGGGGTCAAGGGCATGCGCTGGGGTGTGCGTCGCAATCGGGAAACCCCGTCGGCAGTGGATGCCATGGCTACGTCTCGGGTGCCACACGGGGCAAAGCGCAAGACCAAGATCGACACCGAGGGCGGGGAGAACCATCCCGCCGCCGACGACGCCATCAAGGTGGCCAAGTCTCGGGTCAAGCTGGCCAAGAGTGGCACCGCCGCGCTTTCCAACCAGGAGCTCCGTGAGGTGGCCAATCGCCTGCAGCTTGAGCAGCAGGTGAAGCAGCTGACGGCTCCCGCGGGCAAGAAGTTCGTGACCAATCTGCTGCGGAGCGAAACCCAGCAGGGCGGCCAGATGCTCTTCAGGAAGGGTGTCAAGAAGGGCGGCAAGGGGGTCAGGAAGGTCGCACTCGGGTTCTAGGGAGGAGGGGGTTACGTGGCGCTGTCCAATACTGCAGTCCCGGTGTACTACGGGCAGTTTCGTCACGCGGTGATGCGCGGAGAAATTCCGGTCAACCGGGAGATCTCTATGGAGATGAACCGGATCGACGCGCTCATCAAGAACCCGAATTTCTACTACGACGATCAGGCGGTGGAGGGTTTTCTGCGCTTCTGTGAGGGTGAGATGACCCTGACGGATGGCAACGACCTCCACCTCCTGTTCACTTTCAAACTGTGGGCCGAAGAGATCCTCGGTTGGTACTACTTCGTGGACCGGTCGGTCTACGTCCCCTCGGATGGTGACCACGGTGGGCATTACGAGAACCGGACGGTAAAGATCCGTCTGGTCAAGAAGTTTTACCTCATCGTGGCCCGAGGTGCGGCCAAGTCGATGTTCGCGGCGCTGATCCAGGCGTACTTCATGACCGTTGACACGGCGACCACGCACCAGATCACAACGGCCCCGACCATGAAGCAGGCGGAAGAGGTCATGTCACCCATCCGCACTGCCATAACTCGTGCTCGGGGACCGTTGTTCAAGTTTCTTACCGAAGGCTCGATGCAAAACACCACGGGCAATCGGTTGTTGCGACAGAAGTTGGCAGCGACCAAGAAGGGCATCGAGAACTTCCTCACTGGATCACTGCTCGAGATCCGGCCGATGGCCATCAACAAGCTTCAGGGTCTACGGACCAAGATTGCCACCATCGATGAGTGGCTTTCCGGTGATCTCCGAGAGGATGTCATCGGCGCAGTGGAGCAGGGCGCTTCCAAGCTGGACGACTACTTGATTCTCGCCATCTCTTCGGAGGGAACCGTTCGTAACGGTTCGGGTGACACAATCAAAATGGAACTCCATGACATCCTCAAGGGTGAGTACAACGCTCCCCACATTTCGATCTGGCACTACAAGCTGGACGAGTTGGAGGAAGTCAGCGATCCAGCCATGTGGCTGAAGGCCAATCCCAATCTTGGTCAAACCGTGACATACGAGACGTATCAGTTGGACGTCGAACGCGCCGAGAAGGCTCCGGCAGCGCGCAACGATATTCTCGCCAAGCGGTTTGGTATCCCGATGGAGGGGTACACGTACTTCTTCACCTACGAGGAAACGCTGATTCATCGCGTCCGCGAGTTCTGGCAGCTACCCTGTTCGTTGGGGATGGATGCTTCGCAGGGCGACGACTTCTGGGCTTTCACCTTCATGTTTCCGCTGGGTGGAGATCGCTACGGGATCAAGACGAGGAGTTACATCACCGAGCGGACACTCTTCCTGCTTCAGCCCGCCATGCGACAGAAGTACGAGGAGTTCATCAACGAGGGCTCGCTCCACGTGATGAACGGGACGATCTTGGATTGGGAAGAGATCTACGACGATCTCGATCGATTTATCATCGCCTCGGAGTACGATGTTCGGTCTTTCGGATACGACCCATACAACGCCAAAGAGTTCGTCAAGCGTTGGGAGGCGGAGAATGGTCCTTTCGGTATCGAGAAAGTTATTCAGGGAGCTAAGACGGAATCTGTTCCGCTGGGTGAACTGAAGAAGCTTTCCGAAGACCGTCGCCTCATATTCGACCAGGTGTTGATGCAGTTTGCCATGGGCAACGCCATCACTCTGGAAGACACCAACGGAAACCGCAAACTCCTCAAGAAGCGTCAGGAGGAGAAGATCGACAACGTGGCGGCCCTTATGGACGCCTACATCGCTTTCAAAGCCAATCAGGAGGCCTTCGAGTAATGCCGCCCGGAATTACCAATGCCATTGTGCTTCAGACCGGAGCCAAGGCCGCTGAAGGTCAGGATTACATGCGACTGGCGCTGTTCGACGAGGCCGGTCAGCCGATCAACCTGACGGGCGGGGAGCAGGGACTGCAGGGGGTGCAAGGACCTCCAGGTCCGGCGGGAGCACAGGGATTGCAAGGCCCGCAGGGTCCTCAGGGAGCCACCGGTTCTCAAGGAACGCAGGGTCCGAAGGGTGATCCGGGAGTTGCAGGCCCTCCCGGTTCGGTGGCGACGCTTCTCTGGGCGCCATATCCCAAGGCGAACGGTTGGAAGTACTACCACGAGCAGTTCCCGGCCGATGAGTTCGGTGACCCCGCTTACTGCATTCTGGGTTCGTTGGTGTTCCTTACCGGAGCCTGGTACTGCGGCGACGTCAGCGGCGCCATGGCTCAGCTTCCCGTTGAAGCTCGTCCGGTTCGGCGTCAGCGGTTGATCTTCAATCAGGGGCAGGCCTTTGTCAGCCTCGATATGGACACCGACGGCCGCCTGAAGACTGGGGGCGATGGGGTGCCCCCCACCTCAAGCGCCCTCATGATGATGGGCTTCTACCGGCTTACCAACTGATTGAAAGGAGGCCTTCGAGTAATGCCACCCGGAGTTACCAGGGCCCAGATACTTACAGGCCCCAAGGCTTTACGTGAGTCTATGGGCAATGAGTACATGCGGCTCGTCTTGTTCGACGAAGACGACAACCCATTCAACTTGACCGGGGGAGAGACCGGGCCTGAGGGTCCTATGGGTCCGGCTGGCCCGAGGGGTGACACCGGTCTGAAGGGGGACAAGGGTGACAAGGGCGATACCGGTTCTCCGGGAGCCAAGGGAGATACCGGTGCTCAGGGCCCGACCGGGACGAAGGGTGACAAGGGTGATCCTGGTAACACAGGCCCCCCTGGAGAGCAAGGAGATCCTGGAACGCCTGGAGAGCAAGGCCCCGAAGGCCCTGCCGGACAGTCGGCCAGCATTTTCGAGTTCATGTTCTCTACGGCGCTCACCGAGCCACCGACTGGTTCGGAGGTTCGACTGAACCATGCCTCGGCATCCTCGGCGACGAAGCTGTGGGTGCGTCACTCGACTGTGGATTCGGTTGATATTTCCAACTTGATGGCGTTGACGCAGGTTGGGGATCGGCTGACCGTGCAAGACAAGGATGAGCCGGGCAAGATCCAGCGATTCAACGTGACGTCGATTACTCCGAAGTCGAGTTACATGGAATTTGGAGTGACGTTCGTGAGTGGTGGATCACCGCTGACCGCACAACGAGTGATGCTTCTGCTCGGACGTGCCGGTACCCCAGGACGCGGAGTTCCGAGCGGCGGTACCACAGCGCAAGTACTACGCAAGAAGACCAATTCGGATTACGACACCGAATGGGCAACGAGTGAGGGTGGGTCTACCGATCTGTCAGAGCTCCAGGATACGGTGTCGACGGTTCAGACCGAGCTGGGGAACCTCAAGTCTCTGGTCGAATCGCCAGCGGGAGGGGATCTGGAGGGAACGTATCCGAATCTGACCGTTCCCTACATGGCTCAGATTCAGATCCAGATCACCAATCTCGAAGGACTTATCCAAGCTCTCGACGGACGAGTCGCAGCTCTCGAATCAGCGTAGATCTACGCTGATCCATATTTTATAACCAGGAGGCCTTCGAGTAATGCCGCCCGGAATCACCAGAGCCATGATTCTCACGGATCCGAAGTCGTTGGATGAGGCTTTGGGGAATGAGAGCATGCGGCTCGTGTTGTTCGACGAGCATGGACAACCGTTCAATCTCGTCGGCGGAGAGACCGGCCCTGCGGGGCCGATGGGTCCGGCCGGTCCTCGAGGGGACATCGGACTGAAGGGAGACAAGGGAGACAAGGGAGATACGGGATCTCCGGGAGCGAAGGGTGATACGGGAGTTCAGGGTCCGGCTGGGCCGTTGGGTCCGGCTGGTTCGGTTGGCCCGGCTGGGCCGAAGGGTGATCCGGGAGAACCCGGTCAGACGGGAGCTAAGGGAGACAAGGGCGATACCGGTAACACCGGTGGCCAAGGTCTTCAAGGGGTCAAGGGCGATACCGGATTCGTCGGTCCGCAGGGGCCTCAAGGACCGCAAGGTCCTGAAGGGCCTCAAGGCGCTTCAGCGTTGGCTATTCCGATTGTCACCGCTCTTCCTACGGATCCGGATGACGGCGACGAGGTCTACTTCCAGAACGCTGTGATGGCGACGGCAGGTGTTCGCTGGCGCTTCGCCTTTCGGCAAGGCTCGGCGGGTACGCATAAGTGGGAGTACGTTGGCGGCGCCATGTTGTACTCCAAGATTGCGGCTACACACCAGGTCAATCCCACACCCAACGATTACGCCGATGTTGGCACTCCGGGAAACGGGTTTGGTCCGGACATTGTGTGCCCACTCCCGGGTGAGTACGAGTACTACTCGTGCGCATATTTGTATACCAACGCGGCAAGTTACGGCCTGGTAGGGACGATCATCTACCGCGTCGGAGCAGGAGGTGGCGCTATCGGTCCGGGAACTCAAGTCCCGCTTCCGAACGCCCGATCAATCTATGTTTACGGCGGTGGACCTCTCGCTCAGGATTTAGTCAAGGGCGTGACCTATCGTCTTCGATATTTCTTCGAGACGCCCCCGGCTTCGGTCGGGAACGCGGGTAACCGCATTTTCGGCCTCAAGCCGATCCGAGTTTCCCCCTAAAGGAGGTCTTTTAGTAGTGAGCGCGTATAAGGCTCATATCTTCAAGCAGCGTAACGTAGGCGAGCGAGAAGAAGTCAAGCTGAAGATCTTCGGTCCGGACGGTGAGGAACTCGAACTCGGTGGTGGAGGAAGCGAATCCGGTGTTACCTACACCGGTGGCGCAGGAGAAGATCCCGGACTCCCGAACTCTGGTTCGATTGTCGTACTCGACTTCGAAGAGAACGCCGAAGCCTTGCCGGACGGCCCTCCTGGTATGTACATGGGAAAGCTCGACGTCGAATGGACCACGAGCGCACCAACGCTGGGGTTGGCCTCGGTCTCGTTGATTCATCTCGACGAGGACGACATGCAGACCGCGATCTGCACCGTCGAGTTGTATGCGGACGAGAGCGGTTGGGGAGATGGTGTGCTTACACCCGACGGTGCTCGGCATGTCAAGTTGGACATGGGTCTAGTTCGCAATCCGGGACGATTCGAAGTTTGGGTCTACCAGACCACAGATCAACAGCCGATGCCGGTGTGGGTGCAGCTCTCACTCGCTAAGTTCTGACCATATCCCCAAAGGAGGCAGTACATGCGACTGGGTGAGACCCAGGACTTTGCCTCCCCAGGGGAGGCGCTCAAAGCACTCGAGGAAGCGACGGTCCTCGAGCACTACGGGGTCAAGGGAATGCGCTGGGGAGTGCGCAAGAAAGAAGAACTTTCTGGCCGCGACTCGGCAAAAAAGAACGAAGAAGTAAAGGTTCAACTGGCACCCGGTCTTCCGGAGTTCCAGCAACGGATCGAGAAGATCACCAGGACTGATAATCCTCAGGTGCTCAGTCCTCAGAAAGATGAAGGTGGGCGAGTCGGAGCTCAGCAACCCAAGGAAGAGAAGAGTGGGTTGTCGCGTGAGCAAAAGCTCTGGATAACTTTCGGCGCAGTCAGTGTTGCGGCGGCCGGATATTACGCCTACAACCAGTACCAAGGCAACAAAATGCCTGGTATCAGCGATCTCGAAAAGCTCAGGCAAGAAACCCTGAAGCTGGATCAGATGACGCTCCCGTCCAAGTGGGATGTTCGCGGACTGAAAGATGGTCCGATCAGCACTACGAGACTGGGCCAGCTGGCGGGTGATGAATTCAACGCCAGGCTTCTCGATGCGGATAATCTGGTGGTCAACACTTCTCGAGGCTACGCCGATATTCTGCCGAAGGATGGATTCAGCAATCCGTTTGCGGCAGAGCAACATGACAGCGTTATCCGAGTTCTCGATGAGATGCGCGAGAAATTCCCCGCTATTCGCAACATGAACATCGAAGTGATTCCGTTTTCCAAGGTTCCCGGCGTGAACGGCAGTAGCGCGCATATGTGCGTTCAGACCATGCGTGCCGGAGAAGCCCGAGTCATGTACAACGACATGATGAAGGCACCGAGCGCTTCGACAATTCGAGCGAATCGTAACTTCCTCCCCGGTTTGGGGAAGAAGGACTACGTGGCGTATCACGAGATGGGTCACTTACTTGCTGCCGCAGGTGGTGATCTACCTTCGACGTTCGATCTTCTGAGCAACAAAGCTAGCCCCACGGCTTGGAGGACGTGGCAGAAAGCTGAACCTCTGCTGCACAAGAAGCGGTTCGTCAAGCATGGCTTCACGTTCAAGGAGCTTTCGAAGCTGAGCCAGTACGCAGCCACAGAGCCTGCCGAAGCCATGGCCGAATTGGCTGGTCACTATTTCCATCCCGAAATGCGAGCGAAGTTGACCTCAGATCAGCTTCGTCGGGCCAAGGCAATGTTCGACGAAATGGGAGGGGTGACGGGATGATCCCCAGTGATCCAAACACGATCAAGAAGATGGAGGAATTGGCAAAACGCAATATCGCTAATGGTGATTGGGGCGACGAGGTCACGATCCCTGGTCTCCCCGGAGAGACCATGCCAATTTCTCCTGAGGAACGGGAAGCCAAGAAGTAACCAAGTCCATATTCAACTAAGGAGGCGCGTCTTGGCGCGAGTTAGATCGCAGCAAGTTCGTCAGATGCTCCTCGTATCCGGCGATCCGATGGACCCGGATCTGGTCCCCGAGAGGTTGCAGCTGTTCAATGAGCTCGGAGAACCCCTCATGCTGGGTGGGGGATATTCCCGACACGAACAGGAAGAAACCACGGGGCTGTTGATCCCCAACGAGATCGAGACCGACACCCTGGTGATGTATCCCTCGGTTCGGTTGTACAAGATCTCTACGAATCGCCCTGCGCGGGTTCGTCTATATCCGACTCCGGAGCAGCGACAGCTTGACATCGGTCGCTCAATCGGAGTCAAGCCGCAGGGCAACCACGGTCGACTTCTCGAGGTGGTCACAACTCCGACGCTTCTCGAACTCATCCTCAGTCCAGCCGTGGACATGACCTCCGTGGACGCGTTCAACTCGGAGTTCTATTCCACCGTGACAAACATGGACTCCGTCGATGGCGCTGTCGCGGTCACCTACTACTTCTTCAGGACGGAGTGACATGGCACTGATCTATACGACAGGAACCATCAACCAGCCCGATGCTGGCTCCGTCGGCCTCGCGATGGTCAACAAGATCCGCGATGATCTTGTCGCGCACGAGGCGTGGGAGCTGGTCGAGGAGTACACAGCGGGCGGCGGTGTGGTGCGTTGGACCGTCCTCAAGTGCCTGGCTGCCGAATCCGGGATGTCTGAGGATTTCCACCTCGTCATCGGTCGAACGCTGTCGACGGGCGAGCTTCGGTTCGCCATCTGTGAGGAGTATACCGCCGGTTCTCACACGATGGCGAAGTACGCTCAGGCTAGCGGTTCGGTGCTCTACGACGCCGATGGTTGCAGCCCGAGCACGTACACGCTGAGCACCGTGGTGTTTCCGTCTACGGGTGCGACCCCCAGGTATCAGAGCTGGACTCCGTCTGGTACCTCGACAAAGTGGTGGATCATCGCGGCCGACGATGGATGCACCGTGGCGTTCAACGGCGCTTCCAACGGATTCGTGCACCTCGGCAAGTACACGCCGCTCACTCCGTCCCCGATTACGTTCCCGATCCAGATGATCGGTCTGAGCACAACCGGCGAGATCACCCGAAATCCGGCGGTGGCGGGTATCAACGCCGTGGCCAATGCGCTGCATATCGAGGGCAGCGGAGGAAGCGCGGATAGCAGCGCTCTCTATCAGCTCGGGTTCATGGGTGATCTTCGCTACAACGACAAGCTGCAGGACAATCAGCGCTCGATGGCCGAGGCCGGGATGATCATCTATTCTCAGGGCGCACCGGAGAACATGGCGATTTTCGGTTACGTTCTCGGTAAGCAGAACCGTATGCGGGTCAACTCCAGAGGGACGCCGGTAGGATTCGCTTTCGGAGACGCCTACGCGATGAACGGCACGTTGTGGGTTCCGTGGAAGCCGGACTCGGGTCGGATCTGGGATACCGGAGTGGCGAGCTCCTGATGGCGGTTCACGGCACGTTGAACGAGCCGTTCGTGCTGGATGAGGTCGAGAACATATCGCAAATACCGATGGGAGATTTAGTAACCCCGACTGATATCGGGGTGCCTGATCTCATCACGGCGTTGGCGCCTTCTCGGTTCCCGGTTCCACCAACGGCCTGGGGATTTCTCACCGATATCCTCGAGCTCGAGATGGCATTCAGCCGCGTCGGACCTCCGTACGTGTACACAGGGCTGCTTTACCCGGAGAGTCCCTACCTCGAGCCCACCATCGGTCAGATCTGGCCACGATGAGAAAGGAGGTGATGTATGGCAAAGTTCGGAGATCGGATACGGCACGCCTGGAATGCGTTCGTCGACAGTGACAGCGCCAGGAACCGACCGATCGAAGTCACCGGTGGTGGCGGTTCATATTTCGGTGGACAGCCTCATCGAATGCGTCCACGGTATTCGAACGAGCGATCGATCATCTCCTCGATCTACACCCGGATCGGAATCGATGTGGCCGCGGTGCCTATGCGACATGTTCGTGTGGACGATACGGGTCGATATCTCGAAGACATCATCAGCGGTCTTGACAGCTGTCTGACCCTCGAGGCCAACATTGATCAGGCTGGTCGGGCCTTTCGACAGGACATCATCATGACCGTCCTGGATGAAGGTGTCGCTGCCATTGTTCCGGTGGACACCACGCTGTCGCCTGAGGAATCGGGTGGTTGGGACATCAAGACCTTGCGGGTGGGTCGGATCACATCGTGGTTCCCGCAGCATGTTCGGGTTTCGTTGTACAACGAGGCGCGCGGTATGCGTGAGGAGATCACGTTGCCGAAGAAGATGGTGGCGATCGTCGAAAACCCACTATATTCGGTGATGAACGAGCCGAATTCGACTCTGCAACGTCTCATCCGAAAACTCAACATGCTGGACGAGACGGATGAGAAGGCGTCCTCGGGCAAGCTGGACATCATCATCCAGCTTCCGTATGTGATCAAGTCGGAAGCACGTCGGCAACAGGCTGAACAACGACGTAAGGACATCGAGTTCCAGCTGTCGGGGAGCAAGTACGGCATCGCCTACACCGATGGCACTGAGAAGGTCGTTCAGCTCAACCGTGCGGTGGAGAACAATCTGCTGCCGCAGATCCAGGAGCTCAAGACCCAGCTTTACGGTGAGCTGGGACTCACGCCTGAGGTCATGAACGGTACAGCAGACGAAAAGGTCATGCTGAACTACTACGCCCGAACCATCGAGCCGATGCTCGATTCGGTGATCGAGGCGATGATCCGCACCTTTCTCACCAAGACGGCGCGCACGCAAGGTCAGTCGATCATGTACTTCCGGGATCCGTTCAAGTTCGTCCCGATGGGTGGCGAAGGCGGCATCGCCGATATCGCCGACAAGTTCACTCGTAACGAGATCGTCTCGTCCAACGAGATTCGACAGGGCATCGGCATGAAGCCCCGTCCCGAGCCCAAGGCCGATGCGTTGATCAACTCCAACATGCCGCAAGCGGATACTGGAGTGGACATCACCGACGCCGAAGTGGTCGAAGAAGAAGATCCCGTGGTGGCTCAGCTGACCGAAGGGTTGGCGACATCCGAAGCTGAGATCGATGCCGCACTGGCGGGTGGGTAATGCAGACGCCCACCGAACTCGATCTCCAGCACATCGGTCAGTTCGTTTCGAACTACGACCCAGTCAAGGCTCATGAGTACTACGAGCGGACCAAGAAGCTGAAGGGTCGTCGAAGGGGGACTACGTCAGACCCCCGGACCGGCAAGACCATGGGGCAGATCTCCAAGGATGCCCGGGCCAAGCAACGCACGGAACTCGCCGCCCGTATCCAATCTCTCTCCAGGAAACTGCAGAAGCTCGAAGCCAAGATTCGAGAGATGGAAACAAAGGAGGCCAGCGAGGATCGCAAAGGTGAGGCCAAGAGAGAGCGCGCAGCCAAGGAGGCAGAAAAGCCGAAGACCGCGGCAGAAAAGCGTGAAGCGGCTCGCGAGGCTGAAAAGTATCGCGACAAAAATCAGCAAAAGCTGAAGAGCGACGCGAAAGACGCCAAGTCTGGCGGCGGTAACGCCAAGGATTCGAAGTCGAAATCGAAGTCTTCTTCGCTTTCCGACCTCAAGGCTCTGGCTACTAAGGTGAAGGGGCAGATCGCCGTCGCCAAACAGAAGCTAGCTGCGCTCTAAGAGCGCCGAAGACCAAAAGACGAAAGGAACAGTCAAAATGGGAGCACAGTCCCACGGACTGGACTTCGGTGACTCTTCGCCGGAGCACAGCCTGATGCACTCGGCCCTTGCGGCCAAGAAGCCGGACTTCAGCGGATGGGCGTCGAAGTACGGTCTGAAGTGCACGGACGGACGGACGATCCTGACCGGTGCTTTCCAGCACCAGGACGGTGACCAGCTTCCGCTGGTGTGGCAGCACGGCCACAATTCGCCCGAGAACGTGCTGGGCCACGTGGTGCTCGAGCATCGGGCCCAGGGTCCGTACTGCTACGGGTACTTCAACGAGACCACCCAGGGGAAGAACGCGAAGACGCTGGTGCAGCACGAGGACGTTTCGTCGCTGTCGATCTTCGCCAACGCTCTCGTCGAGAAGGTCAAGCAGGTCTCTCACGGCATGATCCGAGAGGTCTCGCTGGTCCTCGCGGGTGCCAATCCCGGCGCCCTGATCGACAACATCGAGATCCAGCATTCCGACGGAGAGGTCGACATCGTCGCAGACGAGGCGATCATCTACACCGGACTCGAGCTCGAGCACGAAGACGGCGCCGCCGTCGAGACCGAGACGGAGACCGAGACGGAGACGGCGTCGGAAGACGACGAGCCGACCGTCCAGGACGTCTACGCGGGGATGACCGAGGAGCAGCAGGAGGTCGTCCACTACATGGTGGGCGCAGCTCTGGAGGCCAACGCGGCATCTCCCGCCAGCACCACCGAGACCGGCGCCTCCGAAGAGGGGGACATCACCCACGAGGACAAGGACGAGAACGAGATGAGCGGACGCAACGTGTTCGAGCAGGACAAGGAGACCCGCGGTTCGGAGCCGCGGACCGTGCTCTCGCACGACGCGATGCGCGGGATCGCCCAGGACGCCATCAAGCGCGGATCGCTGAAGGAGGCCGTCGAGGACTACGCCTTCAAGCACGGCATCGAGAACATCGACACGCTGTTCCCGGATGCGCGGACGATCACGGACACCCCGGAGTTCGACAAGCGTCGGACCGAGTGGGTCTCCGAGGTCCTCGGCGCCGTCCGCAAGAGCCCGTTCTCGCGGATCAAGTCGATCACCGCGGACATCACCCACGGCGAGGCGAGGGCCAAGGGCTACATCAAGGGCACGCTGAAGAAGGAGGAGTTCTTCGGCCTGATGAAGCGCGTCACGACGCCTTCGACGATCTACAAGAAGCAGCGGCTCGACCGTGACGACATCATCGACATCACGGACTTCGACGTCGTGCTGTGGCTCAAGGCCGAGATGCGCCTCATGCTGGACGAGGAGCTCGCGCGCGCCATCCTCATCGGGGACGGCCGCGACGTCGACGACGAGGACAAGGTCCGTGACCCGAAGGGCGCCACGGACGGGGCGGGCATCCGCTCGATCCTCAACGACGACGACCTCTACGCCGCGGTCATCACCATCGACGTCGACGGCGATCTGCGCAAGACGGACCTCGTCGACAAGATCCTCGAGTCGATGCGGTTCTACAAGGGCTCGGGCCTGCCGACGTTCTACACGACGTTGCCGGTCATGACCCAGATGCTGCTGGCTCGCGACACCCAGGGACGCCGGTATTACCGCACGGCGACCGATCTGGCTGCGGAACTCGGCGTCAACAAGGTTGTGACCGTCGAGGTCATGGAGAGCGTGCCGGACCTCGTCGGTCTCATCGTGAACCTGCAGGACTACACGATGGGCGCCGATCGCGGTGGCGAGATCTCGTTCTTCGACGACTTCGACATC
>Ga0190271_10000488_pt1 | contig 20075 bp, 18 predicted proteins | sample Popmic356T_FD_133747 | JGI IMG/M metagenome (GOLD analysis project Ga0190271, IMG submission 133747) | Populus adjacent soil microbial communities from riparian zone of Weber River, Utah, USA - 356 T | ecosystem: Environmental > Terrestrial > Soil > Riparian zone | place: USA: Utah | collected...
CTGACCGCGCCGCTCGGCTTCATCGGCACCTCGCTCGCCGGTGGCCTCGGCGCCGGTCTCGGCACCGCACTCGGCGCCAAGCTCGCCGCACCCGAGCGCGAAGTGATCTGCGCGGTCGGCGACGGCTCCTACATGTTTGGCAACCCGGTGCCGTATCATTTCGTGCAGCGCGCGGAGAAGCTGCCGATGCTGACGATCGTGGTCAACAATCACCAATGGCTCGCCGTGAAGCAGGCAACGCTCGCGGTTTATCCCGGTGGCGCGGCGTCGAAGGCGAACGTCATGCCGATCCAGGATCTCAATCCGTCGCCGGCGTTCGAGAAGGTGGCTGAGTGCTGCGATGGCTGGGCGATGTCGGTCGAGGATCCGGCAAAACTGCCCGCCGCCGTGAAAACTGCCTTCGAAAAGGTCCGCTCCGGTATTCCGGCGCTGCTCAACGTGCACACGCAGGGCATGCGCTAACCTTCGGAGATTGCAGGCGAACGGCTGCCATGTTCGCGCCTGCCTTTACACGGCGGCGTCTGTTGCGGCAAAAGCGCGACAAGCCGCAATCACGGGAACAGTACGGATGAACCAGGCTGCACCTTTCGGCGCTCCGAAGGCGAACAGCGTCGAGCATTTCGACGTGCTGATCGTCGGCGCGGGAATCTCGGGCGTCGGCAGCGCCTATCAGCTGAGCAAGAAGCTGCCCGACACCAGCTTTGCCGTTCTCGAGATGCAGGAGAGTTTCGGCGGCACCTGGTTGACGCACAAGTACCCCGGCATCCGCTCTGACAGCGACCTGCACACCTTCGGCTACAGCTTCAAGCCGTGGGTCGGGCCGCCGATCGCGACCGCTGCCGAGATCAAGTCCTACATGGGCGAGGTGATCGAGGACAACGGCCTCGGCAAGCACATCCGCTACGGGCACAAGGTTCTGTCGGCGAGCTGGTCGAGTGCGCAAAACCTCTGGACCGTCGAGGCGACACGGCTCGACACCGGCGACGCGCTGGTCTTCACCTGCCACTTTCTGTGGATGTGCCAGGGCTACTACCGCCACGATGTGGGCTACACGCCGGAGTGGAAGGATATGGCGAGCTTCAAGGGACGGATCGTTCATCCCCAGACCTGGCCCGACGATCTCGACGTCAAGGGCAAGTCGATCGTCGTGATCGGCTCCGGCGCGACGGCGGCGACGCTGCTGCCGGCGATCGCCGACGACTGCGGCCATATCACCATGCTGCAGCGTTCGCCGACCTATTTCCGCACCGGCCGTAACGCGATCGAGCTTGCCGAGGAACTGCGCAAGCTGAAGGTCGACGAGGAATGGGTTCATGAGATCGTGCGGCGGAAGATGCTGTTCGACGGCGACGCGTTTACCCGCGCCTCGTTCAACCATCCGGAAAAGGTTCGCAAGGATCTGATCGACAACATCCGCAATCTGCTCGGTCCGGATTACGACGTCGACACTCACTTCACGCCGAAGTACCGGCCGTGGCGGCAGCGCATCGCCTTCGTGCCCGAAGCCGACCTGTTCAAGGCGATCAAGAGCGGCAAGGCATCCGTCGTGACCGACGAGATCGAGCGTTTCACGGATAAGGGCATCCTGCTCAAGTCCGGCAAGGAGCTCGCAGCCGACCTCATCATTACGGCGACGGGTTTCCATCTCTCGGTGATGGGCGACATTCCGTTCACAGTCGACGGCAAGCCGCTGGACTGGGCCGAGACCGTCAATTACCGCGGCATGATGTTCTCCGGCGTGCCCAACCTCGTCTGGGTCTTCGGTTATTTCCGCGCGAGCTGGACGCTGCGCACCGATCTCGTCGCCGACTTCGTCTGCCGCCTCTTGCCGCACATGAAGAACCGGCAGGCCAAGTCTGTGTCCGTCGCACTGCGGCCGGAGGACAAGGACATGCCGATCCTGTCGTGGATCGATCCGGAGAATTTCAATCCGGGCTATCTCATGCGCGACTTGGACCGCATGCCGAAGCGCGGCGAGAAGCGCGAATGGCAGCACACCCAGGACTACTGGGCCGAGAGGGACGAATTCCCGGCCATCGATCTGGATCAGGCCGAGTTTCACTACGCCGGCTGAGGCGAAGAACCGCTGTGTTTCGCTGCTGAAAATGCCGCGGTTTCCAGTGTGTTGCGGCGTTGCCCTTGAACAGGCGCGCAACCGGTTTCGTCGTATCTCGCAAATGTCGCCAGATGGTAAGGCCCGGATTTTGATTCCGGCATTCGGAGGTTCTGATCCTTGTTGCCTTGCAAGCTGACTTAGGGGAAGCTTTCGGATCGCACCAGTTCGAGGTCCTGCCGGAAGCCCGCCGATGCCTTCTCGTCCCCCCGCTGTGATCGGTGCGCCGGTCGGCGGCATTGAGACGCCAGCGTTGGTCGTCGATCTCGATCTTTTCGACGCTAATGTGAAGCGGATGCAGGCTGCGGCGACTTCGGCGGGCGTCCGCCTTCGGCCTCACGGCAAGGCGCACAAGTCTCCCGACATCGCGCGGGCGCAAATTGCGGCCGGTGCATCGGGCATTTGCTGTCAGAAGATTTCCGAAGCGGAAGCGTTTGTCGCGGCGGGTATCACGGACGTGCTGATCACCAACCAGGTCGTGGACCCGGCAAAGCTGACACGCCTGCCGGCGCTGGCCTCACAGGCACGTATCGGAATTTGTGCTGACGACCCGTTGCATATCTCCCGCTTGTCCGAGGCGTTTGCCGGCACCGGACGCGAAATCGATCTCTATGTCGAGATCAACGTGGTCAAAGGTGGAGGCCGATGCGGAGTGCTTGTTGGACCAGCCATGGTCTCGCTGGCGCGGATGGCCGCGGAGGCGTCGGGCTTGAGGTTCGCCGGGCTGCAAGCCTACCACGGGAGAGCCCAGCATCTGCGAACGCCCGCCGAGCGGGAAGTCGCGGTCGGCGGCGCCGTTTCCCTGGTGCGTGAGGCGCGCGAGCTTCTGGCTGCTGCAGGTTTGCCGGCGTCGCGGGTGACGGGGGCAGGGACTGGAACCTATTTGCTTGAGGCGCATTCCGGAGTCTACGACGAACTCCAGTCGGGCTCCTACGCGCTGATGGACGCGGACTACGCGCGCAATGAGCCTGGATCGGCCGGGCATTTCGCCCATGCGCTGAAACTCCACGCCACGGTGATCAGCACCGCGGTACCCGGCCAAGCCGTGTTGGATGTCGGGTTGAAGGGTGTCGCAGTGGACTCCGGCTTGCCGGCTGCCGAAGGCTTGACGGTGCGCGGTGTGTCGGACGAGCATTGCGTCGTGGTTCAGCCCGAAGGCTCGCCGCTCGCCTGCGGCGACAGGGTGGCACTGATCCCGGGCCATATCGATCCGACCTGCAATCTCCATGACTGGTTCGTCGCGGTCCGTGGCGGCGTCGTCGAAGCGCTCTGGCCCATCGCTGCCCGCGGCGGCGGGCTTTAGCAGAAGGTACCCCCGCGTGATGCCCGTCCCTGCGATGACGCGGCCGCTACGCGAACTATCCGGTCCGATCACGGCGTTTCGCTGTTGAAACGCACGCGCTTGCCGGGTAATGCGGCGTTGCCTTGGGCGGGCGGCGCAGCTAGTTTCGCCGCCTCTCGCAAGAGCAGGATTTGGGGCGTCGCCAAGTGGTAAGGCACCGGATTTTGATTCCGGCATTCGGAGGTTCGAACCCTCCCGCCCCAGCCACTAACGAAAGCCTGTCAATAGGTCGCCCGCTCATGAGCGTCGTGCGGCGCGGCTGTCCCCAAAATCGGGGAATTGTTGGCACTTCTCTGGCACAATCCATCTCATCCCCCGATCAGAGAAGCGGCGCACCCAGAACTGGCCGGAGAACACGTTCTGGTCGCGGATGGCGTAGGCCGCGTTGGGCTTGAAGCCCGAGATCACCGGCTGATTACAGACCACGCCGTCGCCATGGCTCGCGTGGTGGTTGGTCCACCGGAATTCGACGCCGAGCGTGAGGTCACGCACGGGAGTCCAGTATGTGCGGATATCCGCGCTGCATCCGGGACCATCGACACTGCGACAGTGCCCGCGAGACGGTTTCCAGCGAGAGGCCGAGGTAGTCGCCGATATCGCGTCTGCACATCGGCAGGGGCATCATCTCGACGCCATTGAGACGGCAATCCATTTCCAGAAGGAACGCTGCAACACGTTCGGTTGCGGTCTTCCGTCCCAACAGGATGATCTGATCCCTGGCGTGTTTGAGATTTGCGGTCGCGAGATGCAGCAGATAGTGGCTGACCGCGATGTCGTTCGCCGCGGCAGTTTCCAGCAGACGACGCTTCACGGTACGCACGTTCGTGTCGACGATCGCGTCGGCTGACGTTTGCCTGTTTTCCTCGTCGTCATAGCCGAACACAACGCCCGGCAGGTAGAAGGCGGTAATCTGGCAGCGACCGTCGGACAGAAGCGTGTAGTTGCGAACGGCTCCGCTGACGACCTGGTAGACATAGTCCGCAGGACCGTCCTCCCAGTAGACTTCGGCGTGCTTTTCGATGTGTACAACGTTCGGCGTTACACCGAGGCGGTGGGAGATGACGCCGAACGAGTCGAGCGGGGTTCCCTTGAGGCCAACGACCCTGTGAGCCTGTTTTGCAACATTGAGCATGCGCCGCGCCCCCCGCCGACTTCAATCTGCACCGCAGGCCCCGGGACCGGGATGTCTGCACGACGTTGCGGATTGCACAGGCAAGCGCGACGCTTGGGTACTGGGGAATAACCTGAAACGAGGAGGCCGATTCCCCTTGAACGGGGTTGCGCTGACGACGATCAATCGGATTCAGCAGCCACGCAGACCTACCAGCTCGCGTCTTGGGGGAGTAGCGATAGCGGAGCGTTCAGCGAATCCGGCCATTGTGCCGATGGGACAGTCGGATCGCGGGCAGCCTCGCAGCAGCAAAAACAATCGGGTCCAAAGCATTTCGGCACAAACCGCATATCGATTGAGGTGAATTGAATCTACGATGACAACTGCGCCGCGGCCCAGAGGGCTTCCAGGAAGGGCAACCCTAATCTGGCCCCAGCCCTCCCGGGGGACGAAGGGGTGGCTTTTCACGGAGCCGCCCCTTCGCATTTGGCGCCCGTGCAGCGTTGTCCGCGGTGTTCGCGCTGGCGCGTACGGGCTGGTTCAGAGTCTCGTGACGTGACAGATGAGATTGACCACAAGCTCCACTTCATCGAGAAGGTCGTCTATCTCGATCACGTCATCAAGATCGCGAGGAGAGCCGATCAAATCGAGCTGCTGATCTACTCGCCGGGTGAAATTCTCGCAACGCGACTCGTTGCAGATCACATCTCCAATTATGAAAATGCATTGGAAGAAGCCAAAGCGATTATCCGCCGCGGTCGACCCAGACGGTCGGAAGTTCAGTGAATCCCCGGTTCACCACGGCTGACGCTCACATCGCAGCCGTGCGAAGCCTGGCATCACGGAGCGACCCGCGCCGAAAAAGCGGAACACAATGTCGCGTAAGGTGGGAGAACGTCTTTGCACCGCAACTGATTCACCACGACCACGTGCCGGATCGCGGGCAGGAAGCCGACGTCCAGACGGGTGATCTCGCGGTGGACCTGATTCTCCACATGGACTAGCAATCGGTGCTGCATCGGCGGCTCAGTCTGGCATAGAATGCACGTTGCCGTGACCGGTAGCGCCGCTGTCGCCGCTGCTTCAAGGTTGGTCGTCGCCAGGGTCAGCTCGGGCATCCAGCAGTTCTCCTGGTATCCGGACGCAGCGCTGGCCGATAGCGGGTGACGGCTACTGCCGCAGTGAAATCTCAATGCCGCCAAGGTTGAGTGAGGCCTCGAGACCGACCTGCCGGCCTCGAAGGTCAAGGACCACTCCCTTCGCATTTCGCAGGCGTACCGATTTTGTGCCGGCGGCCGCCGCAATGCTTGCGGATGCCGACACATAGCTGCCGGCGATGTCGGAGGCGTTGCGCAGATTTGCCGCTGTGCCGACAAGATCGGCATTGGCCACGCCGATCGTCCCGACGCTGACGCCGCTGACGCCCAGGCGATAGGTCTTTCCCCGGAAGACGAGGATGCCCGTTCCGCCGCCGGCGCCGAGGATGAATCCCGCCTTGGCAATCCGGAAACGTACCGCACCGGTAGTTTGCGCTTGGGCGGCCGACGGCATCGCGAATGACAATGCCAGGGCGCACAAGGCCAGTCTTGCTGAGGTCCGAATCATTTGGTTGGGATTCCTTATGCGGAACGTCCTGCGGCGGAACGGGGGATTGTTACTTGGGTTTCCTGCATTGATGCACCATTGCAGGGGGATGATAAGGCTGGCCGGGATGGAGTTGCTTGACTTGGGTCAGCGCTTTGCGACCGATTTGAGAATGCCGATCAGGCGCGGCGACACATCGCGGGTAAGTTCGCTGCAATTTTATGCGTCGGCAGTGGTCGACTTTTGGCTTTACGATTTTGTCGTATGCGCCGCCCGCATGCGCGCGACTGAAGCGGCCTCGGCCTCAATCGCCACGATCTCGGCGCTTAGCTTTCGAACGATCTCCGGCAGGATTTGGCTTGGTCGCGGCGAAAGGGGTCCAGCTCCTGCGTTTGCGCTGCCGGCAGGGCAGGCTATTCGTAACCATCCTGCGGCAGCCGTATCAGCGGAAACGCGCTGTGAACGTGCGGCGAATACACGGGCTCGGTCCTGCAGATGTGCGTCCGGGATAACTCGCCGAGATTGGTGGCGCCGAGCAGGCCCAGGCATTCGATGATTTCCGCCTCGAGAAGTTCGAGGACACGGACGATCCCGTCGCTGCCGGCCGCCGCCAGCCCATAGCAATAGGCCCGCCCGATGCCGACGATATCAGCGCCAAGCGCGATCGCCTTAACGACGTCGGTGCCGCGGCTGAATCCGCCATCGATCGCGATCGCTGCGCGTCCGGCCACAGCTGAGACGACCTCCGGCAACACCTCGATTGCGCCGAGGCCATGATCGAGCTGGCGTCCGCCGTGGTTCGAAACGTAGACACAATCCACGCCCGCATCGCAGGCGAGCGCCGCGTCTTCCGCCGTGCCGATCCCCTTCAGGATAAGCGGTATCTTGTACTTGTCGCGGACGCGTCGGACGTCCGTCCAATTGAATGCTGCCTGATGGTTCATTCCGCCCGCAGCGCCTTTGCCGCCGCGTTCCCGCCACGGCTTGGCAAAGCGCTTTGCGATATCGCGCTCGCGGCGGCTGTAAACCGCACTGTCGACGGTGATGCAGAAAGCGTCGTAGTCGAGCTCCGTCGCCTGCCGCACCTGATCGTCGACCCAGTCGGCGTCGCCGCGGGTGTAGAGTTGAAAGACTTTCATGCCGGTCGCAGCATTGCCGACGGTTCGCATCCCCGCTTCGGATACCGAACTGAGGATAAAGGGGATGCCAAAGGCCGATGCGGCGCGCGCCGTAGCTATGCCTCCATCCGCGGCAAGCGCCTCAAGACCTCCGACAGGGGCGAGGACGACCGGAAGCCGGATCTTCTTTCCAAGTAATGTGTGAGAGGCATCAATTGATGAGACGTCGCGCAAAACACGCGGCCGGAAGGCGATCCGGTCCAGCGCCTGACGATTGCGCAGCAACGTCGTCTCTGTGGCCGTTCCGCCGATCAGATAGTCCCACATGTTGCGATCGAGCTTCTTGTGTGCGGCTCGCACGAACTCGTGCAGCGTCAGGAAGTCGCCTTCGGTCTGGCTGACTGGGACGTGCCGGGTCATGTTCTTGTGCTCCTGCGGTTGGCGGTCGGCCTGCTGCTATTGCCATGGTACCCTATTCAGCCTCGATGCCGAGCCTCGTGGTGGGACGGATGACAGGTCAATCGCCGTCCGCCACGCGGGCGGCTGCCTGATCTCTGGCAGCAGCAACGCGCCCGCCGCCCGGGCGAGGGGCTGCGTTGCCCCTGTCGGAGTTTGTCGAACTCCTTCGTCGCATATGCCGCGAGGACCTTTCGAGACATAGTAGCCGTAGCTAGAATGGCCGCGGGCGCAGCTTCGAGGGGCGTCGCCCAACTTGCTGTCCGGGGAGGCCTATGGCGTCGAAAACGACTGGTGAGGCGACCTCTCGAGTGCGCCTGGAGTCGGAGCGGGAAGGCTCCATACCGCTGGTGCGCACGTTTCACCAAATTCTGATCTGGCCCCTCCAGCTGCTGCCACTCACGGAATTTTCGCAGATCCATCGTCATTGGGAGTATTTGGAGAAGGATCTTGGTCGGGTCTGGAAGGAAGTGGATGATGAATTCTGCGCTGATCCCGAAGCCTTCCAGGAACGCCATTACCGCGAGTTCGTGACATTTCTGCCTTATGTGCAACGCCTCCTGTATGGCGAAGGCGCCAAGCGCCGCTCAATGTCCGCCTACGGCGAATCCCCGATAAAGGCTTACCGCCGGACTGACGTTGCACGGGTGCGCATCGCTTTCCCCGGGCGCGACGCGCCGGTCGTCTTCGATGTCCGGCATGTGGATCTCTACTTTTTCTATGATGTCGACCTTGTCATTCTCGCTGTCGAAGTGTCCGGCTCCGACGTGCCGCTTGATGTGGTGCAGGACACGTTGCATCGCTTCGGTCGTGCTTATCCCGCCGGCTGGACCGAGCAGGGGGATGGCCTCAACTGCCCCCGCAAGGTGGAATGGCTGGCGGCGGACGGGCGCGTGCTCGCGGTGTCTGATTATGAAGACCGCAATCAGTACCTCTCCTCGGTGTGTCGCGAACGGGCACCGACGCTTGCCGCGCACTGGCAGTACCTGCTGAGTCCCATGGCAGCCCATCACACCGAGCAGCCTGGATCGCTACGGTTCCGTCATCTCGAGTACTATCGCATGCCATTGATGGCTTACCTTGCCGTCGAACATCCGGAGCAACTGACGCGCGGAGATTATGCGCGACTCGCCTATGCGACCGGACCTGGCGACCGCCACGCACTGCCGTTTTCGGATCGTTACCTTGCGCACTTTGAAGAAGCCCATTGTTACGACAGATACTTCGACGAAGCCCGATCCGGCAGCGGACTCAGCACGCGCGTGATGTGTTGCGATCAAACCTTCGTCATGGTTGGCGACGCTGCGATACCCCTCTTCACGGACGCGGAGCGCGGTGTTCTTGGCCAGTTCCGCCATCAATTCTTCCTGCTGTGTCTCATCGCTCACATGCACAAGGCGGCCCTGCTCATGCTTTCCGACCGCCTGGTACAGGCGGTGACGCGCCTGAATATCGACGACCAGGAAACGGTCCGTCGATTCCGCGTCGAGATCAGGAGCCTGCTCGAGATTTTCCTTCGCTTCACGCACCGCTACTGGTTTCACGACGTTTCGGACCACGTGCAGACGCGCGACGTGTACCACGGGGTTGTCAAACATCTCGAGACCGAGCGTCTGTACGCCGAGATACGGGAAGAGTTGAAGGACATGGGCGCCTATCTCGATAGCGATTTGCTTCGGCGGCAATCGAACATCTTTCTCAGGCTCACGGTCGTGACCATGATCGGCCTGATCGGCACCAGCACCGTAGGCTTTCTGGGCATGAGCAGCCTGATTGCTGCAACCGACCATCATTTGGCAATGAAGGCGCTCTACGTTGTCGTGACGGCAACGTTTTTCGCAGCGCTCACGCTCTACACGGTAGCAAAATCGCAGCGCATTGCGGAATTCCTCGATGCGCTGACCAATGAACGACTGGGGCTGCGCAAGAAACTAATGGCGCTGCTCGATATCTGGCGCAGGAAGCGGTGAATGTTCTGTGGCCAGGGCGCATGGGCGAGCGCAGGTCGGGCAGTGGTCCGCTTCCCTCTATCTGTCTGCTCAGCGTCGCTTGCGGTAGGCGGCCTTCAACTTGCCGGCCAGCAGGGCAGCGCCACGATAGTGCGAGATGACTGACACGATCATCGGTGTCCTTTTCCACCGGCAAGGCCGCAGATCGTCACCGAGCAGGAGCCTGAACAAATCGACGAAATTCGCGAGCGCGAGCGCGATGCGATGAAAACCTGAGAGACATGTGCTCCGCATGAACCGATTTCCGCCGCTCGTTGCGCCCTCCCTGTTCCTCGGTTCTGGTGGCCGGCGGCGGGTTGGCGATCGACTACCTGACCGCTCCCGGCGCTTGGTACGCGCAGCTGAAAGCCCGCCTTCACGCCTCCAGGGTGGGTGTTCGCCCCGTCTGAATCGTCATGGTCGCGATCGCCGCCGGCGGAACGGTTGGTTGCATTGCGGATGTGTTGCGCGCTCGCAACGGCAGGAACGGACACACCGGGTCAACGCCTGACGCGGTGGAACATTGGGCGAGGTTGCTGGTTTTCCAACTCTTCACCGGGAGGAACGTTAATGAAAACGAAAACCATCATCTGCTGCCTGATCGCTGCCGCGGTTTCGGGGTCGCCCGCTCTTGCAGCCACGAAGAAGAAGTCGATGCAGCGCAATGCCCAACAGACGGCCACAACACCGGCAGGTGTCGTCGGTGGCGCTGTCGGGACTGCAGCCGCGGTCACGGCGGGAGCTGTCGGCACTGCCGGAGCGATCGCCACGGCTCCGTTCACGATGGGGCCGGTGAGTACGTTGAACGGACCGAGTTGCAAGCCGGGAACGATGATCACCGTCAATGGGCAGAAGATGCGCTGCCAGTAGGGCGGCTAGGCCTTTGCTGGACCACCGCGTCCGCCCGCGCTCTCCAATGTCACGTTCCGAAGGTCACACGAGGACCCTCTTCGTGTGGCCTGCGCTATCAGTTCGCGACCCCGGCGGTTTTGTCTATCGGGCGGCCGTCGACCGCGCCCGCTCGTGCCTGTTGACAGTTCAAGCCAACGCAGTTGCGCTGCATGCGGGGGCAACTGCGCTTCAAGACCCTCGAACTCGGCCGTCTCGTCGTGCGTCAGAACAGCCAATACACGCCGTCCGGCCCCATCGAATTCATACTGATATTCGTACAAGCCCATGCTGCCCGGCTTGCCGGGCGTTCGTGCACGAGACAGCTTGCGCCGTTCGGTGACGGGTAGCACGGCGCTTTTCTGCGCAAGCGGGAGGGCGAGCTGTCTCATCGCGGTAAATGCGAGGCAGGCGCTTGCTGTTCCCGCCCGTTCGCAGTGCAGCAGGGCTGAAGCTCGGGCAGCCGGGAAGCTTGCAGGGTTATTATGAAGTGGCTCGAATTGTCAGCAGGGGAACTTTGGCGCGCCTCACTCATTGCCCACTTGTACACACTGGAGGCTGACACGTGAGCATAGCTACAATCATTCTGATCATACTCGTTATTGCACTGCTCGGAGGTTTCTCCGGGATAGGCGGCGGCCGGTTTTACGGCACGGGCAACTATGGTGGCGGCGGCCTCGGGCTCGTGATCGTTATCCTGCTGATCCTGATCCTGCTGGGCAAGGTATAGGCCGGCAATCTCTGCTCCATGACCGCAACATTGATGCGACCGCCAGCATTTGACGATCGCATTAGTTGCGGGCAGTAAGCCACTCGATTTCGCCGGCTCATGCGACGGGCGCGAGATCGCGACGATGCTTGACGCTCAGCCGTGCCGCGTGTCGACGACTTCGAGATACTCGCTCGGAATCACCGCGGTTCCGTCCCTTGCAACGTTGCGCGCGGCGATCAGCGCCCGCATGTCGGCCTCGAGATGGGCCTGCCCGGGCGCATCGAGCGCCGCGAAGGCCTTCAGCACGGGCCCATAACAGGTGCGGAAAACTTCGAGAAAGTGATCCGCGGAACGGTAACGGAAATTGAAAGTGCGGCTGTCCGCCTGGATCGAGCCGTCCTGGCCGAACAGGTCGTCGAGATGCGCGCGGTTGCCCCACAAGGCGGGCGACTTCACGCCGGGTGCAGGCGGAATGTATTTGCCGATGGTCTTGAAGACCTGGCCGATGAAGCTCTCCGGCGTCCAGTTGGCGAGGCCGATCCTGCCCCTCCGCTTGCAGACCCGCACAAGCTCGGCCGCAGCCTGTTGCTGGTTTGGCGTGAACATCACGCCGAAGGTCGACAGCACCGCATGGAAACTTTCATCGGCGAAGGGCAGGTTCTCGGCGTCCGCTTCCTGAAACGAGATATTCAGCCGCTCGGCGTCGGCGCGCTCGCGCGCGCGATCCAGCAGCGTGCCGACATAGTCGGTGGAGACGACGAGTGCAAAGCGGCGTGCGGCGGCGAGCGAGGCATTGCCGTTGCCGGCGGCCACATCCAGCACGCGCTGATTGCTGCGAAGGTCGATGGCCTCGCAAAGGCTTTCGCCGACGAGCTGCAGCGTCGTGCCGACGACCGCATAATCGCCCGAACGCCAGGCTGCCTGCTGTCGGGTCTTTACGGCGTCGAAGTCGGTTGCGGTCCTGACGAGGGTTTGTATGTTCATGTCGATTTCCCGGCGCTGGTTGCTGGTCTGCGTCCATGAGTCTCCCCGGAGTGCCTTTGGTCTCTTGATCGGAACGCTAATTTGCTTTGCCGCGAGGCCGGAAGCCGCGCGGCATCGGGCAAGCGGGCCTGCGTTGGCCTGAAAGCCAGATTGGCCTTGACCGCACGGTTGCCGGTTGTTGGTATGCAACGGCATCACGCGCACTGCGCCGAAGCTGCGATCCTGCCGGCGGGATTGGGCGTGCCAACAAGCAAGCAACAACAAGGCGTTCGCTACTTTCGGAGAAGGAAATGACAAGGAAGCTTCCGCTGGCCGGTGTCCGTATCGCCGACATGTCGACAGTGGTCTTCGGGCCGTACTGCACACAAATTCTTGCCGATCTCGGCGCCGACGTGATCAAGGTGGAGCCAGCCGAAGGCGACTCGATCCGCAATGTCGGCACGCCGCCGAAAACCCCGTTGATGGGGCCCGTGTATCTGCGCCTCAACCGCGGCAAGCGCTCGGCCAGCTGGGACATGAAGAGCGAGAAGGGGCAGCGGGCCATCCGCCGCCTGCTCGAGACCAGCGACGTCTTCATACACAACATCCGCCCCGAGGCGATCGATCGTCTGGGGCTGGGCTACGAAGCCGTGAAAAAGGTGCGGCCTGACATTATATATGTGCATTGCACCGGCTTTGGCCTCGGTGGCCCGTATGCCGGGCTGCAGGCCTATGACGACGTCATCCAGGCTTCATCGGGCGCCGTGTCGCTGCTGCCGCGCGTCGACGGCAATCCGCGGCCGCGCTATCTGCCGATGCTGTTCGCCGACAAGGTCTCCGGCCTGCACGCGGTGTACGCGACCATGGCGGCGCTGATCGCCAGAAACCGTGACGGCGAGGGCCAGCATGTCGAAGTGCCGATGTTTGAATCGATCACCAGCTTCAACATGGTCGAGCATCTTTGCGACGCGACCTTCGTGCCGCCGACCGGCCGATGGGGCTATGCCCGCCAGCTCGATCCGGTCCGGCAGCCGATGAAGACGAAGGACGGCTACCTCTCGATCGCGCCCTATGTGGACGATCGCTGGGTGCGCTTCTTCCAGGCGGCAGGCCATCCGGAGGTGCTTCAGGAAGCGCGCTTCATCGACAAGCCGACCCGGCGGGCAAACATGAACCAGATGTACGAGGAGGCGGAGAAGATCCTGCCGGAAAAGACCACCGCGGAGTGGCTGAGAATCCTCAAAGAGGTGCATGTGCCGGCCATGCGCGCCAGCGAAATCGGCGAAGTGCTCGACGATCCGCACCTGAACGCCGGCGGCTTTTTCAGGAAGCGCGAGCATCCGACCGAAGGCGGCTACATCGAGGTGCGCCAGCCCGTGCGTTTCGCCGGGATCGACTATCCGGACGCGCGGCATGCGCCGAACATCGGCGAGGATACCGACGAACTCAATCGGGAGCTGGGACTGGAGGATTGATCGTCACCGGAACGGCTGGATCCGGCCATGTCCCGTTTGGAATGGCAGTCAGACGATTATAACTCTTTCAAAGGGGCCCCGATCTCCTAGTCTGCTGCACAATCAAGAAACAACAGACGGGAGGTAGTGGATGAGCGACGATACCTTCGATGCATCGGGCAAATTGACGCGCCGCAGCGCGCTGGCACTTACGCTCGCGCTGCCGTTTGGCATGGGTATCCATTCTCTCGGATCGAGTCTTGCGCACGCTCAGCAGCCCAAACGCGGTGGCGTCCTGAAGGTAGTTGCCTACGCCAATCCATCCTCGCTCGATCCCTCGACAGGCCGCAGCGGCGCCGATCATTCGTTCCTCTGGTCGATCTTCGATACGCTGGTGGATATCGAGCCGAGCACGCTCAACCCGATGCCGGGACTGGCGGAGTCCTGGAATTTTACCGATCCGACCACGCTGGTTCTCAATCTGCGGCAGGGCGTTGTCTTCCATGACGGCACACCGTTCAATGCCGCCGCGGTCAAGGCCAACTTCGATCACATGATGGGCAATCCGCGCTCGACGGTGAAGGGTGATGTCAGCACCATCAAGTCCGCCGAGGTGGAAAATCCGTTTCGCGTGGTGCTGAAGCTGAAGGAGCCCGACACCTCGCTGCCGCTGGCGATGAGCGATCGCATCGGCATGATGTCGTCGCCGAAGGCAATCACCGAGCTGGGCGCGGGCTACGACCGCAAGCCGGTGGGCGCGGGCGCGTACGAATTCGTCGAATGGGTCGACGCGGACAAGGTCGTCGTCAAGCGCAACGAGAAATACTGGAAGCCGAACCTGCCCCTGCTCGATGGCATGGAGACCAAGGTGATCGTCGATGCGAACACCGGCCTGCGGTCGGTGATGTCAGGGCAGGCGGACTTCATCTATCGTGTACAGCCGCACCAGGCGCCGAATGTGAAACGCTCGCGGGATCACGTGCTGGTCACCAATCCGACGCTCTACGTCCAGCTGATCTATCTCAACTGCTCGCGCCCCCCGCTCGATGACAAGCGCATCCGGCAGGCCCTGAACATGGCGATCGACCGCGAGGCCTACACCAAGGTCGTCACCGCGGGCCTCGGCGAAATCGGGTCCACTGTGCTGCCGAAGCGGCACTGGGCCCACGATGCACAGGCGGCCGCGACGTACACATTCGATCTCGATCGTGCGAAGAAGCTGATGGCCGAAGCCGGCTTTGCAAACGGGCTGGAGCTGCATTCCAATACGGCATCCGATGCGTTCACCACCCAGCGCATGGAGATCATCGCCGCCCAGCTCGGCAAGATCGGCATCAAGATCAAGCACACTGTCGGTACGCTTGCTCAATCCAACCAGACCTGGAACGACGGCATCGGCGATATCCGCCTGACGGCGTGGACCGGCCGGGCCGATCCGAGCATGACATTCGCGGCACTTTATTCGCCTGAAGGCTTCTACAACCGCGGCGGATCGGAGCCCTCGAAGGAGTTGACACAGGCAATCAAGGACAGTCGCGCGACCACCGACATCAATGCACGCAAGCAGGCCTTCTCCCGCGCCGCGCGGCTGGAACGCGAAGTCGCCATGAGTCTGCCGCTGGCATTCGAGTCCGAAGTCGTCGTCCACCACAAGAAGGTCAAGGGCTACGTCTCGAATCTGATCGGCAAGCCGCGCTTCGACGGCGTGTGGATCGACAATACCGCCTGATCGCGGCGGTTCTGCGAGAATGCGTCAGGGATAAACGCGCCGGTGAGTCTGGAGCTGCAGGAATCTGAGGCAAGCGGTTCCACTGCGGCTGCGCAGCGCATGACCGCGCCGCTGCTGACGGTGAAGGACCTCGAGGTCTTCTTTCGTCACGGCCGCGACTGGCTGCGGGTGGTAGAGGGAACCTCGTTCGAGGTGGCGCGCGGCGAGACCATCGGCATCGTCGGCGAAAGCGGCTCCGGCAAAACGGTCACGGGACTGTCGATCCTCGGCCTGCTGCCGCCGGGACTGGCCCGCACGCAAGGTTCGATCCGGCTCGACGGCCGCGAGATCAACGGCCTGCCCGAAAGCGAGATGCGCAGCATCCGCGGGCGAAAGATCAGCATGATCTTTCAGGAGCCGATGACGGCGCTCGATCCGGTGTTCACCGTCGGCGAGCAGATCGGGGAAACGTTGCGCACGCACACCGGCTGTTCGATCCGGGAAGGGCGCGACCGCGCCATCGAGGCGCTGACGCAGGTTGGCATTCCGCTGCCCGAGCGGCGCATCAACGAGTATCCGCACCAGTTGTCCGGCGGCATGCGTCAGCGGGTGATGATCGCGATTGCGCTTGCCTGCGAACCGGACCTGCTGATCGCCGACGAACCGACGACGGCGCTCGACGTGACCATCCAGGCGCAGATCCTCGAACTTCTGCTGAAACTGGTGCAGGCGCGCGGCACCTCGCTGATCTTCATCTCGCACAATCTGGGTGTCGTTGCGCAATGCTGCGAGCGGATGGTGACGATGTATGCGGGCCAGGTGGTCGAAACCGGCACGATCGACGACGTGCTGGAGCATCCGCTGCATCCCTACACGTCGGGCCTCTTGCGCTCGATGCCGTCGCTGGCAAAGCCCGGCACCCGGCTGGCCTCGATCGGAGGCCGCGTGCCACCACCGGACGACATGCCGGAGGGCTGTCACTTCCAGCCGCGCTGCACGCATGCGGTCGACAGGTGCCGGGAGCCACAGGCGCTGCTGCGCAACGCCTCCGGCCGCGACGTTCGTTGCATCCGCCATAACGAACTGGCGCTGCCGGGGGTGGTCGCATGACTGCGGCCGTGGACAGCATCATCAGCGTCAAGGATGTCCGGGTCCATTTCAAAATCGGCATCCGCGGCGAGACCGTGAAGGCCGTCGACGGCGTGTCGTTCGAAATCGCCGAGGGCGACACGCTTGGCATCATCGGCGAATCCGGCTCGGGAAAGTCGACGCTGGCACGGGTGCTGGTCGCGCTGCTGGCCCCGACTGCAGGAACCATTTTGCAGGACGGCCGCAACCCCTACGAGCTTCCGCCGGACGAGCGTCGCCGGCAGCACCGGAAATTCCAGATCATCTTCCAGGACCCGCACGCAGCGCTGAATCCACGTGCAAAGGTCCTCGACAGCGTGCGCGAACCGCTGGAGATATCCGGCGTCGGCGCCTCGAAACAGGAGCGCAACGTCATGGCGATCGCCATGTTGCGGCGGGTGGGCATCAACTCGGAACTTGCGCTGCGCTATCCGCACGAATTGTCGGGCGGCCAGAAGCAACGCATCAACATCGCCCGCGCGCTGATCCTGCAGCCGAAGCTGCTGGTCGCCGACGAGGCGACAGCTGCGCTCGACGTCTCGATCCAGGCCGACATCCTGAATCTCTACATGGACCTGAAGGAAGAGTTCAATCTCACCTTCGTCTGCATCACCCACGATCTCGCGGTCGCCATGCATGTCAGCCGCGCCATCGCCGTGATGTATCTCGGAGTCATCGTCGAGTATGCGCCGGTTGCGGTGCTGCACGGCCACAGTGCCCATCCGTACACGCGTGCCCTGCTTTCGGCCGAACCGGTAGCGCTGCCGAAGCGGCTGCAGACCGGTCAGCGCATCGTCCTGCAGGGGGAAATCCCGAGCCCGGTTTCGCCGCCGTCCGGCTGCCGCTTCCGCACGCGCTGTCCGATCGTCCAGCCGGTCTGCGCCGAGCGGGTGCCCGAGTTCCGCAAGCTCGCAGACGAGCATTACGTCGCCTGTCACTTCCCGCTCGAGCGCAAGGAGGTCATGCCGTGATCAGCCGCGAACGCCGGCGCATGATCGGCAAACGGGTGCTTCAGGTCGTCCCGGTGCTGCTGCTCGTGACGTTCTTCTCTTTCATTCTGGTGCATCTGTCGCCGGTCGATCCGGCGTTGCTGCTGGCCGGCGAAAATCCGACGCCGGCGCAGATCGAGGAAATCCGCCGCTTCTATGGTTTCGACCAGCCGTTGATCGTGCAGTACGGGAAGTGGCTGTGGAACGTGCTGCATGGCGACCTGTCGATTTCCATGCTGTCGCGTGAGCCGGTGGTCAGCACCATCGCCTCGAAGTTTCCGGCGACATTGCTAATCGTGGTCTACGGCATGGTCATCGCCGTCGTGGTCGGCGCGCCGCTTGGCATCTGGGCCGCGGCAAAGCCCGGCTCCTTCGCCGACCAGTTTGCGACTGCGGTCGCTTCGTTCGGTGTCGCGGTCCCTTACTTCTGGGTCGGCATGGTGCTCGTGCTCGTCCTCGGGCTGCAGCTCGGCCTGTTTCCGGCGACGGGCGCCGTACCGTTCAGCAAGGATCCGTGGGGCGCGATCCACGCGGCTACGCTACCTGCCATCGCGCTGTCGATGAGCGGAATCGCCGAGATCGTGCGGCAGTTGCGTGCGTCGCTGCTGGAGGTGCTGAGTTCGAACTACGTGCGGACGTTACGCGCAAAAGGCCTGCCAGCCAGTGCCATTCTGTGGCGGCATGGCCTGAAGAACGTCGGCATCACGCTCGTCACCGTTATCGGCCTCGTCTTCAACCGCAAGCTCGGCGCAACGGTGGTGATCGAAACGGTGTTCGCGATCCCGGGGACCGGCAGCGCGATCGTCTATGCGACCGTCAACAAGGATTTCGTCGTGGTGCAGGGCATCATCCTGCTGTTCGCGGTGATCGTCGTGTCGGTGAACCTGCTCACCGATCTCGCCTACGCGCTGCTCGATCCGCGCGTGGAGGATTGACCATGGCGACGATCTCGGTTGAAGCGCAGACGAAAAAGGTCACGCCGACAAAGTGGCGCTACTTCCTGCACAGCCCGACGGCGGTCGCGAGTGTGTCCTACCTGATCGTGCTGGCGCTGATCGGAGCTCTGGCGCCCTGGATATCGCCCTACGATCCGAACGAGATCAACCTGTCCGACGTCATGGCGGCGCCGAGCGCCGCGCACTGGCTTGGCACCGACGATCTCGGCCGTGATGTGGTCTCGCGTTTGATGGCGGGCGCCGGCCCGTCGCTGTTCGCAAGCATCCTGGCCGTTTCGATCGGCACCACACTGGGCGTGCCGATCGGCCTGCTCGCCGGCTATGTCGGCGGGCGCACCGACAGCAGTATCAGCCGCGTGCTTGACGCCTTGCTGTCGTTTCCGTCGATCGTGTTCGCGATCGGCATCGCCGGCGTGCTCGGTCCCGGCCTTGTCAACGGCATGGTCGCGATCGGCATCCTGATGATGCCGGGTTTTGCCCGCCTCACACGCGCGACCACCATGGTGGTGAAGCAGGAGCTTTACGTCGATGCGATCCGCGCCTTCGGCGCGACGCCATTCCGCATCGTCACCCGCCACGTGCTGCCGAATGCGGTCCAGTCGGCGATCGTGCACGCGGGATTGTTGCTGGCCATCGGCCTTTTGGCCGAGTCGAGCCTGAGCTATCTCGGCCTCGGGGTACAGCCGCCGCGATCCAGCTGGGGCGGGATGCTGGCGCGCGCCTACAACTACATGGAGGTCGCGCCCGAGCAGATGTATGCGCCGGGCCTCGCCATTCTCTTCACTGCGCTGGCTTTCAACGGCCTCGGCGAAGTCGTGCGCCTCGCGCTCGATCCGCGCGGCCCGAAACGATGAAATCAAGCAAGAACAAGAGGACTGTCCGCCGATGTCGATGAAGAAGCTGCTGATTGCCAATCGCGGAGAAATCGCGATCCGTATCGCACGAACGGCGTCGGCGATGGGCATTGCCACGGTGGCGGTGCATGCGGAAGACGACGCGGCTTCGCTGCACACGCGCCGTACCAACGAGGCGGTCAGGCTCCCAAAGCGCGGTGTTGCCGCCTACCTGGATGCCGCCGCACTGATCGCCGCGGCAGGTGACAGCGGCTGCGATGCCGTGCATCCAGGCTACGGCTTTCTTGCCGAGAACGCGGCTTTCGCCCGCGCGTGCGAGAGCGCGGGGTTGACCTGGGTCGGGCCTTCGCCCGCCTCACTCGACCTGTTCGGCGACAAGTCGGCAGCGCGCTCCTTCGCCGCACGTGAAGGCGTGCCGACGGTGCCCGGCACCTCGGGCGTCACCGATCTTGCGGCCGCGCAGGCGTTCATGAAGACACTCGGCAAGGATGCCGCGGTGATGGTGAAGGCGATTGCCGGCGGCGGCGGACGCGGCATGCGCCCCGTGCACGACCCGGCCGAGCTCCCGGCGGCCTTCGAGCGCTGCCGGGCCGAGGCGCTGGCCGCGTTCGGCAACGGCGATCTCTATGTCGAACGGCTGTTTCCGCATGCGCGCCATATCGAGGTGCAGATCATCGGCGATGGCACCGGCGCGGTAACGCATCTGTTCGA
>Ga0190271_10000489_pt1 | contig 20071 bp, 22 predicted proteins | sample Popmic356T_FD_133747 | JGI IMG/M metagenome (GOLD analysis project Ga0190271, IMG submission 133747) | Populus adjacent soil microbial communities from riparian zone of Weber River, Utah, USA - 356 T | ecosystem: Environmental > Terrestrial > Soil > Riparian zone | place: USA: Utah | collected...
CTTCGGCCGGACGCAGGAGCCGCAGGATGGCGACATAGAGATGGCGTGGAAGGATACTGGCGCCGCCCGCATCGCCGCAGGCGCGCAAAAAGGTTCCACCCGTAGCAGTCCACCCCGCCATGGCGACAAGGCTGGCCAGGATGCGCTTCAGTGCTGCGTGGTTTCGGTCTACCGCGATCTTGTTTTCCACCATCACCGCTTTCCCTCAAGTTCGGCCTGGGATCATCGCGCGGTGTTGAAGGGCGTGGATGAGGGAGCGGCGAATATTCTTACAAGGGATTGATTTTGCTGGCAGGCATTCGTCAAATAGCCGGGATCTCACGAAATCTCATCCACATCCCCGCGAGGTCCGATACGCCGCGCCGCCCCTCACCCTTACCCTCTCCCCTTTTTTTCGGTGCTGGATGGGGAACAACGCGTCACAGAACACCCGGCATCATACAGCACACCCGGCATTCGACTGCGCGCTACGCTCGACCTTCTCCGACGGGCGTCGCCAACGCGAGACGCAGCGGCGAGGCGCGGTGCAGCAGGAGGACCAGCGTCAGGCCCACGCAGATCATGGCGATGGCGCCGAGCAGCCAGACCTTGCCGAATCCCTCTCCGACCTGATCGATCGGTGCGCCGCGAAACAGCGCGAAGGCCCCGAATTCGTCCTGGTGGGCGACGAGCAGGAAAGCGAAGAGATTGTTGCCGAAATGGATGCCGAAGGCGGCGCCGAGATTGCCCGTGCGATAAGCCACCAGCACAAGGGCAACGGTGAGGCTGCCGATCGACAGGACCACGAGGATGAGATCGGCCAGCGCCATATCGGGCGAGCAATGCATGGCGACGAAAGCGACGGCCGGCAGCACCGCCCAGATCCAGGGGCTTCGAAAGCGATTCGCGAGGTTGCGCATCAGGTAGCCGCGAAAAAGGATCTCTTCCGACGATGTCTGCACAAGGCAGAGCAACGCGACCGGCACAAGGAAGGTGAGCCATGACGGAAGGTCGATGGCGGTGCGCGAGAACTCCGGATGGACCAGGTAGACCAGCACTTCCGACACAACCGAAGTCAGACAAACCGCCGCGAAGCCTTTGCAGAAATCCGAGCGGTTTACCTCTCCGGTGGCGCCGAACAGATTTCCCAGCGGCTCCCGGTGCAGATATCGCATGGCGAGCCAGACGCCCAGCCAGATGCCAAGAAAGGTGGCGAACAGGGTGAGCACGCCCCCTGCGGACAGGAAGAAGGTGTCGATCGTGGCTCCCATGAGGAAGATCGCGGGAATAATGATGACGAGACATGTGCCAAGCCAGCAGCCGCCGATGATCAGCAAACCGGCGAGCAGCCTGGGCAGCGTGACGGGTTGACGCGGCAGCGACCGGTAGATTTCGAATTCCTGGTCGATGCTCAAAACAGTTCTCTCCGCCGCCTTCGTCCGCCATGCCGATAGCGGCGTTTCGTTACCGTCCTGTCAAGCAGGCGGTTTGGTTCGGTGGTGTTGCGGTCACAACATCGACATCTTCGGTCGCCAGAAGCCCCCTTCTGCAACAAAAGGCTTGATCGGCGGCGGTTTCTTCGCTGTATGCCAAGCGACGCAGGGGCTGCGGCGTTGCGTCGCCGTACAGGAGATGCGAGTTGGGCAATCGGGAGACGATCATGGCAGGATTTGCCAAAACGGTGGTTTTGAGCGCGGCGCTGGTTGCCGCAATGGGTGTTTCGGCGCAGGCCGCGCAATGCGGCAAGACCGGAGCCGGTTTTGAAGCGTGGAAGGCCGATTTCATCGCCGAGAATCAGGGGCGGTTCAGCAAGGGCGCGCTGGGCGCACTTGCCAAGACGAGCTACTCCACGAAAACCATCAACGCCGACCGCAACCAGAAGAGCTTCAAGCTTTCCTTCGACCAGTTCATGGCCAAGCGCGGCGGGAGGACGATCGCGTCAAAAGGCAAGAGCCTCAAGCGGTCCAATGCGGCGCTGTTCCAGCGCATCGAGGCACGCTATGGCGTTCCGGCAGGCCCGCTGATTGCCATTTGGGGCATGGAGACCGGCTTCGGCAGCTATATGGGCAACCAGAATACGCTCTCGGCCGTCGCGACGCTCGCCTATGACTGCCGCCGCACCGAGTACTTCACCACTCAGTTGAACGCGGCGCTGAAGCTGGTGCAGACCGGCACGCTGAGCGGCGCGTCGACCGGCGCGATGCATGGCGAGATCGGACAGACGCAGTTCCTGCCGGCCAACGTGCTGAAATTCGGCGTCGATGGTGACGGCAATGGCCGCATCGATCTGAAGAACAAGGCTGACGCGCTGGCTTCCACCGCGAATTTCCTGCGCGGCCACGGCTGGAGCGCCGGCAGCGGCTATCAGCCCGGTCAGGGCAATTACGGTGCGATCCAGGGCTGGAACGCCGCCACCGTCTATCAGCGCGCCATCGCCGTGATCGGCGCGGAAATCGACGGCGGCTGATCGTCGGCGCGATCTTTTCGGACTTGGAGGCGCGGCTTGGTCCGCGCCTTCTTCGGTTCAAGCGCGCCGCGCTTCACTGCACGGTGACGATCGCGCGCTTCTCGACGACCGGCTTGCCGTCGCGGATTACCGCGGCGTAGACCTCATAGTCTCCGGGAGAAGGCGCGCCGCGCTTGCCCGCGAACGCGGAGTAGGTCGCCTTGCTGTGATCCATGGGTTGCGTCGTCTGCTCGGCGACGATCGCGCCGCCGGGTTCGGTCAGGCGCACCGTGACACGGTCGCCCTGGCGCAAATTGATGAACCAGCCCCAGCCGACGCCGTTTGCCGAATTCGACCGCGCCACTGGCGGTGGGCCGAGTTGCGACAACTGGCGATAGTCGACAACATTGCCGGAAAGCCCGATGGCGAGCATCTGCGCTTCGCCGGTTCCGAACGCCGCGACCACATCGCGCGCGAACAGAGGCTTTGCCTCGGCGAGGTCGCGCAGGCAGCCTGCGTCGAGGGCGCGTCCCGTCACCGGATCGAGCGTCTTGCCATCCTTGCTCACGGCGATCTCGACATGCGGAAATTCGGCCATGCCGGAAGCGCCGATCAGCCCGATCTGCTGGCCGCGCTTGACGCTGTCGCCCTTGCGGACGGACACCGTGCCGTGGCGCATGTGGCAGTAGCGCGTCTGGTAGCCGTCGCCATGGTCGATGAGGGCCAGATTGCCGCACCCTTCGCGGGATACCGCCTGCGCCTGCGCCTGGCCTTCGATCATCTTGTCCGGACTCTCGTCGCGCACGCCGACGACCGTACCGTCGGCCATTGCCAGCACCGGCACGCCCCGCGCCACGTCGACCAGCGAAAGGACACGCAGGTCCAAGCCGTCATGGCCATCGTAGGTCGCGCTGCCGCAATAGGAATCGACCGCGTTCGCGCCCGGATCGAGGTCGGGAAACTGCTGCACGAAGCAATCCTCGCCCAGTGTGCACTGTGCCGGCATGCCAAGTTCGATCGCCGCGGCGAGCGCCGTGGAGCCGAGGAGAAGAGCGAAAGCGTGGATGCCGGGTTTCAACATTGGCCGAGGCTCCTCCTAGTGATCCGATTCTGACATTTGAATCCCGCTGATACAACTCTTTCAAGCAAGTGTCAGAATCAAAGGACCACTAGCAAGTCCATGATTCTAGTGGAGCTTTGAATTTGACATTCGCAAATGCGGGTGATGTCGGAGGGGATGCGAATGTCAAATTCGTTCCACTAGTCGCGGCGCGGCGGCCGCCTTGCACCCAAGCTGGCCGCACAATTTGACCTTAGCATGAAGCCAGCATGCGGACTTGCGCGCAATCGGCATGCCCGCTAGCAAGGCCGCGGCTTCTGGAACCTTGGAGACGACCATGGCATCGCGCAAACTCTTCCTGCTTCCCGGCGACGGCATCGGTCCCGAGGCGATGGCGGAGGTGAGGAAGATCATCGCCGCGATGAACGAAAAAATGGATGCCGGCTTCGAGACCGAGGAGGGTCTCGTCGGCGGTTCGGCCTATGACGCCCACGGCCAGGCCATTTCCGAAGCGGATATGGAGAAGGCGCTTGCCGCCGACGCGGTGCTGTTCGGGGCGGTTGGCGGGCCGAAATGGGATGCCGTGCCCTATGAGGTGCGCCCGGAGGCGGGGCTGCTGCGCCTGCGCAAGGATCTCGCGCTCTTCGCCAATCTGCGCCCCGCGATCTGCTATCCGGCGCTGGCTGATTCTTCTTCGCTGAAGAAGGAGGTGGTAGAGGGCCTCGACATCCTGATCGTGCGCGAGTTGACGGGCGGCGTCTATTTCGGCGAGCCGAAGGAAATCATCGACCTCGGCAATGGCCAGAAGCGCGGCATCGACACGCAGGTCTACGACACGTTCGAGATCGAGCGCATCTCGGGCGTCGCCTTCGAACTGGCCCGCACGCGCAACAACCACGTGACCTCGATGGAAAAACGCAACGTCATGAAGTCAGGCGTCCTGTGGAACGAGGTCGTGACGGCCACCCACAGAGCGAAATACGCAGACGTCAAGCTGGACCACATGCTGGCCGATGCCGGCGGCATGCAGCTGGTGCGCTGGCCCAAGCAGTTCGACGTGATCGTCACCGACAATCTGTTCGGCGACATGCTGTCCGATGTCGCCGCCATGCTGACGGGATCGCTCGGCATGCTGCCCTCGGCCTCGCTCGGCGCACCGGACGCCAAGACCGGCAAGCGCAAGGCGCTCTACGAGCCCGTGCACGGCTCGGCCCCGGACATTGCCGGCAAGGGCATCGCCAATCCGATTGCGATGATCGCCTCCTTCGCGATGTGCCTGCGCTATTCCTTCAACATGGTCACCGAGGCAGACCGGCTTGAGCATGCGATCGCCGCCGTGCTGGAAGAAGGCTATCGCACCAAGGACATCATGTCGGACGGCAAGATAGAGATCGGCACGACTGCCATGGGCGACAAGGTGCTGGAGAAGTTCCTGGCGCTGCTGGCGTAAGCGCCGGAGCGGGGCCAGGAATCGGCTAGACAAAGCCGAGAAAACGCCCCGCCACCAGAATACAGGGCCAGAGCACGATCGACAGTGCGGCGGAGAGCCGCGCCGGCCATGGCAAGGCTGCGCCGGGCTTTCGCTGCCGGTCCAGAAGCGAAAACACCAGGAAGTTCACACCCGCCAACAGGATCAGCGTCATCTTGGCCCAATAGAGCGGGGTGGCCGCATAGTCGGATGCGCGCACGGTGAACATCGCGACGCCTGTGCCCGCCGCAACCGCGAAGGCGCCGAGCGCAATCGCCCGCAGCCGCCGGACGAACGTCCGCTCCGGCAGATCGCTCAACCCGCCGAGCAGGCGAAGATCCATCAGGATGACGCTGGTGACCAGCGCCCCGATGGCAAGGATATGCGCGGCATTGACCAGCGGATAGGCGACAAAGGACGCCTTGAGCGCCTTCGCCACGCCGAGATGCTCGATGGCCTGCGCCCAGTCCTGCACGGCGGTTTGCAATCGCACCGATCAGTTGGATGGTGGAACGCGGTCGGGATAAACGTCGTAGGTCTTACTGCCAACGATCACCCGCACAGCCTTCATCCGCTTTTCCGTTTCATCGCGCGACCGATTGCCGACGGCGGTAACCTCGTCGCCCGGCTTGGCGACATCCTCGGTGAAGCCGGCGCGCGTGGTCGGACCGGGCGGCGCGAGTTCCACCCGCCAGGTCTCTCCCTCGACATCGACGTCCATCGTGGCATGCGGATTGCCGACATAGACGGCGAGAACCTTTCCCTTCAGTTCGAAGAAGCCGTCCTGTGTCCACGACCAGCCATGATGGGCCAGCGCGGTTGTCAGTGCCATGAGGAAGCCGAGCGCAGTGAGCATTGGCAGTCGGGCATTTGACGCAAGAAGTCTCATTTGCCAGCTCCAGCTTGGTCCCCGCGAAAGCTAAACCCCGCGCGTGTGAGGTCAAATCACAAAATGCGCGGCCCTCAGGCGGCCGCCCCGTTCAGAAAGGCGCATCGACAACTTGTGGGTGGTCAATTCTTGCCACATCAACCATCGGGCGCTAAGAGGCCGACGTGAACCGGTATCGGGGGTGTACCGGGCGCGTCACGGGCAGATGTCGCGTCACGGGCAGGATTTAAGGGGGAATTTGCATGGACTTGAAGATCTCGAAACTCAAGCATCCGAAGGAAACATTCTACGGATCGCTGATGCTGATCATCGGTGGCCTCATCTGGGCGATCATCGCGCTGGCGGTGTTGGCGCCGGCCGCCATGGGCAATTTTGCCGCTGCGCTGGTGGCAGCAGTTTATATCGGCATTATCTGGTTCATCTCCTATGTCGGGAGAGCCATGCTGCGCGCTTACATGATCGGCCACTATGTCATGGTCGGAACGAACCAGTTTCCGCATCTGGACAAGATGGTGGAGGACCTGTCGCACAAGGCCGGATTGAAGAAAGCCCCGCACGCCTTTGTCTACAATTCATCGGGTGTGATGAATGCGATGGCGCTGACATTGGTCGGTCGCGCCCGCTATATCTGGCTGACTTCCGCGCTCATCGATGCCGACAGCGATGATCAGGTGCGCTTCGTCATCGGCCATGAGATCGGCCACCATGTGTCCGGTCACCTCGACCAGCCGGGCAGTTTGATCAAACTGCCGGCTAAGCTGGTGCCATTCCTGGGCTCGGCCTATTCGCGCGCTTGCGAACTGAGCTGCGACCGCATCGGCGCTTATCTCGCCGGCAACATTTCTGCTTCGCGCAGTGCGTTGCAAATGCTGGCCTGCGGCAGCGCCAAGCTGAACGCGCAGATGAACACGGCCGCATTCGAGGAGCAGGAGCGCATGGTGCCTTCCATCGCTGGCTGGCTGCTGAATGCGCTCTCCTATTATCCGCGGCACACCAGACGTGTTGAGGCGCTGACGCATTGGTATCAGGCGCTGAAAGCTGGCAATGCCGCAAAGACACGGGCGCAGGCTGACCCGGTTCCGCAAGCGGTTTAGCGGTCAAGCGCTGTTGCGGATTGAGCGCGCGACCTGTCGCGCGTTTCCTTCGTAGCCCTGCAGGCACGGCATCGGCGGGCGCCGAACGGATCCAAGTTCAGACGCGAAGACTGCTAACTGGCCGTCCGGTTCTGGCGTGGCGCGAACAACTCGATCGGTTCTTCCACGCCCTTGAGGAGGTGCAGGCCGCAGGAGAAGAACTGCTGCCGACCCTCCGGCCAATCCTCGACAAAGGCGCCGCTGGCGAGGATCGGGCGATCGAGTTCGCGCGTCACGGCTTCGATGCGAAAGACGACATTCACGGCATCGCCCAGCGCGGTGTTGATGCCGATGCCCATGGCGCCAACGGCGACGCAGCCGAGATGCAGACCGAACCGGCAATCGATGGACATGCCATGACGTGCCATCAGTGCGCGCCGCGCGGCTGTCGTGGGCGTGGTTTCGATGGCGCGCAAATGGTGCGCCACCTGCAAGGCGCTCTGGCGCAGGGCAGGCTCCGTTCCACGCCAATAGGCAAAGAAGCAATCGCCGATGAACTTGTCGATCGAACCTCCGCCTGCGCGGACGGCAATGCTGCAGTCGGCGTACCATTCGCGCAGCAGGTCGGCTATTTCGCCCGGCGACAGCCGGGCACCGATATGCGTGAAGCCCTTGATGTCGGCGACCAGCAGGACCATCGGCGCGTCGCGAATGGGCGACGGGGCGAGATGGCCGATCATTGTGCGTTCGGCTTCGACGGCTGCGTGCTCAGGCGCCTCGACGTGCTCGAACACCAGCGCGACCTCGCCAAGCTGAAGCCGGTCGCCCTGGTTCAGGACCCACGGGCTGGTCAACGCCGCTTCGTTCACATAGGTGCCGTTCGCGCTGCCGATGTCGAACAGCCGGAAATGTCCGCCCTCGAAGCGGATTGTCGCATGATGCCGTGAAATGCTCTGATGGGCCAGCCTCACGGTCGCGCCTTCTCCGCGCCCGATCAGGGAGAACTCCCCGAGTTCGTACAGAGCTCCGGTTCCAACTTCGCGCAAGACGGCTGGCATCGCTCGAAATATCCCATTGCGCCAATATTAGCACAACAGAAAACATTCCTTGCATGGATCATCCTTCTTGATGATGAAAGGCGGGACGGGACTACCCTTGCCGGATCAGTCTTTGCTTGCGGCCTTTGCCTTATCGGCGACCGGCTTTTTGTCGGCGTCGCCGATGTCGATCAACTTCTGCATTTTGCCGATGATGATCAGCACCGCCAGCGCCAGCACCGCGCCGAGAATGGCGACCTGCCACAGGCCCAGGCCGCAGGCGAGGCCCAGTCCGGCCGCCAGCCACATACCGGCCCCGGTCGTCAGTCCGTGCACCTCGCCGCGCGCCATCAGGATCGTACCGGCGGCCAGAAAGGCGACGCCGGCCGTGACGGCCTCGATCAGGCGGATGGGGTCCATCTTGATCGACTCGTCCTCGAAGACCTCGAATTGGGTGATTTCGATGCCCAGCACGGCGATCATGGCGGCGGCGACGCAGGTGAGGATATGCGTTCTCAAGCCGGCGGGGCGGTTTTGCGCCTCGCGTTCGAAGCCGATCGCGCCGCCGACAATGACGGCGAGAACCAGCCTGAAAGCGATGACGGGAAAGGGCACATAAGTCGGATGTCCGAATTCGTTCACGAGGCCTTCCATGCGCTCTCCTTCCAATGTGCGATGGCCTCCAACGCGATGTGGGGCGAAGACGTTCCGCCACGCCGGCTAAAAGCCCGATGTACCAATTCCCGTAGCCTCGCTAATGCTCCGGCGCTGTGGTCTGCCTTGCGCGCATGCGCTGTTCCAGATTGCGCAGCGCCAACGACAGGCCGATGGTCAGGATGAGATAGATATAGGCAACCATCGAATAGGTTTCGAAAAAGCGGAACGATCCGGCAGAATAGATCTTGCCCATCTGCGTCACGTCGGCGACGCCGAGAACCGAGACCAGCGAGGAATCCTTGACCATCGCGACGAAGTCGTTGCTGTAGGGCGGCAGGATGGTGCGGAAGGCCTGCGGCCAGACGATGTGCCGGAAGCGGCGGTAACGGCTGAGACCGAGCGCCTTGCCGGCCTCGATCTGGCCGATTTCCACGGCCTGGATGCCGGCGCGGAAAATCTCGGCGATGAAGGATGAATAGGCGAACGTCAGGGCGATGATGGCGCGCCACAGCAGCGAGACGTCGCGGACGAGGAGTGCGTCGATGTAACCCGCCGCCTGCAGGCCAGCGGTTGCCCAGTTCCACCCGGCCACGACGAGCGGCACCCCCGCAAAGGCGATCCAGAACAGCAGGACCAGGATCGGTATGCCGCGCATGATCTCGACATAGAGGCGGGCAAGCTGGCGCAGGAACAGCGATCCCGACAGCGCCATCAGCGCCACGCCCAATCCGACTGCCGAAGCCAGGGCAAACGCAACGGCGGTGACGAAGATGGTGACCCAGATGCCCTTCGCCAGCGTCCAGAATATCTGGCCGTAGAGCCCGTTGACGGCGATCACGACCGCCGTGGCAACTCCGGCGATGACGGCGACGACGAGCCACCAGGGGAAATCCCCGGCTGGCTGGCCCCTGGCGTGTCCGGCCATCAGCGTCCGGTCCGTTTGCGGGCAAGGCATGCAGGCGCGGCGCCTGCCGGCGCCGCCCGCATGTCACACCGGCTCACCCCGCCGTCCAGCCTCAATTGGCAGGCTTATAGTCGACGAACCATTTCTGCGTGAGCTTGTCGAGCGTGCCGTCGGCCTTCAGCGCGGCGATACCGAGATTGATCGGCGCGACGAGGTCGGAGCCCTTCGGGAAGATGAAGCCGAAATCCTCCGCCTGCAGGGCGCTGCCGACGAGCTTCAGCTTGTCGCCCGAGGCCTTGACCATGGCCTTGCCGCCAGCACTGTCGGTCAGCACCAGATCCACGTCGCCCGACTGAAGCGCCTGAACGGAAGCAGCAAAGGTCTCGAACAGCTTGATGCGGGGGTTCTGCTCGTTGCCGTCCAGCACATTGTAGACCGCCACGTAGAAGGGCGAGGTGCCAGCCTGTGCGCCGACCAGCAGCTTTTCGTCAGCCTTGAACTTGGCCGGATCGTCGAAACGGGTCTCGTCGCTGCGCACCAGCATGAAAATCTCCGAGCGCATATAGGGATCGGAGAAATCGACCTTCTGCTTGCGCTCGTCGTTGATCGTTATCCCGGTCATGCCCATGTCGTACTGCTTGTCCGACACTGCCTGGATCATCGCGTCCCACGACGCGTTCTGATATTCCGGCGTGAAGTTGAGCCGCTTGCCGAGTTCGGCCAGCGCGTCATATTCCCAGCCCGCCGGCTTGCCGCTCGCCTGCTCGACGAATTGCAGCGGATAATAGGCATTCTCGGTAACGATGACGACCTTGCGGCCGCCGAGGTCGGGCAGGGCCTGCGCAGAGGCCATAACAGGCAGGGCGAATAGGGCCAGCAAGCCCAGCAGCAGGCGCTTGGTAGACAGCATGATTGGCTCCGTCAGGAATCTTCCGGTGGCCCGGAAGCGGAAAATGATCCCGCACAATAGCTTGAGGCCGTTGCCTTGCAAGCGGGCAATCTTTCCAAAATAGAGCGTTATCGAGCCGGTTTTTTCCACATGCGGCAAAGGCGAGGACACCGGCAGACGGCCAATATATTCCGCCGATCATCACTATCGCCGGATTATCTCGCGGCCGTAGCCGACGCCGACCGGCCAATCCGGCGCGCCGGCGGCAACAAAAAAGGCGCCCGAAGGCGCCTTTCGCGTAGCGGCGGTTCGCCGATATTATTCAGCAGCAGGGGCTTCGGCAGCCTGAGCCGCTTCAGCGGCGGCTGCAGCTTCGGCTGCGGCCTTCTTTTCCGCGGCCTCGGCGGCTGCCTTCTCGGCGGCCAGCGCTTCAGCGGCGGCGATCTTCTCGGCCTCGATGCGTGCCTTCTCGGCGTTCAGCGCATCGCGCTCGGAATCGTTCAGCTTGCGGGCGCGCACGCCGGTGTTCTCGGAGATACGGGCCGATTTGCCGCGACGGTCGCGCAGGTAATAGAGCTTGGCGCGGCGAACCTTGCCGCGGCGGACGATCTCGACTGCCTCGACCAGCGGGGAGTAGACCGGGAAAACACGCTCAACGCCTTCGCCGTAGGAAATCTTGCGAACGGTGAAGTTCTCGTTGATGCCGGCGCCGGCGCGGGCGATGCACACGCCTTCATAGGCCTGTACGCGGGTACGGGTGCCTTCGGTGACGCGCACCTGCACGCGAACCGTGTCGCCCGGCTGGAATTCAGGGAGCTTGCGCTTGGCTTCGATCTTGGCGGCCTGTTCGGCCTCGAGCTGACGGATGATATCCATCTTCATTTCCACTTCTTGTTCTTCGACAGCCAGAGCGCCCGTCTCGCCGCGCAGTTCAAATCCCTGGGGATCGACCGTCTGGCTATGTCTCTCCCAACGGGATCGACAGGGGCGATTTCACCGTCATCGTTGACGGGAACCGATCATTTTGCCGGTTTCGGGCGGGCGATACACCACCCAGGCCTGTTTGTCACCACCCGCCGCGAATTTTGTCGGTTGGCGCCGCATCCGTGCCGGGGGGATCATGCGTGCGGCGACCCCTGCCACCCCGACAGCCTTGCGGTCAATGCTTTCAGCCCGTAGACGGGCCATACACGCAAACGACATGAGCGCACGCCACAGTGACCGTTCTCGAAGCAATCATCCTTTTCCTGTCCGGCCTGCTGTCCGGCGCGGTCAATGCGGTCGCCGGCGGCGGAACTTTCATCACCTTCGGCGCGATGAGCCTGCTCGGCGTGTCGCCAATCTCGGCCAACGCCACCTCGTCGGTCACGCAGTTCCCCGGCTATGTGACCTCGACGCTCGCCTATTGGGGCGACATCAAGACATTCTGGCGCCAGGCGGTGGTTCTCGCCGTGATATCGGCGGCCGGCGCCTTGGTCGGCGCGCTGATCCTGCTGGCGCTGGACAATCCGTCATTTCGCTCGATGGTGCCCTGGCTGCTGATTGCCGCCACCGCGCTCTTTGCGGCGGGACCGTGGCTCAAGCCCAAGCCGAAGCCTGGAAAGCCGGCGTCGCTGGGCGGCCCGGTCGGCTGGCTGCTGCAATTTCTCACCGCCATCTATGGCGGGTTCTTCGGCGCGGGCATGGGGGTGATGATGCTGGCGACTCTGGGGCTGACCCAGGAGGGCGACTATCACCGGCTGAATGCGCTGAAGAACATGCTGGCCGTGGTTATCGCCGCAATCGCCATTTTCATCTTTGTCGGCGGCGGCGTCGTTGCCTGGCCGCAGGCAATCGTGATGATCCCGGGCGGCGCGCTGGGCGGCTATGCCGGCGTGTGGCTCGCCAAGCGCGTGCCGCAGAACCTCGTGCGCGGCTTCGTCATCGCGACAGGCATTTTCCTGGCGGCGTATTACTTCGCGACCGGGTGATCAGCCGGCGCGGCCCTTGGAGCCGGACGCCAGGAGATCCGGCCGCCGCTCGGCGGTCAGCTTCTCCGCTTCCGCTCTGCGCCACTTCTCGATCTTGCCGTGATTGCCTGAGGTCAGCACTTCGGGAATGCTGCGCCCCTCGAACTCCGCCGGCCGCGTATAGTGCGGATATTCGAGAAGGCCGTCCTCGAAGCTCTCATGCGTTCCGGATTGGTCGTTGCCCATCACGCCGGGCAGCAGGCGCACTACTGCATCCAGCAGCACCAAGGCAGCCGGCTCACCGCCGGAGAGAATGTAGTCGCCGATAGATACTTCTTCGAGCCCCCTCGCATCTATGACCCGCTGGTCGACGCCTTCGAAGCGACCGCACAGGATCACAGCGCCGGGACCACTCGCCAGTTCGCGCACCCGCGCTTGGGTCAACGGCTTGCCGCGCGGGCTCATCAGCAGCCGCGGACGGGGATCGCCCTCGGGCGCCGTCGCATCGATCGCCCTGGCCAGGATGTCGGCGCGCATCACCATGCCAGCCCCGCCGCCGGCTGGCGTATCGTCCACGGTACGGTGCCGGTCGGTCGCGAAATCCCGGATCTGCACGGCTTCGAGCGACCAGCTTCCGGTATCCAGCGCCTTGCCGGCCAGCGACAGGCCGAGCGAGCCGGGAAACATCTCGGGATAGAGCGTCAGCACCGTGGCGCGGAAGCCGCTCACTGATTGCCTCCCGCGTCTTTCGGCCCGCGCGGGCGCGCCTTGAAGCTGCGCTCTCCGTCGGGTCCGCCCTGCGGCGCTCCGTCTTCGTCGAGATCGACAAGCCCAGCCGCGACGGTATCGACGCGGACGAACCCGCCGGCGATGTCCACATCGGGAACGGCGGCGTGGGTAAACGGGATCAGCGCTTCCTTGCCACCGGCAAGCTTCAGCTCAAGAATGTCCCCGCCGCCGAAATTCTGCACCGCCGTGACCTTGCCGAGCGTGGCGCCGGCGTCGTCGCGGACGGCAAGTCCGACGAGGTCGGTGTGGAAGAACTCGCCTTCCTTCTCGGGCTGGAGGGTCTCCCGGTCAGCGAACAGTTCGAGGCCGTTCAGCGCTTCGGCCTGGTTGCGGTCGTTGATGCCCTTGAAGCGGACGATGACGACCGTTTTGGCAGGCCGCAGGTCAACAATCTCAAACCCGCGTCCGTCCTTCGCCCGCAGCGGGCCATAGTCTGCCAGCGCAAGCGGATCGCCGGTGAAGGTCTTCACGCGCACCTCGCCCTTGATGCCATGCGCGGCGCCGACAACGGCGAGCAGGACGGGATGGTGAGGGTCTAACATCGTTGTCGTGTCTTTCGCAGGGAATGCTTACGCGCCGCTAACTATCTTCGGCGGAGTATGAGGCTACCGACTAACCAAAAGGCGTGTCGCTGCCAATGCAGGAATTCCTCATCTCCGCCAAGCCGGACCTCCAGGCTGCGCGCGAAGCCTGGCTTAAAAGCCTCGCCGGCGAACGCCGCCTTTCGGCAGAGACCGTCGAGAGCTACGAGCGCGATACGCGCCAGTTCCTGCAATTCCTCACCGGCCATTGCGGCGGCGCGCCCGGCCTTGGCGACATCAAGGCGCTGCGCCCGGCGGATCTGCGCGGCTTCCTCGCCATGCGGCGCGGCGGGGGCGCCGGCGCGCGGACACTGGCGCGCGGTCTGGCTGGAGTGCGCTCGCTGCTGCGGTTCCTGGAAAAGCGCGGCCTGGTCAACGCCGCCGGCGCGGCTGCCTTGCGGGCGCCCAGGCAGCCGAAGTCGCTGCCCAAGCCGCTGACCGTCATCGATGCACGCAAGGTTGTCTCGCAGAGCGAGCAGCTTGCCGAGGAGCCCTGGATCGCCGCTCGCAACGCCGCGATCCTGACGCTGCTTTACGGCCTGGGTCTGCGTATCTCGGAGGCGCTGGGGCTGAAGGGAGCGGATTTGCAGCGCGGCGAATCGATCCTGCGTGTCGTCGGCAAGGGCAACAAGACCCGTCTTGTGCCGGTACTGCCTTTGGCGACACAAGCGGTGGACGAATATAGGAAGCTCTGCCCCTACCATCTGCCCGCCACCGGAGCCTTGTTTCGCGGCGCCAAGGGCGGTCCGCTGAATCCCGCAATCGTCCAGCGCGAAATGGTGAAGCTGCGTTCGGCGCTGAACCTGCCCGACACCGCGACGCCGCATGCCTTGCGGCATTCCTTCGCCACGCATTTGCTGGGGCGTGGCGGCGACCTGCGGATGATCCAGGAATTGCTTGGCCATGCCAGCCTGTCCACGACCCAGATTTACACCGGCGTGGATGCAGCGCGCCTGCTCGACGTTTACGAACAGGCGCATCCACGCGCGTGATAGGTCCGGATGATTTGCGCTGAAGACTTAACGGATTCGCCGCATTTTCTTGCTAGCCCCTCAGCATGAACCGCCTGCTTCCCCTCGCTGACCGTTTGGTCGAGCCGTCACTGAGATTGCTCGCCGCCATCAACGTCCTTTTTCTGGCGAGCTTTTGCCTTGTCCTGTTGCTCGCCACCGGCAAAGCGCGGGCAGAGGATGCGGCCAGCTGCGGCGGAAAGGATCTGCTAAGCGAAATCACCCCGGCGGAAGCCGAGACGATCAAGGCGGCGGCCGATGCGACGCTTAACGGCAAAGGCACATTGTGGAAGATCGAGAAGGCGGGGCTCGAACCGTCCTGGCTGTTCGGCACCATGCACATGACCGATCCGCGCGTTTCGACCCTCAGCGCCAAGGCGCAATCCGCCTACGAGAGCACCAGAACCATTGTCATCGAAACGACCGATGTGCTCGACGAACGCAAGATGATGAGTGAACTCGGCAAGGAGCCCGAGCTGATGATGTTCACCGACGGTTCGACGCTGACGTCGAAACTGTCGGCCGAGGATGCCAAGGCGCTGGAAGCTGCTTGCAGGAGCGGGGCATCCCGATCGCCGCCGTGGCGAAGATGAAACCGTGGATGCTGATTGCAATGGTGGCGCTTCCCGCCTGCGAGATGGCGCGCAAAGCGTCTGGCGCGCCGGTGCTCGACGCGAAGCTTGCTCTTGAGGCACAGGCGGACGGAAAGACGGTGGCGGGGCTGGAAACGGCCAGCGAGCAATTGCGCGCCATGGCTTCGCTGCCGATGGAATTCCATATCCGCGGACTGGTCGACACATTGAAGCTGGGCGACCGCATGGACGACGTGCTGGAAACGATGATCGTACTCTACGAGCGCGAAGAGATCGGCATGTTCTGGCCGCTTCTTGAGGCGTCGCTTGGCGAGGCGGCTGGCCCTGGCGGGGATTACACGGAGTTCGAGCAGACGATGATCGTCCAGCGCAATCATGTCATGGCCGATCGCTCGGAGCCGATACTGTCCAAGGGGAGTGCGTTCATTGCGGTCGGCGCACTGCACTTGCCGGGGCAGGAGGGCTTCATCGAACTGCTGCGCGCCAAGGGGTTCACGCTGACCCGCGCTCAGTGAAAGGCGAGGGCATTTGCGCCTGTGTCGGTGGGCTAGCCTTTCTTAACTGTTGAAATATAGTCGAGGCAGGCGGCTGGCTCATTGATTTTCCGCTATGGTTCACCGTCGACGCGGCAACCGATTCGAGAGGATAGACGCCATGCCGAACAGAGAAGACCGAATTCGCGATCGCGCCCACGCTTTGTGGCTGCAGGAGGGCCAGCCGAGCGGCCATGAGCAGCGCCATTGGGAGCAGGCCCTGGCCGAGGTAGACGCCGAAGACGCGCCGGCCGCCAAGCCCGCGAAAAAGGCGCCTGCGCCCAAGAAGGCTGCAGCCCCGAAAAAGTCGGCTGCTACGACCAGCGGCGCCGCTCCGGCTGTCGCCAAAGTGTCGAAGGACGCCAAGAAACCAGCAGTGAAGAAAGCGGCGTCGAAATAGGCTCATCGCCTGTCGCACGCCGGTCTCTCCGTCGCCGCGCCTGTTGCGTGCCGTCTTCCGCGGCTTCACGAAAAGCGTGATTTGGCAGCCGGGGCATCGGCTGTTACCGTTGACATGTCGACAATAAAGCCCCGCAAGGGAGATGCAGATGAAAGTCATCCTCACACTCGCAGCGCTCGGCCTTTCGGTGGCCGGGGCAAATGCCTGCGATTACATGAAATCGGCAGAGGCCCAGGTGGACACCACTGTCGTGGCCAGCGTAACGCCCGCGCCGAACCCCGCAATGTCGACCGCAGACGACGCTTTGGCGCCCTTGCCGCAAGCAAAGCCGGTCGTCGAGCAAACCAACTAAGGTTTTCCTCATTGCTTTTCGGCCGCCCGGCTCGCCGGGCGGCGTTTGCCTGCCCCGGGCGGCATCTGCAACCAATCACCATCTCCAGCGTTCTTCCCTCGATCCAACCTGATTGAAGGAGGCCATAATGGCTGAGTCCGCACGTCGTCTCGACCCCAAAACACCTTCAGATCCCAATCTTGCCAGCCCCATTCGCCCAATGCCTGGGCCAACCGGGGTACTTCCTCCTGAACTTGATTCGCGTTTCGAGCCTGCGAACCAGGATCCCCGTGTCGACAATCGGACCGTCGTTGAAAAGCGCGGCGCCGGCAGCGGCGTCATCATCGCCGCCATTGTCGTAGTGCTGGCAATCATCGCCTATGTCATGTTCGCACCGGGCACCAACGCGCCGGCGCCGACCGAACCGGCTACAACATCAGAACCGGCGCCCGCGCCAGATGCAACGGCTCCAGCCGCTCCCGCGACGCCGATGGCGCCTGCGCCTGATGCCACTGCTCCGGCTGCGCCTGCGCCTGATGCCGCTGCTCCGGCAGCGCCCGCGCCGGCAGCCCCGGCTCCCGCCGCCCCGGCCAACTGATCCACTGCCGATCCGGCAGGCAACAGAGCCGGCAGCGCCTTTGGTGCTGCCGGCTCAACTTTGTTCACAACGGGCGACGGAGCGTCTGATGCCGGGCCGGATCGGGGTTTGCGTTGGGCGCGGCTTGGCAAGCGGAGCGACATCGGCGTAAGTGTGGGTGCGGTTCGTGCACGTCGCCAGCCGGAGGGAATCCAGATGAAGGTCACCGTCAACATCGACTGCACGCCCGAAGAGGCTCGTACCTTCATGGGGCTGCCCGATGTTCAACCGCTCCAGCAGTCGATAATGGCCGAGGTCGAGCGGCGGATGATGGGCGAGATGGAACGCTTTTCGCCGGAGAGCGTCCTCAAGACATGGTTTTCTGCAATGCCGCAAAGCGCAGACATGGTGCAAAACATGTTCACCGGTCTTTTCTCCGGTGGACGCGGCGGTGACGACGACAAGTCCAAGTAAGCCTGACTGCCTCAATGCAGGCAGGGTCCTTTTCGTAGCCCCTCCGGCTCAGCGCACAGGCGCGCCGTCGGACGCAGGCTCAGCCGATCAAATATGGATGGGCTTGAAGAAGGTCGCGAGCGCTGCTTCGCGTACTGCCTCGGACATGGTCGGATGCGCGTGGCAGGTGCGCGCGAGGTCCTCCGACGAGCCGCCGAACTCCATCAGCACCGCCGCCTCGTGGATCATCTCCCCGGCTCCGAAGCCGACGATGTGGACGCCGAGCACGCGGTCGGTTGCCTTGTCGGCGAGGATTTTGACGAAACCGTCGGTGTGCAGCATCGCGCGGGCCCGGCCGTTGGCCGTGAAGGGAAACTTGCCGGCCTTGTAGTCGACGCCGGCCTTCTTGAGCTCTTCTTCGGTCTTGCCCACGGAAGCGATTTCCGGGCTGGTGTAGACGACGCTCGGGATGACGCCGTAGTTCACATGGCCTTTCTGTCCCGCGATCGTTTCGGCGACGGCCAAGCCCTCATCCTCGGCCTTGTGGGCCAGCATAGGCCCGGCAATCACATCGCCGATGGCGTAGATGCTAGGGATGTTGGTGCGCCAGTGATCGTCGGTCGTGACGCGGCCGCGCTCCATCGCCACGCCAGCCTCTTCCAGGCCGAGCGCGTCGGTGTAGGGCCGGCGGCCTGTTGCGATCAGCACCACATCGGCATCGATGGTCTCGGCGTCGCCGCCCTTTACCGGCTCAAAGGTCACGGACGCGCCCTTGCCGGCCTTCGCGACCGCCGTCACCTTGGAACCAAGCTTGAACGCGAAGCCCTGCTTTCCCAGCATGCGCTGGAACTGCTTGGACACCTCGCTATCCATGCCGCCGAGGATGGTGTCGAGAAACTCGACCACCGTGACCCTGGCGCCGAGCCGAGCCCACACCGACCCAAGCTCCAGGCCGATGACGCCGCCGCCGACGACGACCAGGTGGTCGGGAACCTTGTCCAGCGCCAGGCCGCCGGTCGAGGAGATGATCACCTTCTCGTCGATATCCACCTCGACGCCGGGAATGCCGGCGACGTCCGAACCGGTGGCGATGACGATATTCCCGGTCTCGATTTCCTGGACCGTGCCGTCTTCCGCCGTGACCGAGACCTTGCCGGCGCCGACGACCTTGCCAGTGCCGCGGAAGCTATCGATCTTGTTCTTCTTGAACAGGAACGCAACGCCGCCGACATTGGCTTCGACGGTCTTGTCCTTGTGCTCCATCATCTTCTTGAGATTGAGCTTCGGCTTGCCGACCTCCACGCCGAGCGTCTCGAACGAATGACCCGCCTCCGCGAACATCTCCGAGGCATGCAGCAGCGCTTTGGAGGGAATGCAGCCTATGTTGAGGCAAGTGCCGCCGAACGTCTCGCGCTTCTCGACGACCGCGGTTTTCAGGCCAAGCTGGGCCGCCTTGATGGCGCACACATAGCCGCCGGGGCCGGAGCCAATGACCACCACATCATACGCCATGCCAACTCCTCATGTTGCGCGAGCCATATCGGTCGCGCTGATTTAGGTCGTATCGCGTCGTCCTGCTACATCGGGGCGCGCTCTTTTGCACTCCAAAAAGTGCCGGCAGCCATGCAAAAAGGCCGGCAGCGCTCCATACCGTGCAGTGTCGACCATCGCCGCCTTGGGTCCCCAATCTGATATATCAGACTTGCGAAGGGCTGCGGTTTGTGGGAAAGAGCCGCACCTTGCTTTTGGATCAGGGAATGCCAGAGCCTACGCCCCCATTTGACATCGTTGTTATCGGCGCAGGCATCATCGGGATTTGCGCCGCGGCGCAGCTTGCCGAGGCCGGCCGGCAGGTTCTCGTGCTGGACCGCACCGGCGTCTGCGAGGAGACCAGTTCCGGCAACGCCGCCGCCTTCGCCTTTTCCGATGTGCTGCCGCTGGCGCACAAGGGCATGCTGCGCAACCTGCCGCGATGGCTTGCCGATCCGCTTGGACCGCTGTCCATTCCGCCGGCCTACCTGCCCTCGCTTCTGCCGTGGCTGATCCGCTTTTGGCGCGCCGGCGCCTTTGGCGACCGCGGCGCTGCCGTCGCGGCTCAAGCCGGCTTGATGAAGCTCGCGGAAGCGGAATGGATGGCGCTGATGCAGCGGTCCGGCACGCGCGGCATGCTGCGTGAAGATGGTTCGCTGGAACTTTACGAGAGCGATGCCGAGTTCCGCGCATCGCTGCCCGGCTGGAGTGAACGCGACCGTTTCGGAATCGGTTTCCGGCATGTTGCTGTAAATGAGTTGGCCGAGTTGCAGCCGGGTCTGTCGCAGCAGTTCGTCAAGGGAACCTTTGTTCCCGGATGGAAGACGGTGAGTGATCCGAAGGAACTCGGCAAGGCAATCTGGAGCTACGCCGAGGCGAATGGCGCCCGCTTCCAGCGGGCCAGGGTCGCGGCGTTGCGGACC
>Ga0190271_10000490_pt1 | contig 20035 bp, 18 predicted proteins | sample Popmic356T_FD_133747 | JGI IMG/M metagenome (GOLD analysis project Ga0190271, IMG submission 133747) | Populus adjacent soil microbial communities from riparian zone of Weber River, Utah, USA - 356 T | ecosystem: Environmental > Terrestrial > Soil > Riparian zone | place: USA: Utah | collected...
AACCGCTTTTGAGCGTTTCTTTGCCAGCCAGACTCTGCTCATTATGATTGCGCCCCCCGGAGAGATGGCCGAGTGGTCGAAGGCGCACCCCTGCTAAGGGTGTAAGGGTCAAAAGCCCTTCGAGGGTTCGAATCCCTCTCTCTCCGCCAATATCTTGCAGCGAGTATTCGACGGCGTACGCCGTTACGAGCTCGCGGTGCCCGTTGGCGGGATTCGAACCCTCGAACATGAAACAAGCCGGGTTCGACAGATTTGCAGAGCAAATCTGGACGCACGAAGTGCGGCCCCGAGCGAAGCGAGGGGTGAGCGGCTGTCCCCAGCCGCGAACAATCCCTCTGTCCCATACGACACCGCGCGCGTTCAACGAAGTGCCGGCCGCCTCGGTGATGCGTACGCAGATTCGAACCCGCGCAGAGCTAACGCATCTGAGTTCTTGGCGCGGGTATCGACCCGCGCTACTGCCGGAGCTCGTACATCGCAACGTGCGCACGTATTAGTTGCTCGCCAATAGCACGCATTGGGTCGAAATCCCCGAGGGATCCTGTCGTGGCTATCAAGATTTACGGCACGTTTTCTTCCCCAGCAATTAGATAGCTGCTCACCAGCGAGGCAGAGTATTACAAAGCTGACATACGTCGGGGTGCGGTCCGGCATCCAGGTCGTTGTTTGCGTGCCTGACGCTGGTTGCGCTGATACCTCGCTGCTACATTGCGCCCAATGCAACTTCGCTCGGCGCTACGTTACCTCGCCTATCCCGCGAACAGCGCGTCGCTGATCCTGATCGCGATCACGAGCATTCTCGTTTCGATCGGATGGTCGACGCCTGCGTTCGGCTATCCACTCTTGGTCATCATGCTGACGTGGCTCCTGAAATTCGGCCTCGTCATGGTGGAGCACATCGCCTGGCAGGTGGAGGGCAAGCCCGTGCTGGCGGTAGAGATGCTCAATCCTGTCGAACAGAAGAAGTCCTTCGTGCTGCTCATCCTTGTGTGCGTGATCGTCTTTGGAATTTTCGCGGCCCGCCGGGTCCTGGGTAACACGGGAGGCGCGCTCGTCGCACTGGTAGCCGTAACGCTTCTTCCGGCTGCAGTCGCCGTGCAGACAGTGCGCGATTCCGCTCGCACCGGCTTCGACATTCGCGAGTGGTTTGCAGTCATTCGCTGGCTCCACATCGATTATCTGGGCGTCGTCCTGTGCATTGCCTTGGTCTGGGTGCTCGCGGTGTTCCTGTTGCTGGGTCCGCCAAAAGAGGTATTGCCGCTGTTCGTCCGGATTGCGCTGATCATGTTCGGGTGGCTTTCGGTGCTCGCGTATCTCGGAGGTGCCATCCTCGAACGACGGCTCGCCAATCCTGACGAGACGCCGCTCGCGAGAGTGGAGCGGGAAATATCGCCCGAAGAAATCGAGCGCAGGCGCGAACAGCAGCTCGATAGCATTTACGGTGAATGGCGTAGCGGGGCGCGGAAAAACGCCTGGCAGACCCTGGAACGTACGGTCGCAGAAGCTGAAGACCCGATTGACGAGCTACGTTGGCTTTACGCGCGGATTGCGCGCTGGAATGAACCAGCTCTGAACAGTCGGATCGTGCAGGAACTCGTTCCCCGCCTTGTTTCCACCAAACGCTACGCGGAAGCCATCGCAATCACGCGCGAACAGCTCGCAACGGATGCGGAGTACCGCCCGAGGTCGGCGGAAGAAACGCTTCGGCTCGTTCGCCTGGCCCGCGACGGCGGAGACAGACCCACAGCGCGCGCCTTGCTCTCTGACTTTCCGCGATTCTTTCCCGGCGATCCGCTTTTGGCCGTCGCAATGGACCTCAGCCGGGAGCTCGAACGCTAGTCACTGGCGTAAGCCGCGAGAGCTAAGAACTCCTCGTAGATAGGCACGTCCCAGATCTCGTGGGCGATGCCGCGAAGGTTTCCATTACTCATATGTCGGTTCTTCCTTGCTGTCAGAACTTCTCTGGTCGCGACAGAAGTACGTTTTGACGGAGTCGATCCGAAGTATGAAGACGCCATAACCAACTGCCGGGCGAAGCCCCGCGCACTCAATTGAAGGAGACATCAATGAAAGGATTCATCGCATCTCTACTGATGCTCACATCCGGAGCCGCATCCGCGAATGGAATCGTCTTCTGTGAGTGGGGTCCAGGGTACGTGACCAACATACAATCGGCACAAGGACCGCACTACGTGGGAGAGCCGTTCGTCCTGGGCGTCAATGTGGGGGCAGATTGGTTCATTCAGTACAACAATGGGCCCATCCAGAATCTCGGCTTCCAATTTGCTGGCCTGATCGGCATCACTCCGCAAGTGCCCGGCATCTACGTTCTGAGAGGGTTCAGGCCGGCCCAAGGCTACTGCACCCTCTCCGACAACGTGTTATTCATGCCGACGGTCGACAGCATCACGGCCAACGGGACGTTGTGGACGGTAAATCCGATTGCATTCAGCGCGTCGGTATCGAATGGCGTCGATCCGAAAACCTACCTGTGGACTTTTGGCGACGGCAAGACGAGCACCGCGGCTGCGCCGACCTACTCCTACATCACGCCCGGCACCTTCAACGTGAATTTGACGATCACCGATGCGAACGGGCGGCAAGCTTCGCGCCAGCAATCCATCACGATCGTCGATAATCCCAACGTGCCGGGACAGCCAGGTCCCATCTCTTCGGAAATACTCTCGTGTAGCGGAAGCACGGCGAGAGTCTATTTCGAGTGGGCTCCCGGCGGTGGCCAACCCTCAAACTACTACCTGTACAAGATCAAGCCGTCATCGGCATCCACCTGGACGCAACTCTGGCTCACTCGCCCGATGCGAACGGAACCCAGCCTCTACAGGCAGCACTACGTCATCGAGGTGAGCGGTTGTATCTCGAACGCTGCGGCAACCTGTGGGCCGGTTCGGACGAGAGTACTGGCGGCGCCGATCTGCAATGGCGGAGGCCTTGGTTCGGGTCGCTAGCCCTCGGCACGGTGCGCGGCGAGAGTGTGCTCTTCGGTACTCTCGCCGCCTTTGACGAGTAGCTGGCAAGCGTCGTCGGCCATGCAAGCCCGAGTGTTGGCATGGTGCCTCTCTTTTTCCGACCGCGTCAGCCAATTGCCGTGCCTTGTGAAGCGATCAGATACAGACTACTGCCACAACGGTGTCAGGAGGCGCTCTTCAAAATGCATCCATCTTTCCGATGGAGCACGAATCGATGTACGTCCTATATCACTCTCCGTTTTCCCAACATGCCCGGCGCGTCGTCTCGCTGCTGGTGGAAGCCAAGCTCGACCATGACCTGCGCAATGTGGCGATGGATGCGGGAGAACACCGCTCATCTGAATACCTTCAGATCAATCCCAACCATCAGGTGCCGACCCTGATTGACGGCGACATCAAGATTCACGAATCGAACGCGATACTTCGATACCTCTGCACCAAACACGGATTGAGTGATTGGTACCCGACGGAACTGCGAGAAAGGGCCGCCGTGGAGCAGTGGTTAGACTGGAATCAATGTCGCCTCTCGCCCGCGGTGGTGGATATTGTTCTGAATGCCGTTTTCCTGGGCGCGGCGGGCGATCGAGCGGCGATCGAGCGAGGAACGAAGCGGCTTGAAGAACTGGAGCCAATCATCGAATCGGCGCTTACGGTACAACCGTACCTCGCCGGCACGCGGCCGACGATCGCTGATCTATCGCTGGCCTCCAGTGTTTTTCAGCTGACATTGGCTGACGTCACGCTGAATGGCGCAAGGACTCGGGAGTGGTTCGGACGGATTCAGGGCATAGACGGCTTTCGGCGTTCTCTGCCCGATGCATAGATGAATCGAGACATCAGTTACGCTTCGCGCCAAAGGGTACCTGGGTGCGAGGTTACAACGTGCGAAGGGCTGACCGTCTCTTTCGAATCATACAAATCCTTCGGCGTACTCGGCGCCCGGTAACCGCACGTGCTCTCGGCGAGGAGCTGGAGACGTCGGTGCGAAGCGTCTATCGGGATATCGCCGATCTTGTCGCTCAACACGTACCGATCCGTGGAGAGGCGGGAGTCGGCTACCTGTTGGCGCGCGAGTACGACATGCCGCCCTTGATGTTGACGCCAGACGAAATTGAGGCGGCGGTGTTGGGAGCCCAATGGGTTGTCGCTCGCGGCGATCCGGCGCTCGCGCGCAGCGCGGGCGATCTCATCGCCAAAATCGAGGCGGTTCTGCCGCGGCGCCTGCGTCACATCATTCTCGAGTCGACGGTGATCGCAGCGATCGAACACCCTGAGACTATCGATGCGTTGGATATGGCGAGAGTTCGGGTCTGGATTCGCGAGCGCAGGAAGCTGAAGTTGGAATACCAGGACGAACAGGGCCGTATCTCATTGCGCACGATCTGGCCCGTGGCGGCCGCATACTTTGAGAACGCCCGCTTGATCGCCGGGTGGTGCGAGACCCGGAAAGCCTTCCGGCATTTCCGCACCGACCGGATCAGGAACGCGGACTTTCTGCCGGATCGGATTCCGCGAACCGCGAAGGAGCTACTCGAGGAATGGCGAGCCTCCGAGCGAGCCTCGAATCGCGGTCGCTCCCGCTGAGCGCATGCAAGAGAGAGCTTCGCGGTCGACCCAGCTCATCCGCCGTTGGCTGCCGGAATCGCCCGGGCGGGATCCTGCATTGTCTTTATAAATGCTTTGGAGAACCCCGCACCCGATTCATAGCCGACGGCCGTGGCGATGTCGCTGGTGTGCCGCGGCGCCCGAGTTTCTCGACTACCACGACACCGAATGGGGTTTCCCCGTCGCTGATGATCACCGTCTTTTCGAGAAGCTGAGTCTGGAAGGATTTCAGTCGGGGCTCAGCTGGCGCACCATACTCACGAAGGGCGACAACTTTCGCGCACCGGGCGCGCGAAATAGTGAAGCGGGAAGGCTCGCTTACCGAATTCACCTGGCGTTATGCACCAATCAGCTACTGAATCAACTTGGCGGAACGCATCGCCGCAGCAAGATTCGCGACCTGCAATTCAACGCGCTTGATCTCGCGCACGATCGCGTTCTTCTGGATTTCCATCCAGAACCACACTTTGATCATGGTCGAGCCCGAGATCGCGAGCGCTGCGCCCGCGCCCCACATCAGCATGCCTCGAGGCTCTGTTTCCATCGTGAATTGCCAGGCGCAAGCGAGCGCGACGCCGAACAATATGAATCCGATGATCGAGCTCAGGATGTTCATCCAACGCATTCGTCCCTGAAAGGTTGCGATCAGGTCGCGATAGAGCGAGTCGTCAGCGTCAATTTGCGCCAGCAGGTCCCGGTCATCGGAAGACAGCGACTCCCGGATGCGTTCGTCTAGATTGCTCATGTCATTCTCCTAGATGGTTTTTAAGGGTGGTACGCGCGTGAAAGAGGCGCGATTTGACGGTGCCAACCGGTACGGCAAGCACCGTGGCGATTTCGTGGACGCTTAGATCCTCTCCGTAGAACAAGTGGACGACCGCGCGTTGTTCTTCGCTCAGCAGTGCGATCGCCGCGGAGAGATCGGCCCGCTGATCTGCTGCCTCGCTCTCGTTCGGTGTATCCGCGATCTCGAGTTCTCGCTGGGAGTGTTCAATCAACTTCCGGGAGCGTTGCATTTTGCGAATCGAGTCGACGGCCTTTCGATGTGCGATCGCGTAGATCCATGCTGGAAACTGCGACGAGTCCGCAAGCCGAGGCAGGGCACGAATCGCCGCGAGCCAGGTTTCCTGCACGATGTCGCGGGCAGTTTGTGAATTGCCCGTAGTGCGACTGACATATCGCACCAGCCGGGGCGTCCAGCGTCGCGCCAGTCGATCCATCGCGTCGCGAGAGCCGCCTTGGGCCAGTACGACGAGGTATCCGTCAATTGCGCGGTCCGGGTCGAGGGTCATGGGCGCAGCTTCCACATCTCTCTTTAAAGTCGCTGCAGCCCCCGCGCGGGTTCAACGGCGCGCTGGATAGTGCCTCAGACTGGGAATCCGCGGATTCGCGGCCTTAGAGTTCGAGTACACCCTTTGCCAGGGACTGTCTCTGGCGCATCTGTGCGGCGTCCATCAGCATCTTGCCGGCCCAACGATAGACGTTGTTTTCCTTTACCGTTCGACGCATCAACTTCATGCGCTCGCGGCGTTCGTCGCGACCCATCTGCATCGCGCTGCGCATGGCGGCGGCGGTCTCGGCGACGTCAAATGGGTTGACGAGCAAGGCCTCCGGCAGTTCGCGTGAGGCTCCGGCGAATGTGCTCAGGATCAGCACGCCATCCTGGTCATCGCGCGCGGCCACAAACTCCTTCGCCACGAGATTCATGCCGTCGTGCAGGCTGTTCACGATGCAAAAATCCGCCGCGCGGAACAGCTCGAATACTTCCCTCGGCTCCTGGTGATGGTCGATGAGAATGATCGGCTTCCAGTTCTCCGTTCCGAACTTCTCGTTGATCCGCGACGCTTCGCTCAGTGTCTGCGCCTGCAACGCCTGATAGGCGGGCAGCTTGCTGCGTGTGGGAGCGGCCACCTGCAAGAGCGTGATTCGGCCACGGGCGCCTCGATCCTTGTCGAGCAACGCCTCTAGTGCGAAAAACCGCTCGACGATGCCTTTGGTGAAATCCCAGCGCTCGACGCCAAGCCCGAGACACGCGTTGGAGCCAATGCCATATCGCGCTCGTACCGATTCACGCGATGTCTGGACGTCCGGCAAAGTCGCGAGCCAACGCGGTGGCCACTCGATGGAAATCGGATATGGCACCACGCGGCAGACACGACCACCGAGGGTCACGGTCATATGCTCGTGATCGATCTGACACTCCAGGAAGCGATCAACCGTCGCGAGAAAGTTCTGGCAGTGGTAACGCGTGTGAAAGCCCAGAATGTCGGCGGCAAGCATGTGTGTGAGGATCTGCTGCTTCCAAGGACAGACACCGAACGTCTCTGCATTCGGCCACGGGATGTGCCAGAACAGCGCGATCGTGGCTGCCGGCTTGCGCTCGCGCAGCAAGCGCGGCAGGAGCGCGAAGTGATAGTCCTGCACGAGTATCAGCGGATCCTTCGACTTCGACTCATTCGCCACGACATCCGCAAACTTTCGATTGACGGCCTGATACTGCTGCCAGTCCGATTCCCTAAAAGCCGGGCGGACATATGCCAGATGACACAGAGGCCAGACCCCTTCATTTGAGAAGCCGTAATAGAAGCCTTGTTCTTCTTCGGCGGTCAGCCAGACGCGGCGCAGTGAGTAGCTCGGATCTTCGGGCGGAACGCGAATTCGGTCGTGAGAGTCAACCACCTGCCTGTCCGCTGTGCCGCTGCCGTGTGCGATCCAGGTGCCAGAACAGGCACGCATGATGGGTTCCAGTGCCGTCACCATGCCGCTCGCCGGAACCTGCACCACGGGGCCGGACGGGCTCGCGTTGTGGATATACGGTTCGCGGTTCGAAACGATGAATACCTCCGGCGCGCCGAGATGATCGCGAACCACCTGCTGTAACGCCTGCGGTGTCCAGTTCTCGTGAAAATCGATCTCGAGTCGCTGCGTGGATTCGACTTCGCGCAGCACGCGGCGGATCTGCGTGAGAAGAGGCCGCGACCCGGGCTCCGAGCGCGCATCGTCCAGAAACCGCCGCCCGCGAATATCGCCTAACAATTCGTTGACCCAGCGCCGGATCAGCAGCCAGAACACGAATCCCAGGAACAGCGCGAGTACCGACGCTGCGACACCTGCTACGGCGAGCACATAGTTCCGCGCGGAGGACTGGCGGCGGTCGATGAAGCTCAGGTCGTGGACGATGAGCGCGGTGACCGGTCGGCCGTTTGCGCTGCCCATTGGGAACGAAGACACTTCGACCGATCCATCCAGCAGTTTCACAATGTTGCTGCCGCGCTCGCCGATGTCACGCCGCACGGAACATTTGATCTCTGCCGGAGTGCGGTCGGTCGTGAAGATCGCCTTCGAGTCGGCATCGCACAGGACGATCGCCATCAGGCGCTCGTCGGTGGTGATGCCGGCGAGATAGTTGGCCAAGCCCTTCTTGTCGCCGCGCTCGAGAAAGCCTGCGAGCGACTGTTCCATGGAGTTGGCGACGAGTTGCGCGCGCAGGTCCACATCGCTGCGAAACCATTGCGCGAGGATGCGGTCGACGTAAGGAACGCCAAAAAAGGCCAGGATGCTCACGGCGATGAGCGTGGGCACGGCAAACCTGATCAATATCGCGCGCATGACCGATTCGGCCTACCGGGCTGCGATACGCGGTTCGCTGCTACTGCGTGGTGCGATCACGCGCGGGCGCTGACTCGAGACCGCGGCGAGCTCACGCTACGGCGGGGGATGGTGGCCAATGGAGCGCGGGTCGGGGGCGGTGGCGCATCGGGAAGGAGGGCGAGCAACGCCGCAAGGCCGTCGGCCAGCTGCTGGAGATGCCGGGCGTTCAAGCCACGCACCGCCCGTTGCAGGGTCCCGACAGCGCGCCCGGAAGTAGCGCGCAGAATCTGCTGGCCATCGGCAGTGGGATGAATCTGAACGCTTCGTTGATCCCCCTCATGCCGGCGTCGCTCGATCCAGCCGCGCGCGACAAGCCCCTTCAAAACGTGGCTTACCGCGGGCCGCTGCATTCCGAGACGTGTGGCGAGCCGCGAAGCGGGAATACCCGGCTCCTCACCGATACACGCAAGAGCGCGATGCACCGTAATGGGCGCATCGGTCATTCGCTCGAGCTCGCGGTACAGGGTGCGCATGCGATCGACGAGCGCGCGCGCTGACAGCAATGCGTCGCGTTCGAGTACGCCTCGGGTTGTGAGGCCGGGTGTGCTGCGCACAAATCGTTTTCGCGGGGATGACATAAAACGGGCCGTTGCTTCGAATTGGCGGAGCCTAGCACCAGTGGGCGGCCGTGACACTATCAATGTGCCGAAATGGTTGTTAGCGCACAATAGTTGCGTACAATAAACTAAATGACTAGCACGCCAATAACATCGGACGAATCCGGACAGGTCACGCATCCAGCGTCTCCGCAGGCGCCATGGTGCCTGTTTCTTGATATCGACGGCACATTGTTAGACATCGCGCCGACCCCGGATGCCGTAAATGTCGACGCGGCGTTGCTCAATTTGCTGCGGCGTCTCGAACGCGCCTGCGACGGCGCGATTGCGCTGGTTACAGGTCGTCCGATCGCGGCCGTGGATGCTCTCTTCGCTCCGTTGCAGCTGCCCGTTGCCGGTGTGCACGGCTTCGAGCGCCGCAACGCGCAAGGACACTATTTCAGACCGGGCTTCGTCGGCGCGGGTCTCAGCTACTTGGGGTCCGAAGTGAAAGCGCTCGCGCAGTCATTGCATGGCGTTCTTCTGGAAGACAAAGGTTGCGCTTTCGCCGTTCACTACCGTCAGGCGCCAAATCTCGAAGAGACCATTCGTTTGCGTCTGGCGCGCCTGGTTTCTGCCGCACTGCCGGCCTTTGAATTGCTCGATGGCGATCATGTCGTTGAGAACAAGCCGGTCGAGCATGACAAGTCGACGGCCATCGAAGCGTTCATGCAGGAAGAGCCTTTCAGCGGGCGCACACCCGTGTTCATCGGGGACGACACGACTGACCTCGATGGATTCGCCGCGATGAAGCGCTTCAATGGGCTCGCAATCGCGGTGGGCTCGCGCATTCCCGGCGAGAGGCGCCTGGCGGAGCCGCGGGAGGTTCGCGCCTGGCTGGAAAGCCTCTTGGTTTCCTGATGGATTCCGGAAACGGAATTCCGGCACACGTGCTGCGGTTTCTGGAAGGAAACATCGACACCGTGGCGCAGCTTGAAACGCTGTCGATGATGAGCGAGGAGCCAGATCGCAGCTGGCTCATTGCGGACGTGGCGTTTCGCAATTACATCGCAGAGCAACGAGCAACGGACACGTTGAACGCGCTCCAGCGACGAGGATTGGTTTCCTCCGTCGAGTCGCCGCCCCGCTTTCGATTCGATCCGGCGACGGACGAAGTTCGCACGGTGGTTGCTGATCTTGCCCGTTGCTACAAGAAGAATTTGTCGCGCATCACCGAGCTCATTCACGCAAAGCCGTCCGCGTCGATAAAGGAATTCGCGCGCGCATTCGACCTGAAGAAGGACCGATAAATGATGCAACTTATCGTCAACGTACTCGGGACTCTGGTTGCCGGCCTGTGCGCCGTTCTTCTGCTCCGCGCGTATGACTCTGTGCGAAAGCGGCTCCTTCTGTGGGCCGGATTGTGTTTCGCCGGATTGGCTGCATCGAACGCATTGGTCGTGGCCGATCTGTTCGTTGTACCTGAGATCGACATGTATCGATGGCGTCTCGCCGTGGCGGCAACGGCGATGCTGCTTCTTGTCTACGGCCTGATTTTCGAGAGTGACCGGTCATGATCGAGGGATTTCTGCTCGGGGTGATAGTGACGTGTTCCTTCGTCGCAGCCGGATTTTTCGCGCGATTCTGGTTCGCGACGCGTGATCTGCTTTTCCTGGGATTCGCGGCAGCGTTCGCGCTGGAAGGGCTCAACCGAATGGCATTCCTGTTTCTCGACAGGCCTAATGCCGGAGACGAGTACATCTATGTCGTCCGCCTGCTGAGCTATCTGCTCATTCTTGCGGCAATAGCCAACAAGAATCGAACTAGGGACTAGAACTCAGAATGGAAATGCAGATGCCGGACTTGACACACACCAGCGCTGCTCTCGTCGCGCTCGCCGTATTCGCCGTCGCGTATGTTTTCGTCATAGCGGAGGAATTCACCCATCTGCGGAAATCCAAGCCCGTCGTGCTCGCCGCGGGCGTTCTCTGGCTGCTGGTTGCGCTGGCGTGGCAAAAGTCCGGACTGCATGGCGCGGATGAAGTGCTGCGCCACAATCTCGTCGAATACGGCGGGCTGCTGCTTTTCCTGCTGGCCGCGATGACCTTCGTGAACACGCTCGAAGAGCGGCACGTCTTCGTAGCGCTTCGCAGCGCGCTGGTGGCGCGTGGGCTTTCCTTTCGCGCGATGTTCTGGCTGACCGGCGCGATTACGTTCGTGCTCTCGCCGATTCTCGACAATCTCACGACTGCACTCGTGATGGGCGCGGTGGTACTCGCGGCCGCCCGGGGAATGCCGCGCTTCATCACGCCGGCCTGCATCAACATCGTCGTTGCAGCGAACGCGGGCGGCGCATTCAGCCCCTTCGGCGACATTACGACGTTGATGGTGTGGCAGAAGGGATTGGTCGGATTTTCGGAATTCTTCGCGCTCTTCATCCCGTCGCTCGTGAACTGGCTGATCCCCGCCTTTCTCATGAGCTTCACCATTCCGGTGGGACAGCCAACACCGGAAGATCAGCGCGCAAGGATCAGGTCCGGAGGAATAGGGGTGATCGTATTGTTCGCGCTCACGATTGCAGCCACGGTGGCGTTCCATCAGTACGCTCACCTCCCTCCGTTCCTCGGAATGATGACTGGCCTGGGCGCCTTGCAGATCTACGGCTATGTAATCCGTCGGCGTGAGTTGCGCAGCTTCACCATTCAGCCCAGAACGGCGCCACCTCCGGGGTTAAAACATGCGATCAAACCATTCGACATCTTCATCAGCGTGAAGCGAGTCGAATGGGACACGCTGCTGTTCTTCTATGGCGTCGTCCTTTGTGTGGGGGCTCTCGGCGCCTTCGGCTATCTCGCGCTGCTATCTCAGGCTTCCTATGCAACGCTCGGGGACACCTGGTCCAACATCGCTGTGGGGGTAGCTTCAGCGCTCATCGACAACATTCCTATCATGTATGCCGTGCTCACGATGAGTCCTGACATGTCGCACGGTCAGTGGCTGCTCGTTACGCTCACGGCCGGCGTCGGCGGGTCGCTCCTGTCGATCGGATCTGCCGCGGGGGTGGCCCTCATGGGCCAGGCTCGTGGCATCTACACATTCTTCGCGCACCTGAAATGGACGTGGGCGATTGCGTTGGGCTATGCGGCGTCGATCTACGCGCATTTCCTCATCAACGCCGGGAAATTCTGACGAGGGGCAAATCACGCAAAGGAGCGCCACAATGCCTGACTTGAGTTCGACTTTTTGGGGCGTGGAGTTGCGAACCTGGATCACCGGTGGCGCGATCGTGCTGCTGGTCGCGATCGCGCATTTGGGACTTGGGTGCTGGACGCGACGTCGGGCGCGCAAGCACCAGGACACGCCAGTCGCTGCGGGCGAGTCGGGGAAGGCGCGCTATTGGCTTGCGCGGGGTTTGAGTGATGCCGTGCCGCCCATCGCATTCATGCTGTGGCTGCACGGCCTGTATTTTGCGGCGTCGATGCTGCTCGCGGACTTCCCGCAAGCATCCTGGATCGAGCGCGGCATCATCGTTCTCAATTGGGTCCGTGGCGCGGGAACATTGTTAGGCCTCGCCTGGCTGCTGGCGCGCGTTGCCCGCACGCTCGAGGCGCTGCTGCGATCTCTGGCGAAGCGCACCGAAGCGGGCTGGGACGACGTATTGCTACCGTTCGCGGGAAAGGCGCTGCGGCTCATACTGCCAATGCTCGCGCTCATCCTCGGCACGCCCGCACTTGCCGTGTCCGAGGGCGCACAGCAGATCGTCCAGAACGCGGTGAGTCTGGCCCTGATCGGCACACATCTTCTTGGTCACCTTTCTGTAAGTGATCGAGCTCTCAGGACCGATGTAGAGACGGTTCGATGCTACGCTCGCAACGCGTGACAACGTTTTCAGTGGTTGCACTATGAAGACCAAGAAAGAAATCGTCGACAACTGGCTGCCCCGCTACACGGGTACGGCTGTGGAGGATTTCGGCGATTACATCCTGGTAACGAACTTCGGCAACTACGTGGAGATTTTCGCGCAACGTAACGGCACCGAGATCAAGGGCCGTGATCGCCCGATGCCGAACGCGACTGCCGACGGGATCACGATGATCAATTTCGGAATGGGAAGTGCTAACGCCGCAACTATCATGGATCTGCTGTCCGCTCGTGCGCCAAAAGCCGTATTGCTGTTGGGCAAGTGTGGCGGGCTCAAGAAAAAGGCAGGCATCGGCGACCTCGTGTTGCCGATCGCAGCAATTCGGGGCGAGGGTACCAGCGACGACTACCTGATGCCCGAGGTGCCGGCCTTGCCTGCGTTCAGTTTGCAACGTGCGGTATCCACGGTGATCCGCGATATGGGTCACGACTACTGGACCGGCACCGTCTACACGACCAATCGACGCGTTTGGGAACACGACGAGGAATTCAAGGAGTACCTCCGCCGCACTCGCGCAATGGCGATCGACATGGAGACTGCGACGATCTTCGCGACGGGTTTCGCCAATCGAATTCCGACAGGGGCGCTGATGCTCGTCAGTGACCAACCGATGGTACCGGAGGGAGTGAAGACTGAGGCCTCCGATCGGAAGGTCACCGACAGTTACGTGCAGCGGCACATTGAGATCGGGGTCGAAGCCCTGCGATTGATCCGGCGGCATGGCAAGAGCGTCAGACACTTGCGGTTCGAGGACGGACCAGGCGGCGATTAGCCAAACTGTCTCGTACGATCTCACGCACTTTCGCTGGCGCGGGTATCGACCTGCGCTACCGCCATAGTCGGAAGACGCTCCTTGAACCATCGTCGTTGCGAACACTGAGCCGCGCCAGCAGATTGTTCGCGACTACCGCGCAGCTGAGCAATCTCGACGAAGGAGCCCATCGTGAAGGGACCACGGTCTCCGCTCTCACTTTGCATCGGCGCACTGCTCGTCGCGGGCTCGCCGTGTAGCGACGGCCAGACCTCACCTGTTCCCCATCAGGCCGACCGCTCAACGAAGGTTCCGATCAACAGTCCCGACGACCGCTTCTTCCTCTACGAAGGCCCATCTCTGCACTCGGTGGGATTCGTGAGCAATTTCGTGCACGACACGCCCCGAGTCATTACCAGGTCGCCTTACTCCGCCGTGGGTACCACGGAGTCTTTCTCCACACTGGGAGACTGGGGCAAGCTTACCAACACCGTAAAGATTCGTTATCTCAGAGACGGGCAAGGACGCACTCGCGCGGAGCAGGACGAAGTGATCCGGATCGACGATCCTGTCGGCGGCCAGCGCTACATGCTTTTCCCACACGAGAAGAGCATGTTCGTGCTGCCGTTCGTGGATCCGGCCGGCGCTGTGGTTCAGCAACCGCTGGATCCGCCTCCACCTACTGAAGCCTCACTCCAACGCTTCCTGGAGGATTTCGGCGGAGACGCTGCGAGGGCGCCGGGGAAGCCGGTCGCAAAAACTCGTCCACTCGGAAAGAAAACCTTCGATGGCGTTTCTGCAGTTGGCGAACGGCGTACATACACGGTACCGGGCAAGAACGCACCGATCCGCATCGAGTCTGAACAGTGGTTCAGCCCCGAGCTCGGTGTGGTGGTGATGAACGCAATGAGCGTGTGGGTCAACCCCAAAGCCAATATGAAGGTGATCTATCGGCTGCAGATCATTCGAGGCGAGCCCGATCCGGCGCAGCTCCGCGTGCCCGAGGACTATACGGCGCGTGAGATGGATCGATGAATCAGGCTTCAGGTCGTCGCCACTAACATCTCCTCCGAATTGTTGGGAGGCGCAGACCATCAGCTCCAACTCAAATCATGCTTCCTGAACGGCGTCGAGCGGATGCGCTTGCCGGTTGCATAGTAGATAGCGTTCGCAACGGCGGGTGGGACCGGTGGGCCGGCCGGTTCGCCGAGTCCGCCCCATTTCGTACCGCCCGATAGAGCGAAGTGCACTTCGACCTGCGGCATTTGATTGATGCGTAGCAGCTTGTAAGTATCGAAATTGGTGTTCGTGAATCTCCCCGCCTTCAAATCGAGGCCGCCCATCCACGCGTGGGAAAGCTCCCAGGCCACGCAACCCTCGCATTGCTCGGTGGCGCCGAGCGGATTGATGACATGGCCGCTGTCGACCACGATCACGACTTTCTCCACGGTGAGCGCACCGGGACGACTGACTGACACGGTCGCACATGCGGCGGCGATCGTGCCGTGTGATTCGACGACTGCGACACCCATTCCCTTGCCCCTGGGCAAGTCGGTCCGAAACCCTGCTTTCTCTTTCAGGGTCTTGAGCACGAGCTGCCAATCGTCCAGTCCCTTGGTCATTTCAATGCGCCAGTCGAGTGGATTCCAGCCGCCCGCCTGGGCGACTTCATCGACAAACGATTCCGTCATGAAGCCGTGCTGATTGGCGCCAGGCGCACGATGCGTTGCAGTCGGAATATGCGTCTTGCCGTTGTGCCGCTCATGCAGTCGATTCGGTACTTTGTAGGGCATGTTGCCGATCGCATAGTCCGCGAATGCGGCGCCGATGCGGGGCGTACCACCCTGCGTGAACCACACCGAGCGCGTAAACCACGCCGTGGGCAGCCCGTTCTCGCCGAGTGCGGAACTGAATCTTGTGACCTGGGGCGGACGTTGCTTGTCGTGCGCGATGTCTTCCTCTCGCGACCAGATCACCTTCACCGGCCGTTTGAGCTGACGCGAAATCTCTGCGGCCTGACGAGTTACCGCGGTGGCGCCACCACCGCCGCCGCCGAAACCGCCACCCAGAAAAACCGTGTTGACGAACACATCCTTCGGATCGCGACCTGCCTGGTCGGCGGCCAGGGTCAAAGCGAGTGACTGATCCTGCGTCGGCGACCACACATCGACTCGAGAGTCAGACACGCTCACGGTTGCGTTGATCGGTTCCATACGCGCGTGTGTTTCCCACGGCCGATGGTACTCGGCTGTGACCACCTTGCCCGACGCGGCGATGAGGTCGAGCGTATTGTCGCCCGTCTTGTTGCCAACCTCGCCCGTCTGAGTGAGCAGCTTCTTCGCCTCTGCCCATTGGCTCTCGGTACTCACATCGACATTGGGGCCGAAGTCCCATTCGATGGGCATCAGATCCAGCGCGGTCTTCGCGCGATACCAGGAATCCGCGACGACGGCGACGCCGCTCTGCATGTCCGAATTCGCAGTCTTGCCAGGAACGGCCTTCAACTCAACCGCCGTGATGACGCCTGGGCGCTGCTTCACCGCTGCAAAATTGAAGCTCTTCAAATTGCCCCACGGAACGGGACAGCATTTCACCGCGGCATACACCATGCCGGGCAGACGTGTGTCGATTGCGAACGCAGCACTGCCGTCTACCTTTGTCGGAATATCGAGTCGCTGCTTTGACCGGCCCAGCAACCACCACTGAGCTGGCGTCTTGGTCGCTGGCTCCGTATCGAGCGTGATCTTCGCAGCGGCCGTCGCGAATTCGGCGTAGGTGCCCGAGCGCTTGCCGGCCTTCAATGTGCCGAGTTTCGCTTCGACAGCGGAGCGATCGACACCCCACGCCTGCGCTGCGGCCGCCTTGAGTCGCTCACGTGCCGACGCGCCCGCCTGCATGATGTGCGGATGTTGCTGCCGGACCAGCTGCGATCCGTGCGTGGTCATCACCTTGTATTCCTTGCCGCGGGTCACGTGCCGATTCGGATCGGCGAACACCGCCTGGATCTTCGACCAGTCGACGTTCAATTCCTCGGCGATCATCATGGACACCGAGGTCAGCGCACCTTGTCCCATTTCCGTATGCGGCACCCGGATCGTTACGATGCCGTCCTTGTCGATCGTGAGCCAGGCATTGATCTCCACGCCGTCGGTCGGCGTCTTCCACGGCTGCCCCTCGACGCGCGCGGCGAGCACACTCGGCACGTGGAAGCCGAGCAGCATGCCGCCGCCGGCCGCGACGGATGTCTGGATGAAAGCCCGACGAGAGAGTTCAACCTGTGTCATGGCGAGCTCCGTGAAGGCAGCAAGCGGATCGTAGCGCCGCGGTATTGGTCAGTCGAGGCGAGAGCGGGGGTTTGAATTGCTTGCGTCGACGGTGTTGGATTCTTGCTCGCCGACTGCGCTTCGTTCATCCTGTGCAAGCTCGCCGGGAGCACCCTGTCCGCGGAAATGGGCCAAGCCCACCGGTTTCCTGTGCCTACAACTCAACCTGACTTCCTGCCCAAGCGTGCGGACCAAGGGCGCCCATAGGAGGAAAGGTTATGACCACCGTATCCCGGGACCTGCCCGATCGGCCCCATCTCGATGTCCCGAAGCGCGAGGCCCGCGAGCTCCTCGATCTCTGGCGTAACGGCGATCGCGACGCGCTCGACCGCATCCGCCGCCGCCATCCCAAATTCGCCGATGCGGATGACGCGCGCGTTGCCGCGGGTCCGTTTCGCTTGAGCGACGCGCAATACGTCATCGCCGGCGAGTACGGCCTCGCGCACTGGACCGAGCTGAAGCAGCGCATCACCGCGGACAGCGTCGTCAAGGAGTTGATGGCCGCGATTCGTGCCGACGATCGCGCTGCCGCCGTTCGGCTTGTCCAAGCGCATCCGGAGGTACTTCATATCCCGCTGTGGGGCGGCAACTGGGGTCCGCCGATGAGCCACGCGGCGAACATAGGCCGGCTCGAGATCATCAAGGCGATGGCGGCGCTCGGTGCGCGCGACTTTCAGCACGCGTTCGATCGCGCAGTGCTTCAGGGACAAATCGAGTGCGCGCGTTGGCTCCTGGCCAACGGCGCGCGCATGGAGCCGGGCATAGTAATGGGCGCGTGCGAAACGCTCGATGCTGACGGCATCCGCTTCGCCGCGGAAAATAACGCGCCGTTCACGGATGCGCACGGCGATCGCCTCGCGCCGCTTGCGATGGTGCTCGAGACGTACGGCAGGCATCCCGAGGAGAAGCACGCGATTCTCGAGATCTTCGCGCAGCGCGGCTATCTACTTCCCGACACGCCGATGATGGCATTTCATCGCGGCGACCTCGCGCGGCTCGAGGAGCACTTGCGCCACAATCCGCGCTTGCTCGTGCGCCGGTTCACGATCGGCGAGATTTATCCGGCGGAATGCGGTTGCGGCAGGAGCGGGCCCGGTCTGCATTGGACACCTATTGATGGGGCAACGCTTCTGCACCTCGCGGTCGACTTCCGCGAGCAGGAGATGTTCGACTGGCTGCTCGCGCGTGGCGCGGACGTGAACGCGCGCGCCGCTGTCGATCGCGATGGCTTCGGCGGGCACACGCCGCTGTTCAATGCCATCGTTTGCGGAGTGGGGCATCGCGCGACGATGACGCGCGCGTTGCTCGAGCGCGGCGCCGCGAAGGATGCGCGCGCGAGCTTGCGCAAGTTTCTCGATTGGACCGAAGCCCCGCGTTGGCACGAAGCCCGCGACGTGACCGCGGCAGAGTGGGGGCGCGGGTTCCCCGATCAGGGTTGGGTGAACATGGAGGCGTTACACCTTCTCGAGTAGACCGCCCGGGCTTGCAACCCGCTAGCGCGGACATCAGCGATCCCCGCGACGCCAGGTCCAGCCATCCTCGGATGCCAGGTGCCGTACGTGTAGTAACCGCCCACCAGCGGCCAGGCCGTCCGCCACTAGCTAGTCGTCGCCTGCCCGATACTCATATACGCATACATACATACTAATCTGGAAAGTTGATTGCCTTAGTAAAAAGATGCTGATAGCGTTATCACGGGATCACGATTAGGGGTGCCTTTCCGATGCCCCGTCGTAGATGAAGGGGGTTCTCATGACTTCACGAGTATTTTTCCGTGCGTCCATGGTTGCGTTGGGCGTCTCAGCTGCACTTGGCGGCAATCAGGTTTGGGCACAGGGCGCCGATCCGGAGGCCTCCACCGAGGACATGGGCGTCATTACGGTGACGGGCTCGCGCACCATCACCGATAACGCCCAGTCGCCGACTCCACTCACCACGGTGGACATCGCCGAGCTCTTGCAAACGACACCGAGCGATACGGCCGACGCGCTGAACAAGCTCCCCACAATCCTGGGAGGCCGCACACCGCGCACACAGGGCAATGGCAGCACCAATAACGGCGGCAACACCTTGTCGCTGCGCAACTTCGGAGCTTCGCGCACGCTGGTGCTGTTGGACGGCCATCGCATCGCGCCGAACAACCAGGACGGCACGGTCAATATCGACGTGCTGCCATCGATGCTGATGCAGCGGGTCGACATTGTGACCGGCGGCGCCTCCGCGATTTACGGTTCGGACGCTGTCGCCGGCGTGGTCAACTACGTGCTGGACAAGGAATTCACCGGCCTGACAGTCAAGGCCGACTATGGCTTATCGGACTACGGCGATGGCGACCAGTATCAGGTCGGCGCGGCCTGGGGCACGGACCTGTTTTCTGATCGCGGACATTTCGAGGTGGCCGCACGCATTCGCCATCAGGACATGATCCCGATGAGCGAGCGCCCCTATGCCGAGGATGGGCAGGCGTGGTTGCTCACGGGTGCAGGCACCTTGGCCAACCCGTTCAGGAACACGCCCTACGGGCGCGTGATCACTCAGCCCATGCACGGCAACATCAATTGCGGCACCGCATGCACCCTCAATGGCTATACGTTCAACCAGCCTGGCATGGCGACCCCGCTGGTTCACGGCACACCGGTCCAGGGCAGCACCAGCCTCGAATCGGGCGGCGACGGTGGCTACGTGAAGTACGGCACCTTCCGTTCCGAAATCGAGATGAAGGATGTGTTCGCGCGCTTCGACGTAGACATTGGCGAGAGCGCCAACTGGTACGTGCAGGGATCCTGGGCGCAAGCTGAAAACGCATCTGACTGGATCAACTGGGTGGTAAGCACTTCGAACGGCCGACCCAGCGCGATCTTCGCCAACAATCCGTTCCTCGATCCGGCAACGCAGGCGTTGGTGGGAGCGAACGTCACATGCCCCGCAGCGGGCTGGCGCTGTCTTCCGGCCGTGCCGCCCACCTCGCCGCAGACGGGCAGTACGCCTCCGGTGCCTCCGAACACGCCCTACCTCTCGGTTCCGTCGTACATCTGGAACAACGTCGGCGGGGAACCCGCCAATGGCAACCCAAACCGCATGTACCGCACCCTCGGCGATCAGCAGTCGTGGAACGCGCAAACCGGCGCCACCGGTGAACTGGGTAGCTGGACTTGGGATGTGTATTACAACCACGGCAACAGCGAGCTGACGGTCACCAATCCCAACAACACGAGCAACGCCAAATACCTGGCGTCGCTCGATGCGGTGCTGGACGGCGG
>Ga0190271_10000491_pt1 | contig 20034 bp, 15 predicted proteins | sample Popmic356T_FD_133747 | JGI IMG/M metagenome (GOLD analysis project Ga0190271, IMG submission 133747) | Populus adjacent soil microbial communities from riparian zone of Weber River, Utah, USA - 356 T | ecosystem: Environmental > Terrestrial > Soil > Riparian zone | place: USA: Utah | collected...
TACAACGAGCAGGGCAAGCTCGTCGCGGAGCACTATCACTCGCTGGCCGATCGCGCCGCACTGTTCGCGCGCATGGAGTTCTATGTCAACGTGCTGTCGCTGATCTTCCAGGCGGTGGTGGTCACCTGGCTTACGCGGCGCGGCAGCGTGCTCCTCAGCCTCTCGGCGATGCCGGTGGTGATCGGTGGAAGTTTCGTGGCGATGGCACTGTATCCTTCGGCGACCATGTTTCTCGCCACCCAGGTGTTGCGGCGCGCCGCGGATTACGGACTCGGAAAGCCACCGCGCGAGATGCTGTTCACGGTCATCAATCCGGAGAGCAAGTTCAAGAGCAAGAGTCTCATCGACACGCTCCTGTACCGAGGCTCGGATGCCGTAGCGCAATGGCTCTATCTGCTGATCGCCGGCCTCACGCTTTCCGGTATCGCGTGGATGTGCGCGGGCATTTCTCTGGTGCTCATGTGGATCATGCGTGCGCTTGGCAGGGGATTTGAGAATCGCCAGCGTGCCCCTGATCCGGCCGCGACAGCGCCAGCGAAATGAACGCTTCCGCCTCGATGCTGCCGGCGCGGCGAATCGACGCCGCCGGCAAGCCGCACGTGCAATTGCGCCAGGTTTTCCGGCTTGCCGCGCCACTGATGGTCACCAACGCGGTGCAGGCGCTGCTCAACCTCACCGACCTGTGGTTCATCGGTCGCTTGTCCACGGACGCGGTGGCGGCGATGGGCGCTATCTACTGGATCATGACCTGCGCCATCCTGCTGTTCGGCGGCGTGGGGCTGGCGGTGCAGACTTTCGTGGCGCAGGCCTATGGCAGCCGGCGTGGTGCGCATGCCTCGCGCGCGTTGTGGAATGCGCTGTGGGCTTCGATCGCACTCGTGCCGCTGTTCCTCGGTCTGGCGTTCGCGGGGCCACTTCTGCTGCATCCCTTTGGTCTCGACCCGCACATCGAAGCGCTGGCGCTCGAATACTGGGGGCCGCGCATGGGCGGCGCGTTCATCGGTTCGATGGGATGGGCCGCAATGGGTTTTTTCAACGGCATATCCGCGGTGCGCTTCACCATGACCGTGGTCGTCGTCACCACTGTCGCGAACGCCATTTTCAACCAGATCTTCATGTTCGAACTCGGCATGGGCATGAAAGGCGCGGCCTGGGGTACGAACGTCGCGCAGCTCATCGGGGTGATGCTGGCGATGTTGCTGTTCCTGCGCGGCGAGGTGGGACGTCGCTATCGTTCCAGGCTCATGTGGCGCCCGCGCTGGCCGGTGATCCTTGCGCAGCTCAAGGTGGGTATGCCCATCGGCGTGATGTACGGTGCCGACGTGCTGGGCCTCGCGCTGTCACAGATGATGATTGCGCAGACTTCCGCCACCGGCGCCGCGGCCACCCAGATCGTCATGGCGCTCACCTCGATGGCCTACATGCCGACCATCGGGATCGCGCTCGCGGGTACGACGCTGGTCGGACAATCCATCGGAGCCGGCGATCGCGAATGGGCGAATCGCCTGGGGAACGTGATCATTGCCATGTGCGCGGCGCTGATGGCGTTGATTGCCATCCTGTTGCTGGTGGTGGGGCCATGGGTGCTGCCCTTGTTCGTGAGCAGTGGCGGACCGGCCGCGTCGGAAGTGGTGGCTCTCGGCCTGATCCTGTTGTGGCCGGCGGCCGCCTACCAGATCTTCGATGGGCTGTATTGCGGCGCGAGTTTCTGCCTGCGTGGTGCAGGCGACACCCAGGTTCCCGCGGCGACCGCGCTGTGCCTCTCCTGGTTCCTGTTCGTGCCGCTGGCGCACACCCTGATCTTCGCGCCCGGCGAGGGCTGGGTGGACGGCCTGCCACAGTACGGGCTCGGTGCCAAGGGCGGATGGCTGGCACTGATGATTTACTGCACGTTGTTAGGCTGCAGCATGCTCTGGCGCTGGAGGCACGGCGCTTGGCGCCGCGTCAAACTATAGACGGGGCGTTGCGGCCCCGCCTGATCGACGCGCGCTCGTCGCCGTGCTTATGATCCGGACATGACGGTCGTCCGCTACAAAGTCGAAAAGGGCATCGCGTGGCTCGCGATGAACAATCCACCGCTGAACGCCTTGTCGCACGCGCTGCGCTCGGAGCTCGTGAACGCGCTCCATCGCGCGGTCGCGGATCCGAAGGTGCGGGCCGTGGTGATCATCGGCAACGAACGCGCCTTCTCGAGCGGCGCGGATATCAAGGAGTTCGCCGGGGGCGCTTTTTATGCGGATCCCTTTCTTCCGGCGGTCGTGGATATCGTCGAGGGCGCCAGCAAGCCGGTGATCGCCGCCATCGGTGGCGCCTGCATGGGCGGGGGACTCGAGCTCGCCCTCGGCTGCCACTACCGCGTGGCGCGTGCTGACGCGAAGATCGCGTTTCCCGAGGTAAAACTCGGCCTGATTCCCGGCGCCGGCGGCACCCAGCGTTTCCCGCGCCTGGTGGGGCTCGAAGGGGCGCTCAACATGATCGTCTCCGGCGCTACGGTTCCGGCGTCGACCTTCAAGGGCAGCGCTCTATTCGATTCGATTGCCAAGGACTCGCTTGAAGACGCGGCGCGCGACTTCGCCTTGCAGCTCATCAAGGACGCAAAGCCGATCCGGCGCGTGCGCGATCTGCCCTGCAAGCATCCGCAGGCAGAAGCCTTCCTGCAGTTCGCCAGGACCAGCGTGGCCGCCGTGTCGCGTGGCATGAGCGCACCCGCGCGCGCGATCGAGGCCGTCGGTGCCGCCGTCACGCAGAACTTCGATGCGGGTAACGCCACGGAACGGAAAGTGTTCGGCGAGCTCATGTTCAGCGAGGAATCCAAGGCCTTGCGTCATGCGTTCTTCGCGGAACGTGCGGCGTCGAAAGTCGCGGGCCTCACCGACAAGACGCCACAACGCAAGATCGACTCTGTCGCGGTGGTGGGCGCCGGCACCATGGGTGGTGGCATCGCGATGAATTTCGCGAATGTCGGCATTCCCGTCACCATGCTCGAGGCCAGGCAGGAAGCGCTCGATCGCGGCGTGGCGGGCATCCGCAAGCAGTACGAAGGCGCCGTCGCCAAGGGAAAGCTTGCGCCCGAAGACGCAGCCTCACGCGCCGCGTTGATCACACCATCGCTCGACTACGCGGCCGCGGCCAACGCGGACCTGGTCATCGAGGCCGTGTTCGAAGATCTCGAAGTGAAGAAATCCGTGTTCCGGGCGCTCGATGGCGTCATGAAGCGCGGGGCCATTCTCGCCACCAACACTTCGACGCTGGACGTCGACCGCATTGCCGCCTTCACCAAACGTCCAGGCGATGTGCTGGGCATGCATTTTTTCAGCCCCGCCAACATCATGAAGCTGCTGGAAGTGGTGCGCGCGAAGAAGACGCGTCCCGACGTGCTCGCGACGGTCATGTCGCTCGCGAGGCGCATCGGGAAGACCGCGGTGGTGTCCGGCGTCTGCGATGGATTCATCGGCAATCGCATGATCAACCAGTACTCACAGCAGGCGTTGCTGCTGCTGGAGGAGGGCGCGTCACCCAGGCAGATTGACGCGGCCATCGAGAAGTTCGGCTTCGCGATGGGGCCATTTCGTATGTCGGATCTTGCGGGCAATGACATCAGTTGGCACATCCGCAAGCGCCACTATGCCGAACATCCGCGCCAGCGAAAGATGCGCATCGCCGATCGGGTCTGCGAACTCGGACGCTTCGGTCAGAAAACCGGCCTCGGGTGGTATCGCTACGAAGCCGGCAGGCGCGATGCGATCGCCGATCCGGTCGTCGACAAGATCATCAGCGAGGAACGAAAAGCATTGAAGATCGAACCGCGCAAGATTGCCGACGCGGAAATCGTCGACCGGCTGCTGTATGCGCTGGTGAACGAGGGCGCGCGCATCCTCGAGGAAGGTATTGCGCAACGCGCTTCCGACATCGACGTGGTGTACCTGGCCGGATACGGATTCCCGGTGCAGCGCGGCGGACCGATGTTCTACGCCGGACGCGTGGGACTGGGAGTAGTAGTCAGGCGCATGCAGGAGTTCGCTGCCAACGAACACGCCGATCCGGAATTCTGGAAGCCGGCAAGGCTCATCACGCAGCTCGCGGCCGCCGGAAAGTCCTTCGAGGACGCAGCGCCGGCAAGGAAGACGCCTTCAAGAGGGAGGAAGGGCCGTGGTTGAAGCTGTCATCGTTTCCACGGCGCGTACCGCATTGGCGAAGTCCTGGCGCGGCGCGTTCAATCTCACGCACGGCGCCACGCTTGGCGCGCACGTCGTCAAACATGCCATCGAACGCGCCGGCGTCGAGCCGGCGGCGATCGAAGACGTGCTCATGGGTTGCGCCAATCCCGAAGGCGCCACGGGATTCAACATCGCGCGCCAGATCGCGTTGCGCGCCGGATGCCCGGTCACCACCTCGGGCATGACCGTGAATCGCTACTGTTCCTCGGGACTGCAGACCATAGCGCTCGCCGCCCAGCGCATCGTGGCCGGCGAGGGCGATCTGTATGTCGCGGGCGGGGTGGAATCGATCTCCTGCGTGCAGAACGACCATCTCAACACCTTCATGGCGAAGGAGGCCTGGCTCGATCAGCACAAGCCAGAGATCTACTGGACGATGCTGCAGACCGCCGAGACGGTGGCGAGCCGCTACCGGATTTCGCGCGAGGCGCAGGATCGCTATGGTGTGCAGAGCCAGCAACGCGCCGCGGCGGCTCTGGCCGCCGGGAAGTTTGCCGATGAAATCGTCCCCATCGACGTCGTCATGGGCGCGGCGGATCGGGACACGGGGCGCCTCATGACCCGCAAGGTCACGCTGGCGGCAGACGAGGGCATCCGCCCCGACACTAACTACGAAGGCGTGTCGAAGATTCGTTCCGCCACACCGGGCGGTACCATCGCCGCGGGCAATGCCAGCCAGTTCTCCGACGGCGCGTCCGCTTGCGTCGTGATGAGCGCCACGCGTGCGGAGAAGCAGGGCCTGAAGCCACTGGGAATCTTTCGTGGATTCGCGGTCGCCGGCTGCGAACCGGATGAGATGGGCATCGGCCCGGTATTCGCCATTCCCAGGCTGCTGGAGCGGGCCGGGAAGAACATCGCCGACATCGACCTGTGGGAGCTCAATGAGGCGTTTGCCGTCCAGGTGCTCTACTGCGCCGAGAAGCTGGGGATTCCAAACGATCGGCTCAATGTGAATGGCGGCGCCATTGCTGTCGGCCACCCGTATGGCATGACGGGTGCCCGACTGGTAGGACACGCACTCATAGAAGGCAAGCGTCGCGGCGCGAAGCTCGTCGTGGTTACCATGTGCATCGGTGGCGGCATGGGTGCCGCGGGGCTGTTCGAGGTATGTTGAAAAACATCATCGGCATCATCATTGCGGTGGCGATCGGCGCCGTGGGCTACAGCTTCTGGACGCGCAAGGACGCCGAAGAAAGCCCGCTCAATGTGATGGTTACGCAAATGCGCACCCGCGCCATCATCGAACACGAGCGTAGCGTGACGGTCTGGTACAAGGCCTGCCCGGAAGTGCCCGGCATCAACCCCCAGGTCATGGTCATCTGGCCGGCCAAGCTCAATTACGAGCTCGATCTTGCCGAGACAAACCTGTCGTTGAGCGTGGATGGTGTGTTGCACGTGAGCACGCCGGCGATCCGCGGCGACGATCCGTCGGTGCCCTCCGAGGTCGGTGAGTACATGGCGCAGACTTCCTTCTGGACGCTCGACAGCGAGCAGGCCATCGTCATGCGCGAGATGCAGAAGGCCACGCCCCTGGCGCGTCATCTGACCGCCTATTTTCTTCGCAATGACGTGGGCTTGAGCGCGCACTTCAAGGAAGAACTGGAGACCTATCTCCGTGGCATTTCCGGCGCCCTCGGGGTCGTGGTCAAGAAGATCGAGATCGACATTCCGACTGTCGATGTGGCGATCCCTGCGCGTCCCGAGCTCGCCCTGTGTGATGGTTCGTTGGCGCTGGCGAATGGCGTGGGGTTTGCTCGCCGGCAGACGGATGGAACAGTGATCGGCATCTACCCCAGAAAGCCGGCCGCCCCGGTGCCCGCGACACCGTAAAACATTTCGCGCGGGCGCGGGGCTATGATCACGCACCCAACCTTTCGTCCCACTCAACGGAGATCCGACCATGGAAGCTGTGGATGTGCGTGGCAGATTTGTCTGGCACCAGTTGATGACTCGCGACGTGCCCGGTGCGAAGAAGTTCTACGCCAGACTGGTTGGCTGGAAGGCGTTGCCCTGGCCACTGGATCCCGCCTACACGGTTTGCCATTCCGATGCAGGTCCGGTCGCGGGCATCATGGAAATTCCTGCCGACCTGCCGGGGGAAGTTCCTTCCCACTGGCTGCAATACATCGGCACGCGTGACGTCGATGGATTGGCGGACGCCGCCGTGCGCGCCGGTGGTTCGATCGTCAAGCCGCCGAGCGACATGCAGGGAGCCGGGCGTTATGCCGTGCTCAAGGATCCGCAAGGCGCGGTATTCGCCATCATCGATCCGGAAAACGCCAAGCCCGAATCCAACGAAGTCCCACCGCTCGGTACTTTCTCCTGGCATGAACTTGCGACCAGCGACAACGAAGCGGCATTCGCGTTCTACAGCGGGTTGTTCGGCTGGGACGCGATCACCCGCATGGACATGGGGCCTGCCGGCATTTACCTGATCTTTGGCTCGAACGGCGTCCAGCGGGGTGGCATGTACATCAAGCCACCCGAGAATCCGGGCCCGCCGAGCTGGTTGCCGTACGCAAGCGTTCCAAACGCCGATGAAGGTTACGCGGTCGCATTGTCGATCGGCGCCAAGGGCACTGTGCCCCCGATGGACGTTCCGGACGGCGGCCGGATCGCGAACGTGCTCGATCCGTCGGGCGCCGCGTTCGCGGTTTACGACCAGCGATCCCGCGCACCGCAGGCTCAGCCTGCTGCGAAACCAAAAGCCGCGGCGACGGTCAAGGCAAGAGCGAAGCCAAAGTTGAAGTCCAGGCCGAAGAAATCCGCGCCGGCCCGGAAAAAGGCGCCGGCCAAAAAGAAGGTCGCGAAAAAGACTGCGAAGAAGAGACTGAAAAAACTCGTGAAGACGGCGGTGAGAAAGTATCAGGCGGCGAAGAAGAAATTCACGTCGCGGAAGAAATCGAAGGCCGTGAGGAGGAAGAAATGACTCGACGTCGAGACGTGATCAAGGCGGGCCTGGCGACGCTTGCGGCAACGCAGGCGCTTTCCGCGTGGTCCGCCGAGAAATCAAAGGACAAGGACAGGCCGAAGCCACCGCCGTCCGCGCCGCTCATGACGAAGGCGGTGCCTTCTACGGGCGAACGGCTCGCGGCCATAGGCGTCGGTACCAACAACTACAGCCCCACCACGGCGGATGAGCGCGCCGCGCGCCGCGAAGTGCTCGCCGGGCTCACGGCCGCGGGCGCGTCGATCATCGACACCGCGCCCGCGTATCGCCAGTCCGAGGAAGTGATCGGCGAGTTGCTGGCCGACATCGGCAACCGCAAGCAGGCCTTCATTGCCACCAAGGTGACGGCGCGCGATGGCAACCTGGCCGAAGGTGTGGCGATGATCGAAGAGTCGAAGCGCCGCCTCAAGACGGGCGTGCTCGACCTGGTGCAGATCCACAGCCTGCGGGGCGTCGACGTCCTGTTCCCGCACCTCTACGATCTCAAGAAGAAAGGAGAGATCCGTTACGTGGGCATCACCACCTCCGACGGAGGCCAGCACGATGCGATGGTCGAGCTCATCAATGCTCAGCCGCTCGACTTCATCCAGGTGGACTATTCGCTGGGCAATCGTGCGGCCGCCGACAAGGTTCTGCCCGCGGCGCTCGCCAAACGTGTGGGAGTGCTGATCAACCTGCCGTTCGGCGGGCGACGGGACGGCAACCTGTTCTCACGCGTCGCCGGGCGCGACCTGCCGGAATGGGCTGCGCAGATCGGCGCTACGACCTGGGGCCAGTTGTTCCTGAAATACGTCGTGTCGCATCCGGCCGTCACAGCGGCGATCCCGGGCATGACCAAGGTCGCGCACCTCGAAGACAACCTCGATGCATTGCGTGGCCGCATGCCCGACGCAGCGATGCGCGCGCGCATGGAGAAATACTGGGATCAGACTTTCGATTCCTGATCTTCAGCCGATGGCAAAAAAACGGCCGCGAGTGATCAGCTCGCGGCCGTTTTCATGAGCCTGTCGGCAAACTATTTCCCGATCGCGTAAGCGAGTCCTCCGGTGATCAGCGTGACCAGGTAGGGCTCGCTGTAGGATTCGGACGTGTGGCCGAGCCCGCTGTAGAACACGCGCCCGCCGCCATAGTCGTGGCACCAGACCAGCGGATTCGGATTCACGTCGGCTTCACCCTCGCCGATGGTCGCCGGATCCACGGTGACCAGCACCCGCATCGTCGGGTCGAAATCCTTGTAGTAGTACCACTCGTCATTGCGTTCGATCGTCTGCGGTAGTTTGGCGGTAGCCGGATGTTTGGCGTCGACCACCGTCTGCACGCCTTTCGGTGTGCCCTTGGGATGACGTTCGAAGTAACCGCCGATCATCTTTCCGTACCAGGGCCAGTGATAGTGCGAGTCGCCGGCGGCGTGCAGGGCGACGATGCCCTTGCCGTCCTTGAGGAAGCCCTGCAGCGCATCTCTCTTGGCGCCCACGAACCACTCGGTCTCCGGCTTCTTCGGATCAGTCGACGTGCTCACGAGCACGATGGCCTTGTAGGCCTTGAGTTTCTCCACGGTGAAGACTTCGGGATCTTCGGTGGCATCGACGGTGTAACCCGACTTCGTGGCCATCGCCTTCACTGCCTCGACGGCGGCGGGAATCGACTCGTGGCGATAGCCCGTGCTGCCCGAGTAGATCAGCACGTGCGCCTTGCTGGCGGCGGCGGATGGCAGCGAACAACCGAACGCTGCGAACGTGAGTGCGACTAGTCCGAGCAATGGTCGGCGTGAGTTCATGAATTCCCCTCTTGTGAACTATTTGTCGGCGGGCAGCGGCATGCCCTTGGTCAAAGTACGCAGGCGCAATACGCGATGGTTTGCGGTGATGAACAGGGTCGCACCGTCTTCACCGAACGCGACGTTTGCCGTCGGCACGCCGGTGAGGATGCGGCCGAGCAGGCTTCCGTCGGCCGAGTACACGAGCACGCCGCCCGGACCGGTGGCGAACACATTGCCTTGCACGTCGACCTTGAGGCCATCAGGTACTCCATCGCCTTTCTTGTACAGCGCCGCCGAATCGGCGAACACGCGACCTTTGTCGAGGCTGCCATCGGGTAACACGCCATAGGCTTTCCAGATCGGCGAGCTGGCGCGCGCGTTGGCCACGTACAAGGTTTTGTAGTCGGGCGAGAAGCCGAGCCCGTTCGGCGCTTCCAGGTCGGTGGCAACCGCGGTGATTTCCCCATCCTTGTTGACGCGGAACACGCCGTTGAATGGCAGCTCCTTGCCCGGGTCGTCGAATTGCTTTGGAAGCCCGAAAGGCGGATCGGTGAAATAGAGGTTGCCCTGCGCGTCGAACACCAGGTCGTTCGGGCTGTTGAGCTTCTTGCCGTGGTAGCTGACCGCCAGCGGAACCATGGTGCCGTCGGCTTCGCGCCGGGAGATGCGCCGGTCACCGTGCTGGCACAGGGTCAGGCGTCCCTGCAGGTCAAACGTAAGGCCATTGGAGCCGGGTTCATGACCCGTGAAGGGCGCCGCACCGGTATAGCCGCTGCGCTCCAGGAAGGTCGAGACACCCTTGTCCGCGTGCCATTGCATGATCACGTTCCGGGGAATGTCCGAGAAGAGCAGGGTCCGGGACTTCGCCGCCCAGAGTGGCCCCTCGGACCACTTGAGGTCGTCGGCGATCTTCTGAACCTTGGTGCCCGGGGCAATCAGCGCATCAAAGCGTTGGTCGAGCGATTCGAGCCGCGCATAGGGCGACTCAGCGGCACTGGCGTTCAAGATCGAAATCCCCCCGAGAAAACCCATCGCAAGCCATGCGAGGCGTCGCGAACTTCCCATTTCGAATCCCCCGCTGTATGTGCGCGCGAGGATGCGCGACGCGCGGGACACAGGCAACAGGGCAGGTCCTAACCCCTTGATTCGTGCCCCTCTCGGGAAACGCGCGCTCACCGCCGACATGGCTGTGCGTATCGCGACGCTGCAAGGACATCGTGACCGTGTTTGTCGAGGTGTCGTTGGCGGCACGCCCGACCAGCGTCATGCCCGTGAGTGTCTCTAATTCCAGCGCCCGTTCTTGAGCGCGAGCAACATCTTCAGGTTCGGGATGAGGTACACGACTGCCGCCACGCCGATCGTCGCCAGCAAGCCCCCCACGTGATTGGCGTCCACGACACGCATCATGCCCCAGGCCGCGAGGCCCATGCAGGCAGCGGTCCACGCGGGTTGCCACATCGTCCGCAGGATTTTTCCGAAGCCGATGTCGAGGCGCTTGTACATGTAACAGAGGCCCACGATCCACTGCGCGGCCATGCCGGCTGTGACCGTGATTGCGACACCTGCGAGACCGTAGTACAGCGCCGCGGGCACGATCAGCGGCAGCAGCACCGCGAGCCGCACTCCGGCCATGGTGAAAGCCACCTTCGGCTGGCCGATGCCCTCGAACAGATAGCCGGTGAACGCCGCCATCGAGCGGAACAGGCCGAACACGGCGAGCAACTGCAACGGTACGGTGGCTAACAACCACTTCTCGCCATAGACCACGCGCACCAGCGGCTCCGCGACCAGCACCAGGCCGAGCGAAGCCGGCAGCACTGCAAACATGACCAGCCCCAGCGTACGCAGATAGGCATTGCGCAGCGCGGGAATGTCGGACTGCAGCTTGCTGTACGCGGGCATCATGATGCCGGCCGCCACCTTCGCGAGCTGCGTGGTCGACATTGTGACGATCGCGTACGCCACGGTGTAGTAGCCGAGCTCGGCGTGCCCCAGCACTTTGCCGATCACCGCCGAATCGATTTCGGTGGCGGTGTACAGCAGGATCGACGAACCGGTGATGAACTTGCCGTAGCGCATGAGGTCGCGCGCGACCTCGCGGTCGAATTCGAAGCGCGGACGGCCCGGCACGAACACGTACGACAGCACCGCCCCGAGGATGGCGCTGATCAACTGGCCCGCGACCAGGGCCCACACGCTGCGCAGCCACCACGCGATCGCGATGGTCGCAATGGTGCCGACGATGTTGGACACCTGCGCCAGATAGGTAAGGCTGCGAAATTCGAGCTCGCGCTGCCGCGCGATGATGTTGATGTTGCGAAAGCCGCCGAGGATGAACACGCCGGCCAACACCTGGAGCATGAGCGGCAGCTCCGGTGATTCATAGAAGTCACCGACCCAGGGGGCCACGGCCGCGAGCAGCGCGGCCAGCAGGAAGCCGCGCACCACGAGCATCGTAAACGCGGTGTTGCAGGCCTTGTCGAAGTCCTGCTGACGCGCGATCAGCGCTTGCGCGACGCCGGGTCGCGTGAAGGTCTCGATGGCGCGCACCACGATCATTGCGAGGCCCATGACACCGAAGATGTCGGGAGTCAGGAGGCGCGCGAGCACTACCGACCGCACGAGGCCGAGCACCGAGAACCCCACTTCGGACAAACCCGCCCACATGCCGGAACGCAGCACGCGCGACTTGACCGATCCGCCCTCCGCAAACGCGAATCGGAGAGCCTTTTTCAGCCGACGGATCGGCACGCGAAATCGCTATAGGTCACGGGAAATAAAAAAGTTTTCTTTGTAGTCGAAGCGGCGGTTCGGGATGATACACAGTTCAACCCGGGCAACCAGTCAGCAGGACGGAAGTGGTGGATACCGATAAAGTGAAACGGCACGTGCTTTATGTGGAAGGCAACGCGGACGGAACTATCGGCGGCTCGTATTTCAGCCTCCTTTTTCTGGTCGCGGGGCTCGACCAGACGCGGTTTGCGCCGCTCGTGGTCTTCTCCACGGAGAACAGCCTCCTGCCTCGCTTCCGCGCCACCGGCGCGCGGACGCTCATCGTGCCCGGGATCGAGCGAGCGCGTGCTTCAGGGCCCCTGGGCCGACTCATCGCCAAGGCGCGGAAGTTCTACCATGGCTATTTCGTCGAGCCGCGCCGCCTGGCGCAGATCCTGCGCAGCGAACGCATCGATCTCGTGCACCTCAACAACAGCATCCGCTACAACCACGCCTGGATGCTCGCCGCACGCCTGGCGGGGGTGACGTGCATCACGCATGAACGCGGCCTCAGGCGCGGCTTCAAGACGCGCGAGCGGCGGCTGGCGCGCAAACTGGACGCGGTGATCTGTATCTCGAGCGCCGTGCATGAGAACTTTGTCGCGAGCGGGCTCGGCGACCTTCCGCTGGTCACCATCTTCAACGGACTCGATCCCGCGCAGATGCAGGGGACGCGCGCGCCCGCGGACGTGCGCGCCGAAATCGGCGTGGCGCCGGACACGCGCCTCATCGGCATCGTCGGCAACATCAAACCCTGGAAGGGTCAGGAGGTCGTGATTCGCGCCATGGCGCTGTTGCGCGAGGAGTTTCCCGAACTCGCCTGCGTGCTGATCGGTGACACCTCGCAGAGCGCAGCGGCATATCGTGAACAGATTGCGGCGCTGACTCGCGAGTTCGGCATCGCGTCACGCGTACACATCACCGGTTTTCGCAGCGACGTCGCGAACTACATCAACGCGCTCGACATCCAGGTTCACGCCTCGGTCCATCCGGAACCCTTCGGACGCGTGTTGCTCGAGGGCATGGCGCTGTCGAAACCGCTGGTGGCCAGCAATGGTGGCGCAGTGCCGGAGATCGTGGTGCACGAACACACCGGCCTGCTGTTCGAACCCGGCAATCCCACCGCGCTCGCCGCGGCCTTGCGCACGCTGCTCGCCGATCGGCCGCGCGCAGCGGCCATGGGTGCGGCGGGACGTGCGCGGCTGCTGGCGGAATTTTCCATCCGTCGCAACGTCGAGCTCACGCAGGCGCTCTACGAGCGCTTGTTGAACAAACAGGAACGCATGAACTCGTAGTCGGCGGCGAGAGTGGCGAAGCGTCCAGCGCCCGTGGGGGCGTCACCGCCCCGGGGGTCGCGTATCAGGCGACCGCCTCTTCCGGTAGCTAGTTGACGGGCTCGCGGGGCCGTCGGATTCGCTCATGGGAGCGATACCGAACTTGACACCAGCGCGGCCAAACCACACGCTACGAATGACACCGGTATCATCGCGACAAATCAGCGATTTTCCTGGTGGGGGAGTAACGGATCTTTTCGCCGCGTTCGTGGCGAGAAACGTTGCATGAAGCAATGAATGACGCAGGTTCGGGGCCCAGGACGGGCTCTTCTCTGGCTGCGTCTCAAATTCGGGGTGGATACATGAAACCAGCAATTGGATTTCTCGCGTTGGCGGGAATGTCGTGGTCGTTTGCGGCCATCGCGCAGCAGGTGGTCGACGAGCAACCAGGGGGAACGGGAGGGCTCGAGGAGGTCGTCGTCACTGGATTCCGCGGCAGCCTTGCAGGCGCGCTCGAAGTGAAGCGCAACGAGAGCGGAGTCGTCGATGTCATCATGGCTGAAGATGTGGCCAAGTTTCCCGACGCGAATCTGGCCGAATCCCTGCAGCGCCTGCCGGGCGTCGCGGTGGCTCGCGACGGCGGCGAAGGCCGCAGCATTTCGGTGCGCGGCCTGGGACCTGACTACACCCGCGTACGCTTGAACGGCCTGGAATCGCAGGCAACCTCGAACGGTTTCGAAGGCATCAATCGCACGCGCGGGTTCGATTTCAACGTGTTCGCTTCCGAACTCTTCAGCAGCCTGACCGTGCGCAAGACGCCGTCGGCGGAAACGGAAGAGGGGTCGCTCGGCGCCACCGTGGATCTGCAAACCGGCCGACCTTTCGACAGGCCCGGGACAAAGTTCGCGGTCTCGGCGAAAGCGAGCCACAACGATCTCAGTGAAGACAACGATCCGCGATTCGCCATGCTGGCGTCGAAGACGTTTCTCGACGACAAGTTCGGCTTGCTGTTCTCGGCCGCGTATTCGGAGAGCCACAAGATCAGCCAGGCGAGCCACAACCTCAACTGGGACCGCATGACCGAGAACGGTGGCTGGTGCGATCCGGCGAATGCGGCGGGCGTGTGCTTCAACGAATATCCCACCGGGATCACGTACGCGCAGCTGCGCTCGACGACCCTCTACCATCCGCGCATCCCGCGCCTCGCGCAGTTCGGCGTGGACAACGAGCGGCTCGGGATGACCGGCGCCGCGCAATGGAGGCCGGCTGACTCGACGACGATGACGCTCGACCTGTTGTACTCGAAGCACAACGGCCTGCGCACCGAGAACCTGTTGACGCCGATCGGCATCTTCCGCGCGCAGTCTCAGCAGGGAAAACCGGAAACCATCGTTCGCGATGCCGAGGTACGCGGCAACGACCTCATCTACGCACGCCTCGACAATGTCGATCTGCGCGCCGAACTGTCGATCTTCGATTTCAGCACGACTTTCGAGCAGGCCGGGTTCTCCGTCGAGCACGAATTCAACGATCGCTGGCGCGGCAACCTGCAGCTCGGGTACTCGGATTCGCAGTTCGTCGAGCCGCGCGAAACCACGCTGCAGGTGGACCGGCTCAATACCGATGGCTTCGTCTATGATTTCCGCGACAGCATGACGCGCCCGCGCATCGTGTGGGGCTTCGACACCACCGATCCTGCTAACTACTACTACGGGCCCGCGGTACCAGGATTCACCGGCGGATCCACGGGACCGGAGATCCGGCTGCGTCCGCAGGCGGTCCACAACACCATCGGACAGGCCGCCTTCGATCTGCAGTATTCGCTCAGCGACTCGTGGAAACTCAAGTCGGGCATCAACGTGCGCGAGTACACGTTCGACTCCGACGCGCAGCGTCTGACCAACGAGCGGAACATTCCGCCGCTGCCCACCGGCGTGACGGTCGCGAACCTCGTGCGGCAGTTCTCGGGATTCGAAGGATTCGGCGTGCCCGCCGAGACTGCGACCGCCTGGGTGGTGCCCGTCGAGCAGGCTTTCATCGATACGTTCGATATTTACAGCAACACCGGCGTCTTCCTGTTGCGCCGTGACGTGCCCTCGGCCCGCAGCAGCATCTACTCGATCGATGAGCGGGACAATGCGGCATACCTGCAAGCTGATTTCAATGTGACGCTCTTCGGTCTCGAAACTCGCGGCGACATCGGCGTGCGTTACGTACGTACCGAACAGGAGGCGGTGGGGTTTGCGGAGGCGGGCGCCAACACCGAGCAGTTGCACACCTCGCGCACCTATGACGACTGGCTGCCGGCATTCAACGTGGTTGCGGATGTAACCGACGAGGTGATGGTGCGACTGGCGGCATCAAAGGTGATGACGCGCCCGCCGCTCGCGCAATTGACCCCCGGCGGCGCGGTGAACGTAGCCGGAGGCACGCGCACCGTGACCCAGGGCAATCCGAATCTCGAGCCCATCAAGGCGGATGCCTTCGACGCGAGCGTGGAGTGGTACTTCAGGCCCGAGTCCCTGGTCTCGCTGAGCCTGTTCTACAAGGATGTGAAAACCTACATCGCCACGCTGCGCACCACGCAGCCCTTCAACACGCTGGGCATTCCTCCCAGTGTGCTGATCGGCACTGGTGTGCTGCCCACCGACGACTTCATCTACTCACGCCCGGTGAACAGCGACGGCGGACCCCTCGAAGGCTTCGAGCTCAACCTGCAGATGCCGCTGACCTTCCTGCCGGGGTTCCTCAAGGACTTCGGTGTGCTGGCCAACTACACGCACACGAGCTCGGACATCACGTACATCGTGAACCCGGCGCTGCCCGAAGGTGCCGCTGGCCGCACGGCGGTGCTACCGCTGATCAACCTTTCCAAGGAGACCGCCAATGCCACGCTGTACTACGCGAAGGCGGGATTCGAGGGCCGCGTGTCCGCGTCGTATCGGGATGACTATCTGCGCATCGTGCCGGGTCTCAACGGGCAGGATGCAGACGCGACCGAGGGCAGCACCTATATCGACGCCACGATGAGTTACGCGTTCAACGACAACTTCCAGGTGTCGTTCGAGGCGCAGAACCTCACCGATACGTTCGAGCATCTGTACAACGACACCACGGCGCAGCGAAACGAGTACTTCCGGAATTTCGGGCGGCAGTACACGCTGGGCGTGCGCTTCAGTTACTAGTCTGGCACTCGGGTCGGCGACGCCGTTCGCGGCGTCGCCGGTTTTCTCGGCGGATCATTTCTTGTTCGGCACGCCGAGGTGGTAGTCGTTCGCAAGCCTCCATTGACCATCCTTCATTTCGAACAGTCGAACCAGCCACAGACATCGATCGTCTTCGCAACGGTCGCGCGAGCAGCTCGCGAAGCCTTGGTGTTGGGCATCCCTGAACCACATCGTGGAGTGGATCGGCTTGCCGGGTGCGGGTGGCTCAAATCGAACCGTGCCGAATTTCTTGCGAAGCTTCCGCGCATCGTGCGAGAACCGTGATGCGCGGGACCAGTCGTGGTTGTTGGCGAAGCCGCGTTTGCAGAGGGCCACGGTGTCGGCGTCGGGACGCCGCAGAGCGCCACAGCCAGCCAGCAAGGAGGCGAGCAGCACCAGGACGACTAAAGGGAGCAAGGGGCGCATCGGAGCGGAGATTGTCTGCCAGAGCGGCGATCCGCGCTCCACGGCTGTGTATATAGGTATTCGAGATTACATAATATACATTATGCGTACTCAAGGATTTCTGCGGCCTGAGTTCCGGTCCTGAGACTCCGGGAACCCTTTACCCCTCCAATCACCACAGAATTGCACCAGCCACGTTGTGGTATCAGCAGGAATCGCCATGCACATGCATTCGCTCAATGCGACGGTCCCAAAGACCGTATTGCTGTCGCTGGCGATGTTGGGGGCGCCTCTCGCGCTGGCTGACACCGAGTACAACCCCGTGACCCGCCAACAGGCTTCGGAGGTCTTGGCGCGACCGGCAAGCACACTTTCGGTGATCGTAAAACTGCGCAGTGAAGCTGCTGGCGTCACTGCGAAGCTGTCGAACGGTGTCGATCGCACGGCGGCACTGGCCAAACGCACCGGCCTTGCGCTCAGTCTCAGACGCGAGATCTCGGACCGGTTGGTGGCCAGCAGCGTTGAACTGGGCGGCGGCAACGCTTCTGCGGCAATCGATCGCTTGCGAGCTGACCCGGCCGTCGAATACGTGGCCGTCGATCAACGGCGCTTTCCGCACGCCACCAATCCCAACGACACGTTGTTTGCGAACCAGTGGTATCTGAAGGACGCCGAGCCTTCGGCCGTGAATGCCATCGGGGCCTGGGATCGTGAATTGGGCTCCACGGGCGTGGTCATTGCGGTGCTCGATACGGGCGTGCTTTACGACCATCCGGATCTCGGCCGCGCCGACCGCGGCGGAAAGCTGCTGCCTGGATTCGACTTCGTCAGCCAGCAACACATGACCAATGACGGCGGTGGCCGCGACGCGAACCCGTCCGATCCCGGCGACTGGGTCGATTCGACCGACAAGGCCAACTCGGCCTTCACCAATTGCGACACGACCAGCAGTTCCTGGCACGGCACGCGCGTCGCCGGGATGATCGGCGCGCTGACTAACAATTCATCCGGCGTCGCCGGCCTCGACTGGAATTCGTTCATCCTCCCGGTTCGCGTGCTCGGCAAATGCGGCGGCATCGACAGCGACATCCTCGCCGGGATGCGTTGGGCGGCCGGTCTGCACGTGCCCGGCGTTGCTGACAATCCCACGCCGGCGCGCATCCTCAATGCGAGCCTGGGCAGCTCCGGCGCCTGCGAGCCGTCGTACCGCGATGTCATCGAAGAACTCACCGCCCGGAAGGTCCTGCTGGTGATCTCCGCGGGTAATGAAGGCACGGTGGTTTCATCGCCTGGCAACTGCCCTGGCGTCGCGGCAGTGGCAGCGATTCGCCATGCCGGCAGCAAGGTCGGATTCAGCAGTCTCGGTCCCGAAGTGACCATTGCGGCGCCCGGTGGCAACTGCGTGAACATCAATGGCGGGCCATGCCTGTTCTCGCTGGATACGACCTCTAACAACGGCAACACAGTCCCCGGCGCCCATTCCTTCACCGATCAGATCAACAGCAATCTCGGCACCAGTTTCTCGGCGCCCATCGTCTCCGGTATTGCAGGCCTGATGCTGTCGCGGAACGCGAACCTTTCGACCACGCAGCTGCTCGAGCGACTTCGCGAGGGCGCACGCTCCTTCCCCACTTCGGTTGCCGGCGAGCCGGGCCTCCAGGCCTGCCATGTGCCCGTCAACGCTCAGGATTTTCAGCTCGCGCAGTGTCTGTGCACCACTGACACCTGTGGTGCGGGCATGGCCAATGCCGCCAATTCACTCGAAGCCGCCGATCGGCCGATTGCGGCCGTGTCCCTGCCAGCGAACGTCGCTGCCGGACAGAACGCGACGCTGAACGCATCCGGTAGCGCCGCAGCCTGCGGGCGGACCATCACGAGTTATGCGTGGACCGTGGTGGCGCCACTCACCAATCCGCCGGCGATCGTGGGCGCGGATTCACCGACGGCAACGGTCATTGCACCGGCTTCCGGATCGATCACCCTGCGCGTCACGGTCACCGACAACCAGAACCGGACTGACATGGCCGAGGTTCGCGTCGAATCGAACAGCGCCAGCAGTGAAGCACCCACCTCGGCAGGAGCCACGCCCTGCGCGACACCCGTGACTTCGGGACCCACGCCCGTGGATACCACCCCCACTCCCACTCCCCCGCCGGTCCGGAACCCCACCGGTGGTGGAGGCGGAGGTGGCGGGTCTATCGAGCTCCTGACCCTCATCTTGCTAGGCGTCTTCTGGGTCAAGCGGGCTCGCCGCCGCCCGCTGCTGCATTTATTCCATTGCAATTGATAGGTGTCGCGCTATATTCGCGTCGTACGCCATTGACGGATCAGGGTCTCCGTTACAAAACAACTAAAGGCGTTACGTCAGGTTTGCGACGCAGAGAGGGACTAGCGCCGTTCACCGGGCGATAACGAAACAACCAATGTCGCGTGTTTACGATCGGCTCGAATCAGCCACGCTTTTGCTCGCCCGCGCCGGCGCCATCAAGGACCGCCTGAGCGGCGCCTGGCGTCAATGCCTTGCCAATATCGAACCCGACGACATACCACGAGAGTTGCGACTGCAATTCCTGGAGCTCAGCCGGGCGATGCAGCGCGAACGCCCGTTGCGCGGTGAAGACGCGGTGCGCGCGACCATTCGCAAGATGTCGAACGAGGAGGCGGAAAGCCAGGCGGCGCTCATCGTGCGCATGTTCTGCCGCATGAACCGTCAGCAGGAACTCGAGCTTTCGCTGCCGAACCCCACGAGCGCGGCGGTGGTTCAGCTGTTCGCCGCGGATGGCTAACTAGTCGAGCTTGAACTCGATCGTGTCCCAGCGATTGGATTCCTCGTGTCGGGCCTGGGCCTTGACGGCATCCACCAGCGCGCGCCCGTCCCAGTCGACGATCTGATCCGACAGTGAGGTGATTTCCTTGGGCAACACGGCGTTGGCGCCGAACGGGCGCATGAGGATCACCGGCTTGTCCGAAGCCTTGGCGAAATTGAGCTCGAACTGAAGCAGCTCACTGTTCTTGGCGTACAGGCTCGGGAGCGCAACGATGCACTCCGCCTGCGCCATCTGGCGGCGCAGTTCTTCACGGTCGGCTTCCTTGCCACCAGCCGGAGCCTTGTCGGGCGCCGACAGGTTCTTGTAGAAGAAGTTCCGGGCGCTCTCGAGATACTCGAATATCCGGAGATAGTCGTCGGATGTCTCCCACGCATGCGTGATGAACAATCGAATTGGATTGTTTTGTGACATGTCCACCGCCAAAGCTACGCCATGAGTGTAGTTTAGACGCCATGGTTGCGCGCCCTCTCCACTTTTGTGCGTCGCAACGTTAGCATCGATCCTCTTGCGCCTGCTTGTTTACAACATTCGCTACGCCACGGGCATTGGACCAGCCTTCCATTTGCCGTTCCCGGGCGCCGGCTACCTGCGATCAAACCGCAAGGTGCTGGATGGCATCACCA
>Ga0190271_10000492_pt1 | contig 20028 bp, 19 predicted proteins | sample Popmic356T_FD_133747 | JGI IMG/M metagenome (GOLD analysis project Ga0190271, IMG submission 133747) | Populus adjacent soil microbial communities from riparian zone of Weber River, Utah, USA - 356 T | ecosystem: Environmental > Terrestrial > Soil > Riparian zone | place: USA: Utah | collected...
GCGCCGAAAATGACTCCGGCGTCCAGCAGATCCGCATCGGCGACGACGCCCTCGTGCAAGCAGGCGACCGCCTCGTTGATGAGCGGCAGCAGGAGGCGATCGGCGAGGTCGTCATCGAAGGCGGCGCGCGTGCGATCCTTGATGGGCTTGCCGCGCGCGTCGTACGCATAAAAACCGCGCCCGGTTTTCACCCCGAGCTCGCCTTTCGCGACCTTGGCGCGCAGCAGCTCCGGGGGAGGGACCTTGAGCACACCGCTCAGAATCTCGGCAACGTGTAAAGCGACGTCGAGCCCGACACGGTCGGCGAGCTCGACGGGACCCATCGGCATGCCGAACGCTTTCGCCGCGGCGTCGATGCCCTCGAGGCTGTGACCGTCCGCGTGCGCATGCAAGGCCTCCAGCATGTACGGCGTCAACAGTCGGTTGACGACGAAGCCCGGAGAACTTCGGCACGGCAACGGCAGCTTGCCGATGCGCGTCACGAACGACATCGCGGCTAGCATCGTCTGCTCGGACGTTTGCTCACCGCGGATGACCTCGACGAGCGGCAGGCTCGCGACGGGGTTGAAGAAATGCAGCCCGACGAACCTGCCCGGTTGGCGGAGCGCGTCGGCGAGAGTCTCGAGCCGAAGACTCGAGGTGTTCGTCGCGATCAGCGCGGCGGACGGCAGACGCGGTTCCAGGTCCGCGAACACTGCCCGTTTTGCCTCGGCCTTCTCGATGATCGCTTCGATGACGAGATCTGCGGAACCGGCTTCTGCCGCCGCGAGGTCGACGCGCAGGCGTTGTGTCGCCGCTTCGGCCTCCCCGGGCGCGCGCAAGCGTTTGCGAAACAGGTCGCGCGCGCGCGCCAGCGCAGGCTCGACGTACTGCTGGGCACGATCCTGTAGCGTCACGTCGAGCCCCTTGAGGGCGCACCAAGCCGCAATGTCGCCGCCCATCGTGCCGGCGCCGACGACATGCACGCGCCGAACGCTGCCGTCTTTCGGCGCCAAGTTGCGCAGGCGCTCGCGCAAACCGAACACGTGCACCAAATTTCGGCATGTCTCCGTGACGAGCAGCTTGCCGATCGACACCGCTTCCGCACGCAGCGCGGCATCGCCGCGGGCGCCGTAACGCTCCCAAAGGTCGACGATGGCGTAGGGCGCGGGATAGTGGTCGCTCCGCGCGCGCTTGCGGATGCCGGCACGTGCTCGCGCGGCGAGCAACCGGCGCAACGGCATGCGATTCAGCGCCGCCAAGTACCACGGTGCGTGGCGTCGAGGAGGGCGGCGCGCGATCAGCTCCTTCGCCGTCGCGCGCAGCGCGTCGCGGGCGACGACTCGATCGACGAGGCCGGCCTTCAACGCCTCGTGCGGCGATAACGACCGCCCCGTCAGCATGAGATCGAGCGCGAGTGGCGGACCGAGCAGCTCGACGGCGCGCACGGAGCCGCCGAAGCCGGGGTGAATGCCGAGCTGCACTTCGGGTAGCCCGAGCGTCCTCTCGTAGGAGTCGACGGCGACGCGGTAGTCGCATGCCAGCGCAAGCTCCAGGCCGCCGCCGAGCGCAAAGCCGTCGATGGCGGCAACCGTCGGTGCGCCGAGAGCTGCGATGCGCCCGAGCAGCGATTGACCGCGAGCGGCCATCTCGGCGCCCTGCGTCGCATCCTGCAGATGCGCAAACTCGTTGACGTCGGCCCCGAGAATGAAGCCGCTGCGCTTGCCGGATTCGAAAACGAGCCCGCGCAGCGTCGTTGCGCGCAGGGACTCGAGCTCGCGCGCGAGCTCCTCGAGGACTTCGGACGACAGCGTGTTGGCCGTCGCGCCGGCCTTGTCGAGCGTCAGCCAACACACGCCATCGGCATCGACGGCCTTCCGCCAGTGCTTCGGCGCCGCGGCCGGAGCGCTCACGCTGCGGCCAGCCGTTTACCGTCGATCTCGAAGTCGCAGATCAGCGGAAGGTGGTCCGACAGCCGCACGGACGGAATCGCGAAGCTCGTCACGCGCACACCTTCGCCGTACAACACGAAATCGAGCTCCTTGCGCGGCGAGCGGCTCGGGTACGACGGCAGACTGGTCGTGTTTGCGCTCCGAAGCTTGCAGGCCTTCATGAACAGATAGATCTCGTGCTCGCCCCAGAACGTGTTGAAGTCGCCGGCGACGATGACCGGCTTGCGCGATGCCATGACGAGATCGTGCAGGTGCTGGAGCTGGGTGTGTCGATGGCGGAACTTCAACGAAAGGTGCACGAGGAAGATGGCGCACTCCTCGAGCTCGAGCTCGATGATGAGGCGTTTGATGCCCTTGTCGAAATAGTGAAATCGCTCGCCGTGCACGCGCGGCGCGGCAAGAAACGCGTTGCCTTGCTTTCGCAGGATCGGGAGCCGGTGGTTCAGGGAGCCGGCGCCGTACTTGCACTGATAGACGGAGTAATGGCCGAGGGCGCGCGCGATGACGTCGGCTTGGTTCACGCTCCGCGTCCTGATCGAGCCCGTGTCCACCTCGATGAGGCCCACGACGTCGGGATCTTGTGACTTGATGAAGTCCGTGATCCGTTGCAGATTGGTCCGATTGCCGATGAGATATCCCACGCCGGGCAACGGCCAATGCAACGCGGAGCCCAAGCCCAGGCCATAGCGAATGTTGTAGAGCAGCAGCCGCATCGTGCTCTTAGTCTACCGGACGCAGCGATCCGGGAAGTATCGAGAAAAGCCGGGCGCCGGAACGAGCGATCGGGGCGTGCTTCGTTGCAAACGCTGTGCAGCAGTAGTAGCGTCGAAGCCAATCGGCTTGGAACACGAGCGATGTCCGCGAAGAATCCGATTCGGCTTTACGTCACGCACGCATTTGCCAGCAACACCGACTACCACCGCGTCTTCGAGTACCTCGAGGCGCTGCCGAATTTCTTCTATCGAAACTGCAGCGTGCCGGATCATCTTCCGAGCGTGCCCGGCAGGGAAAGCTTGAAGGAGGAGTACCGCACGCAGATGAAGACGGCCGAGGTCGTCATCGTGCTGTGCTCGTTGTACATCGAGAACGAGTTCTGGACCACCTACCAGATGGACGTGGCGCAGGCGGCCAACCTGCCGCTCGTCGCGATCGAGCCGTTCGGCGTCACCGTCAAGGTGCCGGCCGAGGTCGCGAAAAGGGCTGCGGAGGTCGTCGGCTGGAACGAGCGTCTCATCATCGACGCCGTGCGCCGGCAAGCGCGCCACGAGGATACGGTGCGGTGGGATACGATCGAGTTCAAGCTTTGATCGGCACGCTGCTTGATGACGCCGCAGCCGATTGTCATCGCCCATCGCGGCGCTAGCGGTTACCTACCCGAGCACACGCTCGCAGCCAAGGCGCTGGCGCACGGGCTTGGCGCCGACTTTCTCGAGCAAGACGTGGTCGCCACGCGCGACTCACAACTCGTCGTTCTGCACGATCTCTACCTGGACGACGTCAGCGACGTGGCTCGGCATTTTCCCGGGCGTCATCGCGATGACGGCCGTCACTACGTCGTCGACTTCGATCTCGCCGAGCTGCGAACGCTGACGATCTTCGAGCGGCGCGCGCCCGGCACCTCTGCCGCCAAGTACCCGGCGCGATTTCCCGCCGGCACGGGGTTATTCGGCGTCGCAACGCTCGAGGAGGAACTCCAGCTGATCCAGGGCCTAAACCGCTCGACCGGCCGCACCGCGGGCATCTACCCGGAGATCAAGGATCCGGACTGGCACCGCCGGCACGGCATCGACCTCGCAAAGCTCCTGCTAGCGAGGTTGCGCGCTTTCGGCTATTCGAGCGCCGAGGATCCGGTATTCGTGCAGTGCTTCGACGCTGCCGAGCTCAAGCGGCTCAAGCACGAGCTCGGCTGTGAGCTGCGGCTCGTCCAGCTGGTTGGCCCCGAGCCCGACTACAGCGCTTTGTTGACGACGACGGGGTTACGTTCCATCTCCGCCTACGCCTGCGGTCTCGGGCCGCATTACTCCCAGCTCGTCGCGGAGGGAGATAGGGGCCGTCCGCGCCGCGCCGATCTTGCGCTGGGCGCCCGCGATGCCGGCCTGGCTCTGCACGCCTATACGTTCCGGCGTGACGCCTTACCGGCCTATGCGCGGACGCTCGAGGAGCTCCTCGAATTCTTTTGGATTGAGATCGCAGTCGACGGTGTGTTCTGCGACCATCCCGATGTCGCTGTGAGCGTTCGCGATTCCGCGCTCAAGGTTCAATGACTGCAATCGATCACGGTCTCGCGGCGCGTGGACAGCCGCTGTGAGACTGGCCTACAGTAAAGCGAGCAACGGAGGATGCCCCATGAGGCTTGGCGTCCTGGGTCTTAGCCTGCTGGCGGCGGTGGCCGCGTACGGGCAGAGAAACAGCAAGGACGACGCTGCGGCGGCGAAGCGCGCCTGCGGCGTCGAGGATTGTTTTTTCGAACGCGACGTCCGCGACTTCGAGGTCATCGATCAGACTCACTTGATCGTCTACACGGGCTCGCAACGTTGCCCGTTTCATGTCGAGCTGCGCGGCACGCTGTGCGACCTGACTTTCGCGCCCGAGCTCTACTTCAGCCGAACCAACGACATTTCGGACCGAGGGGTGCCGGTCGGAGGCGATGCGCTCGGCGGGCCGGCTGGCGACCCCTTCGGTGCTCTCGAAACCGCAAACCGCGCCAGTCGCCATCTTCGCATCTGTGCGAACGATCTCAGCGTTCAAGTGCACGGCGGTCGATTCACCGAGTCGGTTACCACTGGCGTCGAGACGGACCGCTTCGGTAATCCAATTGCCGATTGCCAAGTGACGACCGTCACCTCGATAACGGACGATCAGCTCGTCGAGATCCTCGTTGGACGCGGCGTCATCCCGCCGCTGCCGCCAATGGGCACCGGGGAGATCGAGGTCGGCGAACAAGACGAAGAAGAGGAAGAGGAAGAGTAGGGCGCCGCTTCCGGCACCCTCGCGCCTTCGGCGAGTGACTACGCGTTAGCGCGAGATCGTGCAGTTCGGGCGCTTACCCGCTTCTTGAGCCGCGTTGTAATTCACGAGCGCCGGCGACAGGTTCTTGATGAGAGCGTCGATACGGATCTGGTCGGGCGGATGCGTCGACAAGAACTCGGGCGGCTGCTCTCGGCCGAGCGACTGGTTGTAGGCGATCATGCCCTTCCAGAAATAGATCGCCGACCGGGGGTCGAAACCTGCTCTGGACATGTGCCCCAGTCCCACGACGTCCGATTCGATCTCTTGCTCGCGATAGAACGGCAACGCCAACGCGATGTGCAGGTATTCTCGGACCTGCACGCCGGTGGCCGCGGCGCCGATCATGCTCCAAACGTCCTGGCGCGCCGCGCGCTTCATTCGGTCCATCGTGTGGCCCAGCGTGGCGTGCGTTATTTCGTGACCGATGACCGCGGCCAAAGCGTCCTGCGTATCCGCGACTCTCAGAATGCCGTTGAACACCGAAATCTTGCCGTTCGGGTCCACCATGGCGTTGACCGTGTCTTCGTCGAACACGACGACTTCCCAGTCGAAGGCCTCCCGCTGCTCGGGCGGTAGCTCCGCGATGACGCGGTTGGCCACGCACTGAACGTAATTCGCGATGCGCGCATCGGGCTCGAGCGGCAGGTGGCGCTTCATTTGCAGCCATTCCATTCGAGCTTGTCGCTTGACCTCCTTTTCGGAAGCCAGGAATGCAGCTTGCGCCACGGTGCTGGTCAACAGGGCCGCTGCTGTCGCAATCGCTGTCCACTGAAGGCGCTTCATCGATTGTTCCTCGGCGATGAATCGTAGGCCGTTAGAGTCGGCTGCGGCTCTAACAGTTCGCCCAACGATAACATACGAGGTGTGCCGGGCGGCGTGAACGGCGCCGCGGCGTGGCCGGGGCTAGTCGGCGCCCCGCTGGGCGAGCCATTGCCCGTTGCGGCGCCCGAAGCCGAACAGGCTGGCATCGAGCTTCAACTGCAGGAAAAAGACGCCTTCCATCGAGGGGTCGTACGTCTTCGAGTTCGTCACGCGATCCACGACGGATTCCGGCATATAAGTCAGGTTCAGCGCGACCCGCTTGAAGCCGAAGGTGGCCGCGGGAAGAGCGCCTGGGAATGGCTTGTCGTGGTTGACGCCTTCGCGGGTCATCAGAAACGCAACGGCGCCTACGTCGACGTAGAAATTCTCCGACGAACCGATGTGGAAGCGACGCTTGAGGCCGCCGCCCGCCATATAGGACGGGTTATCCATGCTGTCCGTGAAGGCGTTGACCAGGGCGACCTTGATCCAAGGGCCCTTAGACGCGAATTCGCGCTCCAGGCCGAGACCCCAGTTATCCTCGTTCCAGTCGTGTTCGGCGTTCATGTGCACGGCGCGGCCGTTCAACACGACGTCCCAGTCCGACTGCGCATCGGCGGCCGGAGAAACCGAGATAAGCGCTACGGCGAGGCAGACAATCCATGTCGCGTGCTGCATGGACGCCATGGAGCAAGACACATGCCAGGTAATCGAAACAACGGGTTACCGAAAGGACCTGACGAATCTGTAAATGTCTTCGACGCCAGCCAAGGCCTTAGAGCGCATAATGTATATTATGTTACCTAAAGGATATCGAGCAGCCGCCTAACCGGGCGCCGCTTGCGCAACTGTCGGTCCCGGCTACAGTACCCCCTCCCAAGTACCCCTACGGCGTCCCATGGCCCCTTTGGTGCGCTTCGACGCCGTCTCCGTGACCTTCGGCGAGCAGCGCGTCCTGATCGACGCTGGGTTCTCCATCGAGCCTGGTGAGCGCGTCTGTTTGATCGGGCGCAACGGCGCGGGAAAGTCGACGACCCTGAGGCTGATCACCGGTGAGCAGGAACCCGATGACGGCGTCGTCGAAAAGTCCGCTCACCTGCGCTCGAGCCTGCTCGAGCAGAAGCTCGCGGACGAATCGGCCGAGCTCGTCCGCGACTACGTCGCCCGCGGCATGGCAGCTCAGCTCGAGCGCATCGCCCGGTTCGAGGCGCTGACCATGGCGAATCCACATGACCGGGCCAGGCTGCAAGAAATCGAGGCGCTGCAGCGTGAAATCGACGCCGCCGGCGGCTGGAACGTCGGCGTCCGGGTCGGTACCGTCATCAGCGAGCTCGGCTTGCCGGCCGAGCAACGCATGAGCGACCTGTCCGGCGGCTGGCGGCGCCGTGCGGCGCTCGCACGCGCGCTCGTCTCGAATCCCGAGCTGCTGCTGCTCGACGAGCCGACCAATCATCTCGACATCAGTACGATCGAGTGGCTCGAGGACGCGGTCGAAAATCATCCCGGCGCCGTTTTGTTCGTCACGCATGACCGCAGCTTCGTCGAGCGAGTGGCCACGCGCATCGTCGATATCGATCGCGGCCAGCTGCGCAGCTGGCCCGGCGGATTCACCGACTACCTCGTCAAGAAAGCGCAGAGCGACGAGGACGAGGATCGGCAGAACGCGCTGTTCGACAAGAAGCTCGCCGAGGAAGAGATCTGGGTTCGCAAGGGCGTCAAGGCGCGCCAAACCCGCAACGAGGGACGCGTGCGCGCACTCGAAGAGCTGCGTGACGTTCGCGCAGCGCGCATGAAACGTCCGCGCGCGGCGCGCGTTCAGATCAATGAGTCTGGTGAAGTTTCCGGGCGCAAGGTCATCGAGGTTCGCAACGTCTCGCACGGCTACGACGGTCGGCCGCTGCTGACGGACTTCTCGTTGCGCGTGATGCGCGGCGACCGGATCGGAATCATCGGCAACAACGGCGTCGGCAAGAGCACGCTGCTCAAGCTTCTGCTCGGCGAGCTCGCGCCGGATTCCGGGTCGGTGAAGCTCGGCACGAATCTCGAGGTCGCGTACTTCGACCAGCTGCGCCGCGAGCTCGACGGTAGCAAGACCGTCGCCGAGACTGTCGGCGAAGGCCGTGAGTACGTGACGATTCAGGGCCACAGGAAGCACGTCGTCACCTACCTCACGGATTTTCTGTTTCCCGCCAAGCGCGCCATGACGCCGATCGCGGCGTTATCGGGTGGCGAGAGGAACCGCGTGATTCTCGCGAAACTCTTCACGCGCCCTGCGAACCTGCTCGTGCTCGACGAGCCGACGAACGATCTAGACGTCGAGACGCTGGAGGCCCTCGAGGAGCGGTTGATCGCCTACGACGGCACGTTGCTCGTCGTGAGCCATGATCGCTATTTCCTCGATGCGATCGTCACGAGCACGCTCGTCTTCGAGGATGACGGCCACGTCCGCCGCCATGCCGGCGGCTACAGCGAATGGTTGAACCGCCACCGCGCGCTCGCCGTCGTCGACGAGCCGGCAGAAGGCGCCGCAACCGATGAGCGAGGCTCGCGCCCACGAGCGGCGCCGCGAAAGCTGTCGTACATGCTGCAACGCGAGCTCGACGCCCTACCCGATCTCATCGCACGGCTCGAGCAGAAAGTCGCCGAGATGCGCGCTGTGGTCAACGAACCTGCGTTTTATCAACGGCCGCACGGCGAGGTGCAGCAGGCGCTCGACGATCTGCACGCCGCGGAACGCGAAGTCGAAGCCTCCGTCGACCGGTGGGGGGAGCTCGAAGAGCAGGCTGCGGCCGCGGCCGGCAGCGACGCGAGCTAGTCGTCGCGCTCTCGCTCGTGGAGAAAATCGAGATTCGCGGCTACGCCCACGCCGCGATCGCGACCGAGATCGCCCGCTCGCTGCACGACACCGCGGCCGAAGCGATCGACGAGCGCGTCGATGGCCGCCTCGAGGCGCCGTTCTCGGTTACCCGCCGCGGGTAGAAGCTCGAGTTGCGGCTCCGGTGTCGAGGCCGCGCCGAGATCGTAGGCCGCGAGCCCGACGAGACGGAAAGGGCCGCTCTCCCCTATCTCGTCGAGCAGCGACGTCGCTTGCGTGAACAGCACTGCGCTTACGTCCGTGGGCTCGGCGAGCACCATCTGCCGAGTGAGCAAGCGAAAGTCCGTCGTCTTGAGCTTGATGCGTACGCCGCGGGCGAGCCGCTTCGATCTGCGCAGTCGCTCCGCGACCCTGTCGGCGGCGAGGCGCAAGTGCCCCACGATGTCGGAGCGCGCCGTGACGTCGACGTTCAACGTTCGCTCGGAGCCGATGCTGTGCGCTCGCCGAGACCCGACGACCTCGCGTGGATCGACGCCGTTGGCGAGCGAGAAGAAGCGCAGCCCAAGCGCACCCAACGGTCGTTCGAGCGCTGCCGGGTCGGACTTTGCGACCTGCCCGATGGTCTCGAAGCCCAAGGCACGCAGCCGCTCGGTCGTCTTCGGTCCCGCGCCCCACAGGCTCGACACGGGAAGCGGCGCGAGCCAGTCGCGCACCTCGAGCGGCGGCACGATCGTCAGGCCGTCGGGCTTGCGAAAGCCGCTCGCGACTTTCGCCACGTAGCGCGTGGCGGAGATCCCGACCGATGCCGTCAGCCCGCCCGTGCACTCGCGCACGGCCGACTTGATGCGCGTCCCGATCGAAGCGGGATCGCCGAAGAGCCGCGTGGCGCCCGTCATGTCGAGGAATGCTTCGTCGAGACTCAGGGGCTCCACGAGCGGCGAGAAGCTCGCGAACGCGTCCATGACGAGCTCCGAGATCTGCTGGTAGCGCTCGAATCGCGGCGGCACGATGAGCGCCTCTGGGCACAAACGCCGCGCCCGCTGCATCGGCATCGCGCTGCCGGCGCCGGAAGAACGAGCTTCGTAGCTCGCGGTGAGCACGACGCCACGCGCGCTGTCGGAGCCAACGAGCAAGGGCCGCCCACGCAGGCTCGGATCGTCGAGCTGCTCGACCGCAGCGTAGAACGCATCCATGTCGGCATGCACGATGATGCGCGGCCACTCCGTGCTCACGGCTGCATTTGCTCCAGCTCGTCGATCGATCGCGGCCAGTCCTTCTTCAGCAGCCGTGACAACGAGCGGTCGGCGAGCAAGCGGCCGTTCGTCTGGCAACGCGGACAATAGTTGGTCTCGTTGTCGGCATAGCGGATGCGCTGCACTTTGGTTTGGCACACGGGACAAGGCTTGCCGAACTTACCGTGAACGGCCATCTCGTCGTGAAAGGCGGTGACCTTGCTCGGGAACTCGCCGCGCGCCTTCTCGCGGAGCCGCGTGAGCCAGGCGCCGAGCACCTCGCGTGCCGCCGCAAGCAGACGCGCGGATTCCTCGGACGTCAAACGGCTCGTCAAAGTGACGGGCGACAAGCGCGCGCGGTGCAGGATCTCGTCCGAGTACGCGTTGCCGATGCCGCTGATCAGCCGCGGATCGGTCAGCGCTCGCTTCAAGGTGTGATTGCGGCGCTTCAGCGCTGCTTCGAACTCGCTTGCGCGCACGCTGTCGATCTCGATGCCGCCCCGCTCGTGTGCAGCGAGCCCTGCGCGGCCGCGAACGACGTGCAGCGACGCGCGCTTCTTCGTGCCCGCCTCCGTCAGCAGCAGAGTGCCGCTCTCGAAGCCGAGTGCGAGCGCCGCAGCCCTCGTGAACTTGGCGGGCCACTCCGCGCGCCACTGCAACCGGCCTGCGATCATGAGGTGCAGCACGAGCCAGAAATCGTTGTCGAAGCCGATCGCGATGCGCTTGCCGAGCCGCTCGAACGCGGCGACGGTTGCCCCGTGCGCGGCATCGAGCGGCGGGTCGACGCTGCGCAGCAGGAACGGTGAGAGGACGCGAGCTCGCTCTAGGCGCCGGCCGAGAATGCGCGCCCGCAACGCTTCGATGTAGAGCGTGATATCGGGCAGCTCGGGCATGCCCTCATTGGACCACCTGATCGATGACGAGCGCCACCGTGCCGGGGTCGCCCGGGCGAACGACCGCCTCGGCCTGCCAATCACCGGGTTGCGCTGTCGGTTGGCCGGAACGCGAGAGCCGCGCAACGACCGTGATCTCCGGGTACGCGGAGAGCGAGCGACCTTGAATCATGCTGTTCGCGTCGCTCAAGGAGAACTCTCCCGGCAGCGCGCTTGGCGGCCGCCGGATTACCGCGATCGGCGGCGTTCCCTCGGCCTCACGCGCAATGATGAAGAGTTGTGCAGCGGGTCCAAGCTCCGACAACGACAGTTCGGGAGCGAGCGTGACGCTGAGCTTGATCTCGGGCCCGGTCACCGGCGGGTCGCTTGCGAGCCCTTCGCCGCCGAGCGCCCCGAGCTGCGCTCTCACGGCTGCTGCGAGGTCCTCGGGCAAGTTCATGGCCAGCAACGTCGTCCAACGCTGGCGGGCTTCGTCGGCGCGGCCGAGCTCGAGGGCGACGTGTCCGCCGTACCAGAGCGCTTTCCACTCGGTGGGCCGCGAAGCGAGCACTTCCTCCACGAGGCGCCCCGCCTCGCCGCTCAGGCTCGCGCGCTCGGCAAGGATCTGCGATTCGGCGTACGCGAGCTTGAGCGCGTCGTCGGGCTCGCGCGCGAGTGCCCATGCGCGTTGATAAGCAGCGCGGCCCTCGTCATAACGGCCGAGCTGGATGTAGCTCGCCGCCAAGAGCCGCCAGCCTTCGAAATCGGTTGGGTTGCGCTCGAGATGCTGCGCGAGCTGCTCGAGCAACGCGGTCTCTTGGCTCACGCGTGTCGCGAGCTCCGGATCCCAGTTGGTGACATAGAAGTACAGCGCGATCGCCAGCGGCGCGATCAGCACGGAAGCGACAATGCCCGGGAGCGACCAGGGGCCGCCGCGTTTTCGATGGCGCCACACCGGCACGAGCAAGATCAGGATCGCGACCCCACAAAACAGAGCCGCGACGGTCAAGAAGGCGGCGGTCACGGCGGTAACTCCTCGTCGAGCGGCTGATTGACCCTGGCCGCGACGATTCGCCAAAACACCAGGCCGCCTAGGCCCAAGAGCACGAACGGCGCGGCCCAAATCGCCAGCGTCGTCGGCGTCAGGCGCGGCCTGTACAGCACGAACTCGCCGTAGCGCGACGCGAGGAACGTCTTGATCTCGTCGTCGGACGCACCCTCGGCGATGAGCCGCCGGACTTCGCGCCGCAGGTCCGCAGCCACGGGCGCATCGGACTCGGCGATGCTTTCGTTCTGGCACTTCGGACAGCGAATCTCGCGAATCAGCGCGCGATAGCGCTCGTTGAGCACGGGGTCGTCGAACCCTTCCTGCGCGTCGACGGCCAAAGCGCAGCCCGCGAACGCGAGCCACGACGACAGCAGCCATGTCAGCGTTCTCACGGGCCGCCGACCGCCGCCAAGAACGGGCAATCCGCCGGACCGCAGTGCTCCTCCAGCAGTGGCAGGAAATCGCGCTCCCATACCCCCCGCGTCAGCGGGGAAATGTGCTTGTACAGGACCGTGCCGTCGCTGCCGACCAAGAACGTCTCCGGCGCTCCTGTCACGCCCCACTCGATCGCCGCGATGCCGTCGGGATCGAACCCCGAGGTGACGTACGGATCTCCGAGCCGGGACAGCCACTCGATCGCGGCCGCTCGATCATCCTTCACATTCAGTCCGTAGATCGGCAAGCCGGCTCGCGCGAGCTCGACGAGGAATGCGTGCTCGTGACGGCATTCGACGCACCACGTTCCCCAGACATTGACGAGCGACACGCGGCCGGCCAACGTCTGCGTGCTCAGTAAGTCGTCCGGATCGGTGACGCTCGGCAAGGAGAACGTCGGCACCGGTTTGCCGAGCAGCGCCGATGGGACGTGGTTGGGGTTGATGGTCAAACCAACGCCGAACAAGGCTGCGATGCCGACGAAGATCGCCAGCGGAAGCACGTAGCGCCACATGACTACGCGGCCCCCGGCGCGGGCTGCGCGGTTGCATGCTCCGTCTTACGCACGGCGACTCGATAGCGCCGGTCAGTGACGGCCACGAGTCCGCCGAGCGCCATGAGACCCGAGCCGAGCCAGAGCAAACCGATCAACGGTTTGACGCGCAGACGAACGCTCCACGCGTTGTCGCCGAGCGGCTCGCCGAGTGCCACGAACACGTCGCGCAGCACGGTCGAGTCGATGGCCGCTTCCGTCATCGGTTGCTGCTGGACTTGATAGACGCGAACTTGCGGCTTCAACACCGCGAGGAGCTCGCCCTCGTCGCGCAACTCGAACTCGCCTTCGTCGGCGACGAAGTTCGGACCCGGGACACTTCTCACGCCGTTGAACACGAACTCGTAGCCGCCGGCCTCGATCCTGTCGCCGGGCCGCGCGGCGAAGTCACGCTCGAAGTTGTAGGCGGACGTGACGGTCGCCCCGAGCATGAAAACGCCGACGCCGAAGTGCGCGAGGCACATACCGACCTGCCCGCGCGTCAGCGGAGCGCCCGTGCGCTGCACGAGCCGGCGCACCGGATCCAGCAACGAGCTCGCGCACACCCAGAGCGCGATCGAGACCGCCAGCACAGTGAGCACCGACGCCGCGTCGAAGAAGACGAACGGCGCCACGACGCCGATGGCGACGGCGACGATTGCGGGTACGCGCACGCGGCGCAGCAAAGCGTCCCCCGGCATCGTGCGCCACGCGGTGTGCATGCCGACGCCGATCAATGCGACGAGAGGAACCGCCGGCACCAGGAATACCAGATTGAAATATGGTGGCCCGACGGAGATCTTGCCGAGCCCGATCGCTTCGACGATCAGCGGCGCAAGCGTCCCGAACAGCACGAGGCCGGCCGCGACCACGAGGAGGATGTTGTTGGCGAGCAGGAAGGCCTCGCGCGACACGAGCTTGAAGCCACCTTCGGCCTCGAAGTTTCGCGCCCGCAACGCGAACAGAAGCAACGAGCCGCCGGAGAAAATGGCCAACAAGCCCAGAATGAACAGCCCGCGCGTCGGGTCCGATGCGAATGCATGCACGGAGATCAGGACCCCGGCGCGCGTCAGGAACGTCCCGAGCAAGCTCAGCGAGAACGCGGCGATCGCGAGCAACACGGTCCAGCTCTTGAAAATCCCGCGCCGCTCGGTCACGGCCAACGAATGTATCAACGCCGTCGCCATGAGCCATGGCATGAACGAAGAATTCTCGACGGGATCCCAGAACCACCAACCGCCCCAGCCGAGCTCGTAGTACGCCCACCAGCTGCCGAGCGTGATGCCGACCGTCAGGAAGAGCCAAGCGACGACAGTCCAAGGCCGCGTCCATCGTGCCCAGTCCTTGTCGAGACGGCCCGTCAGCAGCGCGGCGACGGCGAAGGCGAATGGCACGGCCATGCCGACATAACCCACGTAGAGAGTGGGCGGATGGAAGATCATGCCCGGATCCTGCAGCAACGGATTCAGATCGTTGCCGTCGGCAGGCGCCGGAATGAGCCGCGTGAACGGGTTCGAGGTGATGAACGCGAACGCGATCACGCCGGCGCTGACGATACCGAGCACGCCGAGCACGCGGCTCGCGAACTCCTGCGGCTGTGAGCGGCTGCCGGCGGCGACCGCCATGGTCCAGACGGCCAGCACCGCGATCCACAGCAGCATCGAGCCCTCGTGTCCGCCCCACGCCGCAGTCGCCTTGTAAAAGACCGGCAGCGCCGAGTTCGAATGCTCCGCGACGAACAGGACGCTGAAATCGTCGTTCAAGAAAGCGTACTCGAGCGCGCCGAAGGCGATCGCCACGAACACGAACTGGCCCGCCGCCGCGGGACGCGCCAGAGCCATCCAGTCGGCGCGGCCGAGCGCGGCGCCGACGATCGGCACAGTGCCTTGCACGAGCGCGAGGCACAGCGCGAGCGCGAGCGCGAGTTGGCCGAATTCCGGGATCATCGACCCTGGGCCTCACGCGCCGCTTCGAGCGCTTCGGCAACCTCGGGCGGCATGTAGTTCTCGTCGTGCTTGGCCAAGACTTCCTCGCCGATGAACTCGCCGTCGTCGTTCAAACGGCCTATGACGACTGCACCGGCGCCCTCACGAAACAGATCGGGAAGCACGCGGCTGTATTTGACGGGGACCGAATGCACGTTGTCCGTCACGACGAAGCTGACGTTCAACGTGCCGGGCTCGCGCTTCAGGCTGCCGGCTAGGACCATGCCGCCGAGCCTGAAGGTGCGCTTCGGCGCTTCGCCGGCCGCGATTTGCGTGGGACTGAAGAAGTACAGGAGGTTCTCTTGGAGCGCCCGGTATGTCAGGAAACCGGCGAGAGTGATGCCGGCGAGCACCACGACAATGAACAGTTTTCGTTGCGTTCTCGACGTCATTGCAGCCGCCGCACCGTAGGTTGTTTCCGCGGAACTTCAGCCTGATTCGCGAGCTCTCGAGCTCGCTGTAACGCGGCCAGGAGCTTTGCGCGCGCGAGCCACGCGTTGAGGATCAACACGGCCAGTGTAATGCCGTAGGCAGACCAAACGTAAGCGCCGTGCCCGTTCATCGAGAAGAATTCGCTCATCGCGCGCCCTCAGCCACGAGCTCGCGGATCCAGCGTGCGTCACCTTCGCGCTCGACGATCTCGGCCTGTAGCCGCCGCAGGAGCAGCCAATAGAACGTCAGCGTGAACGCAGCGAACATAATCAAGAAGGGAATCAGCATGTCGGTCGTCATCGCCGGCCCACCTTCGCTCAGGAGCGTCGATGTCTGATGGAGCGAATTCCACCACTCGACGGAGTAATGAACGATGGGGACATTCACCACGCCGACGACGGCAAGGATCGCCGTCACGCGATCCGCCTTGTCGCGCTCGTCGAAAGCTCCGCGCAACGCGAGATAGCCCAAGAACAAGAACAGCAGCAGCGCCTCGAACATGATGCGTGGATCACCCCATTGCCAATAGGTTCCCCACGTAGGCCGCCCCCAAACCGCCCCCGTGAACAACGCGCAGAACGTGAACCACGCGCCTATCGGGGCCGCACTGACGGCTACCGCGTGCGCAATCTTCAAGCGCCAGACGTAGCCAACTCCTGCGGCGACCGCCATCACGACATACGCCATCATTCCGATGTAGGCCGTTTGCGGATGTATGTAGAGGATGCGTGCTGACTCGCCCTGCTGATAATCCGGCGGAGCGATCACGAGCCCCCAGAACCCGCCGACGGCGAGCAGCAAGATGCCGAGTCCGCCCAGCCACGGGCAAAGACGCTCGGCCAAACGGTAGACGTATGGCGGCGAGCCGAGCTGATGGAACCAACGCGGTAGCTTCATCTGCGTTTCCTATTCGAGCCCCACCTTGACGGCGGCCGCTATCGCGAGCGGCCCGAGCGACACGGCGAGCGCCGCGAGCGCAGCCAAGAGTAGCAGGGGCGCCGCCGTGGGCTCGCCGTTGACGCTGAGATCGGTCGCGCGAGTCCCGAAGATCAACAACGGTCCCGTCAGCGGCAACACGAGCAACCCGACGATCGATCCTCCGCGGCGCAAGCTCACGGTGAGCGCCGCACCGAGAGCCACGAGGACGCTCAGCGTCGGCGTTGCCAGCAGCAAGGCGAGCGCCAGCGTCGGCAAGGCTGCGAACGGAATGTTGAACGACAACGCAGACAGCGGCACGAGACAGATCAGCGGCACGAGCGTCACGAGCGTGTGCGCCGTCACCTTCGCGAGCACCGTGATCGTCAGAGGTGCCGGGCTCAGCAGAAGTTGCTCGAGGCTGCCGTCGTCGGCGTCGCCGCGAAACAACCCGTCCAGCGCGAGCAGCGACGATAGTAGTGCCGCAACCCACAGCACGCCGACACCGACGTCGCGCAGCTGCGATGCGGTCGGCGACAGCGCCAACGGAAACAGCGTCACGACGATGACGAAGAAGATCAACGGGTGACCGAGCTCGCTCCAGCGACGGAAAGCGACGCGCAGGTCGCGCGCGAGCACTGCTTTGAAGGCTCCCATCACAGCTCGATCACCAGTGCGCCGCGCATCGCCAGCTCGTCGGGCTGGTGGGTTGCGATCACGGCGAGCCCTCCACTCGCGAGGTGGCGACGCGTCCATTCGACGAGTAGCGCGCGGCCCTCGCCGTCGAGATTCGTCGTAGGCTCGTCCAGCAACCAAAGTTTGGCTCCCTGAAGCTTCAACATCGCGAGCGCCGTGCGACGGCGTTGACCCGCAGACAAGTGGCGCGCACGCATATGAGCGACCTTGTCGAGCTTGAGTTCCTCGAGGACGTCGTCGAACCTCGATTCGCGGCCCCAAAGGGTTGCGTGAAAACGAAGGTTCTCGGCAACCGTCAGATCGCGTTTCAGAGCTTCCACGTGGCCACGATAAGCGATCTCGCCGCGCTGCTCGCTCGCGAGCTCGCTGATCGCAACGTCTTTCCAAGTGATGCTGCCCCTCGTCGGGAGGCCGAGGCCCGCGAGAATTCGCAGCAACGTCGTCTTGCCCGACCCATTCGCGCCGACCAAGAGCGCGAGCTGCTCTGCGCCGAGGTCGAAGTGCAGCTGCTCGAAGAGGCATCGGTCGCCGCGCCATACGGCGAGCTCCCGTCCCTTCAGCAACACGCGGTCCGTCATGAACAGGAGGCTCAAACCCGTAGAGCCGCGGATTGTGCCCGAGACGCTCGTTTTTGCAACCGACGACGTCCATTTTTGTCTTTGTAGAACAAAGAGCTAAAAGCGTTTTCGCCGGCACGATCTCAGGTATGGGTGGCCGTGCGAACCCAGCTTCTGGAGCAGAAACCTCCATCAATCCAGCCGTTTACATAACATTCCTGTTGGCATAGACTCCGTACCAGCCGTCATAAGAACAGTTACGAATCCTCGATAACTATTTGTAAAAAGAAGGAAAACGGCTGATGGGAGAAACGCAGAGGCTGGTCTCTCCCGCGAGAGTGTTCGCGCGACCAACGGCGGACGAAATTTGGCTCGGGGCGTCCCAACGGGAGGCCCTGAGCCAGCTTTGTTCTCCCGCGCAGGTTCGCGTGCTCGTGGGACCTCCGTCGAGCGGCAAGACCACGCTCCTGGCGCACTTGGGCACGCAGCTCTACCCGGGCGCCGTCGTCCTTCAGTGCCGCGGACCCAAGGACGACGCGTCCGCGGTGCTTGCGAGCTTGCTCTTGAGCGCGGACCTCGGCCCGTGGGAGCTGTCACAAGTCGAGCAACGCAATCTCTTCACGGTCTTCTTGCAGCAACGGCACTCGCAGAACCGACGGGTGGTGTTGCTCATCGACGACGCTCACAACTTCAGCGCGGCAGCGCTCGAGGAGCTCGAGCGCCTCCTGGCCTTCAAGATCGACAAGAAGCCTGCGCTGGAGCTATTGGCGGCGGGTTCTCCGGCAGTCGCCAAGCATTGGCAAGACGCGCGCAGCCGGCGCGCAACGGGCGACGTGCTCGTTCATAGTCTGCGCGCCGCGCCCCCGGAAGATCTAACGGGCTACCTCGACTGGCGGCTCGGCCGCTTCGACATGCAGAACGTCATGACGCCGGTGGCGCTCCAGATGATCGCGCGCTTGAGCGGTGGGCGTTACGCGGCCGCGGACGTGCTTTGCCAGATGTCTCTGCTGTTGCTGCGACAGTTGACGCTCGAGCGAGCAGACGCGCGCGTGGTTCGCCAAGCCGTGGCGGCACTCGTGGCGCGCCAGGGCGCCAAGCTCGAAACGGACCGCGTTCCTGGCGCGGAGGCGAGGCTCGCTGCGCCGCCGCAGGGCCACATCGTGGTCAGCCGCAGCGGCAAGATCGTCACGCGCATCGCATTGGGCGAACGCACGCTGATCGGCCGCAGCGAACACAACGACATCTGCCTTCCGAGCCCGTACCTGAGCCGTCACCACGCGGTCATCGTCGGCACGCCGGAGGGCTATTACCTCGTGGATCTCAACAGCGTGAATGGCGTTGTGTTGAACGGCCAAAAGATCGAACGCGCCGTTCTATGTGACGAGGACGTCCTCACCATGGGCCCGTTTCGGCTGAAGGTTCAGGCGCCCGAGTCGCTGACACAGGGCAGCCCTTTCCCGGATCAGGGATCGCTGACCGAGACCGCCGTGATGCCGCAGCAAGCCGACGAAAACACGGCGGTATGGCGAATCAAGTAGCCCAGCCAGTCATCGGTACGTGGTGCCCGGGCCCGGATTTGAACCGGGATGGCCTTTCGGCCGGCGGATTTTAAGTCCGCTGCGTCTACCCTTCCGCCACCCGGGCGGCACAGCTCGTGGCGTCGCGAAAGGTACGCTGGAGGCTGCGGCGGCGCTAGGCTTCGACGCCAGCGCTCCGTGAGTTACCCCAGGAGCTACTCCACTACGCGTTAGCCCGCTCCCATCCGACCTACATATTGTAGCCCGTCACTCGAAGCGTGGTGAACACCGCCGGCGTTGCTTGGTAGAGAAGCAAGATGACGCGCAGTCCATCCACTACTCGTGGCGCAGCATCGATTGCGGATCGACTTTCGCGGCCTGTCTCGCCGGCAAGTAGGAAGCAGCAACCATCACTCCTAGAAACGTAGCGCACACGGCGACATAGGTGGCGATGTCCAATGTGGTCACACCGAACAGCATCGTTGCGAGGAATTTGGTCAAGACCACTGACCCAACCAGGCCGACAAGAAGCCCCGAGACGCTCAATGACAGACCTTGACGCAACACCTGCAACAGCACCTGTGGGGCCTCCGCACCGAGGGCCATGCGAATCGAGATCTCTCGTCGGCGCTGCGTGACAAAGTACGCTTGCAGGCCGTAGAGCCCGCTCATCGCTAGCACTAGCGCCGAAACTGCAAACGTGCCAAGCAACACCGCGTAAGAACGAGGTGTGGTGATTGAATTTGAAACGATCTGATCCAGCGTGGCGACGTTATCGACCACGAGAGTGGCGTCGAGATTGCGCACTATGGTGCGAATCTCCGCAATGATCTCAGTCGGATCTCTTCGGGTACGAACTGTAAAATACACGCCTCCTTCCGCGACGCCGATGATGCCAATTGTGTGTTCGGGGTCCACGAACACTATTGGCTGCGGTTCCGAATCGATTCCCAACTGGCGTACGTCCTCGACCACGCCGACTACTTCGCCGGCCGGTATGTATTGTGCGAGGTTGAGCCTCTGACCTATCGGCCCTTGATCCTCGAAATAAGCTTTCGCGAAAGCACGGTTCACTACATACACCGGCTGCACGCCGCGACGGTCTTCCTCGTTGAACCCGCGTCCTTCGACTAGGCGCATTCCGATCGCGCGAAAATAGTCGTGGCTAACCGTGTACATGTCCGCGCCGAAGGCCGCTGAATTCGGGGCCTGGACTTGCACTGTCATGTGCATCTGCACCATGGGGAGCGC
>Ga0190271_10000493_pt1 | contig 20015 bp, 43 predicted proteins | sample Popmic356T_FD_133747 | JGI IMG/M metagenome (GOLD analysis project Ga0190271, IMG submission 133747) | Populus adjacent soil microbial communities from riparian zone of Weber River, Utah, USA - 356 T | ecosystem: Environmental > Terrestrial > Soil > Riparian zone | place: USA: Utah | collected...
GGGCACGATGAAGGCGGGTCGTAGCTGGCCGTCCTCCACCAGTTGGACGGTGAGGTACCCGATGGCCTTCAGGGCGTGGACATCAGAGATGTACCAGCCCGGTTCTTCCTCTGGCGTCGGCGTGTCAGGGTCGAGGCTCATGAGCGCAGCAACTCGGCGTAGGTGTCGGCAGCGGCAACCACCTTCTGGAAGGCTGCGACCTGTCTGGCCGTGAGCGGTGCCTTCGGGCGCTCCACGATGACGGTCACCGAGATCACATCGGTGATGTAAGCCTTGTCCGACGACAAGGTCACCGTCTGTTCGTGCTTGATCAGCCCAGAGCCGCTCACTGGTTCCTGACCACCGCAGCGATGGCGTACTGGCAGGCGTCCTCCAGCGCAGTGAAGCACTGGGCCTTCTCACGACCGTCTGGGAGGTTCGGGTCGATCTCGACGGCGAGGATCTGGAACGCCTCCCGCACAGCGTCCAAGCGGTCCACCACCTCTTCGTCCCGCGGCGGGTGGAGGGTCAGGTTGTGGAGGGTCTGGTCCAGTTGCTTACTCATGGTGAGTGCTTAGCACCCGGATGACGAAATCCCAGTCGATCGCCTCGTAGGCGTCGTCGTCACCGTTCTCGTGCCAGATGGCGATGTGCTGGGCCTGCTTCTGGGCGTGGGTGGTGTCGTGGCCGAAGACCTTCTCCAGCCGGGTGACGAGCTTGTCCAGCCGGTCGACGGGGCTGGTGCCGTAGACGATGGTGATGTTGGGGTCGCTCGGGGTGATGCTGGGGTCGGTCATGGGCCGAATCTACTTGATTCCTCAGGTGTACCCACGGTACGTTCCCGTCAGAAGTGCCCGCCGGTCCGTAGCCCTGTGCCCTCCAAAGCCTTTGCCTCGGACCGGCGGTCATTTCCCAGTTACAATCGACATATGTGCGATTGCCCCCGATGTGACGCTCAGAAGAAGGTGTTGGGAGATGCGGGCGAGGGCACGGGCGCAGGGTCGGCGTTGAGCAGCGGGCAGTTCGAACGCAAGGTGGTCCGCGACAAACCGAAGGGGAGCTGATGGACTGGGTGAACACCGAGTCGGAATCCATGAACGAGCTGGAGATCTCGGTCGGGGTGGCTCAGGACGCCGAGGATCATGCCCTGCCGGTGATCGTCGTTCAGGTCAACGAGGTCGTGGTGGAGATCCCCGATCTGGAGATGGCGACCGCCATCGCCATGAACCTGCTGGAGGCCGTCGGCTTCGCAGCCACGGTGGTCGAAGAGGCTCCCGACCACACCCCGGCGTCGATCTTCGCCGCCATGCAGTTGGTGCAGTCCCGCGCCGGTCGGAAGATGAACTGAGGGACCCATGGCCGAAGATGTGATGGCGAAGCTCCATCGTGTGGCGGCAGCGGATCGGGCGAAGCAGGCGGCAGCGGCCAAGAAGGCGGCTACCCGGTCAACGAGGACGACGGCGAGGCAGCAGTCCAAGCCGGTCACGGTCCGACCCAGCGGCACGACCGGTGGAGCAGGAGGCAGCGGTGGAACCCAAGCCGGAACCGGATACTCCTCCAACCACGACTGCGGCCCATGGATCGAAGCAAGCTCTTCACGAGTTGCTGAGTATCGCTATGACTATGGAAATGGGCAGCTTCAGGTCCGCTGGACCAACAGCCGAGGGAAGCACGGTGATCAGACGATCTACCAGTGCGGTGATGAAGACACGGGCAAGGGCGGTACCAACGTCTACCGGGCCTTCGCCCAAGCAGTTTCGAAGGGGAAGTACGTCAACTCGACCCTGAACGGCATCCCCTTCTGGCCCGGTGACGATGCCAGCTTCGATGCTCCCAGTAACCCGAATCGCAACGAGGTACGTCACAAGTTGTAAAGGCTTGCGAGTATGATACACTCCGTGGTATCTTGAGAACTCAAGACGCCATCTACCTACGGAGTACCAAATGTCGAAGCGCAAGTACCGGGGTCCCCGGACGTACGAGAAGGGCCAGTCCTTCCCACCAGCACCGAAGCTCCCGCACAAGCCCATGAGCGATGCGGGGCTGTTGACCCACCTGAACGTGATCAAGGTCATCGCGGCCTTCCCCGACACGGTCATGACGGCGGGCCAGATCAAGGATTTCGTCGTCCTCGACGGCGGCGAGGTCATTCGGAACTCGGTCAACCAGTCCCTGCACCACCTGTGCAAGCTGTCGGTCCGAGAGAACGGCGAGCCTGCTTCCGGCCACCGGTCCCGCCTCGATGACTACGAGGAGTTCCACGACGTGCTCGGCATGGGCGTCCTCTACCGGACCACCACCGGCACTTTCGTCCTCGACACGGAGGCGTCATGGCAGGGAGAGTGGCATCGGAATGCCCGAGGCATTCAGGTGCGACGCCTGCGCCTCGTCGGCAACCGGTGGCCGCACCTTCCCTACAAGGGCGAGACGAGGGTCATCCCGGCCAACAAGGCCAAGGCTCCCGATGTCCCGCCCGCCGAGAAGGTGGTGGAGTCCGTGCTGGACGAGATCGACAACCCCAAGCCGGTCGCCGAGATGACCGTCGAGGAGTACGTCGGCCCGGACGACGTGTTCGTCCCCACCCCCGAGGCCGACAAGGCCGAGTTGGCTGCGTACCATGACGAGCCGGTCAAGGTCGGTACGAACGGGTCGAATCCAGAGTCGGTCAAGGACTCAGGTTTCGAACTGCTCTCCATGCCGACCAAGATCATCACCGGCTCCGAGATGGTTCTCCGGGTCGACAACGAGATCGTCATCGCCACGGTCCTCAAGCGGTACCCACTCGCTGGGAGATCGTGATGTCCGGCGGGACGCTGGGGACCTCCGGGGAGCATCAAGCTCCCCGGAGGGTCACCACCCACGACGCTGAATGCACGCTCTGTCAGACCGCTGACCGAGAGGGCTGGTGGGGTTCCTCCGAGGTGACCCACTGCCGGGAGTGTGGTGCGACGTGGCCCATGGCGACGAAGACCGCCCACTGCTGCCGGTGCCACCGGACCTTCTCCAGCCACGGAGTCTCGGACCGCCATCAGAGCGGTGGCGAGTGCCACAACCCGGCCACCATGACCAACGAGAAGACGGGCGAGAAGATCTACGGCTTCCCGCCCCGACCCAACAAGTACGGCACGCCGATCTGGCGTGGCCCCGCATCAGAACTCCCCTTCAAGAAGGAGGCGGAAAATGACGAAGTTGAGAGCACGCCTCAAGGTGGAGGCGGCTGACGGACAGCCCTTCGATGACGGCGGGATCGATGATCTCGTCGGCCAGTGGACGACCTTCGACGGTCGCCCCGCTCAGGTGATACAGGCGAACCTGCTCAAGCGCGGTGACCTTCACCTGACCTTGGAGTACGAACGATGAGCCTCACCTCACCCGAACAGACCTCTCTACTCGTTGACTCCCTCAGGAGCACCGCCGAGATCCTCCGGGGTCGAGGCGACGAGCCGATCGACAACCCCTCCATGGCTGCCCTGCTGGACGAGGCAGCCGACGAGTTGATGGTCCTGTACCACGAAGTCCTCAAGGACCAAATCGACATCCTCAACGAGATCAAGAAGCGGAGAAACATCCAATGAGCAATACCGAAGAGTTCGACATCCCGGCCTGTTCCCTCTGCGGGGGACCCGTCGAAGGGTACGGCCACAACCCCGCGCCGCTCGCCGATCGTGAGATCGACGGCCCCTGCTGCCAGACCTGCAACGACACGAGGGTCATCCCGGCCCGACTGGTGAACATGGGCGTCCCCTTGAAGGTGGCGAACGAGGTGGGACTGGTGAGCGGCGGCTTCGGTCAGGGCAAGACCGGCCTCGTACAGGAGCCTCCGACCGATGGGTGAGATGCTCGTCACCATCGCCCCCGACTGCGGGAAGGCCACCGGCTCGGTGTGGCACTCGACCCCTGAGTGCTACATGTTGAGCAACCACGGCTCAGCCTTCCGTGAGATCACCGAGGAGATGGTCGAGATACTCGGGTTCTCCAAGTGCAAGCACTGCGCTCGGTTCGACCTGTTGTCCGAGGACACCGCGCTGGTGCTGTTGGTCGACTCCCTGCGGAAGGCCGAGATCCTCAACCAGCGCCACAACATCAACAACCCGGACACCCTGAGCCTCGCCAACAAGTTCCGCAACATGCTGGCGGCGAACGGACTGCACCTCGTTCTGGTGGAGGAGGAAACGTGAAGGATCCAGTAGTTCACGACCACGCTCTCAACGAGGCGTTCCGGTCAGAGATCCCCCGTAAACCTGAGCCGACCTCGGACTCAGTAAAACTCAACTGGGTCGAGGTGGTCCCGAAGTTCAACCGGGTCCGGGGGGTGCAGGTCACCAAGGAGAACCTCGATGACATCGCCCGACTCCACGGCTACGACGTGTTCACGCCAACCACGGACAGCGGCGACCACACCAGTTACCTGATCGTGCCCGGTACGACCGGTGACGTGCGGGCGTTCATCAACGATTGGATCCTCGTGGCCGACAACAACTGGGACCTCGTCACGGTGTGTTCGGCGGCGGCGTTCACCCGCAACTACGAGGTGGAGACATGAAGTACCGGATCTCATTCGAAATCACGCAGGAGACGCTGGACGAGATCGATCGGTGTCCCGGCGGGATCACCAAGACCCCGCTGGAGCGCATCGGTTCGGTGCTGGCCCACGCCGTGGACAACGCCCGCCACTGGCAGGGCGGACAGGAGCACGCCGTGATGGAACAGGTGCTGGGTCCCGAGGACAAGTACGACCCCGTCGTCTCCCGTGTGGCGTCGCTGGAACGGTCCCAGCACAACACCGACACCGTCAACGCCGAGATCCTGCGGCGGCTGGCCGAGGTCGAGAAGCGGCTCGACGTGCAGGGCACGAAGATGATCTGGAAGCAGGACGTGACGTGATCTGCGGTGCGCCCAACGACAAGCTCCTCGCTGACGGCATCTCCACCGAGGCGTACTTCTGCCAGCGTGAGCGTGGTCACCTCCATGCTCACTGGAGCAAGGGCTACCCGGAGTGGTGGGACGACTCCTACCACGAGGTGAACGACTACACGGCTCCCTCTGGTATCGCTGCGCTGGCTGACCACCCTCACCTGAATCCGGGCAAGTCCGATCTCGCCACCCGAGCGCTCAAGGCGATGCTGCCTCCTGACGCCGCTGACGTGGCCTACACGCTGGAGAACGGTCCTGATCCTGACGACTCTCCTGAGGAGCAGGCCGAGACTTTCGAACGGGCCAAGGCCCGTGCCATCGACATCCTGCGCGGGGAACCGTGACCTTCATCGCCGAGGAGCACAACGAGAAGATCGAGCATCTCGACGGCGTACCGTGGTTCTCCGCTCCGGTGCCGCCTCGGGAGCACGAGTGCTGGGCACAGACCCGCGGCTACCTCTACCAGTCGCTTGTCATTGTCGAACGCTGCGCTTGTGGAGGCATCCACAACACCAACTACGACGGTTGGCTGGAGAAGAACAGCAGGGCGGTCCCTGAGGAGGTCGAGGCGCAGATGGACGCTCTTGAGGACCGGCTCGTCTGGCTCCAGCGCACCCAGAGCCTCTGTCTCGGTGTCCTCATCGCGATCGGGTTCATCCTCCTCTTCTGGGCGCTCGCCGAGGTCTTCTGATGGCCGTTGACAAGCACACCTTCATCCCGATCGCAGAGGCTCAGACGCCCAGAGACGGTCGGTGCATGGTCGACCGTTGGTGGATCATCACCGACAACCAAGAGATCATCCTGTGGCGTGGGTTCTCCCCGCAGTGCAACCAGAACGAGGCCATCGCCCGAGATCTCCAAGAGCAGGTGTGGCCGGACGGCGACGTGATGCATCTACCAGTTGTTTATCTACGACATCGACAGGAGTGGTACGAGTGAGCCGACGGATCTTGAAGTGGCAACTACCGGTGGACGACGAGTGGCACCGGCTACCCGGTCCGTTCGACCACTGCGAGGTCGATGTCTACGACCCCGGCATCATGTGGCTGTGGGCCGTGGAGATGCCCCACACGGTCATGTGGGACATGCGGGCGTACGGCACCGGCCATGACCTTCCCGATGTCGGGAACTGGGTGGGAACGGCCCGTCACGACGGGACCGGACTGGTGTGGCATGTGCTGGCTCGTCCGATTCCCGAGGAGATGCATTCCGAGCACGAAGCCACCCCTGACGAGTTGTCGTTCGTAGAACGCATCGGGCCGGACGAGGCGTGAACGTCAACGAGGTGATCGACTACCTCAAGAGGTACGTCCATGCCGGGATGGGCGAGCTTCCGGTCCACATCCTGAACATGGAGGACGATTTACCTGATGGGGACCTCCGCTCAGGAATCGTGAGCCACGTCGAACTCGACATGTTCGATGTGGAACAGGGTCAGGTCGTCAGCCTGATGAGCTGGCCGAATCGGGAAGCGGATCAGAAGGCATGAGCATCCTCCTCGCGGTAGCGCTGCTGTGGCCGATGTCGGCAGCCCAAGATCCGACCCCACCGACGACGACCATCGTGTTCTACATGCCAGCCGACGACGACCCGGTCGCACCGCAGGGTGTTCGCGAAGAAGCCGTGGTGGCTGATCTCGGGATCACGGGTTGATGAGTGACTTCCCCATGCTCACCACACGGGGCGAGATCTTCGTCGTCAAGAACACCGTCGATGTCCGTGACTACATCTACGGCAGGGAGCCGCTGATGGAGGACTTCCTCCAGTTCAACGCCGTCCACGCCGTCCCTCTGGACTTCCTGCGGATGGCCCCCAGCCCCGAGCACGCCATCAAGTACGAGCGGGACGGCATCGCCTTCAAGATGGCCCGAGCCATCGTTGAGCACGACGGTGTCATGAGGTGGTCGTCGTGAGCGATCCGATCCCCGGCAGGGACATCGTCACGCGGCTCCGGTCCGAGAACGACTTCTCCCTTGAGCGCATGGCCGACGGCGAGCGGTCGCTGGTGATGATGTCGGAGAAGCAGCGGCGGGACGATGCTGCCGACCTCTTCGCCAAGGTCATCAGCGGCATGGAGGCACACCTGAACATGTGCGACTACGGCGACTGTGAAGGCTGTGAAGTGGCCCACTGGGTCCTCGACAAGATTGACCCTCGACATGAATCCTGAGCCACGAGATCCTCTGGTAAATCTACTGGATGCGGTAGGCGACCAAGGACGGATCATGTCTCGACAGATCACGGAGATAGAGACGCTGCGGAACATCATCGAGGCGGCGATCCTTGAGCTGGACGCCGAGCACCGCCCGCAGTGGGTGAAGGAGGGCGGCGCTGGCTACACGGAGGTCCCTCGGGAAGACGGTCTTGATCCTGTCGGCTGCGTCATGTGCTACCCGCAGGACGGCGACTGGCCGTGCGTCACCCGGATGATCACGGACGACCTCAGAATCCCGTGAAGATCACCCGGCACGATGTGCTCACCTGCCCTGTCTGCCACTACGAGATGGACTCCTCGACCGATCCGCTCGGCAACGACACTCCGAACCCCGGCGACATCACGATCTGCATCGAATGCGGGTCGGTGCTCGTCTATGGCGAGGGTCTACGTCTGGTCCAGACATGGGACCCCGAGATACTGGAGCACCCCAATGTGGTCCGCTTTACTGACGCATGGCTGCGGTTACATGGAGAATGACCGTTGTTCACGTCGCTGCCGCCATTGACGAGGCTCTGACCAAGCTGGGTCACGGTTCCGTCGTGAGCCTCGCCGATATCTGCGAAGTAGCACATTCCACCGTGGGTACATGGCGCTCCGGCTCTCGTCTGCCTCGGCCCCAGCGATGGGCCTGTATCGAGGACTTCCTGCTGCTGGAGCGCGGGACCATCTACGAGCTACTGGCAGAAGACGACGAGTAGTGACGCTGCCACCACATTCAGTGGTGGTAAACATTGTTCATGGCAGAGCCGGTGAGCCGACGCCAATTGCTGACGGCGGGTGCTCTGGGAGTCATCGGCGTAGCTGCCTGCGCTACAAGGGCGGCTGCGGTACCTCCGGGTGGATATCCGCCGGGACACCCCCGTTATGTGCCGCCAACTACTAGTTCGACATCAACTAGTACTTCGTTAGTAGGAACGTCGAGCACCACGTCGACCACCAGCACCACGACGGTGCCGACGGATCAGCTCTTCTGGGGTGCGGCCTACGGTGGCAACACCGAACCGGGTAGCAGGTACGGCTCACCCGGTATCGGCCTCGGTCGGACGTACTGGAACATGTCGAACGCTGGGTCTTCTGTCATCCGCGCAGCGAGCGATGCCTCCAAGGGCAGGCTCCCGTGGGTGTCATACAAGGTGGGTGGATGGGCGGCGTTCGCCAACGGAGGTCAGGACGCCGCCTTCCGCTCACTCCTCACCCAGCTCAACGGGATCGGCACGGCTGTCTGGCTGACCGTCCACCATGAGCCGGAAGGCTCGGGCCGATACGGGACCGACGAGAGCACGCCCTCTGACAACTCCTCCATAAACGACTGGAAGAACGCCCAGCGGCATGTCCGTGACCTCATGGAGGAGGTCGGCACCCAGAACATCGCCTTCGCCCCCGTGCTCATGGGATGGACGTGGGACGAGCGGTCGAACCGGGTCCCGGCGTCGTGGATCGACGGCATGGCCGGTGTCTGGGACTTCTTCGGGATCGACTGCTACAACGACACCACGAACCCGGCGGTCCAGAAGTTCGAAGACATGGCGATGTGGCGGGACTGCACCGCCGATCTCACGGCACGCGGCTACCAGATCGGCATCGGGGAGTGGGGCACCAGAGGGTCCGGTGCGGACATCGCCGCCCAGCACGCTGACTTCCTCGACAAGGGCATCATCGGTGCTGCGTACTTCGACTCCGACCTGAACAGCCCGACCGGCGGATGGTCGTTGACCAGCGCTCAACTACCGGTCTTCAACACCTTCTGCCTGACTTCGTCACGGGTCTAGCCCTGTAAACTCGCCCTCTTTGAAGAGGCGAGAGTGTCGAGGAAACGGCGGGAGCGGGGCTGGGTGGAGGAGGCGATGCGGAGTCTCTTCTTCCTGCTGCTGTGGTTCACCTGCATCATCTTCGGCTTCATCGGCTGCATGGTCGTGATCTTCTGGCTGGCGTTCGGACACGTTCCGGTCTAGTCGTCATCGTTTCGATCGATCCCGTCCAGTACAATCACCAGAGCCAGTAGTGTCACCAGCACCACGATGGTGGCGACGACGGACAAGACACTTGCGAACACGGCGGGGACCCTCCAACAGCAACCACCACGATAATCCTGAATGGTGTCCCGCCTCAGGAATGAGTAGCTACATCAACGGCTGAGGTGACTGGGTATGGAGTTCTGTGAGAAGTGCGGTGCGGGGAGTGATCAGATAGCCGGGGTCGAGGTACGAGGTATCTACGACGGCGTCTGTTACTGGGCCTGCATGAAATGCAACCACAAGTGGCATCGCTTCGAAGAGGGCAGCGCCCGTCGTCAGCGGGTCGAGGACTACTGGGCCTCGTGATCCGCTTTACCCGTGCCGGACGCAAGCGGTGGGTGTACTGGGGGTCGCTCCAGCAGCACACGATCGGCGACAGTCGACTCCAACAGTTCTGGTTCCGGCTGGACGACGAGCCGTACTGGCTCGGCAGCGGCAACCGGTTCCGGGTCTGGAACGATCGGTGGCTCCACCTCGGGTGGGCCAGTCGGGCCGAGTCCCATGAAGAGGTTCTGGGTGGCAGGGTCCTGCTGTTCACACCGAGAGAGGTAGGTGATTGGGGTGCTGAAGAGGAAGCCGAAACCGGTTTCACCGGAGGAGCTGAACGAGCGCCTTCTGAAGATCCCTGAAGAGGATCTTCGGGCCTTCATCGAGGCGACGCTCGGCGTCGCCTCCACCACCTACCAGTCCGTCATGACCCGGTCGGTAGATCAGCAGGCGGGACTCCAGTACGCGATCGAGAACTGTCGGTTCGCCGCTCAGGGGATGCTCGTCTATCTACATCGGTTGGAGGAGAGGAATGGATGAACTCAGCCTCGCGCTGGAAATCGGGCTGATCAGGGACCGGCTGGAGGCTCTGGAATCTCGGATCATCCAGCAGGATCTCCAGATCGGTGAACTGGTGGCGATCTCCAAGATCAGGGACCGGCCCGTGAAGGCGTCGGCCATCAACATCTGTGCTCTCGATGAGACTCGGGACTCGGCGGAGTGCCCGGACGCCACCGTCTATCGGCACCAGCAGGGCTGCCGGGGCGTGGCCTGTGTCCGTAGATATACGGATTATTACTCGGATTATCGGAAACGGCAGCAGGAGGTTGTCGCTACCGAGGAAGATACGGTAGGGTAATCACACCATCTACCCCACGGAGGAAACCATGGGACATCAACTGGACCCCCAACCGACCAAGCAGATCGCAGGCGGGCACTTGCAGTACACGCTGCCCCTCTACACGTCGAAGGCGCTACAGGGCTATCACCTCGTCGTGGTGATGGAGGACGGGCACCTGATCCGTCAGCCCTTCGGCCTCGACTCGTTCTTCAATTCCTACGCCGAGTTCACCGACTCGGGCGTCCTGCCTCACCTCATCCAGATCCTCGACATCGTCTACGAGGTGGAACCGGCGGGTGCCGAGAAGTCGGTCTGGGCGCAACTGGAGAAGAACCCCGACGCCGAGGTGGGTGAACTGCACCCGACCTTCTGGCTGGCGATGAACCCGGTGAACCGAGAGTTCGATCGTCCGTGGTTCATCCGTCTCTACTACGGGACGGAAACTGTCTGCCGGTCAGTCTGATGAGCACCGACGAGGAGTGGCTGGCAGAGATCCGCGATGCGGTCGCTGCCGAGAAGGACTGGCGTCGGAACCGGGTCTACGAAGAGACGTACAGGTGGCGGGACGCAACGACCTTTCTCCTTGAGCGACTCAACGCCATCGACCATGTCCATGTCGTGACCACCCGCACCAACTGGGGTGTCACCACCGAGGTCTGCCTGTTCGATGACGAGGTGTGGCCGTGCTGGCACCACCGGCAGATCCATCCCGACGATTCGGCCACCCAGCAGTACGTCGAGAAGGTCCAACAGGAGATGGAGGAACTGTCTCATGAGTGACCTGACCGAACGCCTGTGGTACGCCTCCGAGCGTGTCTCGCCGTCCGACATCACGATGGGACCACCGCCACGCGGCTCCTTGAAGTGGGTGGAGATCCAGTGCGCCGAAGCCGCCAAGCTCATCGACGCCATCGACGCCCTGCACGTCCCGAGCAGGTTCGACCTCGCAGAGCGGTGTGAAGGATGCGAGTTGCCGTGGCCGTGCCGGACGCATCTCCTGATCTACCCACGTCCTTCGCTGGAAACACTTCTGGCGGGTACGGAGTTTGAAGGCTGGCTTGATCCCGCCAAAGGCGAGGAGGCGAACGATGGTTAGCCACCGGTATCCGGCCGATTCCGAGGCCGTCGCATGAGCGACCTGACTGACCGACTGCGGTACCTCTACCCGAGTTCTGCTCATGTGAGTGTCAACGATGCCGCCAAGCTCATCGACGCCATCGACGCTCTCCACGAACGACACATGGTGACGCTCACTGGTCCCGGTTCGAAAGAAGCGCCGTACTGCACTTGCGGTGACCCGTGGCCGTGCCAGACCCATCTCCTCATCCACCCGGAGGGGTAATACACTCCATCTTCTTCACTGCCACGGGCGGGGAGCGGCTTCGGCCCTCCCCGCCCGTTGTATGTTCGTGCATATGGCGTTGTACGAGGATCTCGGTCCTGACCTTGACGATCTCGCTCCCCCGGAGGTGGAGGAGGACCGTTTTCCTGAGGACGAGGATGATCTGGAACCTGAGTTGTCCGAGGAGGACAGCGAGTTCCTCGACCAGATCGTGATCAGGACGCTGGTGTTCTCCGAGAAGCTGTCGGGGATGACGCTGCGCCCGTACCAGCGGGAGTTGGCATATCGAATTGTCGAATCCGTGATTCTCGCCGACGGTGAGGAGATCACGGCGGTCCAGTCCCGCCAGTCCGGCAAGAGCGAGTGCTGCGCCATCGTGGTGTCGGGGATGATGCTGCTGTTCCCCAAGCTGGCGAAGGCGTTCGCGATATTCGAACGGTTCGAACGGGGACTGATGGTCGGCCTCTTCGCCCCGGTCGACGGCCAGAGCGAGCTGATCTACCAGAAGGTCATCGGAATCCTGAATTCCCAGCGGGCGAAGGATATGTACGACGACCCGGAGCTGGACGAGAAGGTCGTGCCGGGGGCCAAGATGGCCGTGCTCCGGTCAGGCTCGTTCTGCCGCCGCCAGACCGCCCACCCCAAGGCGAAGATCGAAGGCTCCTCGTACCATCTCGTGATTCTCGATGAGTCTCAGGACATGGATGAGACGATCATCCGCAAGTCGATCATGCCCATGCTCGCCGCCTACGCCGGGACCGCCGTGAAGATCGGGACGCCCAGCTACCACAAGGGCGACTTCTACAAGGCCATCCAGTTCAACAAGCGGCGGCAGACCCAGCGGGGAGCCAAGCGGAACCATTTCGAGTACGACTACAAGGTCGTCTCCAAATACAACCCGTATTACGAGAAGTTCATAAAGAAGGAGAAGCTCCGCATCGGCGAGGACTCCGACGAGTTCATGCTCTCCTACGCCCTCAAGTGGCTCCTCGACCGAGGGATGCTCATCACCGAGGACGTGATGGACTACCTCGCCGACACGTCGATGCAGATGGTCCGTGGCTGGTCCCGTTCACCGGTCGTGGTGGGGATCGATCCGGCCCGTGTGCAGGACTCCACCGTCGTCACCGTCATGTGGGTGGACTGGGAGCACCCGGACCCGGCTGGATATCGGGAGCATCGGATTCTCAATTGGCTGGAGATCAACAACGCCGAGTGGGAAGACCAGTACTACCAGATATATGAGTTTCTGGAGCCGTACGACGTGGCCCGCATCGGGGTCGACGCTCAGGGCATGGGTGGTCCCATCGCCGAACGGCTGGACCGGATCCTCGGGCATCGGTGTGAGGTCGTGCCCTGCTTCTCCGACGCCAAGAACCAGTCGGAGCGCTGGAAGCACTTCATCCAGATCCTCCAGCGGCGGCTGCTCGTCTACCCCGGTCACTCCAAGGCGAGGCGCACCCGGAACTGGAAGCGCTTCCGGCAGCAGATGGAGGATGCCGAGAAGCAGATGAAGGGGAACTACCTACTGGTCGCCGCTCCCACCGAAGGCCCGGTGGGCGGCAAGTACGCGAATGACGACTTTGTAGATTCGGCGGCGCTTGCCTGCTACATGTCGCACTACGACACGGCACCTGAAGCGGAGTCAGTCACCGCTCCGTGGTACCGGTCCTGATCACTCCTTGCCGGGGCGATCGACTCGCGGCTGGTCGTCCGGCTCGGCCTCGGGTTCCGGCTGCGTCGGGTACTGCGTCGGGTCGGGGCCGTCGGGCACGTTCGACGGGGCTGGCTCCGTCGGGTCGTTTGGTTCCGGCTCTGCTGGGGCTTCCTTGGGATCGGACATAGCAATATCTCCTCAATGACAGTGTTTTAGGGCCAGCTACCGTAGCTGTCCCTGAAGATCTATCTTCCCATGAGCCAGTGGTGAGATACTTACTTCATGCCACGAGGACGAGATACCCGAGGAGATCCTTCTCGACAGGTAAGTCGAGAACGGTCCATCGCCGAACACGACGACACCTTCCGGCAGCAGCCCGGTTGGGCCATGTGGCACGGTGGCGACGGCGTGACCGCTCCCGGTGACCCCTACGACCAGTCGTCCTACGAGTACTACCCCAACATGGGGGCGGCGGAAGGGGCGATGAAGGACCGGTACTACAACCGGGGCGGCGACACCCCGGCGGTCGGGCACGATCAGGAGATGCAGTGGCACATCGGCTCCGAGCCGTGGAACGCCTCGGAGCCATATCCAGACGCCCGTATCTACCAGAACCAGTTCGAAGACCCGACGAGCGTCACCGAGGAACCGACCTACGGCTGGGAACGCACCTGAATCAAGAGTCAGGTGTATGCTCAGGAAATTCCACCCTGATCAGGAGGACAATCAATGGGATATCCCGATCCCGAGGTGCAGTACGAGCGGGCCTACGCCCCTTCCATTCCGATGAACAAGGGGCCACTCCGGTTCGAAGAGGGCGTGGTCACCGACACCGACGTTCCTTTCGAGTTCGGACGCGGTGCCTACTACGACGGTGAGGGTTCGGTGAACACCGGCACCCCCATCAAGGACCCCGCCGAGACGATGCGTGAGCGCGCCCACGTCGGCAGTGCTTCGTGGATCGAAGCGCCGACCGAACTCGCCGACTTCATGCAGGGTGCCTTCGCCGACCATCCCTCCTACGAGCGGGTGATCGGATCCGAGGCCCGCCTCTACCGGTGGAACCCGTCACGAGTCGGCTGACCCATGGCCCGAGGTGAGGACACTCGGTATCACCCCTCTCGCGGGGTGAGCAAGGAGTCGCTCGGCCTGACCCGTGCCGGTCGTGATCCCAACGCCATCCGCCACGTCAATCCCGCAGCGGGACTGGTGATGACGGAGAGCGGTTCCACGCTGGGTGCCGGTACCCCGGAGTGGAAGGCTGCGATGGAGAAGCACCCCGAGGGTCTGGACTGACCCCGTGCCCAGAGGACGGGACACTCGATCAGACCCAGCTCGGCAGGTAGGCCGACAGGTTCCGCAGTTGACGGAGTCCTACCGGCGCTTTGCTGGCGTCAACCAGAACCCCGTTCCCGGTGACACGATGGCCGAGGTGTCGATGGAGGGGGCGTTCAACCTCATGGATCAGGGGAACTCCCGGCTCGACGCATGGAGCCGCACGCTCCAGACCTTCGGTGCCGGAGAGGCTCTCAACGCCTTCACCCAGATACAGAACTCTCAAATCGCTGGACGCTGATTATGGATCCCATCGCTGGAGTGCTCGCCACCAATCCCAAGAACCCGGCTCCGAACAACCTCCCCGGTCTGCCGACCCTCCCCGGCCTCGGTGCGGCGACGGGATCTGCGGCAACCGGTGGTCGGCCCCCCAAGATCAAGCCGGTGTTTCTCGCTTACAACCCGGACTCAGAAACTGCCACCCATGACTGGGTGGCGAACCAGATCAACCCGCAGGTGCTCAAGAACGTCCATCAGCGGTATATGAAGGCACCGTCCAGCTTGCCAGATGGGCTATCTCCGCAGGCGGCGAAGTACACCAACAACATCACCAAGAACGCTGACACCATGAGAGGCCGAGCTATCTCCAAGGGTGGTATGCCCTCGATCGCGAAGAAGCTCCGCTGATGCCCGCCAAGAAGAGTCTCCCTTCTCCGCCCGAGGGATCTCCGCCGAACCAAGTCCCCACCGACCGGGGACTCCAGTGGGGTGACCTCTCGGAGTGGACTGCGGGAGAGGTGGAGGGGAAGCTCCACGAGATCGGTCAGGTCGCTACGAACCTTCCCGGCATCCGGGCGAAGGTGGTGGCGGGCAATCCCAACACCGAGAAGGGCGTCCACAAGAAGGAACAGGCGATCGCACGGCTGGATCGTGTGAAGCCATATGTTCAGGATGTCGATATGACCCTCGACTCCATGATGGCGGGTCGGATCAAGCACTTCATGGGCGGTGTCGTCCAGAACGCCGCCGACAAGGAACGAGGCATCGACACCGGGGATCCCCACTGGTATCTCGGCCACGGCAGTGACATCGCCAACATCGTCAAGGAACACGGTCGAGGGGCGTTCCCGTTGGAGACGGCGGTCAACGCCTCGGTGGTCATGAGTCAGGGGAACGAGCCTCCCAGTGAGAAGAAGGCGCTGGAGCACCTGCTGGATTCCGAGGCCAGTCGAGCACTGGGTGACGAGGGACCCGGAGTCGCACTCCAGCAGTCGCGCTCCCGACAGGCGGCGGCGTCACACAGCGGTACCGAGCGGAACCTCAACAACGCCACTGGCGTTCTCCGAGGTGAGCGTGGCATCGACCTGTTCACCTCCCCGAAGTTTGAGGCGTACCGGTCGGGCATCCAAGACGCCGCTGCGGCCACCGAAGGTCAGAAGGGCGAGTACCGCCAGCGGGTGGGCCACGTCAGTGACGTGCTGCTCGGTAAGCAGATAGCCGGACAGGAGTATCTCGACCTCACCGGGTACAAGGACTCCAAGGCGGGCATCCTCGACCCTCATCACAACACCGCCGAAGACTCATGGATGAGTGCGATCAGCATGGGTCAGGACATCGAGGGGACGGTGGGCGGTCACACCAACGTCGCCAAGGCGATGGCCGACACCGACAACATCTTGAAGCAGGGCAAGGGGAATATGTTCCCCGAGCATCCTGACGTGTCGTTCCGCACCCTGTACCACGCCGCCAACAACGAGGCCACCATCCGTGCCTCCGACATGATCGGTCAGGCCACCGGACTGGTGAACGAAGCTGGCGAGTCGATGATGCCGTCGATGGCCGTGCAGGAGGGGCCGTGGATGCAGGTCCGTCGGATCGGCAACAAGGACTCCGACTACAACGCCGAAGTGCGTCGGGTGGAAGGTATCGAGAAGGCCGAGGCGTCGAGGCAGACTCAGGTCGACCGTCGCCTCGGCGGGAAGCCGTGGACCGAAACCCGCACCGAGCATCGGGGTGCCCAAGGCCAGCAGTTGAAGCGTCCGAAGCAGGTAACCGAGACGTTCCAGCAGCTTGGACTTGGTCTATAAACAATGAACTTCTTCCCTCCTAGTTATCGAGCGGCAGCTTCTGACCTGACCGTGGCGGTATCTCCGCTCGGTCTGGTTGAGCTTGCCGACGAGGAGTTCGAAGTACACGGACCTCGTTTGTCGAGATACGCCTCCAACTGGGCGTGGTACCTCGGACACCACTGGGCGTCGAAGCGTGAGATCGGTGAGCCGCAGCTCACGTTCAACTACTCCCGTGCCCTCGTGGACTACGGGGTGAACTTCGCCTTCAACAAGCCGCCCCACTTTGGGTCCCCCGAGGCCACCGAGGTGATCACTCCCCACATCCTCAAAAGGGTTTGGGAAGTCGACAACGACAAGGACTCCCTCATATGGGATCTCGGCCTGATGGGAGCGGTGTCGGGCGACGTGTTCGTGAAGGTCGCCTACGAGCCGCCAGTCGAAAACCCACTGACCGGCGAGGTGTCTCCCGGTCGGGTGCGGATCTTGCCGATCAACCCGGCGTTCGCCTTCCCCGAATGGCACCCGCACGACAAAGACCGCGTCATCAAGTTCAAGATGAAGTACAAGTTCTGGGGTGTGGGTGCGGACGGCACCCGGATGATCCACACCTACACGGAGTTGATGACTGACACCTCCATCGAGGAGTACATCAACGACGAGATGATCGATCAGCGGCCCAACCCGCTCGGTCGGATCCCCGTCGTCTACGTCCAGAACTTCCCGGTCGTGTCCTCCCCGTGGGGACTCTCCGACATCCAAGACCTCATCCCGCTGAACCGGGAGTACAACGAGAAGGCCACCGAGGTCAGCGACATCGTCAACTACCACAGTGCTCCGATCACCGTGGTGCTGGGTGCCAAGGCGGGCAACCTTGAGCGTGGACCCAAGAAGATTTGGGCGATTCCCAACAAGGATGCGTCGATTCAAAACCTCCAGTTGGAGGGCAACCTCTCCGGTCCGATCGGGTATCTGGAGCTGATCAAGACCGCCATGCACGAGATGGCCGGTGTCCCGGTCACGGCCCTCGGGCAGATGCAGCCGGTGTCCAACACCTCTGGTGTGGCCCTGCACATGACGTATCTCCCGCTCATGCAGAAGTACGAGCACAAGAAGACCCAGTACACGAAGCTCTTCAAGCGGATCAACGACCTCGTCATCCGGCACATCGCCATATATGAGCCAGAGATGATGATGTTCAGCCCGTTCGTCTCGGCGGTGAAGCCGGGACCGACGCAGTACCTCCAGTTGGATCCGAACGACCCGGTCACCTACGAGTCCACGGTGGAGTGGCCTTCGCCGCTGCCGCTCGACGTGCTGCTCACCCTCAACGAGGTGCAGGCCGAGATGTCACTGGGCATGGAGTCGAAGCGGGGTGCCCTGAAGAAGATGGGCACGGCGTTCCCCGACCAGAAGATCCAAGAGGTCTTCGAAGAGACGGTCGAGGACACGAAGCGTCAGGGTGCGCTCAACCTCATCAACGCCCAAGTCGCCCAGTTCACGATTCAGGCGACCGGCATGACACCGGACGGACAGCCGCTCATCCTGCCCGGTGTCACCCAGACCGACGAGGAAGGAAACCCGGTCGGCATGGCTCCGACCGTGGATCCGTATCTTGCTCAGGAAATACTGATGCTCGCCTATGAGTACCAGCCAGCGGCTAGAACAGAGTTTGATGAAGACGGGTAATTGTTGATTCTCGTCGGAATCAGGATTTAGGGTGAACTCCACCGGAGCACAAACAAACGAGGAATACGAATATGTCGATTCAGGCAGATACCCCAGACGGCTTCATCGCAGGGGTAGACCCCCGTCAGCCACGGCTTCCGATTGACCAGATGCCCGCTCAGGACTCTGAGGTGGCTCAGTCACGGGCTGAGGATCAGCGGCAGCAGCAGGCTCCCGCCGATGATCAGACGATCATCATCACCGACGACCGTCAGTCCCCGCCGACCGAAGGCGGCTCCGCCCCCTCCCGCATCTTCGATGAGCAGGACGTGGCGCGGATCCGCACCGAGGAGAAGGAGAAGCTCTACGGGCGGCTCTCCACGCAGGAAGAAGAGCTGAAGACGCTCCGGGCGGAGCGCGAAGAGCGGGTCAAGTCCGAGAAGGCGGCGGAGAACGCTCGGCAGGCCGAGATCAAGGCCAAGGAAGAGGAGGAGATGGAACTGCGGGATCTCCTCGACCGCCGTGAGCAGGAGTGGGAGCAGAAGTTCGACGGCCTACGGGGTCAGTACGACACCGACCGTTCGATCTTCGAACAGGAGCGGCGCTTCCAAGCCCTCTCCGAGTACCGGCGTGATCTGCTGGAGAAGCACGCAGATTCGATCATGCCCGAACTTCGGGATCTCGTCACCGGAAACACCGAGGAAGAGATTCTGGTATCCATCGAGCAGATGCAACAAAGGACATCTGCTATCATGCAGAATGTCTCTGACGGTGTGGCAGCACAGCGTCAGACCATGAGGGGATCAGCACCAACGTCTCCCCCCGTGGGGCCAATGGAGAACGAAGAGGCAAACCTACAGTTGACGCCCGAGAAAATCGCGGCGATGGATCAATCAACCTACGCCAGATACCGTGAACGGCTTTTGCAAGCTGCTGGACAGGCATACAGGCAGGGTGGCTAATCCGGTCACCCCCCTTCCACAACAGGTATCTGGAGGTACTACCCCATGGCACTGAACATGCCGCCCGGTTCCGGCATCACCGGTACCGGAAGAATCCAGACGGGTGTCGCAGGTTCTGCCATGGCCCCCGCCGCCGATGTCTCCGTTCCGGGGAGCATCAACGTCGTCGGTTATGGGAGCACTCCCGCGACCGGCACGACGCTGCTCTCCCCGGCGATCCAGACCATCTGGTCGAAGGAGATCCTCTTCCAGTCGATGCCGGTTCTCCGGTTCGAACAGTTCGCCGTGAAGAAGACCGAGCTGGGTGTCCAGCCGGGACTTTCGGTGAACTTCATGCGCTACAACAACCTGCCCATCCCTGACGGGCCACTGGTTGAAGGCATCCGCATGAAGACCCACGGGATCTCGGCCCAGCAGTACCGGATCACCGTGGCGGAGCAGGGCTTCGCAGTGGCTGTTTCCGAACTGCTCCTGAACGCGTCGTTCGATGACATCATGGCGTCGGCGTCGCGACTCCTCGGGCGCAACATGGCGCTCTACATGGATCAGCAGGCCAAGGAGATGCTCCTGTCGGCTTCGTCGGTCGTCTACGGACGCACCGCCGCCGCGGATCTCACCACCGGCTACGGCATCTACAACGCTGGCGCTCCCGGCGTGGACGGTGCCGGTACCCGTGGCGTGCTCCACACCCACACCGTGAAGGACGCCGTTCTGGAGCTGGCCTCCAAGAACGTGCCCCGGCTCGGCGAGGTGTACGTCTGCTTCATCCACCCAGCGCAGTCCCGCCAGATCCGTGACGTGCCGGAGTTCA
>Ga0190271_10000494_pt1 | contig 20002 bp, 10 predicted proteins | sample Popmic356T_FD_133747 | JGI IMG/M metagenome (GOLD analysis project Ga0190271, IMG submission 133747) | Populus adjacent soil microbial communities from riparian zone of Weber River, Utah, USA - 356 T | ecosystem: Environmental > Terrestrial > Soil > Riparian zone | place: USA: Utah | collected...
CCAGTAGGAAGAACGGTAGTATTGACAGTCGAATTGCCTGTAAATACTGTCGTAGTATTTGCTACGACGTTTGCACCTACACCAATTGCTGTAGTATTGATTGATATAATACCGGAAGAGATACCTGCCGTATTGACCGTAGTAGTACCTACGGTAATAGCAATCGGGGTTACGGTAACAGTATTTGTGCTGTTAGCAACCGAAATTGAGGTAGTTCTAAACGTCGCATTGACTGAAGAATTGCCCACAAACAATGCAATAGCATTTACGGAAGAATTTACGGAGGAATTACCGATAGTAAGGGTATTACCGGAAAGAGAAGTTTCAGAGCCTGCAATTGCAAGTCCGTTTTTAGCAAGAAAGGATTTATCGACCACGGTTCGTTGTCCCTCGTGTTTATGTTACTCGTAGTCTATTTATGCTGTAGTAATTGCTAATCTAGATAGTCTGATTGTCAATGGAAAAGTAGTAGGAGTTAATCGCAGACGAAGTTGACCGCCGGTTAAGTCGGTAGTTAAAGTACCTAAACTGTTATTTGTAGTTAAAATAGCATATTCTGTAGTTTGAGTAGACGAACCATCATGTACCGACATCAGTTTAGACATTTGATATGAAGAAGTCGAAGCATCTTCAATTACTACAGTCCAATCTACACAACGATTACTCGTTGCAACCATAGTATCAACTGTCTGAACGTCAGCATTTGCAGTTATTAACTTAGTAGCAATTGAATGGGCAAGTGCATTTATCGTAACCGTTTGAGTTGCAATTACTGGAGAATTTATTGTTGGTGTTACAATGCTAACATTGGCTACAAAAGTATTTGCTCTAACAGTAGCACCAAAGAAGTTATAACTATTTGCTGATCTATCAATGATACCAATCGTTTGACCAGCTGCAGTTATAACAACTTGATTAGATCCAGTAACCGCTACAGATGAAGTTCCAGCCAAGATAGTTGAAATACCATCAGGTCGAGGAACGGTAGCACCATCAGGGAATCTGAATGTATCTGCTGTAATGGTTCCATTGACCGTTATAGTAGATGAAGGATCCATTACGATATTACCAAAGGAAGCCTTCAATCCGGTCGTATCTATAATGAAAACATTTGCGCCATTTGCACTGATTGCTACGTTACCGCTTGCAGTAAGTCTACCGGTAGTAAGTGAAGCAACCGTAGTATTTGGAAGGGTTACTGAACCAGAAGTGATAGTAAGAGTATTAACAGAAAGAGTGCTTGTTACCACCGCATTAGTAAATGCACTGTTTCCTGTAACATTCAATCTACCAGTAAGAGTAGAGTTTGCTGTAACATAAAGATTGGCACCAAAAATAGTAGTATTGGTTGCGCTAATAATAGCGGTGTTGGTGATAAATGAAGCAAGCGTAACAGAACCATTTGCTCTGATAACGAGAGGACCCGTTTGAGTAAAATAGGTATTGCCGTTAAGATTTACCGAGGTAATGTTTGTAGATACGGCATTGATGTTTAATACTGGACCACTAAGAAGAGTATTGCCAGACGGATTGACTGTGATATTTGAAGGAACTAGAAAAACATTTGAAAAGAGAGTGTTAGAATAGACTACAAGTACGTTTGCTCCAGAAGGAGTAGTAAAAATAGCATTTGAAGAAATGATCAGAACATTGCTTGAAGAATTGTTTCCGCCTCGAATACTTCCGTTAGCAATCAGAGTATTACCTAATAGATTGCCACGAACTTGTACGTTTCCATTAGTCAAAGATCCATCTGCGGTAGCATCTGCTGTTACTGTGTTAGCAGAAGTAATTTCCGTCATCTGACGGAAGCGTTCGATCAATGTCGAGAAGCTTTGATTATTAGATACCGTAGAAATTTGTATAGCCATTATTCTTCTTTCTTGATTCTATTTTATTTATACGGCCAATTTGGTTTCAACGGTTCTGGTTTTAGGAACGATAGACTGATCATTTAGGGATCCCCAAATATCTTGACGTTCCTCTGGCAAATGCGATGCATTAATTCGATATGGAACATATCCTCCAGTAATCAGTTCAAAAGCAACAGCAAAATAAGGAAGATGGTCATTGTATGAATTATCACAAGATTTGTCCCACAGATCATCTTCAAGATACATACAGGCACCCTTACATGCCTGAAGCATCGGACATTTTGGACAGTTTTTTCGAAGAGACCAATGGGTAGATGTGGTAAGTTTAATGTCTTCCATCTTGGAGACATGTCCAATTCTATGGGATTTGCCATTTGGTGCAATTGCAACTGCAGATGTATTATGACAGGTCAGAACATTTCCGTTAAGATCTACTGCCATCGTATCAGGTCTATCCATATTGCATTTTTGCATTAGAGTAGATGCAGGACGATGGCTTGAAATTGCATCTATCCATTCTTTGATTCTTTGTTTAGTAATCAAAAAATTCATAGTCAGAGATTCTCTAGTCTGTTCCATAGTAAGACGTCTGAATCCCAGCTGTTCTGCCTTACCATTAATGGCATTTGCAGCACCACCGGCATCATAAGTGTCGATAAATCCGCCTTCGCCGATACTAAAATCATTTGTACCTAGGAAATCAGCAAAAAACTTCTGGATTGCAGCACGATCCATGTTTTCACGATGGACCATAGCATTGATAGACATTCGATCTTTACCAAGACGTTTCCAAAGATCGCGAATGTTTGCAGCCTGTACTGGATTATCAAATGGATCTGGACCTCTTACTATCTGTCCAGGACCATCGTGTGACATGCCAATGCTAAATTTCATTGTGTCGAGAAACTCATTGATTTCCGGTGTCAACAAAGAACCATTGGTTACCATACCAAATTTAACCCCAGGAAATTTTTCACGAAGTGCAGTTGCAAGTGGTTTGAGTGTCTTCCAATATACCAGAGGTTCACCGCCCCAAAACTGAAACTTTCTCGGCACATTCTTCAACCAGAGATCTAAATTCTTCATGAATTTAACTACTGCTTTTGGATTACCATTTTCAGCATGAGGAACGAAACGCTGTGAACAATATTCGCAACCATAGTTACAGGAAAGACCCATTTGAATTTTAATGTCTTGAATGTTAGTACTGTTCTTACCAAGCGGATTCTTTGGGTCCGTGATAAGTGCCGTAGTCCATTCAATTTCTTTTTTAGACATTGGATCAATAATATGCGCTCCCTCAGAATTTTTAAGTTCTGAAGTCATGTTGTCATAATAAAATTTAGCAATCCTAGGTCCTTTTCCAGGTATAGGCTTTGCTGCATGTATTTCAAAAATCATTTAAGTTTTTCCATAAGTTGTGCTAATAAATCTTTAATGTCAGATAGTTCCTTCTTGATAACTACTTGCTCTGCAGCAATGTGTTGTTGTTCTTCAAGCGCTTTCAGTTTCATATTTCTTGATGCTTTATATTGTTGCAAGCTAGATGCATCCGTGACGAGAATAGCTTTGTTACTCTCGTCTCTTAATAGTGTTTTCTCATCTTTGATTTTGACTAATTTCATTAGATTTGTAGTGCTATTGCTCTGACATCCTGTAGTCTAGGTACTAGATGAGATCCTTCAGACATTAGAACAACCTTAACAGCAAATGCTTTATACGAATTATAAATGATGCCTGTTGGGCTCGTATATGAAACAATGCTATTGACATTTGCAGAATCACGCCATGCTGAATTATCTCCAGGATTAGCTGGAACTGTTGGAAGATCATATTGAAATTCAATAAAATCTTGAAGATTTGTTTTAGATGAAACGAGCGTAGTTTTAGTTGTTAGCGGTGTCCATGCTTTTGAAGTGAAAGCATCAGTATCTGCAATGTTCTGAAGTCTAGCATAAACATACATTGAAGTTCCTGCAGGCAAATAAGCACCAACATAAACTCTTAGATCTTCTGCATCCTGACCATCAGCGAGAATTACAGCTTTAGAAATATACTTAACAATACCCGTACCAAAATTGGTCTTTTCAGAATCATAGATTGAAGTTCCCGACTCATTATTTACGATGTTATAGATAGTCAACATTCCAAGTTTGATAGTATCAATTGCGGGCGAAGAACGCTCAATACCTGAAGTAAATTGTGCATACATCTTAAGTGATTTGTCACCACCTAGATTAATAATTTCATTAGTTCTAGACATGACTACGCGTTCACGATCATGGAAACTTTGTTCTGTTGCAAAGTTAAGCGCAAGATCAGAAGGATCTTTAACATAACCAAGTGTAGTATTTGCAGTACCACGCAGACTGAAAGTCAATGAAGTAGGCGGAGGAATAGATACTGCAAGTTTAGGCATAACTGTATTGTATGGCATATCCATAATTGAAACAATATTTGCAGAAGCATTAGAAGTCGCGCCAATTACTTTAGTATTTGCAGAGAGATAATAATTTACATCTGAGGTAGATGCATTAAGAATAAGCGTATTTGCTGCCTGATAAACTGCATTGACTCTACCAGTCAACAAACCATTCTTTCTAAGATGGCCAATGCCGCAATCTGGATCTGTAAATGCAGGTACAGTATTGATAATAATAGCAGTAGCATTTACTACTGACTGGACGTTTGCAGTAAAGGAAACAGTATTAGTATTAGAAGTAATGTAAATTTTAGAATTTGCTTCAAAGGTAGTGCTGTTTGCAACACCGACGCCCCCGCCGATAATGACGGTAGTGTTTCCAGCAACTACAGAAACATTGTTTGCATAGAATTCCCCATTGGATAGGTATGCAGTTTCTCCAGTTTCAAAGGCACCGAGATAATTGTTATAAAGAATATATTCAGCATCATCATTAGTAAAACATGCTCGGGAATCAAGTTCAGTAAAGGTCAGGCGATAAATCGCCATCTTCATATCTTCCTGCTGATATGCAGTCCAACCAGAATCTACCGATGAAGTAAAGAATTTACCAAGGAACGAATTATCAAATGTTTTTGCCCCCGTGGTAACATCCGGGCTACCACCGAGAGCAGCAGTCCATAGAGCGTAATTCGGATTATAACCGTCCGCACGAACAACAACACAATATTCAGTTCGAGTCGATAAAAATAGCGGAGCATCAAAAACAACCGTTGTTGGAAGACTTGCATTTTCAGAAACTGTAACTTCAGCAGAGGTTAAATGCTTCTGACCGAATGGAACAATCTTCGTTGAAGGATAACCGTTTTCCATTTCTCTAATATAAACGGTGCAACCAAGATTTGGATCTTTACGTTCAAAATAAATGTCAATAGCAGAGACGTAAATGCCTCCGATAGATTGAGCTCTGAAGGTTTCTTCTGGCATTCTCCAAGATTGAGCGCAAGGTGAACCACCACCGCCGCCACCGTCACCACCATCACCGCAGGCACAAGCGCAAGCGCAGTCACAATTACAATCGGCTACTGGTTCAACTTGTGGTACGCCGTTTACTATCGTGTAAGTTCTGATAGTAGAAGTTGGATTTGGTGATGTACTGGATGAAACAATAGCAGTAGTATCAGTAATCGTAGCAGAATAATTCTGTGTATCAGTAGTGTTTAGACCAATGTTATTCTTTGCATATGTTAAATTCGTACCGAAGAATGTTGATGTAGCAGATGATAACAGAATAGTATTATCAGTAACCAGATTATCAATATCAAGAACGCGAAACTTACGTTCGCCCGTTCTAAATGTTCCACGTGGAATGTTAAACGAGCCATATAGTGATCCAGAAGCGTCTGAAACCAACGGCCCGCCAACTGGAAAAACTGTCGGATTATTTGGAAGTATTTGGCGGCAATACTCCGTGATTGGCGTTTCATCGAAATATGTCCACATCCTCTGGTTCGGCTTAATGCCATGTGCTTCAAAAAGAACCTGTTGAGGTCTAATGAACGGCTGAAGTGCTACGTCGGTAACATAGGAACCAAGTTGATATGATTGACTTGAAGAAGTAGTTGCAGTTGCCTGCCCTTCTCTTTGTAGATTTGAAGTCGTGGTAGTAGTTGTAGTACCGCCACCAAAAATGTAATCATTCTCAATGATAGAAATAGCATTAGGATTATAAATGCCAGTCTGTGCATAATACTGATCAATTGTTAGTGCAGCAGTACCAGATAAGGTACCTGATGGACTATATCCGCCAGAAGATGATACTGAAGTACTAGAGCTAGTTTCTCTCCAAGTTCCCCACTGTGTAGACCAACCAAGTTGAGGTGAATTTGCAACCTGTGCTTGTGTATAAACATAATTGCTATGTGATGAAAGATTTACAACTACGTCTGGATTAATGCTTACATCAGGATGATAGTCGCCTTCTGGTCTAAGGGTAAGAGTACCAGCCCAACGGTATGAAACGTCCTGAGATGGTGAGCGAAGTTGTGTAGCAAAATATTGAAATAGATATGGTGCAGTAACCCGTTCATTTTTCAGAAGAATAAGACGCCCATTAGTAGAAACTACGACTGAATTTGAAGGAACAGAATTAGCAAGTTGTAGATTAATAAGTTCTTGTGTGAAGATTGGACGAGCTTCAGTAGTGTCAGAATCAATAGCAATGTTATATTGTGGATTTATCGTGTCACCAATTGAATGGTCATTAAACGGATCTACAAGAATACCATTCTTAAATCTGTTCAGATCTGTTGTTGATGGAATAAGAAGATTCTTTGTTGCCTGTTCAAGGGCATTAAGAACCGTGTAATATTCTACGACTTGAAGACGCTGATCAATGCTTCCAATATCATGCATCGTATAACGACGGTTTTTCATGTAATTGAAAGTGATAACCGAAGCATAAGAACCAGAGACGCGCACGTCATCCATAGTCAAAGATGGATATGGTGAAATACTTGCAAGTGCAAGATCAATACCGTTTACAACAGATGGTGCAGGAACAGGAGATTCTGAAGGAGTTCCTTCGATGATAAGAAGAGCACCCTTTGTATCCATACCAATACGATCTTGTCGACCAAGATAATACTGAAGATCGGTCTCAAATGAGGCATCGAGTGCAGGAATATATGCCGCAGAAGTATTGAGGGTTAATGTGTTAGCAGGATTGATTGACGCAGCAGCTGCTGTGGTTGCATATGCTGCAGTATTTGTTGCATACAATCTGAAGTCGATAGAATTTCTATATGAGAATACTTTACCATCTGATTTAGATTTATATGTTGGAATATATTGCGTGAAGATAGTATTTGCAGTAACACCAGTGTCATCTACAGGATAAGATTCCACAGAGAAGAATCCAACACCGGATGATACGTCTGGTTTGAATACCGCAAGTTCTACCAACAATCTATCTGCAGAAAGCAATGGAGATTTTGGAGTGATCTTTGCCAGACCATAATACATGTCAGTCTGACCAGAGTCAAAATTGAAAGATGATTTTACTTCTGGATTAGTATTTGCATATGTAGAACCTTTCCAGATATTCTTAACAGCAAAAATATCAGGAAAACCAAGGCAATATGGACCTATAACATTTGAAGTACAATCAATCTTCACGAATACAGAAGTGAGCAGTTTCTTAGATGCAGGAACAGCTGCTGTTCTGCGGACATTGTAATAGATAGTACCATAGAATGGAGCAGTGAATACTTTATTGAGTGCAAAGGTTGCCGTATTTGCTGGCGTTCCAGAGATAGTAATAGTCTGTCCGCCCTGTGTTGAAACAGGAATAACCTGACCCTGTACATAAGTCTGCCAATAAGCAGAGTTTGTATAGGTATTAGAAAACGGAGTAGAAATGGTAAGCGTTGTAGGAGTTACTGCTGTAATTCTACGAGTCGCAAAGTCAATAGTATTACCAACTGTAATACAGTCACCGACATTAAGACTAGCACCGGTAACAAAGTTGTTTACCTGACCTACAGTAAATGTGACGCTAGTACCTGTAGTTTGTACTCGTCCCGCAAGATTAGCAGTGTTGATCAGTGAGTTAGCAACAACGATGAAGTCGCGTTCAGATACAGAATCCAGAACACCAATACCGTAAGTGAACTTATTAACGCCACCGACACCTGAAGATGGAACCGAAAGAATGCCTACGCCGGTATTGGAGAATGCGATATTTGAAGAAGTTCTAAAATCAAATTGAGTAACGACGGTGTTTGCTGAACTCTTAAGGTTTTTAACTGCAGATGCAGCATCATTTGTCAACGGATAGATAAGGCGCTTTAGAGTGTTATCATAAAGAACAGCAGCGCCGTTTTCTAGTACACAATCACCGAATCCCTTTTGACCAGCTGTAATAGTATAAAGTGATTTAATGTTTTCAAAAGATTGACCAGAGTTCATAACAACGTCAAATAGATAAACTCTAAATTTGCCGGTTGGAGTAGCACCGGCATCGGAGTCAAATTCTACCGCAAGAAGTTTTGCAGTACCGATTTCAGCACCAGGTGCTGCAAGTGCATCTATAGAATTACCTATAGATGAAACGGTAGAAATAGCTTGAGCAGTTGCAGAACGAAGTGAAACGGTAGCTCCTGTAGTAATACTCCAATGTCCTGCAAATTCTGTGCAATAGACGAAGTTACCCATTGTGATGGTAGTAACTTGACTTTCAAGGTATCGAATATCGGTACCCTTACGAAGTTTGTTTACGAGTTTACCTACCGTTTCAACACGATAACCATGAATATAAGCAAGACCTGGATCAACTTCTAATCTTACATTTTGAGTATCTACTGAACCGTTGGCAAGATAACGGGTAAGGGTTCGCATATTGAATGGTGAAATAACATAGTTGCCCGATTCTTCATCGGTACGTCGGGCAAGTTGTGCACCCAGAGTAGCATAGTTTGGATCGGTGTTGATAATCGTGGGATAACCCTCTACGAAATTTACGAGAGGGAAGAATGAATTTGTAGTATTTGAGAAATTAGTATTTTGTACTTTAAGAACAGGAGTTAACTTAAGACGATGTGCACCAGGAGCAGCATAGTTTGGAGAACCTGCAGCATTGTCAAGCAGTGATGGATCGGCTTCTGGGGTTACTAGAGTTTCGATAAGATCGAAACCAACGGAAATACCGTCTGGGAATCCTGAATACTTAGAGATAATCAGTGACTGGGGTTCAACACCGACAAAGAATCCCTGAGAGAAAATAGTTCCATCAGTTACGTTAGTAGATACAGAGAATCCACGGAATTTTGTGTTTCCGGTATTAATAGTATTTGCCGTGGTCAACTGACCAATGATACTATTAGATGAAGTTTTCAGTGTAAGTACTTGATCTGTATCAAAAAATCGAGTTACATTATCGTTTGCGGTAGTCAGATAGTTAATATAGAGCGTATTTAGATCTGGTGCTGCAGGAAGTGCACCAGCAGAAGCATCAACGATATGTGCTCTAATACCATTCGATGACTCAACATAACTTCCGATGAAGTTGTCGATAGTAAAGGTTGAACCGTTAGCATAGGTATCAAGAATTTTGATGTATTGAAGATTAGTAGAGAATGACAGTTCACACTTTTCTACTACAGAACCGTCCGTGAAGATGTGACGACCAAATTTTTCAATCTGATCCTGTAAGATTGTTTGACTTCCAGTAAGTTCCTGAACCTGAACTGGAACTCCTGCACGATATTCGACACGATGAAAATGATTATTTGCCTTAAAATTATCAAAATAAGGAGGTCTGGATAAGTCAATCTTCGTAGTCAAAATATGATTCCTTTAGCTTAAAACTTAAGAATTAATTTTGCTGTTTCTTTTGAAACAGCAGATTTAGCAAATGGTGAGAAGTTTTCAACATATATTACTTCGCCTGAGTTCTTAACAAGATCTGGATAATTCAAAGTATTAGCAAAAGCGCATTTTCCAGCGGCACCAGAGGTATTTCCTGTTATAATATTTTGTCCGATCTGGAATTTACCTTTTATGGCATGAAGTTTAAGAACCGGATAGACAGAAGATACCGTAGCACCCACGTTAAAGTTATTTATGATTGTATCTGAGGTGTTTATAGCACCATTGACGTTAGTTATCTTAAGATAGCTCGAATTTGCCATCAAAATGGTCGCAGTAGCCCCAGTATTGTTATCCGTTAATGTCTCGCCGAATGCAAATAGCCCGTTTGCTGAAACGATGGCAAGATCCTTATGAGTAGTAAGATCAAAGATTCTAGCCTTAGCTGCAGAAGTTTCCTGAGTAACGAACTCATTATTGATATAAGGAATGTTATTGGATGAAAGCGTCAAACGGACAGTCTGATTGAAATACTTACCATAATTGCTTCCAATGTTGTTATAACCATTTGCTATAGCAATGCCGCTTACTGTTGCATGAGCGTTAGTAGTAGGATCATTGATTTCTTGACCTATAGCAAATCTGCCTATTGCTTTGGTAAGTTTGATAGTATTTGCATTAATTATCTGTTCAAGAACCCCAGTAGCATTAGTAGTTTCTTGTATGATAGGTTGGTTATTGGACAGGATTACGAAGTCTGTAGTTTCAACAATCCTACAATTGGCAGTTTCACCGGAAGTTATGCCAAAAATTGAATCTCCAGCACCGTTTGCAGTAAAGTCTCCAGTAGCCGATTTTAGTTCAAGATAAGAAGAATTAGAGAATACGACAATACCTGCAGAATTTGAAGATGGTTGATAAACTATTTCGCCAGCATCGAATGCAGATGATCTGTTAGAAATAATCATTTTATTGTTGTTTATGTTAGTAAGTGTGAGAATCACGTTATCGTATTCTGGATTCTTTAAGATGCCCAGTCTTCTATAGTTACCAGAAGATTCTAGAGCATAAGAATCATTAACATAATTGTCAAATTTTGTAGAAATACAGAGAAAACGTGCGCCCAAATCAAGTAGGGTATTTGCACCATGACCGTCGATTGGACCGATGATTGGAGTAATAAGAGCATTTGAACCAAAAAGTGAATTGGCGATCAATGATGCAGTAGCATAAGTGTAACCTTCGCCTCCAGAGATCATGTTGACAGAAGCAATACCATATGCAGAATATGCCGAAGTATTTACGGTACAGTATGCAGAAGCCCCTGAACCATCACCTTCGATTAAAACTCTAGGACCAACTTTGTATTGTGTCAATTGGTTTGGAATAGAATGTGAAGCGATAACAGTAAGATTGCCTGTGATTTCATCACCATAGAAATTAGCAATATATGCTTCTTGACCAGAGAATAATGATCTACTATCAGATTTAATAGTTATGCTAGGAAATGAAAGTATGGATACGATGTTAGATTTCTGACTAGAAGAACCGCCTTTAATATAAAATGTATTAGAGAAAGTGCCAGATACATCTGAAAGAATAAGAGTTGATGAATTTGAGAATGCTACAAAACCATTTGCACCCTGTTCAATGTTGCTTTGATCTACCATGGTTACTGCTTCACCAGGAATATATGTAGCGTCGACGATAGAATTATTAGTATAAGTAAGAGTGATGCCTGAGAAGTTAGTATGTGTTATGATGCCAGAATTTACTCTTACGGTAATAGATGAAGGTGAAAACGCATTAGGTACTTTAAAATGAGTAGTAGAAGAAAGAGTATTACTAAAATTAGTACTACATGTTAACACTGTAGTATTAACTACATTTTCTACACGGCGCAATTGACTATTTGGATTAGGACCTACTCGAATATAATCACCAGTAATATATCCGTTTGCAAGATCTGTGAAATTAGTACCTATTCCTAATACTCGATTGTTACCAGTAACAATAGAAGCGGTTCCAGGCTTTGGTGTACCGGTAGAAATGGTATTATATATAGGAAGATCTAAAGAAAACGGGGTAACGAATTGCGTTCGTTGAGTACTCAGAATTGATGAGTTTGAAGTTAGAACCTCTGCTACAATGCCAGAATCTGTCTGTGCAATTGTATCACCAATATCAAAATAACCGACTTTGTACAATATAGAAACTAAATCATATTGTTGGAATAATGTTTGATCTACCGCAATATCACCAGTTTTATTAGCAATCTGTGCAGTAATATATGCATCAAAAGTTTCATCGACATAGGCTAATCTGTTAAGACCATCATAGAATCTAATGTTTCTAAGTTGATTAGCTCCTGGACCGGCATACAAATAAATTGCGGAATTGGTATAAAAATTGTCTATGGAAGAAGCATCGGATGATAATTCTACAACTGAAGTGTTGACATAATTTGCCAAAAATCCATCTGCAACTGCTAGATAATTGAATCCGCTTTGATCTACTTTGATATAATCGAGTGAACCTGGAGATGCAGCAACTTCTACAGAATTGTTTGGGAGAACCACAAGAAAAGCATTGGAAGAAAAGCGCGTCATAGATGTTGCATCTATGTTATACATAAATTTCCAGATATAATTATCAGATGTAGAAAACACGCCAGTGGTAGAGGTCAAAGTAGGTTTGATGAGTGAAGGACCACCGTCATTGTTGTAGATACACTTATAGATATTGTTTTCATCCGTGAATACATAAAAGTTATATTCATCAAAGAGGGTACTATTGCGTTGATTATATGCAGTATAGACAGTATTTGCTGTCCAATTGGTTCGTGGAATAGTGGGTTTCACGGACGTGGTATCAATGATTTTCCCATAGACAATATCATTGAAAATGCTTTGCTCATAGTCTAAAATAGAATTATTAGCAGCAGGTGGATTAATGTCATCTATCCATGGATATGGGCGTCCGACAAACGTATAATAAGCATTCTGTTTGTCTTCGAGAGAGCTCAAAAACAAATTCATAAGTTCGACTGAATGTTTTATGGTTAAGACTGACAAAAAATACCTACCAAATCGTGTTATATATTTATGTTTGAACTAGGGACGTTTCTACGATCCTTGATGGTTCTGCTTTCATATCAGTTTTCACAAAGGTTCCAAATAATGCTAGACCAGCAGGATGAATTAAATCTTCTACGAAAGAACGATAGGTATCTATCATTCTAGATGCCTGAATATCATATGAGAATCTCTGATAATAATGAGAATCCTGTATATACATTTCTTCGGATGGAAAGGATTTACGATTTTTCCAGTATCCTGCCGAGATACCTTGTTGATCTATAATAGAATCTCCATAAACCGCACTGTTATTATTAGCGTTTGACAGATACAGTGTATCACCTATAGTATATCCGAATCCAGAATCTACGAGTCTAACAGAAGTAACGATGCCTCTAGCATATCCTGCTGTTGAGGAAACGATCGCGTTGTTACCTTTTATGTTTCCAGCATTATCTGGAATTGATAAGAATATGACATATGGTTCTTGTATTTTTACTTTAGGAGCAACCGCATATCCGATACCGCTGTTAATAGCAGTAATATATCTAATAGAACCAACAACAATGTCGTGATAAGTAAAGATATTTGCAAGCGAAGTATTCATATTCTCAACGTCTGGAATATTGACGTATGGAAAATTCCAGTTAGTAAGCCTAGTAACAGTGCTTATTGTGCCGAGAGCACCTGAGGTTTGACCTGTCAGAACTGCATTTGGATATGGATACCCTGCAAGATAACCTCTGACAGGAACAATAGTTGCACCGGAACCATTTGCAGTGTTTATTGTAGCTGTAGGCAGAGAGGTGTAGTTAATTCCATTATTACGCATATCTACAACTGCAATAGAACCGGTATCTGAGGTTGTAATTTGTGCAGTTGCACCAGTACCGCCACCACCTGTAAATATTACAATCTCTCCGTTTGCATATCCAGTTCCTGCTGATGAAGCAGATGCAGAAAGTACTACTGAATAATTTGGAGTATATGAATAACAATTTTTAAGTGTAAGATTAGAACCAACAACTGCAGAAACCATAGCATTTGCTTGCACGTTTCTTGTTGGAAAAATTGAATTGATGGAAACAGTAGCACCCGAAGTATTTCCAACAAGAATCATTTCTGGTACAAAAGCTCCGGTATTGCCTGTTACTTCTAAATAAGTAAGATCAGAACGTCCTACTCTAGCTGTAATAGAACCATTTGATACGGTTTCAGAATTTGCAAGTAGACCAGATACGACCGTGACATCCATTGGTACGACATTGATGCTTGACTTTACTAATTCATTAACCTGAAAAGTACCAGAAACACCTGTAAGATTTACCGTGAAAGTGTTTGCGACATTTTCCAATACCGTAGAAACATAATTTAATATAAGGTCATTAGTAACTGAGATAGTTTCTGTGTTTGTTAAATCACCGATTTCAAATGAAGCCCCAGCACCACCTGTATTGGTTGAGTCTATAATAATAGAAGCATTCATACTGTAACCTGAACCGCCATCTTCGAGGAAGAAGCTCGTTTTACCGTTGCTGTTTGTTACAGAAGTTACTACTGCCAGACCACCTTCACCGCCATCATTAATTTCAAGAACATCGCCAATTGAAAATCCTGATCCACCATTTGTCATCGATATAGCAGAAAGAGAACCGCTAATGAATGGTGCATTCTGTGGAATTATTTGAGGAACTGCAGTACTTAGAATTCTTTCGCCGTAATGAAATGTTCCTTCAATATTAGAAAGAATAAGACCGGTAACTTGTTTGCCTTTAATGGTTTTCTTAAAAACATATTCTACAGTTGCAGTTGCACCTAGTGATGAAGAATATATTTCTTGATTTATTAGTTCATTAAGATATGGAGTATCTGAAATTTCAATATAGCGTTGGATAAACCATTCTGATTCTGATGGAGCAAAAAGTTGCAGTGATGGCAGATAAATTGAAACATCTTCATTGAATAGAATTCTGAAAAGAAGTTCATAGGCTCGCTGTGAACCCTTTGATCTATAAAAGTCTTGAATATGTTTAGTTAAAAATCGCTTTGATACCATCATATTATTGGGCATTGAAGCCATATATTTTGTCTTGAAATACTGGACAAACTGTTCTAATGTTTCATCAACATCACCATCTTCTGTAATTCTTCTTGAAGCTGCAATCAGATTTGGCGTATTGTAAATCGCGATTACTTCTGCTTCAGAATTTATGATATATCGAACATATGGAAGACCAGCAAGGGTTTCAGTAGCATCCAATGAAATTACGAGAGAATTATTATCAATGATTTTTATAATCTTATGTGCGGTTTCATTAGTATAGATATATTCTCCAGGAATAAAATCAGACAGGAATGAAGTACCAGTTCCTATTACAATCCTAGAATTATTTGTAAGGTTGACAATTCCAGCAACAGAATTATCAATTTCATCTATTTGAGAAATTACAGAACCTACCGCATTTTCAAAATTAGTTCCAAGGAACTCAATGCTCATATTATCAGGGGTACCAACGATGAACCCCTGCTGCGATGTATTAGCATTGCAGATAATGTTTTTTCCAATTTTAAAAACAGTGTTTGAAGACGGATTAATTGTTACCGTATATTTGTCGGTTCTTTCTAACCATTCATAATATGCTTTGACGAAAGCAATAAAGTTTGGTCCTTCTTCCTGATAAAATTCAGGAAAATTGGATTCTATAAAAGTAGATAAGTATTGTTCGAAATACTGATTATTCACTTGTTACGTCTACTGTAAAATTAAGAACATCTATTTCTAGAATGTTATTTGCTTTGGAATAAACATCCTGATTTGCAGGAATTACGGTGAAAACAACGCCATTATGACCAAGAAAATCAGTAATTTCTAACGCATTGATATTGAGCAATCCTGTTTCATAATTGATAGAACCCATAACGGTATAGTTTGGGGTTGCATTGTTTGGATTGTTTTCAACTAGATATAAATTTGAACCGGGATTTGTAATGCCTTGAACCGTATCGGTAAAATACCATTCTTTTGCTTTTGCAACAAAGTAAGAAGAAATAATTCCAGGCAGAATCTTATTAAGAAAACTAACACTGTTAGAATAAATGACATTAAGTGGTGGTGAGATATTCTTTTGAAGTCTTACTGTTACCTCATTTGAAATAATAGATGGATCGAGGGTATTGAGATATGTGACAAACTTGGAGAATCTAAAGGCACTATGAAAGCGCTGAAGATGAGTATTATTGAAATATGCGACCCCAGAAGCTATTAGCGTCTTAATCATTGGAATAGTAAGATTAGTATTATTCAAATTTACATGAGTATTAATGTAAAGTTTTAAGGCAAGATAATCAGGGTCAATTAGAATTGGTTGTATTCCCAGAGAATTCTTATTTGAGACATATGCTTTGATAGACGACTTATCAACATTTGAAATAGGATTTCCGGAAATTGATGAAGCTACAATATAAACTCTTCCGTATTCTACAGAACCATCAATTTCTTCTCCACCATAAACGTGTACAGATTTTACATTTGGAAATGCTTCTGTAATCAGTGTTTCATAATCTTCTGGAATGATCGCACGACTTTGAGTTTGATAATGTCGTGGTGACATATAACGAATAGATTCAAGTGTTTCAGCAGCTGCACCACCTTCAGTAGTACTACTTGCTGAAATAGTAAGAGGTGAAAGAACGGTTCCGCCGTTTGGTGTTCCAAGTTCACTATCGAGAATGAAAGTTTTCATTCCATTTCCATCGGCACCAGTACAGACACGATATTCTGCAGTAATGACAGCACCATGGATAGGAGAAAATCCGAATATTCCATTTCCGAATTTTAATTCATAACGATAATCAGAGGTAGCTTCTAAGAAGAAAATTTTAGAATCTGCACCAATGCTATACAAAGTTGTTGCTTGAAGATATACTATGTTTGAGATTCCATCATTTACCGTTACAGTAATAGATGCAACGTCTATGTTTTTATTAGAAAGAACAAATCTTTGAGTTTCTGAAGCAGTATCTACTACATAAGATTCCTTGAAATAGGATCCTTCATATACCGCAAGATCTGTTATTGCAAAAAAGTTATTAGAGGATTTATAGATATTGTTACGATCTGTGACAAATTTGTGATTGCCGGTAGTATTAAGACCAGAAAACTGGGTTCCTTTAGGTACTTCTAGAGTTGAAATTCCTGAAGTAGGAAAAGTCAGGTTGAGATTTGTCGTAGCAGATTTTGCCGATCTGGGGAGATAATTTAGTTCTTTCGCATGAGAAACGATAGAATCTCGAAGTTGAGCAGAGTCATTAAAGCGTTCTGCAGCAACCATGTTATAATAGAACGACATCAGATAGGTATTATAGGCTTGGACTGCTAGAAGAGCTCGCATATTTGAACCATCAAAGTTGTAATCTTTGAATGCAGATTGCGATTGCATGAAAGTCTTTTGAGCAGTTAAGATACCCTCAAAATCAAGACTTGCTAATGAGAGTGAAGTATTTGCGGCCAAATCTTTGATTCCTTGTTTTTAATATTTATGGTTATTTACCGGACTCTTTTTAGGATTAAATCCAAGGATATTGGTTGAGTATGATTGATGATAGTGAAAATAATATTCACTCCAATGCTATTCTGGCCTTCTGCCTCATAGATATTTACTTGAAGAAGATTAGCTCTTGGTTCCGAATGTCTGATAGTATCTCTAATAGCATTAGTCAAATCTTCAATAAGAAACGGTCCAAAATGATCGAAAAGAGCTCGTCGAATATTGCATCCAATATCAGGACGGAATGGCCATTCTCCCTGATTAGTCAGCACTAGATTTTTAATGGACTGAGTAACTGCTTCTTCATTAGTAAGCGTAACTATCTGATTAGTGACCGGATGCTTAAGGATATTATCCGTAAAATCAATATAGTAGTCTAACTGTTTAGAAGTCTGTGTGATAAATTCGTTGCGTAATGACATTAGTCTACCTTATTTCTTGAAAATGTAGTGGTCAGGCGTCAACTGTTGACCACCCTCAGTAACATGAACCTTCGGAGCATCCAATTTAATAAGACCATCAGTAATCTCAATCTTAGTGCCACCGACTTCTAATACTATCTTAGAATCTGCCTTGATAGTTATAGTACCTTTCGAAGTCATTAAAATATCGGCGTCAGCTTCAATTTTCGTATCAGATTTAGAATATAACCACGCCTTTTCATCTGTATGGATCTTATAGTCTTTTTGATAGACCTGTGATGCTTTGCCATCAATGACAAATTTAGCATCCTCACCTTCTGTAACACGGATGTTAGTTCCTTTGACCATGTCAACACGATCACCGCGCTGCTGTGAAAAGGAATTGCCGTCCGCAGATCCTACAGAATCTCCTTTAGTTAATGAATGTTTATCCTTTGTAGAACCTTCAGTAATGGTTTCTTTGCTGACAGAGATATTCTGACCGCCAGTAGCAGAATAGGTTCCACCTCCGGTTGTAGATGCTCTTTCACCCTTGACCTGATTTCGTTCTGCGCCAGCCCTAGAATCTACGGTACCTTCGACTGAAGAGGTCATTCCCTTTCCGACAGACTGATGATATTGTCCTGAAGATCTTACGGAATATCTGCCCGATACCGATGAAAATTCCATATGGGAACCGTCTTTACCGGAAATAGACATGACACCGCCGCCGGGGTCAGTGTTATATTGTTTCCCTCCGCCTGAAGTATCCTGTGCAGAAGAAGGAGTATCATCGAATACCATTCGATGATTGACTCCCTGCCAGAGTACTGCAGCATATGGGTATCGTGGACCTGCATTAGATTGTGGAGTAGCTATTGCTTCATCTTTAATTTTTTTAGCCACTACCAGGATTCCTTAACTCTATCACCGTCTGGTAGACCTTCAGTCGGAATTATAATCCTTTTCGGACCAACCGCTCCACCAGCATCAGCCGGCGTAGTATCTGCACCAGGTTGAGTTGCTTTAGAATCTGTAGATTCTCCTCCCGGTTGAGATCCTGCTGGTTTAGATTCTTCGGGTTTTTCTTCTTCTTTTGGAGCTGCAGGACTTTCAGTTTTATCACCGCCTTCTACAGTTTTTTCTAAAGCCTTTCGTTTTTCTTCGACAATTGCTTGCTTTTTTGTAAATTTCTTTAATGCTTCTTGTATTTTTCCAGCATCTGTAATGGCTTTTTTAATGTAGTCCGTCATAGTCTTATCAATCATACTTCCAATCTGTGGTATGGAACTAGAAGATCCACCTGGAGATCCGAGTACTTTTGAAGCAGAACAACTTGAAATAGCATCAATCAATTTTTGAAGAAGGGCAGTTAATTTGTCTAGAGTCAAAGTCTTATCAATCAACATTCCATGCAATGTAGGATAATATGCATCTACTGCTTGCTTGATACATTTTTCAGTATCATTGAGTTGCCAAACGCGATTGAGCATTTCAACAAGAATATCAGCAGCATGGGACAACTGACCTTTACAGTATTGTCCGTATCGATGTGCACCATGTACTTCAATATCACGAATGGTGTTAATCAAGGTTGTTGCTGATAAATTAATTAATCCTTTATCTATGCCCTGAAAATTAAGAGATGTGATTATACGCGGATATGCATTCATTATATCAGAAGTAGTATATGTAGTAAAATAATTGAAAGGTAAATGATTGAAAGTAACAAGCAACAAATTTAATCGAGTGAACAGCATTTGAATTTGATCTACACCGAGATGTGAAAGATCTAATGCTTCAAGTGTCTGTAATATGTCAGTAATATTATCCATTCGACGAATGAATTCTTCATGGTCATCGAATGCAGAAATAGGAGCAGTACTAGTTTCAATTAATTCGCATATATCTTTCACATATGTCATAGTATTAAGTTCTTCTACTAAAAGTAGAATTGCACTCTGTGCAGATGATGTAGCAACTTCATGGGATGTTCCAAATGATCCAGTCGGTACCGTTGGTACATTTGAAGATTTCTGACTAAGTAATGATTTAAATTGTGACATTACTCCTTGGATAGATCCAAGAGCAGAGGTTGCTTGTTTTAACATTGCCTGCATACCTTGGGCACCCATGCCCGCAGCACCTGAAACTGCCTGTTCTATATCTCGAAGTTTTTTAAGACCATCGGCACCATTGGGAAGAACGCCCTTGATAACATCCGACTTTTCAATTTTTTGTGCAAGGTCTAATAAACTGGTCATGCGGTATCGCCAGAGTCATAATCTTGTTTAGCCTATAGTGTTTTATCACA
>Ga0190271_10000495_pt1 | contig 19999 bp, 18 predicted proteins | sample Popmic356T_FD_133747 | JGI IMG/M metagenome (GOLD analysis project Ga0190271, IMG submission 133747) | Populus adjacent soil microbial communities from riparian zone of Weber River, Utah, USA - 356 T | ecosystem: Environmental > Terrestrial > Soil > Riparian zone | place: USA: Utah | collected...
AGGCGCGCGCCTGGCTGACCGCCTCGGTGACGGCGCGCTGGAGTTCGCGGCCGTCCATGTTGAGCTGCGTGCCTTCACGCTCGCTGTCCGAGTACGGAATCGAGGCGAAGTTGGCGACCGGAGCCAGCGCCGGCTGGTACTTCTTCCAGGCCTGCGTCATCTCCACGATCGTGGCCTGCACGTCGTCATCGCTGCCGAAGCCGCCGATGCTGACGTTGCCGCCCGACTTGAGCGACGAGGTGCTGGCCTCGAACTGCGTCGTGGCGCGCTTCAACTGCTCGATGGAGTCACGGACGAATCCGCGCGCGCGCAGACGGTCCTGGATCGAGTTGAGGGCCGCTTGCATGCGCGAGGGCTGCTGCTGCAGTTCGCCGATGGTTCGCACCGCGAAGTTGTTTTCCACCAGGCGACCGGCGAAATACCAGGCGGGCGCGAGCACGCCGACCAGGAATGCCAGGGCCAGGATGCCCACCGCCACCCAGACGTTGCGAGCGCCTTGCATGCGCGTGGCAAATTTCTTGGGAACTACTTTCTCTTTTTTCACAGAGCTCACCCTCCATCACTCCGGCTTGAACACGATGCGCTGAACCGCGAGGCGCGAGTCAGTCGCCACGAATTCTTCAAACCGGGCACCTTCCATCGCCGAAATGGCTGCCGCATCGAACAGACCTGCGGGCTCGCTCGACAATACGCGGATGCGCTCCGTGCGGCCTTCAGGCGTTACATAGAATTCCACGCGCACCCAGCCTTCCACGCCCTTGGCGGACGCGGGATATTTCGGCCGCGGCGGACGCGACATCTTGAGTGGCGGTAGTTTGGGAGCCGCAGCGGCCGTTGCAACCGTCTGCTGGGCATTCGCGACCGCAGCGCGCAGGTCGCCAAGGTCGGAATCGCCGCCCAGGCTCTCGGCCGCATCGAGCAGCGCGGAAGCGTCGGCCGGACGGCCCGCCGTGATGCGCGCGCGGGCTTCGCTGATGAGACGGGCGCGAACGTCGCGCACCACCTGCACGGTCGTGGCATGGCGCACGTCGAGGAGACGCAGGCGCTCGGCATTCGATACTGCCGAGTCGTTCGCCGGCTGAATCAGGTTGCCACTCGCGAGGCGATCCTGCGCAGCCTTGGCAAAGCGCGCGATGTCATCGTTCGTGCGCTGCTGCTTCTGCGCGGCGGCGGTGATGTCACGCTGCGCGTTGTTGATGACCGCAGCCGAAACGCCGTTTTCGCGAGCCGCGGCGAGACTGGCCTGCACGCCCGCCTGGTCGCCCTTGGCGGCGGCGTCACGCGCGGAGTTGAGCAGCCGCTGGTTCAGATCGTTGTTCAGGCGCGTGACGAGTTCAGCCGAGGCACCCGCTTCACGAAGTGCCTGGATCGCGTCTTTCGCGGACTCGCCGTTCGGGGTCACCAGACGGCCATTGGCAAGGCGCGATTCGGCGCTGGCCACGTGGCGCTGGATGGTCACTGCGCGGCGCTTGCCGTCGAGATCCTTCGAAAGCTGCGCGATCTGCGCCGGCGGCAGCAGCGCATCTTTCTGCGCGGCATCGAGCAACGCCTGCGCGCGCTCGAAGTTCTGCGCGGCGAGCGTCGCCTGGATCTGCGCGAGCGCCGTCTGCGCGCGCATGGAATCGAGACGCGCGTCGACTTCTATCAGGCGCTGGTCGTTCGGATCGATGCTGCGCGCGGCTTCGAGTTCGGCGAGCGCGTTGTCGAAGCGGCGCTCATCGAGCGCGGTGCGGGCGCGCGCGATCAGCAGTCCGCCGAGGCGCTTCAGGCCTTCGGTGGCTTCGGCATTGGCCGGATCGAGCTGCAGAACCGTGCGGAAGTGTTCGAGGGCGTTGTTCCTGGCGGGTTCGATGTAGCGGCGCTCGTCCATGGCGAGGCGCGCTTTCTCGAGCACTTCGTCGAGCGAGGCGGCCGGAGCAGACTGACCCGCTGCCTTACCCGAAGCCGGTTTGGCCGCGGAAGAGGAAGCTGCAGGCGCAGCGCCGGAATCGGCGGAGGCCGGAGCGTCGCTTGAACCCTTGGACATGAAGAACCAGCCGCCCGCGGCAACGGCAAGCACCGCGACCGCGACGCCGATCATCATGACCGGCGATTTGCCGGACTTCTCTTCGCCGCCGGAGCTGCCGCCCGCGGGAGAGGTGACTGCGCTCAGCGCGTCAGCAGTAGAGGAAATTCGCGCCGCGTCGCTCATCGCGCGGAGCATCGGGCCGGATTCAACCGGCGAATCGACCAGCGCCTGGATGGCGCCTTCGAGCATCAGGGCGTCGACCATGGCGGCCGAGGCGCCATCGCGAATGGCGATGACGACGGGGTTGTGCGGGCTGGCGGAAATCGGTTCGAATTCTTCGGCGGTCATGCCGCGCAGGTCGGCTACCAGGATGGTGCGCGTGCCCGGCTTGAGCATGTTGGCGGCAGAACCCAGGCTGTCGGCATGGCGAAGCTGGCAGGTGGACTCGAGCATTGGCCCGAGCTGTGCCCAAAGGTCGAGGTCGGGCGTGGCGATGAGCGCCAGCGGACGTTTCGACTTGAAAGAGCTGGCTCCCATATTGTTGCCCCTACCCGCGTTGTCTGTGTGCGCGGTTGCGCCGGATTCAGAACGTGCTTGCATGGACCCTCGACCTCTCAGCGAACTAGTTGCGACGTTGGCTCTTCCTCGCGGTTCCGGGGCATCCATGGCCCGTCTCCGGGGAACGACAGGGGCAGTATTAAGTCAGCGCGTTTCGGTTGTTCGGCACTGAGTCACATCCGGCGCATGGGAGTTCCTCGAGAAGGGCCGGATCGCGACCTGGATCACAAATGGTGCGGGGAGACATTCCTGATTTCGGGGGCAAAAGGCGACGTGCCTCTCGGAACGCTGGCAGGCCTTTAAATCCAGTACAAAACCGCATTCGGGGCGCGTCCCTTTTCGTCCAATTGTCCTGCAAGTGTGGGGACAGACTGAAGTCTGTCCTGGGGAGTGTGGGGACAGACTTAAGTCTGTCCTGGGAGTGTGGGGACAGACTGAAGTCTGTCCTGGGAGTGTGGGGACAGACTGAAGTCTGTCCTGGGAGTGTGGGGACAGACTGAAGTCTGTCCCCACCCGTTTAGTTAGGTACGCGGCGGATCTGGGCGCCGATCTGCGCCAGCTTTTCCTCGAGCGCCTCGTAGCCCCGATCGATGTGGTAGATGCGCTCGATTTCCGTCCTTCCCTCGGCCACGAGACCCGCCAGGACCAGGCTGGCCGAAGCGCGCAGATCGGTGGCCATGACCGGAGCGGCGGTGAGCTTGGGGACCCCCCTGATGATGGCGGTGTTGCCCTCGAGACGGATCTCGGCGCCGAGGCGTCGCATCTCCAGCATGTGCATGAATCTATTCTCAAAAATGGTCTCGACGATGGTGCCCACGCCGTCGGCAATGGTATTGAGCGCGGCGAACTGGGCCTGCATGTCGGTCGGAAAGGCCGGGTACGGCGCCGTGCGGATGTCGACGGACCGGGGGCGGCGTCCGCGCATGTCCACTTCGATCCAGTTGGGTCCTATGCCCACCTTGGCGCCGGCCTCGGTGAGTTTCGCGGTCACCGCGTCGAGGTGTTCGGGCGCCGTGTTCTTGATGCGCACCATCCCCGAGGTGATGGCTCCGGCCACCAGGTAGGTGCCACCCTCGATGCGGTCGGGCAGCACTTCATAAGAGGTGGCCCGCAGCTTTTCGACCCCCTGGATCGCGATCTTGTCCGTGCCGGCGCCCTGGATTTTCGCGCCCATGGCGATGAGGAAATTGGCGAGATCGACGACTTCGGGTTCGCGCGCGGCGTTTTCGATGATGGTTTCGCCGTCGGCGAGCGTCGCCGCCATCATGAGATTTTCAGTGCCGGTGACGGTGACGGTGTCGAGATTCAGGCGCGCGCCCTTGAGCCGCCCCGCACGCGCGCGGATGTAGCCGCTGTCGATGGTGATTTCGGCGCCCATGGCCTGCAGGCCCGCGACATGGATGTTGACCGGCCGCGCGCCGATGGCGCAGCCGCCGGGCAGGGACACGTCGGCCTTGCCGAACCGCGCCAGCAGCGGCCCGAGCACGAGGATGGACGCGCGCATGGTCTTGACCAGCTCGTACGGCGCAAAACACTCGCGCGTCGTCGTGCCATCGATCTCGATCTGCATCTTCTCGTCGATGGTGACCGAGACGCCCATGCGGCCTAACAACTCGATCATGGTGGTGACGTCCTGAAGATGGGGGACGTTACGAATCGTGACCGGCCCATCGGCAAGCAGCGCGCCCGCCACGATGGGCAAGGTCGCATTCTTCGCGCCCGAAATACGCACTTCGCCCTCGAGGGCGATGCCACCATTGATCTGCAGCTTGTCCACGTTTGTCTCTCAGGGGTCTGACCCCATTCTTGTTGAGTGCACGCTGGCAAAGCCAGCGGAAAAATGGGATCTGACCCCTATTCGCGGGCTACGAATTCCTCGGGCGTCAGCGCCTCGATCGACAGCGCGTGGATCTCGCGGCCCATGAGCGCGCCCAGGGCCCGATATACGAGCTGGTGGCGGGCGATCGGCCGCAGGCCCGCGAACTGCGGTGAGATGATTTGTGAGGCGAAATGCGTGTTGTCGTCGGATTCCACGCGGACCGCGGCGCCCGGCAGTCCGGCACGGATGAGGTCGGCAACACGTTCGGGGGTCATGACACTCGAGTTCATCACGTTATCTTAAGCGTTATGATCGCCGCATGAATGCCCAGCTCAAGGCCGATCCAGCGTCGCTGATCGCCGCGGGACGCCTGGCTCTCGAAGTCGAGGGCCGGGCCATCGCCGCGCTGGTGCCAAGGCTCGACGCAACTTTCGCGCGCGCCTGCAGCATTTGTCTCGAGTCCCGCGGCCGGGTCATCGTCAGCGGCATGGGCAAGTCCGGGCACATCGCCGGGAAAATCGCGGCCACGCTCGCCTCCACCGGCACCCCCTCGTTCTTCATGCACGCCGCCGAAGCGAGCCACGGCGACATCGGCATGATCACGCGCGAGGATGTGCTGCTGGCCATCTCCAACTCCGGCGAGACCGCCGAGGTGCTGCTGCTCATCCCGCATTCGTCCCGCCTCGGGGTACCGATCATCTCCATGACGGGCAACCCGGCCTCCTCCCTGGCCCGCGCATCGACGGTCCACCTGGATGTCAGCGTCGCGGAGGAAGCCTGCCCGCTCAACCTCGCGCCCACGGCCAGCACCACCGCCACGCTCGCCGTCGGCGACGCTCTCGCGGTGGCCATGCTCGAAGCGCGCGGCTTCACCTCGCAGGATTTCGCGCGGTCGCATCCGGGTGGCGCTCTCGGCCGCAAACTGCTGCTGCATGTCTCCGACGTGATGCGCACCGGTGACGAACTACCCACCATCGGTCCCGCCGCCTCGCTGGCGGAAGGCCTGGTGGTCATGTCGAAGAAAGGTCTCGGCATGTGCGTGGTGGTCGAAGGCAGCCAGATGCTCGGCGTCTTCACCGACGGCGACCTGCGTCGCGTGCTCGATCGCGAGTCCAACGTCCACAAGACGACGATGCGCGAGGTCATGACCTCACCCGGCAAGCGCGTGGCCGCCACCGAGCTTGCGGCCGAGGCGGCGCATCTCATGGAGAAATACCGCATCACCGCGCTGCCCGTCGTCGATGCGCAAGGCGCCCTGGCAGGCGCTCTCAACGTGCACGATCTGTTGCGCGCCGGAGTGCTGTGAACGACGCGACGCGGTTCCAGTCGGCGCTCGCGCGCGTGCGGTTGCTGATCCTCGACGTGGACGGCGTGCTCACCGACGGTCGCCTGTTCTACGGCCCGAAGGGCGAACTGCTCAAGGCATTCCACGTGCGCGATGGTCACGGCATCAAACAGGTGGCGGCAGCCGGTGTCTCGATCGCCATCATCTCCGGGCGCAAATCCGCCGCCGTCCGTCGTCGCGCGCAGGAACTGGGCATTCGACACGTCGTCCAGGGCGCGAACGACAAACTCGCAGCGTTGCGCAAACTCGCGAAAGCGCGGCGTGTGTCTCTGGAAGAGTGTGCCTGCGTAGGTGATGACACACCGGACGCACCGATCCTCGCCGCTGCCGGTGTCGGCGTCGCCGTGGCCGATGCACACGCGGATGCTCTCGCGGTCGCAGACCTGGTCACCACGCGCCCCGGCGGACACGGCGCAGTCCGCGAGGTGTGCGACTGGCTGATGACGGCGCGCAAGGCCGCGACATGAAGCGCCGCTCGCGTCCGTTCGCCTACGTGGCAGCGATCGCCGCGATCGGGCTGGCATATTTTCTCGGACGCCCCGGACGCGATGACAACAATGGCGATGTCACGGGAGCCTCGGTCCCCGACCCCGGCTATGCAGCCCTTGAAGCGACGGTCATCGAAACCGGCTACGACGGCCGCGAGCGTTATCGCCTCAACGCCAGCGTGATTCGCCAGCAGACCGAGTCCGGGATCATCGAGCTCGAGAAGCTCCGCATGGATTACCACCCCGATGCGCAAAACAAGCTGCCCGGAGAGTCGGCGCGCGCCGCCGAAGCATCCGGCGAAGTCTGGCATCTGACCTCCGATCACGGACTCGTGCGTGCCGATGGCGACGATGTCCAGCTGACCGGCAACGTGCGCGTCACCGGGCCGGCGCCCGGCAGCGGTGAACCGCTGTCATTGAGCACCGATTCTCTGCGAATCAACACGCCCACGGAGTTCATCGAGACCTATGCGCCGGTGAAACTCCGCTGGTCGGGCCATGAGCTCGACGCGCGCGGGCTGAAGGCCGATTTGAAGGCCGGCACGCTGCGTCTAGAATCGGACGTCAATGGCCACTTCTTCCCGAAATAGCCCCCGAAGCAGATTCGGCGCGCGACTCGGCGCGGTGCTCGCGTGCGGGTTGTTAGGTGTGGCCGAAGCCGCGCCGGCGCCCTGCACGAACCAGGAAATAGTGCTCGAAGGCAAGCCGCTCGAAATGGACTATCGCAACAACAACGCGGTGCTGCGCGACGTGACGATCACCCAATGCGACGTACGCATCCAGGCCGCCGAGGCCGACATCAAGGGCGGGCTCAATTTCGAGAACAGCCACATGACGATTACCGGTGACGTGCGCATCACCGCCGAAGGTGGCAGCCTGAGTTCCGACAAGGCCATCGTCGCGTTTCGCGACAAGCGCATTTTCGCGGCCACCATCACCGGCGCACCCGCGCAGTTCGAGCAGCAGCGCGAAGATGGAACCACCGCGCGTGGCCGCGCGAACACCATCGACTACCAAACCGCCAGCGGCACGGTGAGTTTCATCACCAACGCGTGGCTCTCGTATGGCCGCAATGAAATCACCGGCCAGCAGCTGGTCTACAACATCCGTACGCAAAGCGTGCAGCCCCAGGCGAAGCCGGGCGCCGGCAAGGGCGATGGCCGCATTCGCCTCGTCATACAGCCCGACAAACCACCGCAGCTGACAGTGCCCAAGAAAGAAAAAGAGAAGAAACCGTGAGCGTGCTGCGCGCAACCCATCTAGCCAAGAGTTACAAAAAACGCCAGGTGATCTCCGACCTCTCCGTCGAAGTGGAGAGCGGGCAGATCGTCGGCTTGTTAGGTCCGAACGGCGCGGGCAAGACCACGGCGTTCTACATGATCGTCGGCTTGGTGCCGCCCGACCGCGGCACGGTGACCATCGACGATCGCGATATCACCCACCTCGCGATGCACCAGAGGGCGCAGGCGGGCATCGGTTATTTGCCGCAGGAAGCCTCCGTCTTCCGGAAACTCACCGTCGAAGACAACGTGATGGCGATCCTCGAAACTCGTGATCTCGACGAATCCAAGCGCCTGGAGCGCCTGGAGCAGATCCTGGGCGAGCTGCGCATAGCGCACGTGCGCAAGAGCCTCGGCATGGCGCTCTCGGGCGGCGAGCGCCGGCGTGTCGAAATAGCGCGCGCGCTGGCCGCCGAGCCCCGTTTTGTGCTGCTCGATGAACCTTTTGCGGGCGTCGACCCACTTTCGGTCATCGACATTCAGCGAATCATGAACGAGCTGACCGCCAAGGGCATCGGCGTGCTCATCACCGACCATAACGTCAGAGAAACCCTAGGTGTTTGCCAGCGCGGTTACGTAGTTTCCGGGGGAACTGTGATGGCATCAGGAACACCCGAAGAAATCCTTGCCAACCCCCAAGTCCGTGAGGTGTACTTGGGTCAGTCTTTCCGCATGTAGCGTTTTCCGAAGCTCGCGGAAAAATTCTTTTCTTTCATAGCGTTGAGACCCCCACCCCTGTGTCGATGATGAAGCCATCACTGCAGCTGAAGCTGGGTCAGACGCTGACGATGACCCCGCAGTTGCAGCAGGCCATCCGCCTCCTGCAGATGCCGGCGCTCGAGCTGCAGGCGCACATCCGCGAACAGCTCGAAAGCAACGTCATGCTCGAGCCCGTGGACGAATACGAGGCCACCGGCACATTCGAAACCCTCGAACCGCATCCCATGCCGGAGGAGAAGCGAGTCGACGCGCAGGCTGCTCCCGAAGTCACGGTCGAAGCCGAGGTCATCGAGGACAACTGGAGCGAACGCAGCGCCGGCTCCGATTCCTGGCGCGATGACGACGAGCGCGCCGCGGAAGTCGCCGACGACGCGCAGCTTTCGCTGCAGGATCACCTGGTCGGACAGCTCGAATACGCCAACCTCGCGCCGCGGGATCTCGCCATCGCGCGCGCGATTGTCGATGCCATCAACGACGACGGCTATGTCACCGACTCGGCCGACGACATCGCCGCCACGCTGCTGCCGGAAGTCACCGCCGACGCCGACGACGTGGAGCGCGTGCTTCGGCTCGTACAGACGCTCGACCCTGCCGGTGTCGCGGCGCGAAATCTGAGTGAATGTCTCGCGCTGCAGTTGCGCACGCTGCATCCCGACACGCCGGGGCTGCGCCTGGCGCTTGCCATCGCCGACAAACACCTCGACAAGCTGGCTGATCGCGAACTCACGCTGCTGCGCCGCGAGCTCGCGGCCTCCGACGACGAGCTCGCACAGGCCGTGGCGCTGGTGCGTGGCCTGCACCCTCGGCCCGGGGCCACCGTAAGCAGCGCGAAGGCCGAATACGTGGTGCCGGACGTCTTCGTGCGCCGCACCGATCGCGGCTGGACCGTCGAGGTGAACAGCTCGACGTTGCCGCGGGTACGCCTCAACCAGAGCTACGCGGACATGCTCGGTCGCGGCGCCGGCCACTCCTCGATGCGCGCGCAGCTCCAGGAAGCGCGCTGGCTGCTCAAGAGCCTCGAAATCCGCAATGAAACCCTCATGAAAGTGGCACGCAGCATCGTCGAACGCCAGACGGCGTTCCTCGAGCACGGTGAGGAAAGCATGCGGCCCATGATTCTCAAGGACATTGCGCAAGCCATCGACATGCACGAGTCCACCATCTCGCGCGTCACGTCCAGCAAGTACATGCACACGCCGCGCGGCGTATTCGAACTCAAGTATTTCTTCTCGAGCCAGGTCGAAGCCGCCGACGGTGGCGGCGCCTCATCCACCGCCGTGCGCGCCAAGATCCGCAAGCTCATCAAGGAAGAGGACACCGGCAACCCGCTGTCCGACAGCCGGATCGCCGAGCTGCTCTCCGGTGAGGGCATCGCGGTCGCGCGCCGCACGGTCGCCAAATACCGGGAGGCGCTCGGTTTGGCGCCTTCCAACGAACGCAAGGCAAAGGCTGCCCAGGCGAACAAGTAATCAGCAGAAGAGTAGATAGGCCAAAAAAGGAGACGAATCATGCAATTGTCGCTTTCCGGTCATCATGTCGAGGTCACACCGTCGATGCGCTCGTACGTCGAGAAGAAGCTCGAGCGCATTTCCCGCCATTTCGACCACGTTATCGACGTGCACTGCGTCCTGACGGTTGAGAAGCTCCGACAAAAGGCCGAAGCCACACTGCATGTGCGCGGCAACGCCATTCACGCCGACGCTACCGAGGAGAACATGTACGCCGCCATCGACCTGCTGGCCGACAAGCTCGATCGCCGGGTGCTCAAGCACAAGGAAATCAAGGCCGACAAACACGCCGCCGACGCGCGCAAGACCAACGGTCGGTAGCGAGGACTCACGGTAACGCATGCGGCTCATACTCGTCAGCGGGCTTTCGGGATCCGGCAAGAGCGTGGCTTTGCACATGCTCGAAGACGCCGGGTTCTACTGCGTGGACAACATCCCGGCAGCCCTGCTGAAGCCCTTCATCTCCCACACGCTGCGCAACAACGAGGCGCAGTACTCGCGCGCCGCGGTGGGAGTCGATGCGCGCAATGCCGCCGCGGAAATCGAGACCGTGCCGCCGCTCATCGACGAGCTCAAGAAGAGCGGCATCCAGTGCGAAATCATCTTCCTGCTGGCCAACGATGACGAGCTGCTGCGGCGCTTCGCCGAAACCCGGCGCAAGCACCCCATCAGCACCGACCATGTCTCGCTGAAGGAAGCCATCGCCATCGAGCGGCGCCTGCTCGAGCCCATCCTCAATGCCGCGGACCTGGTCATCGACACCTCGCGCATGGGCGTTCACGACCTGCGCGAGCTCATCAGCCAGCGCGTGGAAAAGCGCAGCGCGGGCCGGCTCTCGTTGCTGGTGGAGTCGTTCGGCTTCAAGAACGGCATCCCGGGCGACGCGGACTTCGTGTTCGACGCGCGCTCGCTGCCCAACCCCTACTGGGACCCGTCGCTTCGCGCGCTCACCGGCCGCGACCCGGACGTCATCCGCTTCCTCGAAGCGCAACGCAGCGTTCCCCGCCTGGCCGACGACATCCTGCAGTTCGTGGCCATGCGCATCCCCGAGCATCAGGCGGCGAACCGCCGTTACCTCACCATCGCCATCGGCTGCACCGGCGGGCGCCACCGCTCGGTCTACCTCGCCGAGCGCATCGCCGAGCGCCTCTCGCACAACTATCCAGTCGTCTCCATCCGCCACAACTCGCTCGGCGAAACGCGCTCCATCACGCGCGCGCCGACTCTCGCCGGCGCTTCGAGCTCCGTGGCGTAATGGCGTCCAAAAAGGGGACAGATCTATTTATCGACAGGCCGATTCAGTACTGGCGCTGACAATATTCGATAAATAGATCTGTCCCCTTTTTGGACGCCATTTCCCAAAGAATCAATCTACACTCGCGGCCGAAATGGCCGACAGCACCGTCATCCCTCTGAAAGAACGCCGTCTCGCCGCGTTACGCGGCGCGCTGCGCGAGGGATCATGGCGTGGCGCCGCACGCATGATCGCCGCCATGCATCCGGCGGAGATCGCCCTGCTGATCGAATCGCTGCCGCCGGCGCAACGCGAAGTGGTCTGGAACTTCGTCGAGCCCGAAATCGAAGGCGACGTGCTGGTCGAGCTCAACGAAAACGTGCGCCAGTCACTCATCGACGGCATGGATGCCGACGAACTGCTGGCGGCCGCCGAGAACATGGAGCTCGACGACCTGGCCGACCTGGTCGGTGACCTCCCCGAAGCGGTATCGCGGCAGCTCGTGAAGTCGATGGATCAGCAGGATCGCGAACGCCTGCACGCCGTGCTGGCGTTCGAACACGACACCGCCGGCGGCCTCATGAACACCGACACGGTGAGCGTCCGGGCCGACGTCACCGTGGAAGTCGTGCTGCGTTATCTGCGCATGCGCGGCGAGTTGCCCGACAAGACCGATCGGCTGTACGTCGTCGATCGCAACGACAAGTACATGGGCACGATCCCGCTCACGCGGCTGCTCACCGAAGACCCGGAACAATCCGTCGGCGACCTCCTCGATCCGGAAGGCTCGCGCATCGCCCCCGACACCAACGCCCATGAAGTCGCGCAGCTGTTCCAGGACCGCGACCTGGTGTCGGCCGCCGTCGTCGACGACCAGGGCAAGCTGCTGGGGCGCATCACCGTCGACGACGTCGTCGACGTCATCCGCGAGGAAGCCGCGCACGAAGTCATGTCGGCGGCCGGCCTCGGCGACGAGGAAGATGTCTTCGCGGGCATCATTCCCTCCACGCGCCGCCGGCTGGTGTGGTTAGGGATCAACCTGGTCACCGCCTTCATGGCGGCCGCCGTCGTCAGCCGCTTCGAAGGCACCATCGAGAAGGTAGCCGCCCTCGCCGCCCTCATGCCCATCGTCGCCAGCATGGGCGGCATCGCCGGTACCCAGACCGTGACGCTCATCATCCGCGGCATCGCGCTCGGCCAGGTCGAGTGGGTCAACGCGCGCTGGTTGTTGTGGAAGGAAATCGCGGTGGGCGGCCTCAACGGCATCATCTGGGCGGCCATCGTCGGCGCCGTGACCATCGTCTGGTACGGCACCTGGAAGATCGCAGCCATCATCGCCGCCGCCACGCTGATCAACCTGCTCGCGGCCGCCGCGGTCGGTGTCATCGTGCCGCTGGTGCTGCGCCGCCTGCGCATCGATCCGGCGCTGTCGGCGGGCGTGATCCTCACCACGTTCACCGACTGCATCGGCTTTGCGACGTTGTTAGGGCTCGGCGCGCTGTTCCTGACGTAGGAGAACGTCAGCGCGCGATCAGCGGATCGATGGGCACCGTGACCGAATGCGAGGCGCCGCCGAAGTCATGCCATTCGATGGCCGCGCCCGTCCCCGTTTCGCGATCCGGCTTCAGCGCAAGCGCGAGCACGTGCCGGGCGCCGACATCGAACTGGCTGAACGACCAGCGCGCCGCGAGCGGATCGGTCGCGCGCTCGAAGGCGCAGGCGCCCGCGTCGTCGATGCGAAATGTCATGCCCTCGAGTCCCCCGGCGATGCCCGTGCCGATCGCTTTCAGATAGGCCTCCTTGAGCGTCCACAGGCGAAGGAAGCGCCGCGGTTGCGCGTCGTCGGGCAGGGCCTGCAGCGTGTCGGCCTCGACTCCGGAGAAAAACCGCCGCGCCACTTCGAGCGGCACCTTCTTTTCGTAGACCTCGACGTCGACGCCGAGCGTCGCGCCGCGCGCGACCGCGAGCGCCACCAGGCCCCGCGTGTGTGCGAGGTTGAATACGAGACCGCTCGCGTCGAAGGGTGGCGCGAGCGCGGGGCGACCCGTGGCGCCGGCGACGAACCTGAGCCCGCGCGGCGACGTGCCCGGCAGGTAAGACGAGAGCACCTCGCGCTGCATCCCGCGCGCGAGCCGATGCAGCCTGCGTGCCGGCTCGACCAGGAAACGCCGATCGCGCGCGAGTTCATCCTCCGACATCAAGGCGGTAAAACGCGTTGCGTTCGCGGGATCGTCGAGCAGCTCCTCGAAGCCGAGCCAGACGTGGACAGCGTTGTCGGCGAGCGCCCGCGGCATCGTCAGGCGAGGAACGCCGCGAGCTGGTCGCGCTTGTCGAGCGTGTCGCGATAACCGAGCTCGATCAACTCCCGCGTGTAACCGGCTTCGAACATCAGGTAGCTGGCGAGCAGACTGCCGGCGGTGCCGCGCGCGCCGATGATGCGCATGAGGGAACGCAGGCTCACGGGCAGGGACTTGAGATGCCGCACGGCGATCAGCGACGGATCGACGCTGGGCGCAATCAACAGGGTTCGTATCTGTCGCGTGCCCGTCCCGCTGCCAGCAAATTCTGACAGGCGGTTGATGCGGCTCAGGTTCTCGAGATCGGCAGAGATCTGGTCGCTGAACAGCGTGTCGAGCATGTACCCGAACAATTGCCCGGGGGTCGGCGGCGAATCCGACGCGACGAAGCGCGGAATCAGGTCGAGGTGCGTCGGCCGCACGCCGAGCACCAGGATGCGATCGGCGCCGAGGTGAATCGCCGGGCTCAGGGGCGCAGTCTGGCGCATTGCGCCATCTCCAAAATATTCACCGTGCAGACACATCGGCGGAAAGAGAAACGGGATGCCGAGACTGGCCATCAGGTAGTCGAGCGACAACGGCACACGCTCGCCGTGGCGCTGCGCGCGCGACCACTCGCTGGTGGTAGTCTCGGCTTCGAAGAACGACACCGATCGCGCGGTGAAATAGCTGGTGGCGCACAGCGCCAGCGCTCGCAGATGACCCTGGGCGACATTCACTCGTACGGCGTCGAAATCCGTCACCGTCGACAGCAGCTCACGCAACGGGGAGTTGTCGAGCAGCGATTTCGGCGGCCCGATCATGCCGCCCGTGAACAAGGAGCCCATCCAGCGGGCGCCCGCCTTGAGCATGGCCGCGGCGTCGGAGCGGAACACCTGGGCCACGCGAAAATTGGCCCAGACCTTTTCGATTTCTCCAACTGACTGATGCCAGCGCGTCACATTGGCGGCCAGGATGCTGGCCGACACGGCGCCGGCCGACGTGCCGACGATGATGGGAAACGGCCAGTCGGGACTGGTATGGATCTCGGCGAGGGCCTTGAGTACGCCCACCTGGTAGGCCGCACGGGCGCCGCCACCGGTCAGGATCAGACCCGCGCGAGAAACGCTGCCAGCGCTGCTAATATTCGCCTCCCCCAAGGTTCACCAGTTTCACGGAGATCAACATGCTCGCACTTCGAAGGACTTTGGTCATCGCCCTGGTGGCGGTAACCGCAAGTGTATGCGCACAGACTCCCGCCGCAGCCCCGGCGGAAGGATCGCAGGCGCCGGCGATCAAACTACAGGACCAGGCCGGCAAGTGGCAGACACTGGAGCAATACAAGGGCAAGTGGGTGGTCCTGTACTTCTACCCGAAAGACTTCACCGGTGGCTGCACCACCCAGGCCTGTGAACTGCGCGACAACATCTTCGCGTTCAAGAAGGCGGATGCGGTGATCCTCGGCGTCAGTGTCGACGACGTGGCCTCGCATGAAAAATTCGCGAAGGAACACAGCCTGCCCTTCGACATCCTGGCCGACCCCACGCACGAGGTGTCGGAAAAATACGGCGTGCTGGCCACCTACGGTGGTGCGCAGCTCGCCAGCCGCCAGACGTTCCTGATCAGTCCCGACGGCAAGATCGTGAAACATTGGGCGAAGGTCGATCCGAAGGAGCACTCGAACATGGTGCTCGCCGAGATCAAGGCCCATTCAGCGGACAAGGCGCCCGCCAAGGCGAGCTGATCGTCACGGCGAGAGGAGCGCGTCGCGCTCCTCTCGCCCCGCGTTTGGCCATTCAGGGGCTGAACAGGGATTTGAAACGCGGATCCGCAACAACTTCGCGAAACAGTTGCTGAACGGCAGGAATGAAAGCCACCGCCGTCTGTCGACATGCCTGGGTGCCGGAAAAGCTGGTCGGGAACCGAAATTCCGTTGTGACCGGGTACGCCGCTTTGTCCGTGGAAACGGTCAGCATGAGCGTCCAGACTGCGTCGCTGAAGTTGGAATTGATGTCGATCTTTTCGAGGTTTCCGCCCAACACGATCCTGGAGTTCGGGTCGTAAATTCCCGCGAGTTTGAAGTCGCTTCGCAGTGCAGTCTCGACGTACGACTCGAACGACACCTTCCGTGGAGTCTCCAGCGGGCCCACTCCACGGCAGAAGACCCACGTGATTCCCGGTTCGGGAGCCGAGAATTTGCCGAGGGCTATTGGCGGCAGGTTCTGGCGCTTGATCGCCTCCACGGTTTCCACCGAAGAACCGTATGCGCCGATGCTGTAGGCACAACCAGGCAGCAGCGCGATACACGACAATGAAACCCACAGCGCCAGGACTTTGCTTGCGCAGCAACGCATCAACACTCTCCCCGTTGTTAGTTAGATGAGTCAGTCCGGCCGGACTGTATCGTGGATTCGATCCGGCCCGCGAATACCGCCACCTCGTTTCAACTCGCGCATGGCGCGGTCGAGGCCGTCCAGGGTCAACGGAAACATGCGCCCGCCGACGAGCTCGCGCGTGATCTCCACGGACGGTGTCCACTTCCAGCGGTCCTCGGTCTCCGGGTTCAGCCACACGAGGCGCGGAAAATGCGCCGCAATGCGCGTCATCCACACGCGGCCGGATTCCTCGTTCCAGTGCTCCACGCTGCCACCGGGCTGCTCGATCTCGTACGGGCTCATGGTCGCATCGCCGACGAATACCACGCGGTAATCGGCATTGAAGGTGCGCAGCAACGTCCACGTGTCGGTGACCACGCTGAACCGCCGGCGGTTGTCTTTCCACACGCGTTCGTACGGAAAGTTGTGGAAGTAGAAATATTCGAGATGCTTGAATTCGGCGCGCGCGGCCGAGAACAGCTCTTCACACACCTTGATGTGCGGGTCCATGGAACCGCCCACGTCGAGCAGCAACAGCAGCTTCACCGCGTTGCGCCGTTCCGGAACGAGCTTGAGGTCCAGCAAACCGGCGTTGCGCGCGGTGGCGTCGATGGTGCCGTCGAGATCCAGCTCCTCTTCGGCGCCCTCGCGTGCGAAGCGGCGCAGGCGCCGCAGGCCCATCTTGAGATTGCGCGTGCCGAGCTCGATGCCGTCGTCGAAATTGCGGTAATCGCGCGCGTCCCACACCTTCACCGCGCGCCGGTGGCGCGACGTAGCCTGGCCGATGCGCACCCCTTCGGGATTGAAGCCCTGGTTGCCAAACGGCGACGTACCCGCCGTGCCGATCCACTTGCTGCCGCCCTCGTGCCTGTCTTTCTGTTCGCGCAGCCGCTGGCGCAGGGTCTCGAGAAGCTTGTCCCAGCCACCGAGCGCTTCCACGCGCCGCTTCTCATCTTCAGTGAGCAACCGCTCGGTGAGCTGCTGCAGCCATTCGGGCGGCAGCGCCGCGGTCAGTTTTTCGAACAGCTTCTGCGCGCCTTCGAAGTGTTCGGCGAACACGCGGTCGAAGCGGTCGAAGTGCCGCTCGTCCTTCACCATCGCCATGCGCGCCAGGTAATAGAACTCCTCGGCGGAAAGCGACGCGACCCGGGCTTCGAGCGCCTCGAGCAGCGAGAGGAATTCGGGCAGCGTCACCGGAATGCCGCCAGCGCGCAGTTCGGTGAAGAAGCGGATCAGCACAACGAGGCCTGTCCGTGCGCCGCCAGGGTCAGCGGCCCCCGCGGCGGTTCAGGAACACGAGCTGCTCGAACAGGTGGACGTCCTGTTCGTTCTTGAGCAGCGCACCGTGCAGGATGGGGATCGTCTTCTTCGGATCGTCGCCGCGCAACGCCTCGGGCGGAACGTCCTCGGCCAGCAGTAGTTTGATCCAGTCGAGCAGCTCGGAAGTCGACGGTTTCTTGCGCAGGCCCGGCATCTCGCGGACGCTGAAAAACGTGGTCAGCGCTTCCCGCAGCAGCTCCGCCTTGAGCGCCGGATAGTGCACGCGCACGATCTTCTCCATCGTCTCCGCGTCCGGAAAACGGATGTAGTGGAAGAAGCAGCGCCGCAGGAAAGCGTCCGGCAGCTCTTTCTCGTTGTTGCTGGTGATGAGGATGATGGGCCGGTGGCGCGCCTTCACCAGTTCGCGCGTCTCGTTGACGAAGAACTCCATGCGATCGAGCTCGCGCAGCAGGTCGTTGGGGAACTCGATGTCGGCCTTGTCGATCTCGTCGATGAGCAGCACGGGCTGCACCGCGGACTCGAAGGCCTCCCACAAGCTGCCTTTCCTGATGTAGTTGCTGATGTCGCGAACTTTTTCGTCGCCGAGCTGTGAATCGCGCAGGCGCGACACGGCATCGTATTCGTACAGCCCCTGGTGAGCCTTGCTGGTGGACTTGATGTGCCACTCGTACATCGGGCGCTGCAGCGCTCCGGCGATCTCCGTCGCGAGCTGGGTCTTGCCCGTGCCGGGCTCACCCTTGATGAGCAGCGGCCTGCCGAGCGTCACCGCGGCGTTGACCGCCATCATGAGATCGGGTGTCGCGACATAGCTCGCGGTGCCCGAGAAACGCGCTTCGTTCATGACGAGCCTAAGGCTTCGCGGCGCCACCCGGCCGCAGCACGAGCTTATGCGCTGTCGGCCCGGGCAGGAATGGCGTCGGCACGCCCTGGGCCCAATCTTCGAAGCCGCTGCGATAAAACGGCGACAGCGGATGCCCGGATGGCCCGCCGGGCAGCTCGAGATAGCCATCGCGTTCGCGCCCGGGCGAAACCGCGAAACGCTCGGACGCGCCGAACTTTCCGTTCTGCACGCGCGGCATGTGTTGGTCGCCGGCGAGCGCCCGCGTGGGCATGTCCAGCAGCTTCGGCAACCACGGCAACGCGCCGGACAACGGATGGCGGACCGCGACCGGATCCATGCGCCCGAATTCACAGGTTGCGAGGCTGCCGCATTCCTTCATCAGTTCAGCGATGGTGGAGTCCACGCGCAGCAACAGGAATTCGCGCCATTCACCACCACCCGGCGGTTCGACCGCCGAAGGACGCTCACTGACCAGGCGCCAGCCGGCGGCCTCGAATTGTCCGGGGCGCCGCACCGGGATCTCCTCACCTAACAACCCGGTGGCCAGGCTGCGCCACATGGCGTTCAGCGTGTTGTTGCGAAACGTGCGCACCAGGCGGTAGCCGACGGCCTCGGGCGTGGCCTGCGACGCGCCATCGCTCACCAGCGCGCGAAACTCGCGGCGCAGCGGAGCGTCGCCCATCGCGTCTTCGTCGATGAGCGCCAGCAGCAGGTCGCGCCAGCGCGCGACGAACAGCGCGCGAGAATCGAGCTGGATGGCCAGCATGTCGGCCTCGGTCGCCGGATGCGCAAGGCTCAACAATCCGTCGCGGATCTGGCGCGCGCGCGCACCGATGTCGTACCCGCCCGCACCCACGTCGACTTCGTCATCGCCAAGCACTGCTTCGAGCGCGCCGACGACGACCCGTTGATTCGCGGTCCACAGGCGACCCACCGGCGGATCGGAGATGCGCGGATGGTCGACGGCATCCAGGTATTCGAGCGGGCCGAACAGCCGGTCGGGGCCGCGGGTTGCGGGCACCCTGCCTAACAAGGTCCAGGCGATGCGGCCGCGCGTGTCGCCGACGATCATGTTCTGCCCGGGAATTCCGATGCGCGGCGCCAGCGCCAGCACGTCGTCGATGCTGCGTGCGCCCTCGAGTTCGAGCAGCCCGAAGTTGGTGGCCTCCGGCCGCGTGGCCAGCCATGCCGCCTGCAGGCATTCGCCGCTCTTCTCGTCGTCGGCGAACTCGGCGCCGTCGAGCACTACCCCCTCGCCGACGTCGCGATACTTCACTTCCTGCGCGTCGCCGCCCTTGACCGCGATGATCTCTTTGCGAACGCGATAGTCCGTGGCGGCGCACTTGCCCCAGCGGGCGTCGGCGAAGTCCCCGTTGCTGTTGGTAAAACCCCAGGCCACCTGGCCGTTGGATCCGGCCGCCACGGCGGGCGTGCCCGGCAGCGTGACGCCGGTGATGTCCACGGCCGGATTGCCGTCGACGCGCAGGCGCGCCGGATACCACACCGCCGGCACACCGAGATCGAGATGCATGTCGTTGGCGACCAGCGCCACGCCCGATCGCGTGTGCACACCGGCCACCGCCCAGTTGTTGCTGCCGGGCGCCGTGGGCTCGTCGCCGGCTTCGTCGGCGGCGCCGTTGAAGCGCAGTTGCGCGGGGAACGACTGCGTGAGCACGCTCGCGGCGTCGGTGCAGGCCGCCTGCACGCATCGCGAATCGGCGGAATAGTTAGGCGTGTCCCAGTCGGAGTGACCGGCGTAGACGAACGTGATGAGGTCGTGCGCCGCCCTGGGCTCACTGCGCGCGGCCGAGGCGCGCTCCAGGCGAAGCCTCGCGATCTCGTCGCGCAGCGTGCCGTATTGCAACTGCCACCACATGGAGTGCACCACCAGCACCGAGTCCTCCGGCAGCCAGGCGCGCGGCTGGGCGCGCAGCAGCAGGTATTCCCAGGGCCGCGCACGGAGCGACGTGAGCCCGGCGTTCACGCCATTCGCATAGGCGTCGATGATGGCGCGTTCGCCTTCCGGGGTGGCTTCGATGACCCGGCGCGCCACGGCGCGAAAACCGAAGCGCCGCGTGCGCGTGTCCTGCTTGAGGGCCAGCGGGCCGAACAGCTCCGACAACTCGCCGGCCGCGAGCCGGCGCGACAGGTCCATCTGGAAGAAGCGATCCTGGGCATGCGCATATCCCAGCGCGTACGCGAGATCCGTTCGCGTGGCGGCGGAAATCACCGGGATGCCGCGCGCATCGCGCTCGATGGCGGCTTC
>Ga0190271_10000496_pt1 | contig 19966 bp, 15 predicted proteins | sample Popmic356T_FD_133747 | JGI IMG/M metagenome (GOLD analysis project Ga0190271, IMG submission 133747) | Populus adjacent soil microbial communities from riparian zone of Weber River, Utah, USA - 356 T | ecosystem: Environmental > Terrestrial > Soil > Riparian zone | place: USA: Utah | collected...
CAAGGCCGCGCAGCGCGGCGACGTTCTGCGCGTCCTGCGGGCCGCGCGCGCCGTCTTCCGTCGACAGGCTTTGCTGCAACTGCCGCGACAGGCCGCGGATCAGAGCGAGCTTGCGCTCCTGATCGGCGGGGACGAGGTCTTTCACCGAGTTGACGTGGTCGACCTCGGGAATCTTGACGAGTTGCGCCGCGGTCTTGTCGATTTCGTTGACGTTCGGCAGCATGACGCTGATCGAATTCGCGCCGAGCGTCGGATCGGTGCGCAGGTCGAGGAAGGTCGCGACCGACTCGACCTTGGGGCTGCGCAGATTGATCGGATTGAAGTCGAACGTCAGGTAGAACAGGAGCGGCAGGCCCGCGATCGCGACAAGGCCTGTGCCGCCGACCACGGCGATGCGGTGACGTTCGAGGAAACGGTCGACCGGCGCGAGTACGCGATAACCGACCTCCTCGGGCTCGCCCGGCGGCTTGATGAGCGTCAGCAGGGCGGGCAGCACGGTGACGCTGGCGGCATACGCGATCAGCATGCCGAGGCCGGCGATCTGGCCCAGTTCCGACACGCCCTTGTAGTCGGTCGGGACGAACGACAGGAAGCCTGCAGCGACCGCCGCAGCCGCAAGCGTCAGCGGCGCGCCGATTTTTTGCGCGGTGCCCGACAGCGCGGCCTGCAGATCGCTGTTCTCGTAGCGCTCTGATCGGTAGCGGACCGCGAACTGAATGCCGAAATCGACGCCGAGGCCGACGAACAGCACCGCGAAGGCGATCGAAATCAGGTTCAGCGCGCCGACCATCATCAGGCCGAGCGCCGCCGTCACCGCAAGACCGACGAACAGTGTGAGAAACACCGCAACGATGATGCGGCCCGAGCGCAGCGCGAACCACAGGATCAGCAGCACCGTCAAGATGGTGCCGATACCGTTCACCAGCGCGCCCTCCTGAAGGGTGCCGAATTCTTCGTCGGCCATCGCCACCGGGCCGGTGAGCCGCACGCGGGCGCGATAGTCCCTGGCCAGATTGAGATCGGACGCCGCGGTCCGGATCGCCTCGGTCGCGGCGCGGCCCGGCTCGAGCGCCGTGAAATCCAGCACAGGCCGCGACTCGATCATGCGGCGCAGGTCTCTTGCCTGCGGCGTCTGCCCGCTCAGCAGCACACGCCAGGAGAAGCTTGCCGGCTGCCCCGCCAGGACCTGCTCCACCGTATCCGCCGCCATCGACAGCGGCCGCACCAGGTCGTCGAGCTTAGCGCCCCCGGCCTGCACGCCGAGCAGCCCAAATGACAGGCCCCGCGTCAGCCCGCGCAGCGACGGATCGCCGGCCAGAACGCCGACGATCGGACCCGCCTGGCCCAGCCCGCGCGTGGTCCGCGTCAACTCATCGGTGGACTGAAACAGAAGTCCGTTCTTGGCAAAGAACGGATCGCCGTCCAGCGGCCGCACCTCCACGAACAGCTTGGTGTCCTTGGCGAGCCTGGCCGCCAGCAGCGACGCTGCTTCGGTGGCAAGCTCCGAGGTCGGCGCATCGACCACCACAAGGATCGACGAAACCGGGCCGGGAAACGCAGCCTCGAACGCCTTCTCGCGCTGACGCCAGCCGAGATCCGGAGCCAGGAGCTTGTTGATGTCGGTGTTGATGGCGAAGCGCTGCGCGGCAAATATGCCCGACGCCGCAGTGAGGATCGCGGCCGCAATCGCCACCACCCATGCGTGATGGCTGCACCACCGGACAAGACTGCTGACCGCCGTTATCAACATCGATTGCGTACCGAACTTCTCATTTCCGGAAATCCAACAATTGCAAACCTGGTTCCTTATGTTTCATTGCTCTCCGAGCAGCCATGAAACGACCGTCAATATCGTGTGATCATCCAATCAAATATTGCGGTCGGCGATGCAATCGCCATGCCTTCCAAGCCTCGCATCCGGAGGCAACTATCGGTGAGGTCGACGATCCCGGTCGCACCGAATCCGCCTGCGCGGGTCCGACACACTGAATCCGTTGTCCGGCCTGCGGCGGCCGTTCGAACCAATCGAAGATATTGGGCCATAACGTCAATTCCGAAGATGTATGGGGAGTAACTCCGCCCCCCCGCTGAGCCAACCGCTCCGCCACCCCCGACGGCCGCCGCGGCTATGTCACACAATCGACCGCCGATGTCGACCGTCTTGGTCGATAACCCCAATCCGATCAGGCGGATGGCGAGTCATGGCCAATCTGCGTCAATTCTGCCCCATTCGCCCTCGACCCGTCCGCACAAGGGGGAACCGGCATTGCACGGCCGTCCGGAAGTGCTAGATATCATGGGTTATGCCGCGCTGCGGTCAAATGCCCTGCCTTAGAAGGTGTTGAAACTCTGCGTTCGAAGGTCTGACCCGGCAAATACAAACTCAATCGAAATCAGGCGGTCATTTTGAGCATTCCTCTCCTTCAGAAGCTTCACGTCGGCAGCTACTTGGTTCGCCAGAACCTGTCGGGCCGCAAACGCTACCCGCTGGTGCTGATGCTCGAGCCGCTGTTCCGCTGCAATCTGGCCTGCGCGGGCTGCGGCAAGATCGACTACCCCGACGAGATCCTGAACCAGCGCATTTCGGTCGAGGACGCGCTGCAGGCGGTCGACGAGTGCGGCGCGCCGGTCGTGTCGATCGCCGGCGGCGAGCCACTCCTGCACAAGGAATTGCCGACCATCGTCAAGGGCATCATTGCCCGGCGCAAGTTCGTCTATCTCTGCACCAATGCGCTCTTGATGGAAAAGCGGATGAAGGACTACGAGCCTTCGCCGTATTTCGTCTGGTCGGTGCATCTGGACGGCGACAAGGAAGACCACGACAAGTCGGTCTGTCAGGCCGGCACCTATGACCGCGCGGTGTCCGCCATCAAGGCCGCCAAGGCCAGAGGCTTCCGCTGCAACATCAACTGCACGCTGTTCAACAACGCCGACCCGGAGCGGATGGCGAAGTTCTTCGATGACGTGATGGCGATGGGCGTCGACGGCATCACCGTCTCGCCGGGCTACGCCTACGAGCGCGCGCCCGACCAGCAGCACTTCCTCAACCGCCAGACCACCAAGCAGCTGTTCCGCGACATCTTCAAGCGCGGCAACGGGGGCAAGAAGTGGTCGTTTAGCCAGTCCGGCCTGTTCCTCGACTTCCTCGCCGGCAACCAGACCTATCACTGCACGCCGTGGGGTAATCCGACCCGCACCGTGTTCGGCTGGCAGAAGCCCTGCTACCTGGTGGGCGAAGGCTACGCCAAGACCTTCAAGGAGCTGATGGAGTCCACCGATTGGGATTCCTACGGCGTCGGCAACTACGAGAAGTGCGCCGACTGCATGGTCCATTCGGGCTTCGAAGCGACCGCCGTGCAGGACACGTTCAAGCACCCGATCAAGGCGCTGGTTTCGACCATGAAGGGCATCAAGACCGAGGGCGACATGGCCCCCGAAATACCGCTCGACCGTCAGCGGCCCGCGCAATACGTTTTCTCACGTCACGTCGACCAGAAAGTCACCGAAATCAAAGAGAATAAGGCCCGCACCAAGCAACCCACGGCCGCCTAGTCATTTTGCCGGACGAATCTGTTATGGGAATGCCGTAGGGCTGAGATCATTTGTCAGTCAGCAATCTGCGGGACGAAGGCCTTGTTGGAACGAAGGCTGGAGGACCGCGTTATCGGGCGATCCATGAACGCGATGAAATCCGGAGCAATTGCAGTCACCCTCGGTCTTCTCGCCTTTGCGGCGGGACCGGCGCAGTCCGCGGAGAATCCGTTCGCCGGGTTCACCGGAAGCTGGTCCGGCAACGGCAAGATCACCGCCAACAACGGGGGAAGCGAGCGCATCCGCTGCCGCGGCACCTACCGCGCCAATGAGGCGGGCACCACGCTTTCGCTCAGCCTGCGGTGCGCGGGCGACAGCTACAAATTCGAGATCGCAAGCGACATCACTTACAGCGGCGGCAACCTTTCCGGCTCGTGGAACGAAACCAGCCGGCAGGTTTACGGCTCGATCTCCGGCCGCGCCACCGCCCACAGTATCCAGGCGCAGGCGTCGGCGGTCGGCTTCAACGCCGCGCTGGCGATCACGACCCGCGGCAACAGCCAGAGCGTCGTAATCCGGTCGCCGGGCAGCGAGATTTCCGAGGTCTCCGTTACGATGGCCCGCGCCGGCCGCTAACGGAGCCACCCTTCGCGTTTTTTGCGTAAAATGCCGCAGTCTGCCGAAGGCTGGCGCTGCACGTTTTTGCCGAGCCGTTGATCAGGGGCGGCCGACGTCTTTTTATGCGGCGGTTTGGGGGATCGATTGGACGTTCTCGTGACCGGGGGAGCGGGCTTCATCGGAAGCCACGCCTGCAAGCGGCTTGCCGCCGGCGGCTACCGGCCTGTAGTGCTTGACGACCTGTCGCGCGGCCGCCGCGACGCCGTGAAATGGGGCCCGCTGGAGACCGGCAGCACGGGCGACCGCAACCGCGTCACTGAAGTCCTGGACAAGTACAAGCCGGTCGCGGTGATGCATTTCGCGAGCTACACCTCGATCAGCGAGTCGGTCGCCGATCCACTGCTCTACTACACCAACAATGTCGACCGGACGTCGGTGCTGCTGCGTGCGGTGCTCGACCACAAGCCAGTGCCGTTCATCTTTTCCTCGAGCGCGTCGGTCTACGGCCTGCCGAAGAAGGTGCCGGTTTCCGAGGACAGTCTGCTCGCTCCGGTCAATCCCTATGGCGCGAACAAGGTCGCGGTCGAGCGGATGCTGGCCGACATGGGCGCCGCCAAGGCGATGCCCTGGACGGCGCTTCGCTACTTCAACGCGGCGGGCGCGGATCCGGAAGGCGAGATCGGCGAGAACCACGATCCCGAGACCCACCTGATCCCGCTGGTGATCCGCGCGGCGCTGAACGGCACCCAAGTTTCGATCTTCGGCGACAACTACGATACGCCCGACGGCACCTGCATCCGCGACTACGTCCACGTCATGGACATCGCCGAGGCGCATGTGCTGGCGCTGAAATATCTACTCGGCGGCGGCAGGAGTGGCCCGTTCAATCTCGCCAATGCCCGCGGCCATTCGGTGAAAGAAGTGATCGCGACGGCACGACCGATATGCGGCCGGCCGATCGCGGTGAACTTGCTCAGCGCCGCGCGGGCGATCCCGCGGCGCTGGTCGGATCGGCCGAACGCGCCCGCGCAGTGCTCGGCTGGGCGCCGGCGCGTTCCGACCTCGAGCAGCAGATCCGCGACGCCTGGAGCTGGTTCAAGTCGCGATAGAGCGCTTTCTTTAATCGCATTTTCTGCGGCGAACCGCTGCACACTTCGCTGGAAAATGCTTAGCCCTTGTACCCGAACATCCATGGCAGCCAGAGCGTGATGGCCGGAAACACGATCAGAAGCAGCAGCACGATCGTGAGCGGCACGCAGAACTGCCAGATCTCGCGGTTGATCTCGCGCATCGGCACGCCGGTCAGCGCCGAAAGCACGAACAGGATCAGGCCGTAGGGCGGCGTGACCTGGGCGATCATGAAGTTCAGGATCACCACCACTCCGAAGTGCACCAGATCGATGCCGAGGCTCTTGGCCGCCGGCAGCAGCACGGGCACGAACACCAGCAGCATCACCGCGCCGTCGAGCACCGTGCCGAGAAGAAGAAACATCACGTTGACGGCGAGCTGGAATCCGAGCGGCGAGAGATCGAGCCCGACGATCCAGGCGGCGAGCCCCTGCGCCACGCCTTCCCGCTCCAGCGCGAAATTGACGATGAAGGACGATACGATCAGCATCATCACCACGGTTGATTGCCGCGCCGAAAGTGCGAACACCGCGTAAAGCGCCTTGAGTCCGAGGTTCCTGTAGATGCAGGCGCCGATGACGATCGCCCAGAAGGCTGCGACCGCGGCTGCTTCGGTCGGCGTGAAGATGCCGCCCCAGATGCCGCCCAGCAGCACCACGGGAAGCGTGAACGGAATAGCAGCCCGCCTGAGCACGCGCGGGAGCTCGGACAACGGCGTCGCCCTGCCGAACGGCAGGCCACGGCGCTTGCCGACCCACGCGACCGTGAACATCAGGCTGACCGCCAGCAGCAACCCTGGCACCACGCCCGCCAGAAACAGCGCACCGACCGACGCGCCGCTGAGGATCGCGTAGATCACCATCGGGATCGATGGCGGGATGATCGGGCCGAGACACGACGAAGCCGCGGTGATCGCGACCGCGAGGCCTGCGGGGTAGTTGCCGACCTTGCGCATCATCTGGATCGCCACCATGCCGGCGCCCGCCGCGTCGCTCACCGCGCTGCCGGACATGCTGGAAATGACGACGTTCATCAGCACCGTGACGTGACCGAGGCCTGCGCGCAGCCGTCCGATCGCAGCATCCGCCGCGGCCCAGATCCGCTCCGAAATGGTCGCCGCATTCATGGCATTGCCGGCCAGGATGAACATCGGGATGGCCAGCAGCACGTTGAGCTGGAAGCTCGAATTGAGCGTCTGGTCGACGATCAGGCCGATGTCCTGCCGGCTCACCCACAGATAGACAAGCCCGCAACTGAACATCATCAGCGCGATGGAGAAGCGCAGCATCGCGAACACGACGAACGCCGCGCACATCAGCAGGATCGGATCGGCGGGCATCCGCCCGTCAGCCCAGCACGTTGGCGCGCTCGTCGGCGCGCGCAATCGCGACCTCATCCCGCCAACTCGGCCGGGCCAGACGAACGAGCTTGATCAGGGCGCGCACGATGACGGCGGCCCAGAACACCACGAAGCACAGATAGACGAAGTCGAGCCGCCACTGCAGCGCCGTGGTGCGCTCGCGCCATAGAAAGCGTACGTAGTCGAAGATGGTGGGCAGCGCGATCAGAAACATCGCCGCGATCAGCAGCGCGGCCGTGGCCTGGATCGCCCGGCGCCATCGCTCACCGACCAGATCGTAGATGCCGTCAAAGGTGACCTGCTCGCGCTCGGTGATGACCAGGGCTTCGGTGAGGAACACCACCCAAAGAAACAGGATCATGATCAGCTCGTCCGACCAGACGAGCGGGCGGTTCAGCGCATAGCGGAAAAAGATGCCGGAAAGAAACAGCAGGAACATCGCGGCAAAGGCCGCGGCGGACGCGGCCTCTGCGGTTTTCGCCAGGATGCGGAGCGTCCGCGCCATCACTCGTCCGGCCCGGCCGGAGCGGCGCACACCGGCCGCCGCACTCCGGTCATTTTGTCGCCGCGGTCTGCGCCAGCAGATCCTTGTTCCAGGCCTTGGCGAGATCGGACGCCGCATAAACCTTGTCGGCGTTGTCGTGGAACGGCTTCATGTCGACGGGGGTGACCGTGAGCCCTTGCGTCTTAAGCCGATCGGTCACCTGCTTTTCGTCGGCAAGCCGCTGCTCGGTGTTCTGCGCCGTCGCCGCCCTCGCCGCATCCTGCACCGCCTTCTTCTGATCGGCGGACAGAGGATCGAACGTTTCCTTGCGCAGCGCATAAAACACCGGCTGCACCAGGTGCGCGGTCAGCACCACCTGCTCAGTCACCTCGTAGTATTTGGCGGCGTTCATGATGGTGAGCGGGTTCTCCTGGCCGTCGATCGAGCCGGTCTTGAGCGACAGATAGACCTCCGGCATCGCCATCGGCGTCGGCGTGACGCCGAGCGACTCGCCCAGCAGCAGCCACTCGGGTCCGGCCGCCATGCGCAGCTTGACGCCCTTCAGATCGGCCGGCGTCTTCACGTCGCGCCTGGTGCGCAGGTTGAGCTGGCGCGTGCCGAGATAGGTCGGCGCGAGGATGACGATGCCCATCTTCTCGGCGACGTCCTTCTTGTACCGCTCGCCGATCGGGCCGTTCATCACCTTGGTGACGTGGTCCCAGTCGCGAAACAGGAAGGCGCGATTGAAGAAGCCCCATTCGGCGATCTGCTGGGCCACCTCGAAGGTCGTCATTGTGCTCATTTCCAGATTGCCGCGCTGGATCGCCGCCACCTCGGTGCCTTGCCGGAACAGGCTCGATCCCGGATGCAGCCGGACCTCGAACTGGTTCGGCGCGGCCTTGTCGATCTCCTCCTTGAAGCGCTCGAGCGACTTGGAGAGGAAGTCCGGCGGCGGCGCGGCGGTCGAGAAGCGGAGCAAAACCTTGTTCTGCGCCTGCGCCGGGGTGGCCGCGGCAATGCCTGCCACGAGTGCAAAACTTGCGAGTGCAAGTCCGTAGAGGCGAACGGTCGCGTTCATGACTGTCTCCAATATCCTGCTCTTGAACCGGCGAACTGCAGACGAACTACAAAGGCGGCCTGATCTCCACGCTAAGCCTGCCGATGCCGGCAATCTCCGCGTCGATCCTGTCCCCGGGAGCAAGAAACGTACCCTTGGGTACGCCGACACCGGCCGGCGTACCGGTGAGCACCACGTCGCCCGGATCGAGCGTCATCAGTTCGGAGGCGCGCGCGATCTGCTCGGCAACCGAGTAGATCATCTGCTGCGTGCTGCTGTCCTGCTTGACGGTGCCGTTGATCGAGAGCTTGAGCGGCACTTTCTGGGGATCGCTGAGCGCGGAGGTCGGTACGATCCAGGGGCCCATCGGGCAGGAGGTGTCGGTGGCTTTTCCTGCCACCCAGTCGAACTTGTAGAACTGATCGGGCGCCTGGTTGAAATCGCGCGCCGACATATCGATCGCGATGGTGTAACCGGCAACGTGATCGAGCGCGCGCTCGACCGGCACGTAACGCACGGTCTTGCCGATCACGGCGGCGAGTTCTATCTCCCAGTCGTATTTCTTTGTGCCGCGCGGCATGACCACCGTGGCGCCGGGACCGACCACGGCGTTGCGCGGCGGCTTGAAGAAGAAGAACAGCCGCTGGGTCTCTTTTTTGGTGCCGGGAAAGCCCATCTCGGCCATGTGATCGTAATAGTTGGCGCCGGCGCACAGCACCTTGCCGGGATAGAGCAGCGGCGCTGCGAACCTTGCCGCCGCCGCGTCCGAATGCGCGACACCGCTTGCGGCGGCCGAGGCGGCCAGTTCGGCGAGGATGGATTGGCTGCGCGGCCAGTCGGCAAACATCTCAAGCGCCGCCACGGGCAATGTCCTGCCGGCGGCCTTCGCCAGCGCGGCGAGCGGATAAAGACGCCCGTCGACGACCAACCCCGCCGCCGGTGCCGCCCCATCGATTGTCGCCAACGCCCACATACGCGGCCCTCCCGTGAGCCAGATTCTTCGATGAATTCGGGCTTGAGTCAATTAATTTGGAAAAAAATGATCTTTTTGGAAAATCGTTGACCCCACGCAGGTCTTGCGGCTTCACTACGCCGATGACCGCGAATCTCCGCGCTACGAACCGAACCGTCGCCGAGCAAACCTACGACACGCTCAAGGGCGATCTCCTGTACGGGGTGTTCGATCCCGGCTCGGCGCTGCTGACGCGCGAACTGCTCGCCCGCTACGGCTGCGGCATCAGCCCGTTGCGGGAGGCCATCTCGCGCCTCGTCGGCGAAGGCATGCTGGCGGCATCCGGCCACCGCGGCGTGCGCGTGCCGCTGCCTTCCGTCAGCGACCTCAACGAACTCTATCGGATCCGAACGCTGCTCGAATGCGATGCGCTGAAGCTTGCGATGGAGCGCGGCGACGATCAGTGGGAGGCGCAGATCGTCGCGGCCTGCTACCGCCTCGAACGCGCCGCCCTGCCGCAGGCGGGCACGGCGCGCGGCGAGACCGTGATCGAATGGGAGAAGCGCCATCGCGCGTTTCACGCGACACTGATCGAGGCGGCCGCCGCGCCACGGCTCCTGCGCATGATTGGGCAGCTTGTCGATCAGACCGAGCGCTACCGCGCCATCCGGCTCACCAAGGTGGACAACACAAAACTTGCGCGCGACGTGTCGGCGGAGCATCGCGCGCTCGCCGATACTGTCGTCGCCCGCGATTCCCGCGCGCTCGACCTGCTTGGGGAGCATCTCGATCGCACGCGCGCCTTCGTGGCGCTGGTGCTGGTCGGCACCGCGTGATCCGCGAAGCGCGGCTTAAGTCCCCGCGCCGCGTTCTCAGCGCATCTCTTCGATCTCGCCCGGCCGCCAGCTTTTGTCGAACCACGGCTTGAGCGGGCCTTGGACGCGCAGGACCGCGAACCAGCCTTTTCCGGGCACCGTCCGCACGAAGTTGTCATCTCGGTTGGTCGGAGCTTTCGGCCCGAACCAGAGATCGACGGAGCCGTCGGCATTCGGCTTGAGCTTGCCGCTCTGGCTGCCGAGCACGGGCTGCAGGTTTTCCGTCTGCAGCAGCGAGCGGGTTTGCGGATCGTACAGCGTGACCGACCAGGATTCCCTGGCCGGCACGTTCGGCGGCAATTGAAGACGGTAGAGCTTGCCGCCGTCCAGCCATTCGCCATTGGCGTCGACCGCCGCGACCGCATACTGCGAGCCCGCGCCCGGCGCCGTCGCGGCCAGCGTGGGCGTGACCAGCGTGAAGCCGTAGTGAAACGCGACACGGGCATCGAGCAGCCGCGCGCTGTTGCGCATGAACTGGATGCCGCCTCCCATCAGCGGCGTCATCCATGCCGAGTCGGGATAAAGGTAGGCCGCCGGATCGCGCGGCTTGAACAGGATGGCCCGTGCCGTGGCGCTGCCCACCGTTGCGGCGTCGGCAAGCACGCGTTTCGTTCGTGCATCGGGACTGAAGGGCTTGCCCTTCACAATTCCGATGGCGGCAAGCTGGCCCGTGAGCTCCGGATCGAGCGCATCGGCGGGCTCGGCCTGCACCAAGCTGTCGATGTCTTCGTAGAACGAGAAGTCATTCGCATGCACGGTGTTCACCGCATTGCCGGAGCCGTTGACGAATTCGGTCGTTGGCGGGGTTTCCGCCTGCGCGAGCGGATAGACTTTCAGCCGCGACAAAAGCTGCATCGCCGCCGACGAGACGTCGCCGCCTTGCGCCAGGCCGCGCGTCACCGCCCAAACAGCGTTGGTGCGCGAGCGCGCCACCTGGAATCCCGAAGGCACCTTGCCCTTGTAAGCGGGCGGCACGATCAGGAGTTTTCCGCCCTTGCCCTTGTCCGGGCCGGAGACCCCGTAATCGGCGATGTGGCGGAACCACATATCGTCCAGCACGCCCATCACATTCGGCGGGAATTCCAGCACCAGCGGCCCGTCGGTGAGATCGAGGAACCCGGACGCAAACAGGCTTTCGGTGTTGCCGGTCAGCGCGAGCGTCTTGGAGTCGAGGTAGTGCTCGAACATCACGAACGAGTTGTCGGCCGCCCCCATGCCGCGTTGCGCGCGCCGCATGGCAACGAGCGAGGCGCCCGGCATGGCGTTGAGGAACACGTCGACGCCACGCACGAAATCGAGATGATCGTAGAGTTGCTCGACGGTTTTCGGCGCAGGCCTCCCGTCGTGGAACTGGAGCGGCCCGATCCTGGTGTTCAGCGCATTCGGCGTGGAGATTGACCGCATCTCCTTGCCGATATCGACCGGCTTCGCCGGGTCGGTTTGCGCGAACACCGGGACACAGGTACAAACCAGAACGAATGCTGCAAGAGCTGTCTTTGTCATGCCTTCACTCTAGCTATCACTGCGGACATGATCGCGAGGTTTCGCTCCGCGATTCGCCGGTACGGCAGTCATTCACACGCGATCGGGCACAGGATTCAAGGCCGTGTTCCGTTCCGCCATTCGGACTGCTCGCCCGTCAAGCTTTGGCCTGAACCTGCGCGCCCAAAAGGCGCATTTGCGGATGCTGACCACCTAGCGGGCATGGGATCGTATTTGCCGGGGCATGATTGGCCGGAGGGACCTTCTCCGTCGCCCCATTTCATCCAAAAGGTAAATCAATGGCGATTGCCGTGATGTCGGCTATAGACATCCACGCCAGCCTGACACCTCCCGGGCGGCAGGGTCCCACGATCAGAATTCCGTTGGTTTTAGCGCCGGTTGTGCCAAATTGAAACAGATGCTTCCCAGGAGCCACAACGATATTGCCTGGGCTTTCGGCGTCATCGCGCTGGAGGCCGGTTGCTCAATCCTGGCGGCCCGCACCCAGGGGACCGACGCCACCCCGAAGGCCGACGGCTCGCCTGTGACCGCAGCCGACCTCGCCGCCGACAGTCTGATCCGGAGGCGGCTGCCGGGCGTCCTGCCAGACACGCTGGTCATCACCGAAGAAACCTTTTCGGCGAGCCAGGCCGCGAACCTGCCCCCCCGGTTCGTGCTGGTCGATCCGCTCGACGGGACACGCGAGTTCATAGCCGGCCGCGACGAGTTCACGGTCAACATCGCGCTGGTCGAGGGCGACAAGCCGGTGGCCGGCGCGATCTATGCGCCCGCGAAGTCATGCCTGTACGTCGCCGGGACCGAAGCATTCCGCGCGGACATTTCCGCCGACGCCGCCATGCCGCGCTTCCAGGCGATGCAGAAGCTCGCGACCAGCCCTGTCCCCGCCGGCGGGATGCGCGCCACGGCCAGCCGTTCGCACCTCGATCCCGCTACAAAACGATGGCTCGACGACCGCCGGATCACCGACCTGTGCAGGGCCGGCTCGTCGCTCAAGTTCTGCAAGATCGCCGAGGGTGAGGCCGACGTTTATCCGCGGCTCGCGCCGACGATGGAATGGGACACCGCCGCTGGGCAAGCCATCCTGCTCGCGGCGGGCGGCTGCGTGACCAACCTCGACGGCTCGCCGCTCCGTTATGGCAAGACGGGCACGCAGTTCCGCAACGGCTCGTTTGTCGCCTGGGGCCAGCCGTCCGCCCAATGAATGCAAGCGCCCGGTCGCGAAGGAGCTGAACGACCGTATTGAGACCTGACTTTGGGATTTGGGCTTATGAACGTTTCGACCTCCACTGCGACCGTTACCCTGCCAAAGCATCTCAAGCGTCTCGAGGCTGAGACGATCGAGATCATGCGCGAAGTCGTGGCCGAATTCAAAAACCCCGTGATGCTCTATTCAATCGGCAAGGACTCGAGCGTGATGCTCCACCTTGCGATCAAGGCATTTCATCCAGCACCGCTGCCCTTTCCGCTGATGCATGTCGACACCACGTGGAAGTTCCGCGACATGATCACGTTCCGCGACGACACGGCGAAGCGGCTCGGTTTCAAGCTGATCGTCTACATCAACCAGGAGGGCGTCGAGCGCGGCATCGGCCCGATCGCCTCGGGATCGTCGGTGCACACCCACGTGATGAAGACCGAGGCGCTGAAGAAGGCACTCGACCTGCACGGCTTCGACGCGGCCTTCGGCGGCGCCCGCCGCGACGAGGAGAAAAGCCGCGCCAAGGAGCGCATCTTCTCGTTCCGCTCGCAGGGCCACGCCTGGGATCCGCGCAACCAGCGCCCGGAGCTCTGGAACCTGTTCAACACCCGCATCCGTCAGGGCGAGACCATCCGCGTGTTCCCGTTGTCGAACTGGACCGAACTCGACATCTGGCACTACGTGATGCTGGAGAACATCCCGGTCGTGCCGCTTTATTTCGCCAAGAAGCGCCCGGTGGTGAAGCGCAGCGGCACCTGGATCATGGTGGATGACGACCGGCTTCCGCTCGAGCCGGGGGAGAAGCCGGAGATGCGTCTCGTCCGTTTCCGCACGCTCGGCTGCTATCCTCTAAGCGGCGCGATCGAGTCCGATGCCGATTCGATCGAAGACATCGTCAACGAGATGAAGACCGCCCGCGTGTCAGAGCGCCAAGGCCGCCTGATCGACACCGACGAGGCCGCATCGATGGAAAAGAAGAAGCGCGAGGGCTATTTCTGATGCACACGCCCATCGTCAAGAGCCTCGCGGACGAACCTGGCGCCAAGGACCTGTTGCGCTTCCTGACCTGCGGATCGGTCGATGACGGCAAGTCCACACTGATCGGCCGGATGCTGCACGACTCCAAGCTGATCTTCGAGGACCAGCTTTCGACGCTCGCCAAGGACTCGGTCAAGCACGGCACCACCGGCGAAGAGATCGACTTCGCGCTGCTGGTCGACGGCCTCGAAGCCGAGCGCGAGCAGGGCATCACCATCGACGTGGCCTACCGCTTCTTCACCACGCCGCGGCGCTCGTTCATCGTTGCCGACACGCCCGGCCATGAGCAATACACCCGCAACATGGCGACTGGCGCGTCGAACGCCGACCTCGCCATCATCCTGATCGATGCCCGCAAGGGCGTGCTGGTGCAGACGCGCCGGCACTCGCTGATCTGCTCGCTGCTCGGCATCCGTCATGTCGTCGTCGCGGTGAACAAGATCGATCTCGCCGGCTATAGCAAGGAAACCTTCGAACACATCGTCGGCGACTACACTTCGTTCGCTTCACAGCTCGGCTTCACCTCGATCATGCCGATCCCGATGTCCGCGCGCTACGGCGACAACGTGACGGAGAAGTCGGGCAACACGCCGTGGTATTGCGGGCCGACGCTGATCGAATATCTGGAGAGCATCGACGTCGAAAGCAGCGCCGCGGAAAAGCCGTTCCGCTTCCCAGTACAATGGGTCAACCGTCCGAACCTCGATTTCCGCGGCTACGCCGGCACGGTGATCTCCGGCTCGGTCAAGGTAACCGATCAGATCGTGGTTGCAAGCTCGGGCAAGACCTCGCGGGTCAAGGAACTCCTGACCTATGACGGTCCGCGGCAGTCGGCAGAGGCCGGCGACGCCGTCACCATCACGCTCACCGAGGAGGTCGATATCGCCCGCGGCGATCTGCTGGTGCATCCGACATCGCGCCCGGAGGTGACAGACCAGTTCGCCGCCCACCTCATCTGGATGAGCGAGGACCAGCTCGTTCCGGGCCGGTCCTATCTCGCCCGCATCGGCACCAAGACCGTGCCGCTCACAGTCACGTCCATCAAGCACAAGATTGACGTCAACACCCGCCAGCATCTCGCCACCCACACGCTTGGCCTGAACGACATCGCGTTCTGCAATCTCAGCACCAGCGTGCCGGTGGCGTTCGATGCCTACGAGCAGAACCGCCGCACCGGCTCGTTCATCATCATCGACCGTTTCACCAACCACACCGTCGGCGCCGGCATGGTCGCGTTCGGGCTGCGGCGCGGCACCAACATTCACTGGCAGCCGCTCTTGATCAGCAAGGCAGAGCGCACCGCGCTCAAGCGCCAGAAGCCCGCCATCCTGTGGTTCACCGGCCTTTCCGGCGCGGGCAAATCCGCCATTGCCAACATTGTCGAGCAGATGTTGCATGCGGCGGGTCACCACACCATGTTGCTCGACGGCGACAACGTCCGGCATGGCCTCAACCGCGACCTGGGCTTTACCGAGGCCGATCGTGTCGAGAATATCCGCCGCGTCGGCGAGGTCGCCAAGCTGATGACCGAATGCGGGCTCGTCGTGCTGTGCTCGTTCATCTCGCCGTACCGGGCCGAGCGCGACATGGTGCGCGGGCTGGTGCCCGAAGGGGAGTTCGTCGAGGTGTTCGTCGATACGCCGATCGAGGAATGTATCCGCCGCGATCCCAAGGGCCTCTATGCCAAGGCGAAGGCCGGGCAGATCAAGAATTTCACCGGCTTCGATGCGCCCTACGAGGCGCCCGAGAACGCCGAAATTCATCTGCACACGTCGGGACAGGAAGTGCAGCAGCTTGCCGATCAGGTGGTCAAGGTGCTCACCGACCGTGGCATCGTCACCGCGGGCTGACCGAAGCCAGCGTTATTTCGAGCCCACGCCTGCTTGGGGCGCATTACTTCGAGCCGTGGCGTCACGCCTCTGCTCTTACTCCCTCTTCGAAGAGCCCCGCCGCGGTCGTCCACGATCAGCAGTGGGCTACGGCGGATGGCGACGGATCCTAGCGCTACGGTACGACGCTATGGCCTGCACCCGGTTTCGTTGACACCCGCCTAAGCTAATCCCGCCTGCCGTTCGAACTCCATCGGGCTCATATGACCGATCGTAGAGTGTCGTCGCTTGGGATTGTAGAAGCGCTCGATGTAGTCGAACACATCAGCTCTGGCCTCGTCTCTGGTTCGGTACATTTTGCGCGCTGTCCGTTCGGTCTTGAGCGACGAGAAGAAGCTCTCCATCGCGGCATTGTCCCAGACATTGCCTGAACGGCTCATCGAGCAGACCACACCGTGATCCGCCATCAGTCGCTGGAACTGTTCGCTGCTGTACTGGCTGCCGCGGTCGGAGTGGTGCAGCAGCGCATCGGGCTTGCCGCGCCGCCAGATCGCCATCACCAGAGCGTCGGTGACGAGCTGTGCGGTCATCCCTGCGCTCATCGACCAGCCGACCACACGCCGAGAGAACAGATCGATGACGGCTGCGACGTAGAGCCAGCCTTCCGCGGTCCACACATAGGTGAAGTCAGCGATCCATTTGCGATTGGGCGCAGGCGCTTCGAAGCCGCGGTCGAGAACATTCGGAGCAACGGAGCCCGCCTGCCGATCGCCCAAGTCAGTCGGCAGACGACGCCGTCTGGGTCGTGCCTTGAGGGCCTGCACTCGCATCAATCGCTCGATCCGATGCAATCCGCTGAACACACCTTCGGCTGCAAGGTCCTTCCACACCCGCCTGGCGCCGTAGGTTCGGTCGCTCGCGCTTCTCTTCGGAATCGGCCACTAAGGCCCTTCCACCGAGGACGAGACGGAACAACTGTACGGCGGCCTTGCCGGCAGACTGGCGGCAGGTCCAGGCGGACATACGAACTCACCTCATCATCGTCCCGCGAGGGACATCATTCCACCGATCGGTGAAGCTCGAGTTTTCCTCCGATCGGATTTGCTGTACGAGGTTCGCGCTGCTGCCGCGGCCTGATCACTGGTCCACCGGAACTCAGTGCCGCAACGTCTTCTCATGCATGGGACGGTAAAGCCCAACCCGCATCATCTGTGCGATGCCGCGCGCATCGTTGCGGTCGGTCTTGTTGATCTGCGCCTTCAACAACACGCCCGCATGTGTCGCGTCTCGACACAGATCACTGGAAACCCTGCTTCAGCGAGAGCACTGAATAGCCATTGCGACAGCGTCCCGCTTCCAATCCGCTTCGCTTGAAGTGGTACTTTAGCACCGCCAGCAACGCTTCAGGCTCGCTCGCCACCTTCACTTCACGAACAACCTTGCCCGTGTCGTCCGTCCACAATGCAGACGCTGGTCTCCTTAACCGAAACGTCCAGTCCCGCAAAATGCTCCATGCTTGCGCTTCTCTTTCTGATGCTTGAGGCCTGTTCACACGGTAACCTCCGCCAGCGAAAGAAGCTGGCAAGAGGCGCCAAAGACAAGGAGTTCGCCATCGGTTTCGACATCGGCAAGATCTCGTTCCACATCGTTGCCCACGATGAGCGCGGTGCGGTCAGCAACTGACATTTAAGACACTGATACAAGAGAGCGCCTAAGTCGGGCGGCGGTATCCACTGCGCGGCTAGCTTGCTCAATGGCAAAGGATCCACATCTATGCCGGTTGTATGGAACAATCACCGATAAGACTCGTCCTCCCCGGTTGTTTTCAACATTTACAATCCATGGGGTTTTGCTTTCTGAGCTGTCGTCGCTTTCATAGTGTCTCATCAATGTCGTCGCGAGTGTCATGGCGTGGACATGAGCGGCCGACAGATCTAGGTGCTCTCGCCCGGTCGCATCCGGGAAATAATCACCATCTATACGCACGTGATAATAATATCGCGGCATCGTTGCCTCCTCTTTCGAAGTGGTAGGTGGCCGCCCTTTCGGAGTGGCAGTTGGAATGTAGAAGGAATGATGAAGAGCCACGACCAGACAGTACTACCGTATCGCGGTTAACCTGTATGCGAAGCGATTTTCAAAAAATTCGACTTAACGCCTGCCCCTTCAGACGGAGCCAACGGTAAACTTGGCATTGCCGGTCTGCTCAACGACAATAGGAATTTTGAAATATCGATGCCAAATGTCCTGAGGGTGTCGAGCGGAAAGCCAGCAATTTGTTTTGAATTGTTGCGATTTGCAATGCGCTTATCATTACAAGTGGATTGGTGTACGATTGGTTGTCGAGCAGGTATTCACGTTGCAATCGCGACTCTGCGTGAGGCGTTTTGATGAGGGAAAGGTCAGCATGGTTTGTGACCTGTGCCATGGGAACGTCGGTCGTTCTCTCGTTTTATGTGGTTCTTGGTCGCGACAGTATCGATGCGATTCTGAGCTTCAGAAACCAATCACAAACCAGTTCAGCCGTGCTCGGTGCGGGTTCAATTGCGGCTGACGGTGACGCAGCTCACAATCGCGCTGCTGGAACTCGCGAGTTCAGTGTTGAAAGTGTGCCTTCTAAATCCCTGAGCACTAGGGGTGATCCAGTTCCATCAGAACCGCAAGCTGGCCGCAGGACGCCAGGATCGCAAGCTGATCGTGGACCAGGGCCGCAAGGCGAGCGCGAGACGCCAGGATCGCACGAGCCGTCAGAACCGCAAGCTGGCCGCAGGACGCCAGGATTGCAAGCTGATCGTGGACCAGGGCCGCAAGGCGAACGCGAGCCGCCAGGATCGCACGAGCCGTCAGAACCGCAAGCTGGCCGCAGGACGCCAGGATCGCAAGCTGATCGTGGACCAGGGCCGCAAGGCGAGCGCGGGCTTCAGGGGCTCCTTGGTGCAACTCTACCGAACGGCGAGTCGGGACCGGAAGATTCCAAAACCGGCACACTGGGCACGCTGCAAAGGCCTGGACTGCACACTCGACACGCAAATGACTCAACTTCACGCATCAGAAAAAGCTTCAAGCCGAATTATGCGCGCTCGGAGTTGGTTGGTCGCAATGTCGCGGCCGGTCGCAGGGGGCAAGTACGGCAGCAACATCGGTTGTGGCAGAGGCGCTGCTCCATCGCCTATATTCCCAACGGCTGGACGTGGGACCGCGTCAGCAACTGTTAGTCAGTCATCCAGCCATAACTGTTATCCGGCGTGCAAATTCTGCCCCCCTGGGCCGGGATCGGCGTCCAAAATTGCCTCCTGACGTATAGCTGCTGCAGGCTTCTCGCTTTGACTCGAAAGCGGGTGGTCAGGGGATGCTGGTCGTTGAGACGATTGCGCGGATACGGCGAGCATTTCGTCAAAGGCAAGTCGATCAAGGAGATTGGCCGGGACCTGAAGGCGTCGCGGAACACGGTCCGTAACGTGCTGTGCTCCGGGGGCACGTCGTTTGAGTATGAGTGAGGTGCAGCCGCGACCGAAGCTCGGGCGCTGGACGGAAGAGCTCGACAGCTCGCTGGCCAGCAACTCTGCGAACTCCGCCGCGAACAATTGACGTTGATCCGGTTGTTCGAAGAGTTGCGCGGCGCGGCTATGACGGCGGTTACGATGCGGCGCGTCCCCTACGCCGTTAGCATGGTTGCCCCTCAATGAACCCGAGCGCCCCCCGCTGGCCCGCTGCACGCTCTCTCTTCATGGCCCGCAATATGAAAGCCCCGCGCTTGTGTTTTTGGCTGGATCAATACGCCACGTGTAACGTGGTAACTTCACGATTGCTGCAGCTATGCATCACCCGAGTACCTCAAATTTGGCAGCGATTGCTTTCCGCTTCCTGCGCCACGTCAGCAGGCCAAGTGCGCCAAGCCCGGTGGCGAACAGCGGAAGTGCGGCGGGCAGTGGAACTTCGGCGGGAGCGGCAAAGAAATTATAGGTGATGTCAAGATTGCCACTTGAGCCTGTGCTGCAGGTGGGGACACCGACGAACCCGCACTGAGCATTATAAGTGAAAAGAACAGGAAAATCGCCAACCCCGATAAACGCGGCCGCGGCGAGACTTGCCCCAACAGTGACATTTGCGGGCACGTCATCGCTGACCGTCACACCAAGCGCACCATTGTTAACATTGACAACGAGCGACCAACCTACCCCTTGGGGCCAGTGTGGACCCTCAGTGCGGGGGTCCCGATTGGACGCCGATCACCCCGAAAACGGGGTCCTTATTCCACGCCGAAACACAGCATCTGCAGATCAGTGATGATGCACGATGTCTCGTGGACCTGTTCGGATTTGAGAAATTCGTTGGCCGAGGCAAACGTGCAAGCGTTGTAGCCGAGAGATCGCACGAGCCTTTTTGTTGCCTC
>Ga0190271_10000497_pt1 | contig 19906 bp, 16 predicted proteins | sample Popmic356T_FD_133747 | JGI IMG/M metagenome (GOLD analysis project Ga0190271, IMG submission 133747) | Populus adjacent soil microbial communities from riparian zone of Weber River, Utah, USA - 356 T | ecosystem: Environmental > Terrestrial > Soil > Riparian zone | place: USA: Utah | collected...
ATCAACCCAAAGCGGTTTGCGCAGTGCATCGTTCGTGTTCCGGCACCGCGCAGGCAACGCGGTGATCTTCCTGCTGCTGGTCGTTGCGGCCGCCCAGTTGTTCACCCTGCAGGTGCCACGCGCGGAAGGCCTGCGCGCCGAGGCGGCCAGCCAGCTCAAGGTGACCGACATCGACGCGGCACTGCGCGGCGCCATCGTGGATCGCAACAACGACAAGCTGGCGTTCACCATCGAGGCCCGCGCGCTGACGTTCCAACCGGTCAGGGTGCGCAAGCAGTTGGAGGAAGCCTTCCAAAAAGACGGAGCGAAGGACGGGGCGGAAGGGTCCGTCAGTCCGGACAAGCGGCTGCGTGAGATCGCGGCCGAGGTGGCCTCCCGGCTGGGCAACAAGCCGGACAGCGCCACCGTGCTCAAGAAGCTGCGCAGCAACGAGACTTTCGTGTACCTCGCGCGTGCCGTCGACCCGGCGGTCGCCGACGCCATCACCACGAAGTTCCCCGAGGTCGGCTCGGAGCGCCAGGACCTGCGCCAGTATCCGGGCGGCGTGCTCGCGGCCAACATCGTCGGCGGCATCGACTGGGACGGTCACGGCCTTCTCGGCCTGGAGGATTCGCTGGATGCGGTGCTGGCCGGCACCGATGGCTCGGTCACCTACGACCGCGGTTCCGACGGGGTGGTCATCCCGGGCAGCTATCGCAATCGCCACGACGCGGCGAACGGGTCGACGGTGCAGCTCACCATCGACGACGACATCCAGTTCTACGTGCAGCAGCAGGTTCAGCTGGCCAAGGACCTGTCCGGCGCGAAGAACGCCTCAGCAGTCGTGCTCGACGCCAAAACCGGTGAGGTGCTGGCGATGTCGAACGACAACACCTTCGACCCATCCCAGGATCTCAGCCGCCAGCAGCAGCGTGAACTGGGCAATCTGGCGGTGTCGTCGCCGTTCGAACCCGGATCGGTAAACAAGATCATCACCGCCGCGTCGATCATCGAGTACGGACTGTCCAACCCCGACGAGGTGCTGCAGGTGCCGGGCTCGATCGACATGGGCGGCGTCACCGTCCGCGACGCATGGAACCACGGCGTGATGCCGTACACCACCACAGGGGTTTTCGGGAAGTCGTCGAACGTCGGCACGCTGATGCTCGCGCAGCGCCTCGGCCCGGAGCGCTACGCGGAGATGCTGCGCAAGTTCGGTCTGGGCCAGCGCACCGGCGTCGGACTGCCGGGTGAGAGCGCGGGCCTGGTGCCGCCGATCGACCAGTGGTCGGGTAGCACCTTCTCCAATCTGCCTATCGGGCAGGGTCTTTCGATGACCCTGCTGCAGATGGCCGGGATGTACCAGGTCATCGCCAACGACGGCGTGCGGTTGTCACCGCGCATCATCTCCGAGACCATCGCACCGGATGGCACCCGCACCGAGGAGCCCCGGCCGGAGGGTGTGCGCGTGGTGTCGCCGGAGACGGCCCGCACGGTGCGCAACATGTTCCGGTCGGTGGTGCAACGCGACCCGATGGGTGTGCAGCAGGGCACCGGGCCTGCGGCGGCCGTCGAGGGATACCAGATTGCCGGCAAGACCGGCACCGCGCAGCAGATCAACCCGGGCTGCGGTTGCTACTACGACGACGTCTACTGGATCACCTTCGCGGGGATGGCCCCGGCCGACGACCCACGCTACGTGGTCGGCGTGATGATTGACGCACCGCATCGTGCCGCCGACGGCTCGCCCGGATCGTCGGCCGCGCCGCTGTTCCACAACATCGCGTCCTGGTTGTTGCAGCGGGAGAACGTGCCGTTGTCGGCGGATCCGGGTGCGCCGCTGACACTTCAGGCCGGATGAGCGAATCCGCGTCGGCCGCTGCGCACTCCGAATGACGCCGTGGAGGCCGGTACTGTGTCAACGCCATGAATCTGCGCCCTTCGCGTCCCGTCGGTATGCCTCTCGGGGTGGTGGCTGACCTGGTGTCGGCGCTGCCCGCTTCGGGCGGCACCGTTGCGGATGTCCAGGTCACCGGTGTCACCCTGCGGGGCCAGAATGCCGAGGCGGGGGACCTTTTCGCCGCGCTACCCGGAGCGTCGGCGCACGGTGGCCGCTACGCCGCCGAGGCGGTGGCCCGCGGCGCCGTAGCCGTGCTGACCGACCGGGACGGTGTGGCGGAGATCGCGGGAGCCGGCGGCACCCTCGGGGTGCCGATCCTGGTCCACCCAGCGCCGCGGGCCGTGCTGGGGGAGGTGGCGGCCGCCGTGTACGGCAACCCGTCACTGCGGCTGCGGGTCATCGGTGTCACCGGTACGTCCGGCAAGACCACGAGCACCTATCTGGTCGCGGCAGGCCTGCGTGCGGCGGGCCGGGTGGCCGGACTGATCGGCACGGTCGGGGTCCGCATCGACGGTCGCGATCTGCCGAGCGGGCTGACCACCCCGGAGGCGCCGGAACTGCAGGCGCTGCTGGCGGCCATGGTCGAGCAGGGCGTCGACACCGTGGTGATGGAGGTGTCCAGCCATGCGCTCACCCTCGGCCGTGTCGACGGCGTGTCGTTCGCGGTCGGCGGGTTCACCAACCTCTCGCGCGACCACCTGGACTTCCACGAGTCGATGCAGGACTACTTCGAGGCCAAGGCACGGCTGTTCGACCCGGAGTCGCCGACGCACGCGGCGCGGTCGGTGGTCTGCGTCGACGACGAGTGGGGCCGCGCGATGGCCGCTCGTGCTCACCGGGCGGTGACGGTGAGCGTGACCGGAACCGCGGACTGGACCATCGAAGACATCACCGCCGGCGAGGGCGGTGTCCAGGAGTTCTTCGCCGTGGACCCCGCCGGCGTCCATCACGGTCTGCAGATCGGGCTGCCCGGTGGCTACAACGTTGCCAACGCGCTGCTGGCAGTGGCGCTGCTGGACGCCGTAGGGGTGTCCCCCGAGCAGGCCGCGCCGGGGTTGCGGGACGCGACGGTGCCCGGCCGGCTGGAGGCGGTGGACCGCGGGCAACCGTTTCTCGCCCTCGTCGACTACGCGCACAAACCCGGCGCGCTGCGCGCCGTCCTGCAGACCCTGCGTCAGCAGGGTCCCGGCCGGCTCGCGGTCGTGTTCGGCGCCGGCGGCAACCGCGACCAGGGCAAGCGGGAGCCGATGGGTCAGGTCGCCGCCGAGCTGGCCGACCTGGTCGTGGTGACCGACGACAACCCGCGCGACGAGGATCCGGCGGTCGTCCGTGCCGCGATCGTCGCGGGAACGGCCGCGGGCGGCGCCGACGTCGTGGAGATCGGGGACCGGCGGGCGGCGATCGATCACGCGGTGGCCTGGGCCCGGGCCGGCGACATCGTGTTGATCGCAGGCAAGGGCCACGAGGCGGGGCAGACCAGCCGGGGCCAGACGCGGCCGTTCGACGACCGCGACGAACTGGCCGGTGCCCTGGAGGCGCTCAAATCGCAGGGGTCGCGCGCGTGATCGAGATGTCGCTGGCCCAGATCGCCGAGATCGTCGGAGGCCGCCTGGCCGACATCTCCGCCGACGAAGCCGCGGCGGCCCGCGTCACCGGCACCGTCGAGTTCGACTCCCGGGCAGTGACACCCGGCGGGTTGTTCCTCGCGTTGCCGGGTGCGCGTTCGGACGGGCACGACTTCGCGGCGGCTGCCGTTGCCGCCGGCGCGGTGGCGGTGCTGGCGGCCCGCCCGGTCGGGGTGCCCGCGGTCATCGTCGATCCAGTGGACCCTCGATTAGGCTCCGGTGGCACCGCAGGCGTCCTCGAACACGACACCGACGGCTCGGGCGCCGCGGTGCTCGCGGCACTGGCGAAACTGGCTGCCGCGGTGGCCGCCGAGCTGGTCGTGGGCGGGCTGACCATCATCGGGATCACCGGCTCGTCGGGCAAGACGTCGACCAAGGACCTGATCGCGGCGGTACTGGCTCCGCTGGGCGAGGTGGTCGCCCCTCCGGGCTCGTTCAACAACGAGCTCGGCCATCCGTGGACGGTGCTGCGGGCGACCCGATCCACCGACTACCTGGTTCTGGAGATGTCGGCGCGGCATCCCGGCAACATCGCCGCATTGGCGGCGATCGCGCCGCCGTCGATCGCGGCGGTCCTCAACGTCGGCACCGCCCACCTCGGTGAGTTCGGTTCGCGGGAGGCCATCGCGGCGACGAAAGCCGAACTGCCCCAGGCGGTTCCGGCCTCTGGTGTGGTGATCCTCAACGTCGACGATCCTGTGGTGGCGGCGATGGCGGACAAGACCGCGGCTCGTGTCGTGCGGGTGGGCCGGTCCTCCGATGCCGCGGCAGCCGACGTGCGTGCCGACAACATCGTCCTCGACCCGCTCGCGCGGCCCCGCTTCACGCTCCACGCCGATGGCGCCCGGGCCGACGTCTCGCTCGCGGTACACGGCGACCACCAGGTGTCCAACGCGCTGTGCGCCGCCGCCGTCGCCCTCGAGTGCGGCGCCGGCCTGGACCAAGTGGCCGCGGCGCTGGGTGCCGCCGGTCCGATGTCGCGGCAGCGGATGCAGGTCAGCACCCGCGACGACGGCGTGACGATCATCAACGACGCCTACAACGCGAACCCGGACTCGATGCGCGCCGGCCTGAAGGCACTGGCCTGGATGGGGCGTCAGGCCCCCCGGGAAAGCCGCAGTTGGGCGGTACTGGGCGAGATGGCCGAACTCGGCGACGACGCGATATCCGAGCATGACCGCATCGGCAGACTGGCGGTGCGATTAGATGTCTCTCGACTCATCGTCGTCGGAACCGGGAGGCCTATGAGCGCCATGCTCCACGGGGCGGTCATGGAGGGGTCGTGGGGATCCGAGGCCACTGCGGTCGCCGACGCCGGCGCCGCACTCGACCTGCTTCGGGCCGAGCTCCGGGCCGGTGATGTGGTTCTGGTGAAGGCGTCGAACGCGGCCGGGCTGGGGGCGCTTGCCGATGCGCTGGCCACCGAAGGGGAGGGCGGCGGATGAGGCAGATTCTCATCGCCGTCGCGATCGCGCTGGCGGTGTCGATACTGCTGACCCCGGTCTTGATCAAGCTGTTCACCCGGCAGGGATTCGGTCACGAGATCCGCGAGGACGGCCCGCCGAGTCACCACAAGAAGCGCGGCACCCCGTCGATGGGCGGCGTGGCGATCGTCGCAGGCATCTGGGCCAGCTATTTCGGCACGCATCTGGTCGGTGTGGTGATCGACGGCAAGGGCCCCTCCGCCTCGGGTCTGATCGTGCTGGGGCTGGCCACCGCACTCGGTGCGGTGGGTTTCATCGACGACCTGATCAAGATCCGGCGGGCGCGCAACCTCGGCCTGAACAAAACCGCCAAGACCGTCGGCATCCTCGTGGCCGCCGTGCTGTTCGGCGTGCTGGCCCTGTCCTTCCGGAACGCCGACGGGTTGACTCCGGGCAGCGCGGAGCTGTCCTACGTGCGGGAGATCGCGACGGTGACGTTGGCCCCCGCCGTCTTCGTGCTGTTCTGCGTGGTGATCGTCAGCGCATGGTCGAACGCGGTCAACTTCACCGATGGGCTCGACGGGCTGGCGGCGGGTGCGATGGCGATGGTGTGCGCCGCCTACGTGCTGATCACCTTCTGGCAGTTCCGCAATGCCTGCGCCACCAGCCCGGGCGTGGGCTGCTACAACGTGCGTGACCCGCTCGACCTGGCGATCATCGCCGCGGCCACCGCGGGGGCGTGCATCGGGTTCCTGTGGTGGAACGCCGCGCCGGCCAGGATCTTCATGGGCGACACCGGTTCACTGGCCCTTGGCGGCATCATCGCGGGTCTGTCGGTGACCAGCCGGACCGAGATGCTGGCCGTGGTGCTCGGCGCCCTGTTCGTCGCCGAGGTCACCTCGGTGGTCGTGCAGATCCTGGCCTTCCGCACCACCGGCCGCCGGGTGTTCCGGATGGCGCCGTTCCATCACCATTTCGAGTTGGTGGGCTGGGCAGAGACCACCGTCATCATCAGGTTCTGGCTGCTGACGGCCATCGCCTGCGGGCTCGGGGTGGCGCTCTTCTACAGCGAGTGGCTGACGACCGTCGGTGCCTGAGGTGGAGGGGCTCGAACCCGGCACTGCGGTCCTGGTGACCGGCGCGGGGATCACCGGCCGCGCGGTGCTCGCCGCGCTGACGCCGCTCGGGGTGCGCGCGACGCTCACCGACGACAGCCCGTCGGCGCTGACGTCGTACGCCCAGCAGGGGGTGGCCGTCATCGACCCCGCCAACGCCGTCGAGCGGATCTCCGACTTCGGGCTCGTCGTCACCAGCCCCGGCTTCCCGCCGACCGCGCCGGTGCTGGCGGCGGCGGCGGCGGCGGGTGTGCCGATCTGGGGTGACATCGAGTTGGCCTGGCGGTTGGACCAGTCGGGTCGGTTCGGTGCGCCGAGGCGATGGCTGGTGGTGACCGGCACCAACGGTAAGACCACGACGACGTCGATGCTGTACGCGATGCTCGAGGCGGCCGGGCGCCGCGCGGTGCTCTGCGGCAACATCGGTGACCCGGTCCTGGACCTGCTGGATCGGCCCGCCGAGGTGCTGGCCGTCGAGCTGTCCAGCTTCCAGCTGCACTGGGCGCCGTCCCTGCGTCCGGAGGCGGGGGTGGTGCTCAACGTCGCCGAGGACCATCTGGACTGGCATGGGTCGATGGACGCTTACGCGCAGGCCAAGGCACGGGCGCTGACCGGCCGGGTCGCTGTCGGTGGACTCGATGACCCCGCTGCGGCCCGGCTGCTGGAGACCTCCCCGGCGCCGGTGCGGGTCGGTTTCCGGTTGGGTGAGCCCGGACCCGGCGAGGTCGGGGTCCGTGACGGCGTGCTCGTCGACAACGCGTTCGGTTCCGAGCTGGTGCTCGCGGGGACGGACCGCATCGCGGTGGCAGGGCCGGTCGGTGTGCTGGATGCGCTGGCCGCGGCCTGCCTGGCCCGTGCGGTGGACGTGCCCGCAGCGGCGATCGCCGACGCGCTGGCGGGATTCCGGGTGGGACGGCACCGCGCCGAGGTCGTCGCGGTCGCCGACGGGATCACCTATATCGACGACTCCAAGGCCACCAACCCGCATGCCGCGCAGGCGTCGATCAGCGCGTATTCACGGGTGGTCTGGGTGGCGGGCGGGCTACTCAAGGGCGCCTCGCCGGACGAGATGGTCGCGGCGATCGCGGACCGGCTGGTCGGCGCGGTGCTGATCGGCCAGGATCGGACCGTCGTCGGCAACGCGTTAGCGCGACACGCACCGGATGTCCCCGTCGTCGAGCTTGTGACAGGGGAGGATTCTGGGGTGTTCGAGAAAGCTGAGGCAGTTGGGTCAGGTGTTGCTCGTGTGACTCGAGTGGTCGCCGTCGGAGACCGGCCGATGGCCGATGCCGTGATGACGGCCGTCGTCGACGCCGCCCGCGGCCTGGCTCGGTCTGGGGACACCGTGCTCCTTGCCCCGGCAGCCGCTTCGTTCGACCAGTTCAGCGGCTACGGACACCGCGGAGACTCGTTCGCCGCGGCCGTGCGCGCCGCGACCGGGTGACACCATGAGCAACATCCTCACCCGGTTGCGCAACCGTCGGGCCAACCCCGCTGCCGACGACCCGGTCCAGCCGTCGGCGTCCGCCGACGCCGCGGTCCGCGGTCCGCGCACCCGGTTCGGAGCCTGGCTCGGTCGGCCCATGACGTCCTTTCACCTGATCATCGCCGTCGCAGCGCTGCTGACCACGATGGGCTTGACCATGGTGCTGTCGGCCTCCGGGGTGTACTCCTACGACACGGACGGCTCGCCGTGGGCGGTCTTCGGCAAGCAGGTGCTGTGGACGACCATCGGCCTGCTCGCGTTCTATGTCGCGCTGAGGATGCCGGTGCAGGTGATGCGCAAGCTCGCCTTCTCCGGGTTCGCCTTCAGCGTCGTCTTGCTCGTCCTCGTGCTGATTCCGGGAATCGGCAAGGTGGCCAACGGATCTCGCGGCTGGTTCGTGGTGGCAGGTTTCTCCATGCAGCCCTCCGAGCTGGCGAAGATCGCCTTGGCGATCTGGGGTGCCCACCTGCTGGCCGCGCGCCGGATGGAGCACGCGTCGCTTCGCGAGATGCTGGTTCCCCTGGTGCCCGCTGCGGTGATCGCGCTGGCGCTGGTCGTCTCCCAGCCCGACCTCGGGCAGACGATGTCGATGGGCGTGATCCTGCTCGGCCTGCTGTGGTACGCCGGGCTGCCGCTGCGGGTGTTCCTGAGCTCGCTGGGAGCGGTGGCGGTCTCGGGGGCGATTCTCGCGGTGTCGGAGGGCTACCGATCCGACCGCGTGCAGTCCTGGCTGAACCCGGCGGCGGACGCCCAGGGTTCGGGATACCAGGCGCGCCAGGCCAGGTTCGCACTCGCCAACGGCGGCGTCTTCGGCGACGGGCTCGGGCAGGGCACAGCCAAGTGGAGTTACCTGCCCAACGCTCACAACGACTTCATCTTCGCGATCATCGGCGAGGAACTGGGTTTCGTCGGCGCTGTCGGCCTGCTCTGCCTGTTCGGCCTGTTCGCCTATACCGGGATGCGGATCGCGCGGCGCTCCGCTGACCCGTTCCTGCGGTTGCTCACCGCCACCGCCACGCTGTGGATCTCCAGTCAGGTATTCATCAACGTCGGCTATGTCGTCGGGTTGCTGCCGGTCACCGGGCTGCAGCTGCCGCTGATCTCGGCGGGTGGCACCTCCACGGCCACCACGCTGCTGATGATCGGCATCATGGCCAACGCCGCGCGCCACGAGCCGGAGGCGTGCGCCGCCCTGCGGGCCGGCCGCGACGACCGGGTCAACCGGCTGCTGCGGCTGCCGCTGCCCGCACCCTATGTCCCGACCCGCACCGAGGCGCTGCGTGACCGACTGAAGTCGCGCTCGGGCCGCACGCCGAAGCAGGTCGAGCAGAAACAGGCCAAGAAGGCCCGCCCGCCGCAGGCTGCCCTCCGGACGGCACGCGGGTCCGGGCGCGCCCGCGGCGAACAGCCGGTTAAGGGCGGAAGGCCGTCCGTCGGCTATGGTGCTGGCCAGCGCAAGCAGGGCCAGCGGGCTCGCACACTGGAAGGTCAGCGTCACGGGTGAGCAAGGTGTCGGGGACGGAGCGAACCGACGGAGGAGTTCCGGGGATCTCGGTGGTCCTCGCCGGTGGTGGCACGGCGGGCCACGTCGAACCGGCGATGGCGGTCGCCGACGCCTTGACCGCGCTGGAGCCGGGGGTGCGCATCACCGCGCTGGGCACGGCGCGCGGTCTTGAGACCCGGCTGGTGCCGGAACGCGGCTACCACCTCGAGCTGATCACCCCGGTGCCGCTGCCCCGCAAACCGTCCGCTGACCTCGTCCGGCTGCCGGGACGGGTGCGGCGCGCGGTCAAACAGACCCGGGCGGTGCTCGACGACGTCGACGCCGACGTCATCATCGGGTTCGGCGGGTACGTCGCCCTGCCTGCCTATCTGGCCGCGCGCAGCGTCCGGCGCCGCAGGCGGGTGCCCGTGGTCATCCACGAGGCGAACGCGCGCGCGGGCTGGGCCAACAAGGTGGGGGCCTTCTCGGCGCGGCGGGTGCTCGCGGCGGTGTCCGATCCCGGATTGCGCCACGTCGAGGTCGTGGGGGTCCCGGTGCGGGAGGCGATAACCTCGCTGGACCGCACCGCCCTGCGCGCCGAGGCGCGCGCCCATTTCGGCTTCGCCGACGACGCCAGGGTGTTGCTGGTGTTCGGCGGCTCCCAAGGCGCCCAGTCCCTCAACAGAACGGTGTCGGCAGCCGCGGAAACCCTTGCAAGCAATGGCATTTCGGTACTCCACGCGCACGGCCCGAAGAACACCCTGGACCTGCGGGTGCCGGCCGCCGGGGAGCCGCCCTATGTCGCGGTGCCCTACCTGGACCGGATGGATCTCGCCTACGCGGCGGCCGACCTGGCCATCTGCCGATCCGGGGCGATGACCGTCGCCGAGGTCACGGCGGTCGGACTGCCTGCGGTGTACGTACCGCTGCCGATCGGCAACGGCGAGCAGCGCCTCAACGCGCTGCCCGTGGTCGAGGCGGGCGGCGGGATGATCGTCGACGACCGGGAACTCACCGCGGGCTTCGTCGCCGACACGGTGGCCTCGCTGCTCAACGACCCGTCCAGGCTGGCGGCGATGACGGCCGCCGCGGCGTTGGCCGGGCACCGTGACGCGGCACATCGGGTGGCCGAGGTAGCGCTCGACGTCGCACGGGCTGCCCGCGACAGGCGGAACCTGCGGTGAACGCGCCCCATCAAATCCCCGACCTGCCCGACGAACTGCAGCGCGTGCACATGGTGGGCATCGGCGGGGCCGGGATGTCGGGGATCGCGCGGATCCTGCTGGACCGCGGCGGCATGGTGTCCGGATCGGATGCCAAGGATTCGCGCGGGGTGGTCGCCCTGCGGGCCCGAGGCGCCGCGATCCGGATCGGGCACGACGCCTCGTCGCTCGACATGCTGCCGGGGGGTCCGACCGCCGTGGTGACCACGCATGCGGCGATCCCGAAAACCAACCCGGAACTCGTCGAGGCGCGCAAGCGGGGCATCCCGGTGATCCTGCGGCCTGCCGTGCTGGCGAAGCTGATGGCCGGATACACCACGCTGATGGTGACCGGCACGCACGGCAAGACCACCACCACCTCCATGCTCATCGTGGCGTTGCAGCACAGTGGATTCGACCCGTCGTTCGCGGTGGGCGGCGACCTTGGTGAAGCGGGCACGAACGCCCACCGGGGCAGCGGAACGTGCTTCGTCGCCGAGGCCGACGAGAGCGACGGCTCACTGCTCGAATACCGTCCCGACGTCGTGGTCGTCACCAACATCGAGGCCGATCACCTGGATTTCTTCGGCACCGTCGAGGCCTATACCGCGGTGTTCGATGAGTTCGTCGAGCGCATCAAACCCGGTGGTGCACTGGTGGTTTGCGCTGACGACCCCGGCGCCCGGGCATTGTCGGACCGCACCGAGGAGCTGGGGATCCGGGTACTGCGCTACGGAAGCATCCCGCACCTGGACGCCACCCTGGTGGATTGGGCGCAGCAGGGGACCGGCGCCGTCGCGCACATCACGCTGCGCGGCGCGAGCCGCCCACGGGTGATGCGTCTTTCGGTACCGGGCAGGCATATGGCGCTCAACGCTCTCGGTGCACTGCTGGGAGCGATCGAGGCCGGAGCCCGGCCCGATGCCGTGCTCGACGGCCTGGCCGGGTTCGAGGGCGTGCGTCGTCGTTTCGAGTTGGTCGGGGCCGCCAACGGTGTCCGGGTGTTCGACGACTACGCGCACCATCCGACCGAGGTCAGTGCCACCCTCACCGCGCTGCGCGCCGTCGCCGCGCAGGACGGGTCTGGCCGCGCCATCGTGGTCTTTCAGCCGCACTTGTATTCCCGCACAGAGGCTTTCGCGTCTGAGTTCGGCCAGGCGCTTGACACCGCCGACGAGGTCTTCGTGCTCGACGTGTACGCGGCCCGCGAACAGCCGATCGCAGGGGTCAGCGGAGCGATCGTCGCCGACGCGGTGACCGCTCCGGTGACCTACGTCCCGGACTTCTCGGCAGTGCCCGCGCGGGTCGCCGCCACCGCCGAGCCCGGTGACGTGGTCGTCACGATGGGCGCAGGAGACGTGACCATGCTGGGCCGGGAGATCCTGGAAGCGCTGCAGGCCAAGGCCAACCGCGGAGCCCCGGGCGGGCTCGGGACGACCAAGCGATGACCGGGACCGGCCAGGAGGATCCGAAAGTCGGCGAATCCGCCGAACCCCCAGCCGAAGCCGACGCCTCGACTGCACCCGCTGCGGACGAGCCGGCCGCTGACGCAAAGGGCACTGACGAAAAGGGCACTGAAGAAAAGGACACTGACGCGCCGGCCGCGGCGGATGTGGAGGGGCCACGGCGCCGTGCGCGGCGGGAACGTGAGGAACGCCGGGCAGCCCAGGCGAGGGCCACGGTCATCGAGGACGCCCGCCGCGATGCCAAGCGTCGTGCGCTGGGCAGACCCGAGCGGGAGGCCAAGACCCTCGGTCGCGGTGCCGTCCGCGGGCTGAAGCTGTTGATGTGGACCGCCGTGATCGCGGTCCTGGTCGTGGGGCTCGGATTGCTGCTGTACTTCACGCCGATCATGTCGGCGCGCAGCATCGTCGTCACCGGTCTGGGTGCGGTCACCCAGGACGAGGTCGTCGCCGCCACGGGGGTGGCGTCGGGGACCCCGCTGCTGCAGGTGGACACCGACGCGGTGGCCGAACGGGTGGCGGGGATTCGCCGCGTCGCCTCCGCCCGCGTGCAGCGCCAGTATCCGTCCAGCCTGCGGGTCACGGTCGTCGAGCGGATCCCCATCGTGGTCCGGGACTATCCGGACGGGGTGCACCTGTTCGACCGTGACGGGGTGGACTTCGCCACGGCGCCTCCGCCGCCGGGTGTGCCGTACCTGGACACGGAGAACCCGGGCCCCGGCGATCCGGCGACCAAGGCGGCCCTGCAGGTGATGACCTCGCTTCGCCCGGAGGTGGCCGGCCAGGTGGGCCGGGTGTCAGCGCCGTCGGTGGCCGCGATCACGCTGACCCTGATCGATGGTCGTGTGGTGGTGTGGGGGACCACCGACCGCACCGAGGAGAAGGCGCTCAAACTGGCCGCGCTGCTCACCCAGCCGGGCCAGACCTACGACGTCTCGAGTCCGGACCTGCCGACGGTCAGGTAGCCGCCTACGGGATTCGAGAGGGCGCCAGGATTTTTGTCGTGTTGTTTCGGCGCGCCTGCCAGCTTCCCGTGCGCGGCCGCCCTACCGTTCTGGTTGCGCGGGACAACTTGACATAACTCTAAGCCTAACGTTGAGGTTGAGGGTTTGCTCGAGGGGAAATTCCCGCACACCACAGACAACCAGGCAGGAAGGGCGACCCGATGACCCCCCCGCATAACTACCTCGCTGTGATCAAGGTGGTCGGCATTGGCGGCGGCGGCGTCAACGCCGTCAACCGGATGATCGAACAGGGTCTCAAGGGCGTCGAGTTCATTGCGATCAACACCGACGCTCAGGCGCTGTTGATGAGCGATGCCGACGTCAAACTCGACGTCGGGCGTGACTCCACGCGCGGCCTGGGCGCCGGCGCCGATCCCGAGGTCGGCCGTAGGGCCGCCGAGGACGCCAAGGACGACATCGAGGAGCTGCTGCGCGGCGCCGACATGGTGTTCGTCACCGCCGGCGAGGGCGGCGGCACCGGCACCGGTGGCGCACCCGTGGTGGCGAACATCGCGCGCAAGCTCGGTGCGCTGACCGTCGGCGTGGTGACGCGCCCGTTCTCGTTCGAGGGCAAGCGTCGGAGTAATCAGGCCGGCGACGGCATCACCGCGCTGCGGGAAAGCTGCGACACGCTGATCGTGATCCCCAACGACCGCCTACTGCAGATGGGTGACGCCGCGGTGTCGCTGATGGACGCGTTCCGCAGCGCCGACGAGGTACTGCTCAACGGCGTGCAGGGCATCACCGATCTGATCACCACCCCCGGCCTGATCAACGTGGACTTCGCCGACGTCAAGGGCGTCATGAGTGGCGCGGGCACGGCGCTGATGGGCATCGGCTCGGCCCGCGGCGACGGGCGCGCGCTCAAGGCCGCCGAGATCGCGATCAACTCCCCGCTGCTGGAAGCCTCGATGGAGGGCGCCCTTGGCGTGCTCCTGTCGGTGGCCGGCGGCAGCGATCTGGGTCTGTTTGAGATCAACGAGGCCGCGTCGCTGGTCCAGGAGTCGGCGCATCCCGAGGCCAACATCATCTTCGGCACCGTGATCGACGACTCGCTCGGCGACGAGGTCAGGGTCACCGTGATCGCCGCCGGCTTCGACGCGCAAGGCCCCGGACGCCAGCCGGTGACCGGTGAGAACGGTGCTGCTGCCGCCACACCGGTGGCACCCGGTAGGGCGGGCCGGGTGACGACGTCGCTGTTCGAGCCGTCCGATCCCGCGAGCGTGCCGGTGCATACCAATGGTGCGACTGTCAGGATCGGCGGTGACGGGGGCGGTATCTCCGACGATGACGTCGACGTGCCGCCTTTCATGCGCCACTGACGCGCTACGGTCGCACCGTGCCAGATCGCGCGTCCTCCGGCCGCGCCGTGACGTTCCGGGTGCGCCGCGTGACCACCACCCGCGCCGGCGGGGTGTCCAAACCGCCGTTCGCGGCCTTCAATCTGGGCGACCATGTCGGTGATGACCCTCTGGCCGTCGCCGCGAACCGGCGTCGTCTCGCCACCGCGGTCGGGCTGGACGACGGCATCGTGTGGATGAACCAGGTGCACAGCGCCCACGTCGAGGTTGTCGACGGCGCCGGCGAAACCGTCGACAACACAGACGGTTTGGTCACCACGACGCCCCTGCTGGCGCTGGCGGTGGTGACGGCCGATTGTGTGCCGGTGTTGATGGCCGACGCGCGCGCGGGAGTGATCGCCGCTGTCCACGCGGGCCGCGTCGGCGCGCAACAGGGCATCGTCGCGAGCGCGCTGCAGACCATGGTGGACGCCGGCGCCCGCGTCGAGGATGTCTCCGTGCTGCTCGGGCCCGCCGTCAGCGGACGCAATTACGAGGTGCCAGCGGAGATGGCCGCCGAGGTCGAGCGGGTACTGCCGGGTAGTCGCACCACCACCCATCGCGGCACCCCGGGTCTGGACCTGCGGGCCGGGATCGCCGCGCAACTGCGCACCCTGGGGGTCGCCGCGATCGACGTCGATCCCCGGTGCACGTTCGAGGACCGCAACCTGTTCAGCCATCGTCGTGACTCACCCACTGGGCGGCTGGCATCTCTGGTGTGGCTGGAGCCGGTGTGACCACCGCACGCGAACTCGAGCTGGGGGACGCCCTGGCCGCCCTGCACGAGCGGTTGGCCCGCGCCGCGCAGGCCGCCGGGCGCGACGTCGCCGACATCGAACTGCTCCCGGTCACGAAGTTCTTTCCGGTCAGCGATGTCGTGGCGCTGCGCCGTCTGGGATGTCAGGCGTTCGGCGAATCCCGCGAACAGGAAGCGGCGCAGAAAGTCGAACAGATCCGCGGACTCCCGGGGTGCGATTCGATCCGCTGGCACATGGTGGGCCGGATCCAGCGCAACAAGGCGCGCTCGGTCGCCGAGTGGGCTTACGCGGCGCACTCCGTCGACAACCACAAGGTGATCGCCGCTCTGGACCGGGCGGCCGCCGGCGCGCTCGGCCACGGCCGCCGAACGGAGCCGCTGCGGGTCTACCTGCAGGTCAGCCTCGACGGTGACGAGGCACGGGGTGGGGTGGACGTCGAGGCCGCCGGCCGTATCGACGAGTTGTGCGCCGCCATCGACGATGCGCACGGCCTCGTTTTCGTCGGCCTGATGGCCATCCCGCCGCTGGGCGCGGATCCCGGTGCCTCATTCGCGCGTTTGCAGGAGGAACAGCAGCGGGTACAGCACCGATATCCGCACCGGCTCGAGTTGTCCGCGGGGATGTCCGGCGACCTCGAGGCGGCGGTCGAACATGGATCCACTTGTGTGCGTGTCGGTACCGCGCTATTGGGATCGCGGCCGCTAACGTCACCCGAAGTAGTCACTCCAGTCACACCGTCATCACAGACACCAGAGTCTTAGGACTCTCCCGAGTTCCCACTAGTCCTCCTACCGACAGAAATTTCATCACCGCAAGAGGGGTCCTCATGAGCACACTGCACAAGGTCAAGGCCTACTTCGGTATGGCGCCGATGGATGACTACGAGGACGACTATTACGAGGACGATGATCGCGGTGCGGCGCGCGGCTACCGGCGCCCCCGCGAGGACCGTTTCGAGGACGATGCCTACCCGCGCGGTTATGACGGCCTGGCAGACGACCGCCGCCGCGACTATGACGAACCTGCCGGCTACCGCAGCGGCTTCGAGGACTCACGCTTTGAGGCACGGTTGCGCACACCGCGTGAATTCGACCGCACACCGCCGCGATTCGGCTCCCTGCGCGGCTCGACCCGGGGGGCGTTGGCGATGGATCCGCGCGGAATGGCCGAACTGTTCGAGGCGGGCAGCCCGCTGGCCAAAATCACCACGCTGCGTCCGAAGGACTACAGCGAGGCACGCACCATCGGCGAGCGGTTCCGGGACGGCACACCGGTGATCATGGATCTGGTCTCGATGGACAACGCCGACGCCAAGCGGCTGGTCGACTTCGCGGCCGGGTTGGCCTTCGCGCTGCGCGGGTCCTTCGACAAGGTTGCGACGAAGGTGTTCCTGCTGTCGCCGGCCGACGTCGACGTGACCGCCGAACAGCGTCGCCGAATCGCCGAGGCAGGCTTCTACGCCTATCAGTAGTACCGGCCCCCTGGCGTCAACCGCGGCAGTCGGCTCGGATCGGAGTGTGCCCGTCTGACGGGTAGGCTGACGGCGTCGCGCTTAGGCCCGTCGATTCCGATCGGGTCCAGGGCGGCACTTCCTTGTATCGAATGTCACACATCTGCCTGTAGTGAGGTCGGCTCAGTTGGCGCTGTTCTTCGAGATCCTCGGTTTTGCGCTGTTCGTGTTCTGGCTGCTGCTGATCGCCCGCGTGGTGGTCGAGTTCATCCGCTCGTTCAGCCGTGACTGGCAACCCAGGGGAGTGACGGTGGTGGTGCTGGAGATCATCATGTCGCTCACCGACCCGCCGGTGAAGCTGCTGCGCCGTATCATTCCGCAGCTCACCATTGGCGCCATCAGGTTCGACCTGTCGATCATGGTGCTGCTGCTCGTCGCGTTCATCGGCATGCAGCTGGCGTTCGGGGCGGCGGCCTGAGCTCTACCCCGCCCTGTGGCGGCCCGTGCGCGACCCCTCGGTATTGTTGAGTTTCACTCTTAATTATCGCCTCGCCTGCAACCGCCGGGTCTGGTGTGACAGGATGGACGCCAGTTACTCTCCAGCAAGGCTCTACACTTTGAGATCGGTTGACGGTCCAGACTTCAAGGGGGCAGACAATGCCGCTCACACCTGCTGACGTGCATAACGTCGCGTTCAGTAAGCCACCCATCGGCAAGCGCGGCTACAACGAGGACGAGGTCGACGCGTTCCTCGACCTCGTCGAGAACGAGCTGACCCGCCTGATCGAGGAGAACAGCGACCTGCGGCAGCGGGTCGCTGAGCTCGATCAGGAGGTTGCTGCGGGGCGCGCCGGCGGGGGCAGTGTCCAGCCGACGCAGGCCATTCCAGTGTACGAGCCGGAGCCCGAGCCCGCACCGGCACAGCCCGTCTACGAGGCCGCGCCCGCGCCTGCGCAGCTCGCAGTGCCCTCTGAAGATCTGCATTTGCGCGCGGCGAAGGTGCTCGGCCTGGCTCAGGACACCGCCGACCGGTTGACGGGCTCCGCGAAGGCGGAGTCCGACAAGATGCTCGCGGATGCCCGCGCCGAGGCTGACGCGCTGGTCACCGAGGCCCGCCAGACGGCCGAGGCCACCGTCTCGGACGCCCGCGAGCGCGCCGACGCCATGCTGGCCGATGCGCAGACCCGCTCCGAGACCCAGCTGCGGCAGGCCCAGGAGAAGGCTGACGCCCTGCAGGCCGACGCCGAGCGCAAGCACTCCGAGATCATGGGAACCATCAACCAGCAGCGCACGGTGCTCGAAGGCCGCCTCGAACAGTTGCGCACCTTCGAGCGCGAGTACCGCACCCGGTTGAAGACCTACCTGGAGTCTCAGCTCGAGGAACTGGGTCAGCGTGGCTCGGCCGCACCTGTCGACTCCGGCGCCAACAACGAGGGCGGGTTCAACCAGTTCAACCGGGGCAACAACTAGTCACGTGCAACTCCGATCAAGGGTTGGCCCATGCTGATCGTCGCGCTCGTGCTCGCCGTCGTCGGCCTCGCGGCGCTCGTCACGGCCGTGGTCACCAGCAACGAGCTGATCGCCTGGGTCTGCATCGCCGCCAGCGTGATCGGGGTGGTGCTCTTGATCATCGATGCGCTGCGGGACCGGTCCAAGCGCGATGAGGTCGAACCCGCCGATGAAGTGGCGGAGGAAACCGACGTCGTCTACGACGAGGACTATCCCGAAGAATCGTCCGTTGCTGAAGATTCTCAGGACGATCCGGTCGAGGACGTCCGGGCCGACGTCGAACCCAATAACTACGACACCACCTCGTCAACCCTTGAAGAGGACTTGCGCGGGCAGCCGGCACCCGACGACAGAACGAAGAGCTGAACCGCCGCGGCTCAACGGTTTTCGACGACGGGTCCGTGCTCGTCGGTGGGTGTGGCGAGCAGGTCGCGCACTTCCTCGTCGCTGATCTGGTGGAAATCCTCGAAGACTTCGCCGACAGTTCTGAAGCGGGCCGGCATCGTCGAGCACACCACGTCGTCGGCCTCGTCGCGCAGCCGCCGACAGACCGACGCAGGCCCGACCGGCACCCCCACGACGATCTGGGCCGCGCCGGATTGCCGCACCGACCGCACCGCGGCGATCATGCTGGCCCCCGTCGCGATCCCGTCGTCGACCAGAATCACGGTCCGCCCGGACAGCGTCAGCGGACCTCGACCGGCACGATAGGCCAGTTCGCGCCGGTGCAGTTCGGCGGTCTCACGAGTGACGGCGTCGCGGACCTGGTCGTCGGTGATATCGAGACTGCGGAGCAGGTCGTCGTTGAGCACGACGCCGCCTGCAGTGGCCACGGCGCCCATCGCCAGCTCGGGCCAATGCGGCACGCCCAGCTTGCGCACCAGGCAGACGTCGAGCGGAGCATGAAGAAACGACGCGACCTCCCAGCCGACCGGCACGCCCCCGCGGGCCAGACCGAGCACCAGGAGATCATCGCGTCCGCGGTAGCGCGCAAGATCCTGCGCCAGGACCCTGCCTGCCTCGCGGCGGTCCCGAAACGTTCGTGGGGTCTTGCTCATGTCACAGTCATCGTTCGGTGATCATAGTGTCGCCCGCGCAGGCGATACCCGCGGCACATCCGGGGCAATCCGTCGCCGGACCGGTGGCGAATGACTACCAACGACCGAAGGGCAGGCTTCTGCATGGGCATCGACTACCAAAGCATCATCGACCATCCGCGCGACCAGGTGTGGGAATGGCACACCCGGCCGGGTGCGATGCGGCGGTTGGTGCCGCCGTGGCAGCCGATGACCGTTGTGCAGGAGTCACCGTCGCTTGCCGAGGGCGAGGCGATCCTGGGCTTGCCCGGCGGGTTGCGGTGGGTGGCCCGCCATGACCCGTCGGCGTACATCGCGGGCAGCCGGTTCGCCGACGACCTGGCGTCACACGGTCCGGCGTCGTGGCCGGCGCGGGTCATCGGGGGCTGGCGGCACACCCACACTTTCAGCGACGAGGGAGCGGCGACCCGGATCCACGACCAGGTCGAGGCTGCGGTGCCCGCCGCGGCGCTGAAGTCGACGTTCGTCTACCGGGAACGTCAGCTCGTCGACGACCTCGCGGCGCATCGCGATGCCGCAGCGGCGGGCACCAAGCCGCTGGTCATCGCCGTCACCGGGGCCTCCGGCCTGGTCGGGTCGGCGCTCAGCGCATTCCTGACCACGGGTGGGCACCGGGTGATCAAGCTGGTCCGGACCTCCGCGCGAGGGGATGACGAGCGCCTGTGGAATCCGCAAGCGCCCGCCGCCGACCTGCTCCGCGGCGTCGACGCCGTGGTCCACCTGGCCGGCGCGTCGATCGCGGGTCGATTCACCGAAGCGCACCGAACCGCGATCCGGGACAGCCGCATCGAGCCGACCCGCCTCCTCGCGGCGGCGGCCTCTTCGTCGGAGGACGGGCCGCGCACGTTCGTCAGCGCGTCGGCGGTCGGCTTCTACGGGTTCCATCGCGGCGACATGCAGCTGACCGAGGACAGCTCCCGAGGGGACGGATTTCTCGCCGACGTCGTGGCGGACTGGGAGGCGGCGACCGTACCTGCCGTCGACGCCGGGCTGAGGGTGGTGCTGGTGCGGACCGGGATCGTGCAGGCGGCCGCGGGTGGGACGCTGCGGCTGTTGCGTCCGCTGTTCGCG